>OCTA010000283.1_pt1 | contig 46849 bp, 35 predicted proteins | sample 1538991 | NCBI WGS metagenome assembly OCTA01 (sample SAMEA3539302, study PRJEB22396) | soil metagenome | biome: tundra; feature: field; material: soil | place: USA | collected 2010-05 | depth 0.15 m
GGAATCGCCCTCGGCGGTGACCTCGCCCCCGCCGTCGAGCGTGAAATAGAGCACCGCGAAGCCGGCGTCCTCCAGGAACGAGGCGTCGGCGCCCAGGTGGTTCCAGAAGGTCATAGACGAGCAGAGCGCCGATCCGCCCGCCGGACAGAGCGCGCCGAAACGAAACTCGACCGAATAGTTGAGGAGCAGGTTGGCGCCCAGGACCCCCAGCGGCGTCGAGGTCGCGTCGCCCACGGGCTGCAGAGGCAGCTGGAAGAGGTCGATGTTGCGGAAGCGCCCCCGGAGGGCGTTGGCGCCCGTGGCGTCGCGAAGATCGAAGCCCGATTGTGTGGTCTGCAGAGCGCCGGCCGCAGGTCCCGCCAGGATGGTCACCGGGCTGCCGGTGTCGACGACCATCTGGAACGTCGGCGTGGCGGGCGCATCGGGTGCGGTGGCGATCGCCAGCAGCGCCCCGCCGGTCGCGACCCCATTGCCGAGCGGGGCCCGATCGAGCGCGACGGGAAACGAATCGACGGTGCAGCAGTCCTCGCCGCAACCGGAGAGAACGGCGGCCCAGAGGCCGGACACGGCCAGCAGCGCCCCGGCCCCGCAGCGGCCCCAGCCGGTCATTCGCCGCTGTCGTCTTCTTTCTCGTCCAGCTTCTTCTTCATCTTCTTGAGGAGCGCGTCGAACCCGTCGCGGTTGATGATCTTGCTGAACTCGGCGCGGTAGTTCTCGAGCATGCTCTGCTCGTCGGTCACCACGTCGTAGACCACCCAGCGCCCTTCCTTCCAGAGCATCTTGTACTCGAGGGCCACCTTGGCCTTTTTGCCGTGCGAGGTGGTGTTGAGCGTCGCGGTCACGTCGGCCTCGTTCCCGGTCTTCTCCTCTTTTTCGTACTTGATGTTGTAGTTCGGGCTGCCGTGGACCTGCCGCAGGTAACTGCGCTCCACCAGCTCGCGCAGGGTCTCCACGAATTCGGCGCGCTGCTTGGCGGTCAGCTTGTCCCAGTTCTTGGCCAGCGCCCGGTGCGCCAGCTCGCCGTAGTCGAGAAACGACCCGACCAGCTTCTTGACCTCGCTGCGCTCGAGCTCCGCCTCGGGCGACCAGTTCGGCTTGTTCTTCTGCAGCACCTTGTCGAGCTGGGCGTTGGACTTCTTGAGCTCCGCCATCGGGCTGCCCGAGGGGGGCGCCTCGGCGGCACGAGCGGGCTTGGCGCCGAACAGGAGCGCCCCGCTCCCGAGCACGAACGTACCGGCGGTCAAGATCGCAACGGACAGGCGGCGGAGGCTGGGCATTATGCTGTTCTACATAGCAGCGGATAGGGCTGCAGGGGAAGATATGCAGCCCACATCGGCGCGTGCTACCGTAAATGACGATGGCCGGCCGCGATTCAGGCCCCGAATCAGGCCCCAAGAACCGCTCCGAACCCGCCGCCGACGCGCCGGCGACAGGGGCCTCGGACTTATTTAGCGCCAAGGACTGGCTGGGGCAGACCACCGGCGAGATGCGCGACAACTTCGCGCGTAACCGCCGGGTCATCTCCTTGCCGGAATACCTGGCGCTGTTCGGCACCGATCCCGCGCAGCAGCTCCGGTCGGCCGGGCAGTACCTGCGAGACGTCTTCGATCACTTCGGCACCGAGCCGATCCGGACGCCCCGCGGACCGATGACCCGCTGGCGACTCTTCGACTGCCCCTGGGACGGCGGCAAGGACGCCCTGGTGGGGCAGGAAGAGGTCCAGGCGGCGGTCTACCGGCTGGTCTCGAACTTCGCCCGGGAAGGACGCACCAATCGCCTCATCCTGCTGCACGGACCGAACGGCAGCGCCAAGTCGACCTTCGTGGCCTGTCTGCAGCGCGGGATGGAGCACTACTCGACGCTCGACGTAGGGGCGCTCTACAAGTTCACCTGGATCTTCCCGACTCAAAAGCTGACCAAAGGGGGGATCGGGTTCGGCGGCGGCTTCGGGCCGGAGGGGACGCCGGAGACCTTCGCCTATCTCGAGGACGAGCTCATCGAATCGAAGATCGCCGACGAGATGCGCGACCACCCGCTGCTGCTGCTGCCGCGGGCCAAACGGCGCGATCTCATCGCCAACCGTCTGACGGCGGTCGGTCGCGGCGGTTTCCGATCGGCCGACTATCTGCTGCGCGGCGATCTGTCGCATCGCAACCGGCAGATCTTCGAGGCCCTGCTGTCGTCGTACCACGGCGACCTCGGCAAGGTGCTGCGCCACGTGCAGGTCGAGCGCTTCTTCGTGTCGCGCCGGTACCGCCAGGCGGCCGCCACCGTCGAACCGCAGCTGGCGGTCGACGCACGCTCGCGCCAGCTCACCATGGATCGATCGCTGGCCTCGCTGCCGGCGGCGCTGCAGTCGCTGACGCTCTACGAATACCAGGGGGAGCTGGTCGACGGGAACCGGGGCGTGATCGACTTCGCCGACCTGCTCAAGCGCCCGCTCGAGTCGTACAAGTACCTGCTCGGCACGGTGGAGCAGGGGCGGGTCTCGCTCGACGTGGCCAGCCTCGAGCTGGACACGGTGTTCATCGGCTCCTCCAACGAGGGCTACCTGGCCGCGTTCAAGGAGATCCCCGAGTTTCAGTCCTTCAAGGGGCGGATGGAGCTGGTGCGCGTGCCGTACCTGCTCGACTACCGCGTCGAGGAGAAGATCTACCAGGCGCAGATCCGCGCCTCCCACGTCGAGTCGGGCAAGCACGTGGCGCCCCACGTCGCCTGGGTCACCGCGCTGTGGGCCGTGCTGACGCGCATGAAGAAGCCGCTGGCCGAAAAATACGGCAAGGGACTCTCGGACATCGTGCTCAAGCTCAGCCCCCTCGAGAAGGCCCAGCTCTACGCCGACGGCATCACGCCGGAGGGTTTGACCACCGAGCAACAGCGCGATCTGCTGGGCGGCGTCGAGAAGGTCGCGCGCGAATCCGACAATTACCCCAACTACGAGGGCCGCACCGGCGCCTCGCCGCGCGAGATGAAGCTGGTCATCATGAACGCGGCGCAGAGCGCCAAGCACGCCTGCCTGTCGCCGTTCGCCGTCTTCGACGAGCTCGAGGAGTTGGTCCGTGGCGTGACGGTGTACGAGTTCCTCAAGCAGGAGACGCTGCCGGGCGGCTTTCACGAGAACCGCAAGTTCGTCTTCGAGGTGCGCGACAAGCTCATCGATCGGATCGACGACGAGGTCCGAACCTCGATGGGCCTGGTCGACGAGCGCCGCTACATGGAACGCTTCGAGCGCTACGCCGCGCACGCCTCGTACTGGGTCAAGCGCGAGAAGGTCCCCAACCCGATCACGGGCCGCGACGAAGAGCCCGACGAAGAGATGATGACCGACGTCGAGCGGATCTTGCAGGCCGCCGGCCGCCGCGACGAGTTCCGGCGCGAGGTGATCAGCAAGATCGGCGCCTGGTCGATCGACCACCCACGCCAGAAGCCGGACTACGACCAGATCTTCCCGCGCCAGATCGCCGAGCTGCGCGAATCCTTCTTCGACGAGCGCAAGAAGCAGGTCCGCAAGATCAACGAAGAGCTGCTGGTGCTGCTCACCGACGGGCCGACCCGCATGCAGCCCGACGCGGCGCAGAGCGCCAGCGCGACCCTGGCCACGCTCAAGTCCCGCTTCGGCTACTGCGACAACTGCGCGAAAGACGCCGTCATGGCGCTCATCCGCAAGCGGTATTCCTAAGGCGCCCCTCTGGAGGGGAGCGGAATCGTGGTGGGTGGGGTCTCGCCGCTGGCGGCGACGGGGCTGTTGGCCGCGTCGCGGCCGGCCGACAGGCGATCGACCGTGTCGAGCAGGTTGGCGGCCAGATCGCGCGCCACCGGGACGTCGCGGGCCATCGCGCGCGACAGGTCCCGGCCGCGCTTGCGCTCATCCGGCGAGGCGGGGTTCGCCAGCGCCTTCCGATAGTCGATGGTGTGCAGGATCTGCAGGCGGATCGAATCGCCGACGCGGGCCATCAGATCGCGCTCGTCGGCGCCCAGCGCCGAGGGGGGCCACTCGCGCCAGCCGGTGGCGCCCAGCACCCACAGCCGCCCCAGCTCGCCGAATCCGCCCGGCTTGGGTAGATCTTCGATGACCGCGACCCGGCGATCGTCGAGCGGGAACTGCCTGCCGTAGAGATGGTAGAGGAGCACGCCGTCCGCGACCTCGGACCGCACGAACAGCCCGCCGAAGTCGAACAGGGGCAGGGTGCCGGCCGCCAGCGTCTCCTTGAGGAAGGCCCGCTCGGCGACGCCCGGCGCCCCCGACGACCCTTCGGTGATCGCGCGCGGCAGGTGCTTCTTCTTGTGCATGAAATCGACGAGCTGATCGATCCCCACCACCACGTTGAGCGCGCTGTGTCCCTTGTAGCCGGCGTGGTAGATGCCGACCAGCTCGAGGTCCCGGGACTTGCAGGAGGCGGCCAGCACCGGGCTGCCCGAGTTGCCCTCGGCCAGCAGGGCGTCGATGACGAAGTCGACGTGGTCCCAGCCCTGCTCCTGATCGCGATCGTAGGGGTTCACCACCTTGCCGCTCGAGACCGCCTGCATGACCCCGAGCGGGAAGCCCCGCACCTCGACCGCGTTACCCTGGCGCAGGGCGGCGCTCTTGCCGATCTTGTAGGGAATGACGGTGAGCTTCTGGCTGGCCTTCAAGACCGCCGCGTCCAGCAGCGGATCGACGGCCACGCGGGTCAGCGCGATCTGCCCCGGCTCGAAATCGTCGCGCTCGTCGCGCACGATGCGCAGCTTGTCGTCGACGCGCTTGCACCCCTCCGGGACGCCGTCGATCCGGTGAAAGGTGTCGGTGACCTCGGGCCAGGCCGCCACGTGCTCGTTGGTGAGCAGGTAGGTGTCGTTGCCGGAGACCTCGTACGCGAACGCGGTGCCGAGCTCGCTGGCCTGGACGCGACGTCGCCGCAACTTGCCGTCGGGTCCGAAAAAGGGGCACTCGTACTTGGCGCTGCTGCGCACCAGATAGCTGAACTGGCTGCGCGGTCCCTGTTCGATCTCCCGCGTCCGCAGCGAGCCAATCTGCAGCGAGTCGGCGTACTCGCCCTCGCACATCATGCCCGTCGTCGCCGACAATCGCGATCGGGTGAGCACGTCGAAGGCGATGCCGATGACGATCAGCAAGCCCAGCAAGGGTGCCCAGCGATGCAGCCAGCCCTGCGCCGGGACCTTCAGCCAGCTCTGCGTCGGTAACTTCATCCGAGCCCGTCTTTTCAGCGTAGCATGCGGGCGAAAGAGACCGCGAATATGGCCAAGGCTCCGACGGCAACCCAGACCGACGTGATCCGCTCGGCGGTGGCGCTCGCCAACCGGCCCAGCGTCGACCATTTTCTGTATGTGGGAGACCTACCGCTGCCCGACGAGGCGTTTCGCGGCAACCCGCGCGCGCGAAAACGCCTGGTCCAGGCGGTGGTGGCTGCCAGCCAGCGGGACGTCATCGAGGCCGCCGGCATCCAGGTGCTGCCGCTGCCGGAGTACGATCTGGGCCGGCCCGAGAAGCTCAAGATCGCGCTCGTGAGCGGCATCACGCGCGGCATCTACAAGGAGGGCGACGTGGTGGTCAGCCTGCTGTCGCGCAAACCGACCACCTACCCCGATTCGATCCTGGTGGTCACGGTCGGTCAGGACGACGAAGAGGGATCGTTCGGCTTCCTGCAGGCCAAAGGGGTCTCGCCCGGATTGATGGACGCGCTCATCGAGCTGGCCATCAGCATCGGCGTGGAAGGCTGGGAAGGCCGTCCCGTCGGCGCGCTGTTCGTGGTCGGCGACTCCAATACGGTGATGGAGAAATCGCGGCAGCTCACCCTCAACCCGTTCCAGGGCTACTCGGAAGACGAGAAGAACATCATGAACCCCGACGTGCGCCACGCGCTGCACGCCTTTGCCGTCCTGGACGGCGCGTTCGTCGTGCGCGAGGACGGCTGCGTGATGGCCGCGGGGCGCTACCTGAACTTCGACCAGGATCAAGATCTGGACGTGCCGCTCGGCCTGGGGGCCCGGCACATGGCCGCCGCCGGCATCTCGCGCGACAGCGAGGCCATCGCCATCGTGGTCTCCCAGACCTCCGGATCGGTGCGGGTCTTCCGGCGCGGAAAGGCCGCGCTCGAGCTGGCCCCGCGCATGCGAAGGTCGTGATTCCGCCGCGGTCCGCTGAATTTGCCGGGACTTTCCGAATTTGCTGGCGCCGTGCCTTCCGGATACGATGCCAACCGTGCGAGTCCGCGCGTCTGTCGTTGCCCTGATGTTGATGGTCGCGGTCCTGGTCGGCACCGGCACCGCCCACGCCGACGACGCGCAGCAGGCGCGTGACCTGTTCACGCAGGGGAACACCTTCTTCGACCTGGGCCAGTTCGACAAGGCGATCGACGCCTGGCAGAAGGGCTACCAGCTCAAGAACGATCCCGGCTTCCTCTACAACATTGCCCAGGCCTACCGGGTGATGGAGAACGCCGAAAAGGCTATCTTCTTCTACAAGCGTTACCTGGCCAACTATCCGCCAAAAGCGCACAACCGCACCGAGGTCGAGCAGAAGATCGAGGCGCTGCAAAAGCAGCTTCAGCAGCAGGACCAGGCCAAACAGATCCCGCCGCCGGGGCCGCTCGGCCCGGGCAATCCGGTGCCCAGCGCCAACCCGACCGGCACCGAGCCGACCTCGCCGCCGCCGGCGTCTGCGCCGGGACCCGGCGGGCTGGGCTCGGCGCCTACCACCACGCCGGCCGCGACCGGCGAGGTGGCGGCGACCTCCAGCGAGCTCTCCGGCGAGACCGCCGCGCCGCCGCACCGGATCGATCTCGGCGCTGCCATCGGGTTCGACACCTGGGCGTCGGGCGTCCAGGGAACCGCCGATCCCTCGTTCGCGCTGACGCTGGCGGGTGGTTACACCTTCGGCGCGCCCACCTCGACGGTGCGGTTCCGTCTGGGGGCGCTGTTCGGCTACACCTTCCTGCAGGAGACCAGCTCGAAGGACTCCTTCACCTCTTTTCTGATCGACCCGACCCTGGAGTTCCGACTGGCACAGCGGGTTCGCCTGGACGTCGACCTCGGGATCGGCGTGCTCTCGATCGGGGGGATAAACGCCAACTCGGCGCTGCTCGCCAACTCGATGGTGACGGTCAAGGGCACCCAGGCGCTCGCCGAGGTCCGGATCGGCGTCGGGGCGCAGTACCAGCTGACGTCCACGCTGTCGGTCTTCGTCTGGCCGGCCATCGCGAACAGCCCCCAGAAAGAGCACTTCCACGCCGCGATCTCGCGCGTCGAGCTGCTGGCCGGTCTGGTCATCCGCCCCTGATCGAAAATGCAGGGTCGAAGATGCAGTGTCTGATTCTGGCGGGCGGTCTCGCCACGCGGATGCGGCCCCTGACGGATCGGATTCCCAAGGCGCTCATTCCGGTGGAAGGTCGCCCCTTCGTCGACCACCAGCTCGCCTGGCTCGCCGGACACGGCGTCACCGACGTGGTGCTGTCGATCGGCTACCGCGGTGACGAAATCCGGGCGCACGTCGGCGATGGGGCGGTCCACGGCCTGCGGGTCTGCTATGTCGACGAAGGGACCGACCTGCGGGGCACGGCGGGCGCCCTGCGGCTGGCGCTCGACCAGGGCGTGCTCGAAGAGCGGTTCCTGGTCACCTACGGCGATTCGTTCTTGCCGATCGATTTCGGCGGGGTCTTCCGCGCCTTCGCAAGCGACGGCGCGCCCGCCCTCATGACCGTGTTCCGCAACCAGGGACGCTGGGACCAGAGCAACGTCATCTTCGACGGGCGTCGGGTGAGCCTGTACGACAAGCACCGCCGGACCCGACCCGCCACCGAGTTCACCTACATCGACTACGGGCTCTCCGCGCTCGAGCGGCGGATCGTCGCGGAGGAGATCCCGGCCGGCGTCAAGGCCGATCTGGCCGAGCTGTTCTTTCGACTCTCGGTCCGCGGCGAGCTGGCCGGCCTCGAGGTGCAGCAGCGTTTCTACGAGATCGGCTCGCCCGAGGGCCTGGAGGACTTCGCGGGATGGCTGCGCGCAAATCCCTGATCGTCCTCGACCGGGACGGCGTCTTGAACCGCCTGCTCGACAACCCGGCCGAGCCGCGGCCCGACAGCCCGATGCGCGCGAGCGAGGTGCAGGTCTTCCCCTGGGTGCCGGCCGCGCTGCGCGATCTGACCCGGGCCGGATTCGGCCTGGTCATCGCCAGCAACCAACCGGCCGCCGCCAAGGGGAAGACCACGCAGGCCGATCTGGAAGCGGCGCACGCCGAGGTTCTGCGCGTCGCGACGGGGGAGGGGGGCGTCATCTTGAGCTCTCACCTCTGCTTTCACCGCGCGGAGGATCGCTGCGCGTGCCGCAAACCGGCCATCGGCCTTTTGACCGAGGCTTTCGAGGCGCACCCCGACTACGCCCTCGAGCGCTCGTGGATGGTGGGCGATCGCGCGCCCGACGTGCTGGCCGGCGCCGCGTTCGGGCTGCAGACGGCATACCTCGGGGAGGTGAGCGCCGACGACCGGGCGATGCTCGCGGCGGCGGCGGTCGAACCTTTCTACCGGGGGAGCGATCTGGGAGAGTTCGTCGAGTTCTTGCTGGGATCCGCCGGCGGCACCGGCGCATGAGGCTCTTGAACCTCAAGTCCGGCGTCGACGAGATCTTCGGCTGGGGCGAGTCGTCATTGGCCTGCGCCAGACGAAGCTGAAGGGCTGCCTCAAAACGTGAGACAGCACTACCCGACCATGCCGCGTACAACCTCACACGGATGATACGGTTCGCCCAGCCCTGAAGGGGACGCGCCTAAGGACCTCGAACCCTCGGCCGGCCTTGTTAGCCACGACGAAGCCAGCCCGAGACGACGAGATATCCAGCACCAACCCCGCCTTTTCCGCATCTTGCTAGTGAACCACCACTCCCGCATCCAACAGCGGATGGCTCCCCGTGAAGACCCAGGAGACGAGGTGTCCATCGCTGTGTCGCCTTACAAACACCTCGCTTCCCAACCAAAGGACCACCGGCGAACTGGTAATCGTAATTCTTGAAGGGGGAAACGTCCAGCCTCCGAATGACGTCCCGTCCGCCGAATAGTTTAGGTAAAGGTCACTACCGGAAGCCCCTATCCCCCGAGCGAATAGTTCAATTGCTGTTATCTGATTGTCTATATCAGCCGCTGCAGGACTCCCGACGATGAAGCCCCCGAGAGGGGCGTAGCCGTTGCCGTTGCCATTGATGATCTGGTTCTGATAGATCGCGTTATCCCACCCGGTCAAAAACACGTCGGTGCGGGTCGTATTGGACGAACGACTCGTCTCTGTTGCAAGGCCGGTCGTACTTGAGCCCAGATCCGTAAAGGGCGGGCAAGAGGCCTGCGTGCCCCAGACGGCCCGATAAAGATGTCCGTTGTTTCCCGTGAAGACAATATCAATCGTGTTCGCCACCCCAACTCGAGAAAAGGCCTGAGGTGGCGACATAGCGAGGACATTGCCAGCCGGGATGGGCAATTGGGAGATCGTCCAGTTTCCGGTCCCGCCATCGTCGAATACGTACAAATGCGCATCGAAGCCCATTCCGAACACGCGCTTGTGGGAATTGTGCCACACCGCCGACGGAGGACCGAGGATCTGGGCCGACGAAATCTGGGTCGGGCCGGTCCACTGGGTGGTAGTCGTTCGATGGTACTGCAAAATGGCGCCATACCAACTGCGAACGAACGCATCCAGGAAGACGCCGTTCGTGATGGCCGTTGGCGCTTCCCAAAACGTTCCGCCCAGGGCCTGTGGCGCGCCCCATGCGGATCCTGAGTAGCTGACAACCGACAGTCCGTTGTTCTGATCCCTCACGAACGCGGTTGGTTGTGCATTCCAAATTATCGGCGCGATTCCGGGTTGTTCAAGGGTTGTAAAAGAGGAACAGTTTTGGCCGATATTGTCAATGATGTGCGGAACGAGGCCCGACGCGCCATTATAAAATACCACCTGATCATCCCCAGTCCACAGTCCGGTAATCGTGGCGTCGCAAGATGCAATGCTGACCCCCGCGCCGGGACCGTCACAGACCTCGGTCTCGGCATTGTCTCCGTAGCGCCACCCACCGTTTAGGTCAGGATCGGTCGCCATTTCCTCAATCTCATGCGCAATGAGGGCCTCCGATTGCTGCAAGACGCTGATCGGAGGGTTCGTGGTCAAGCCACAGCTGCCATAACTCGCGATGCCGACATATTGGTTGGGGGCCAGCTGATTGTGAAAACCGGCGCATCCACTTGAGTCCTTCGCTATGACGAGAATGAATAGCGTCGGGTCACCAAAATTGGGAACGAGATGAGCAGTTTGCATTGCGCGGATCTCATTCGCAAAGTTTGGAGTCGGAGGAGGCGAGAAATCCGCGGGAGCCGGCAGCCGCCCCGGAGTATTGTCGGTTGCATAGCCAAGATAGTTGGCACCCCAGACGCCGTATTGTCGCAAAGTGGGCTCCCATCCCAGTGGTGTCGTTATTCCGTTATTTGGGCAGGCCGGCGTACCACAAGGACAGGTCGGGCCGCACATCGGCGGCACCGAGCCATTCGTCAGGTATCCGGTAAATCCCTGCACGTAACTCCCCACGGCAGATATTATCGCCGCGTCGCCCGAGTTGTTTGGATCGAAGCCCCAGAACAAAAGGAAGACCTGGGGGAACGTGATCACCGGTCCTCCGTGAAACAACATCCGCGGCGGCACCTGGGCTCGGGCAGACGTATTGCCTAGGAGGGCCAGGCTGAACGCGAATAGCATCGCAATCAAATGAGTCGGCCTTCGCTTGGTCATGCAGATCTCCTTTATTTCCGTGAGCGGCGGGTCTCGCGCATTGCACCAACTCATCGCCAGATATTTTTTGCATCCTATCGGCTTCGTCCGAGAAGACAAGGAGAACGGCGGCAGTAGTGTGTCATTGTCATGGTTCTGGGTCAGTTTCGAAACTGCGAGCGAGAACGCCGACAATCCGCGGAACGATTTGAACGCAAAGCGTATAAAAAAATAAATCGAATCCGGCGGTTCCCACGCAGGCAGCAGGTTTCGAAACCATGGCGTCATTGAGTTCAGCGAGGCCGGAGGGTAACGAGCCGCACGGAGCGCTCGACAAACCTCGTCCTCCTTGGTTCGAAACTACGCCGAGCATCGACGAGGCGCGGAATGGCCGGCCAAGGCGTGCCGCTCGCAGAAGAAAGAGGCGCGGACGGGTTGACTGCTCGTCACTCTGCGGTGGGTTGCCGACGAGCGAGGGTGGTGCATGATGAGCCGGATCACTCGCGATCTGGTGACGGGGCGGCTCCTGTGGAAAATCGTTGAGCTGAGCGGGATAGAACCGACGGCCACCGGACTCTGAGTGCCGAATCTACCTTCCTACCGGGGAGGTGATCTGCGACACTTCCGCGAACTTCTTGTCGGGATACGGCAACGCCAGGGGACCTATCGGTGTCGTCTAACTTAGCCAAGCCAACCGCCGTCCGAGATGGGTAGTCCGAGACTTAAGGCAGCCCTTCTGTCGGCAGGTCGCACGTTGCGCCGACCGCCGCGCTGGCTGATCCTCGCGCTTCTGCTGGCGGCCATCGAGCTGTCGTACGTCTTCATCATCACGGCCGGGACGTTCACCAACTGGCCCACCTGGAACACCAACTACGATGTTCAGGCCGAAGGCTTTCGCGCGGGGCACCTTCACCTCAGCGTCGAGCCGCCGCCGGAGCTACTCGCACAGCGCAACCCCTTCGACTATGCCCACCAGCGGCTCTGGTTCTGGGACGCCAGCCTGCACGACGGTCACTACTACCTCTACTGGGGACCGCTGCCGGCTCTCGGGCTGGCGGCCGTCAAGGCCGTGCTCAGAATCAACGTTCCGGTCGGGGATCAGTACCCGCTCTTCGTCTTCTATACGATCTACCTCGTCGCTGGCGCCGTCTTGATCGACCGGATGGCCCGTCGGCTGTTCGACGATCTGCCGCTATGGCTGGTGGTCGTCGGCATCTTGGTCTTCGCCTACGCGAACCCAACACCGTTCATGATTGGCACGCCGGGGATCTACGAAGCCGCCATCGCCGCCGGTCAGGCATTCCTCGTGGCGGGGTTGCTGTTTGCTTTCGATGCCGTCTGGGCAGACGGCGACGGGCCTCGCGCCCGCCGCGCGCTGCTGCTGGCGGGGGTGGCCTGGGGCCTCGGCCTCGGCTGCCGGGTCAGCGTGGCGCCGACCGTGGCGCTGATCTTGCTGGCCGCGGTCTTTCTGATCCGTCGGACGGCACGCGGAGTCGAGCTCTGGAAAGCGCGCTTCCGCGACGCGACGGTCGGGGCGGCGCCCCTGGCCGTCGTGCTGATCGGGCTCCTCGCCTACAACAAAGCCCGTTTTGGATCGTGGTTCGATTTTGGGATCAGCAGCCAGATGTCCACGATGCCCATGCGCCATTCGTTTGCGTACGTCGGCATCAACCTCTTTGAGTACCTGTTTCGCCCCCTCTTCGGGTCGTGCCGGTTTCCCTTCCTGACCATCCTGTCGACGCAGCGGGGCTTTCCGTCGTGGCTGACCATCCCCAAGGACTACTGGACGCCGGAGCCCCTGGCGGGAATGCTGGTCGCCACGCCCTGGGCCTGGCTGACCCCGGTCGCCGCCATCTTTGCCGGACGATTGGCGATCCGGGCCTGGCGCGGGCGCAGGGGCGGCTTCTTCGAAGACCCGCGCCTCCGGGTGACGTTGTGGTGCGCGATCTCCTTCGTCCTGCTGGCGACCGTCACCGGCCTGCCGACCATCCGGATCTTCATCGCGACGATGCGCTATCTCGCCGACGTGATGTCGGGGGTCCTCCTGTTCTGCATCTGGGGCGCCTGGTCGCTCCATCGCCAATTCTCCGGCCGCGCCTGGTCGCGACGATTGGTGGGGGCGATTCTCGTCGGCCTGGCGGGGCTGACCGTGATCGTCGGGTTGCTGCTGGGCCTTCAGGGCTACAACGCCATGTTCGAGGGCCACAACCCGGCGCTGTTTGCGCATTGGGTTCGCCTCTTTTCGCGCTGCTAGCTGGCTGCCAACTGGCGCTCGACGCCGCGCTTGCGCTGTCCGTCCCCAGGCGATAGCCTAGCAATTCTTACTTCGCTTTCTGCAGCACCTTCTTAGCCGCTTAACTTCTGGTCCGTCTCTTGAACCTAGCTTTGCTTGCGGGGCGATCTCGCGCGTGGGCACCGAGCCTGCGCGGGCTTCTCCGTGCCGGGCGCTCTGCGCTCATCGGAGCGACCGGAATCGCGGCGATCGCTCGAGGCCGCGGTGAAAGGGTTGACGGCCCTGCGCCACTGGGGACTGCGTTGCAGCTCAGTGATTCTTGAACCTAGCTTTGCTTACGGGGCGATCTCGCGGACGGGCGTGGAGCCTGCGACGATTTCTCCCCGCCGCGCGCTCCGCGCTCATCGGAGCGACCGGAATCGCGGCGGCGATTTTCCTCGCGAGATGGTTCGCTCGAAGCCAACCGCTGCGAACCTGGTTCTTCTTCGACCTGGCGACGATTCTGGCCTGGCAGGTCTGCCTGAGCGCGGCCTGTGCCGGCGCCGGCTACGCCGTCGTCAAACGCCTGCTGCCGGCGGATCGAACGCCGCTCGAGACCGTGGCGCTCTCCTTCCCGGTCGGCGTCGTGATCTTCGTGCTCGGGATGTACGCGGGCGGCACCCTGCACCTGTTCGGTCCCGTCTTCGCCGTGGCGCTTCCGTCGATCATGATCCTGGCAAGCGCGCGCCCTGTGCTCCGGGCCTGGCGCGACGCGCGCGCCTCGGCCCGCGGCGCCGAGCCCCTCGGACCCGGCGCCACTGTCGCGATCGTCATCGGGATTCTGGCGGTCGGCGTGATCTATCTGGGCTCCATGGCGCCCGACGCTGTCAACTTCGACGCCAGCTGGAACCACCTGGCCATCGCCCAGGACTACGCGCGGGAGGGACGGATTGTTTCGTTCCCAGCGGACTGGAACCGAAACTTTCCCCACCTCGGCAGCGTCCTCAATACCTGGGCTTTTCTGGTGCCGGGCCTGAGGCTGCCGGCGCTGCGCTGGATGATGGCGCTGCACGACGAGATCTCGGTGTTCGTCTGGAGCCTGGTCGGCGTGGCGGCGGCGGCTCGCTGGTTGGTGGGACGGCAGGTCCGCGCGACCTGGGTGGCATTCATTCTTTTCCCCGGGCTCTTCGTCGCCGACAGCAGTCTCGGCGGCTCGGCCGATCATTTTGTGGCCCTGTTCGCGGCGCCGCTCCTGCTGGTGACCGGCATGGCGTTCACCCGGATGGACCGCCGCCTCTGTCTGCTCTGGAGCGTCCTCGCGGGCGGGGCGCTGATGAGCAAGGTTCAAGGCGCTTACCTGGTCCTTCCCGCTTCGGCGCTGCTGCTGGTTCGAGCCGCCGTTCTCTGTCTGCGCCAGCGCAAGGGCTGGCCGGAAGCTCCCCGCCCCAGCGACGTGGCCAAGACGCTCGGCCTCATGGCCCTGGGAACGCTCGCGGTCCTGTTCCCGCACCTGGCCGGCAACTTGGTCTTCTATCGCAATCCCGTTTATCCCTTGCTCCAGGGCCTCATCACCTCCAGCACCCCGACCTACCCAGACGCCGCGGTCCACCTCAACTACGAGCTGATCGACTGGCACTGCCGCGCCAGCGCGCACCTCTTCGAGCGCCTGGTCGACGCCGCCGGGTTCATGGTTTCGTTCTCGTTTGCTCCGCGCTGCGGCTCGCTGGGCGGACTGCCCATCTACGGGTCGATCTTCACGCTCTCGGTCCCGTTCCTGCTGTTCATCCGGAAGGCGGGGCGGCTTTGGCTCGGTGCCGCGGTCGCGGTCGGGGCGGTCCTGACCTGGGCCGCGACCTACTGGATCGAGCGCAATCTGCAGACCGTCACCCCAGCGCTGATCGCGGTCACGGCCGCGTTGCTCGTGCGCGCCTGGAACTCTGGACGACTGGCCCGCGTCGGCGTCGCGCTGCTCTTGTTGGTCCAGATCGCCTGGGGTGTGCCGCTGTATTTTGAAGGCTCGGGTCGGATGATGGGCGCCATCAACCTCTTGCGGGGCGGATCGACGGGCGCCAGCGAGGAACAACTAAAAAGCTATCGCAGCGAATATGTCGCGCTCGGTGAGTCCTTGCCCAAAGACGCGAAGGTCGTCATTCACAGCGGCCATCCAAGTCTGGGCATCAACCGAACGGTGTTGCTCGACGCCATCGGCTTCCAGGGCCTCATCGACTACCGCCAGCTCCAGACGCCGCGCGAGATGTACGACTACTTGAAGCGGTTGGGCGTCACGCAGATGGTCTGGGTGGCCGGTGCGAGCCAACCGCATTCCACCCAGGAGGAGGTCCTGTTCGACGTTCTTGCGAGCGGCCGCCCGCAGCAGCGTTTCTCCGAATTGAGTCTCTTGACCATCGGCGATCCCGCGCCTGCCGCGGAGCTGCCCTATCGGGTGGTGACGATCGGCGTGCCGGGGTACAGCGACGGCCTCTATCCGATCGGGGCTCTGGTCGCGTGCCAGGAGCTCCCGCCCGGGATGTGGAGCCCTCCGCCACCCGGTGTCACCGCCTCCAATCTCACGACGCTATTCGATCAAGCGCAGGTCGTCGTGACGGCCGACCGGGACCAGCCAGACCCCGCCACCAGACAGGCCCTCGACCGCGACTTCCGACAGATCCCGAGCTACCACGAGGTTCGCGTCTTCCTGCGCCTGAAGAAAAACTGATATGGTGCCCCGCAATTCCGGGCTCCCCCGTCGGTGCGGGATGTCCTGGCTTACCCATGAACGAACGCAGCCCGGCGATCGTCGTCACTTCGATCAACCCGCCCAACCGCGCTCTGCGTGAGATCGCCCGCGGGAGCATCGCCCACGGATATCGTTTCTTGGTGATCGGAGATACCAAGAGCCCGCCCACCTTCGATCTCGATGGCTGCACGTACTACGGGATCGACGCTCAGCTCGTGTCGGGGATCCTGTTTGCGAGCCATTGCCCGACCCGCCACTACGCTCGAAAAAACATCGGGTACCTGCTGGCAATCCAGAGTGGCGCGCCCCTGATCGTCGAGACCGACGACGACAATCTGCCGCGCTCGGGTTTCTTTGCGCCGCGAACCCGGCAGGTGACGGTCGCGGGAACGAACGGGGCGGGGTGGGTCAACGTGTATCGGTACTTCTCCACGCAGACCATCTGGCCGCGCGGTCTCCCGCTCGAGAGGATCCGGACCGATCCGCCACCCTTCGAAGCGCTCCCCGTCGCCGCCCTGGACTGTCCCATCCAGCAGGGGCTCGCCGACGACAACCCAGACGTCGACGCGGTCTATCGCCTGAGCCAGGACCTGCCGCAATACTTCCGGCGGGACCGCAAGGTCGCGCTCGGGCGGGGCAGCCTGTGCCCGTTCAACAGCCAGAACACGACCTGGTGGCCCGACGCGTACCCCTTGCTGTACCTGCCGGCGTTTTGTTCGTTCCGCATGACCGACATCTGGCGGAGCTTCGTCGCGCAGCGGATCGCCTGGGAAAACGCCTGGAGCGTCCTCTTTCATGAGCCCACGGTCTGGCAGGAGCGGAACGATCACGACCTCCTGCGCGACTTCGCCGACGAGGTCCCCGGCTACCTTCAAAATACCCTCATCGGAAAGACCCTCGAGGCGCTCGAGCTCGCGCCGGGCGTGCCCGCCATCGCCGAGAACATGCGCCGCTGCTACCAGGCGCTCTCGAAGTTGAACGTCGTGGGCGCCGGCGAGCTGCCGCTGCTCGACGCGTGGCTCGAGAGCCTCGAGCAGTGCCGCAGCGCCGCGGTCCGGCAGGATTCCGCGCGATGAAGCTCGCGCTCTGCCTCGTTACCTTGAACGAGATCGAAGGCTGCAAGAAGGATGTCCCGCGGCTTCCCCGACAGGGATTCGAGCAGGTGTTTGCCATCGACGGCGGAAGCACCGACGGAACCGTCGAGTACCTCGAGAGCCAAGGGGTACCCGTTTTCGCCCAGGACATTCGCGGCTACAACGGCGCGTATATCACCGCCTTTCGCCGCTGCGAGGCCGACGCGCTGGTCCTGTTCCACCCCAAGGGGACGATCGACCCGCTCGAAACGCTACGGTTCCGCTCTCATTTCGAAGCGGGGGCGCAGGTCGTCGTCTCCAGCCGGATCGCCCGGGGCGGCCACAACGAGGAGGACACTAAGCTGCTGCGGCCCCGCAAGTGGTCCACCATGAGCCTCGCGCTGCTCGCCGCCGGGCTGTGGCGCCGCGAAGGGCCGGTGGTCTGGGACATCCTGCATGGGTTCAGGGGCATGACGAAGGACGCCTTCTTCGCGATCGACCCGCTCCCCTCGGGCCTCTCGATCGATCTCGAGATCGTGGTTCGCTCCTACCGTCTTCGGATGCGCCGGGTCGAGTTCCCGGTCGTCGAGAACGCGCGGGAGAGCGGGGCCACCCATTTCAAGGCGCTGCCGACCGGAAAGCGTCTCCTGAAATATCTTCGCTTCGAGCTCACCCGACCCGCGACCGCGCTCGGCCCGCACGGAAACGCTCGGGCAACCGACTGAGGGAAACGGGCGTCGCGCGGGCCCGAGAAAGCGGGGCCGAGCGCGCCGACGCGCGCGGGCGCGACAGTCAGATCACGTAGAATCGGTCCATGGTCGCGCTCCTCGCATTCTGGCTGGCCTACGCGCCGCTGGAGGTCGTCGGAGGCGGAGACTGTCCCGCGCCGGCCGAGGTGAGCCGCCGGCTGACCGAGATGCTGCCCACCGCACCGGGAGAGCAGGCCGACCGGGCGGTGCATCACCGTGCCCGCATCGAGCGCGCCGGCGAGAGCGTGCATGTCGAGCTCCTGCTGCCGAACGACGAACGGATCGCGGCGCGAGATCTCGACGCGAATGGCAGCTGCGACGATCTCGCGCCGGCGGTGGCGGTCGTCATCGCGGCCTGGGAAGCGGAGCTCGATCCCCACCTCACCACGCGCGTCGATCTCCCCGCGCCCAGGATCAAGACCGCCCCGACGGCGATCCCTAGGTCTGCCGCCGGTCGGCGCCGAGGCCAGCCGGCTTGCTCCGAGGCGCGATCACGCCTTCGGAGCGGCGCAGGATCGCGATCAAGCTGGCGCCCCGCCCGTAGGTCTCCTTCCCGCGATCGATGTCCCGCTCGAGCGCCCGCGCTTCGCCGGCAAAAAAGCGCTCGAGCGCGCGGTTGATGGGACCGGGCGGCATCGTGAAGTCGGTGCCGGCGGCACCCGCCGCCTGCTGGCGCCGTTTGCTGACCGCGCGGACCAGCTTGACGACCGGGAACAGACGGGCGTTGTAGTACGAGAGCAACCGTTCTTCGACGGCCAGGCCGCGCCAGGTCGCGCGCAGGCGTTCGGCATCGTAGCGGCGCCAGTGCCCGAAGCTCTCGTCGTGCTGGGTCCACAGCGACGGTTCGGCGGGGACGGTGATGAGGACGTGCGCCCCCGGTTTGAGGAGGGCGAGGACCTGACTCAACATCGAGAAGTCGTCTTCGACATGCTCGAGCACGTCCATCAGCAGCACGGCCGAAGCGCCCGCGAAGCGGTCGGCATGCGCCCCCACACCGGTCTCACAGGCGTATTCGACCGCGGAGAACCGCGCGCGGGCGTGGTCGATCGCCTGCCCGGATTCGTCGAGGCCCAGGCACCGGTAGGACGAGGCCAGCGCGGCGACGTTGGCGCCGGTCCCGCAACCGACGTCGATCACCAGCGCGTCGGGACGCGGCGGCACCACCCGTTCGAGGAGGCGTTTGACGATGGTGCGACGGCCGGCGAACCACCAATGGCGGTCCTCGATCTCGGCGTGCAGGTCGTATTGGGCCTCGTTCATGACTGGTGAGACGCGCGATCAGCGAACTTCGACCTCCGCGATCGCCGCCCCGCTGCCGAAGTACGAGAGAACGTCGACGCGAATATCGGAGACGTGCTCGGCGTCGAGGTTCAGGTCCAGCGCCGAGCGCTCCTCGGTGATCCCGTTGAAGCGACCCTCGGCGGAGGCGACCGGGCCGTTCTTGGAATAGGCCGTCACGCGGATCCGCTCGGCCGCGCGGTCCATGTAGAACTTGTTGTGTCCGTTCAGGATCCGCACGCCGTGCACCCGGCGCGGCGACGAGAATGAAATCTGCAACCAACCGGTCGAGCGATCGGGGAGATCCCACTCCGTCGACTCGATACCGTCGACCGCATAGGAGGCGGGGAAGTCACGCGAGAACATACCCGAGACCGTTACGTGCGGGCGCACCCAGACGCGCACCACCATCACGATGAGCACGACGAGGCCGAGGCCCCCCGCGACCGCCAGGCGCAGGAGCCGCCGCCTTCGCTCGGCGGGGGTCGCCAGGCGCCGGGCGCCGAACCGACTGAGCCGCTCGGCTTCCGCCCAGATCCACTCGAAGTCCGCGGGCGGGGAGGGTGCGGCCGAGCCCGCCGTCGCCTGGTTCGAAACGCCCGCCGTGCTCGACAGGGCCTCGCGCAGCCGGTCCAGGTCTCGGAACCCGGCCCCCGCCAGCGCCGCAAACGCGCGTTCTTCGTCCGATGCCGCCGGCGCTCCAGCGACGGCGGACGACCCATCCTGCCCACCGCGGCGAGCCCACGGTTCCAGCGCCAGGCGCAACGCGGTCGCCATCTGCGCGTGCGCCTCCGGAACCAAGCCTTCCCGCCACAGCGCGCCGGCCGTGGCGATCGCTCGCCGGGCCCGCGAAACGGCGTCCGCTCCTGGCTCGTTCATGCGGCAGACCTTGCCGCGCCCGCGCGCACCCGAAACGGACCGCGCGATCGCGACCGCCACCAAGAACGTAGCGAGCCCTGGGTCAGCAGCAGGGCGAGCGCCAGCGCGAATCCTGCGCTCAGGAGGGCGCCGACACGCTCAGCCGGCGGCGACCCGTACCAGACGCGGAGGCGATACTCGCCGGCGACCGGCAGGTGAAGACGGAGGCGTCCCCGCGCGTCGACATCCATGCTCCCGCCGCGCGGTCCGGAATTCGTCTCGAGAGCCCATCCAGGAAACCCGTGCAGCGCCAGCACCACCGTCGCGTCGTTGCGCGCGGCGCGAACCGTCATCTCGTGGCGGCTGCCGTCGCTCACGATGTCATCCACCGAGGCGCCGTCGGCGTCGAGAACCAGCTCATGCCGTGGCGACGACGGACCAGTGGGCGCCGTGCGGGGCAGATATCCGTCCTCGTCCATGGCGGCGTAGAGGCCCTGGCGGAGGCCGTCGGCCGTGTTCGGGACTCCATCCGCATTCAGGGGACGGACGGCGACCAGCGGCCACGCGCATCCAAACAGCAGGGCGGCCCCGCAGACCACCGCGATCCCGTTGCGCAGGCGGTCCCCCCAACGCTCGGAGGCCGCCGCCATCCCGATGCCCATCGCCACCGACGCGGTCAACACCGCGGGACCGAGCATCCGCCACGGAAACTGAACGAACTGCGCGGTGGGAATCAGACCCGGTCTCCAGAACCAGCTCCCCTCCGGCAGGGTCAGCGCGGCCAAACCGACCGACAGGGCCATCCAGCCGATCGCGCGACGGCCCTTGCGAAAGTTGAGGGCCAGACCCGTTAGAACGATGAGGAGCGCGCCGACGATCAGGGGCCCGACTTTGAAAAAATTTACGCTGAAGAACTGCGCGTCGCTGAAGAACAGCGTCCCGAGCAGGAGCCACTGATGCTGGGGGTTCGACCAGCCCGTGGCCATGATGTCCGTGTGCGCAGACGCGCGATAGGCCATCGCAGGCAGGACGTAGACCGCCGCCAGTCCGGGTGCGCAGGCGAGGGCGCCAATTGAAAACAGGGCGCGACGCCACAGGCCCGCGCGAACCAACCCCGCCGCGCTGGCCGCCACGATGATCCCGAGCAGGATGGTGCTCCAAAAGCCGAGGATCGGGTGGGTCATGATCAACATCGCGTGCGTGACGGCGGCGGCGGCCCCGAACCATCGCGCGCGTCGCGGCCGCACTTCGAGGGCTATCGCGCGGTAGAGCGCGATGACGACCGGCAGCAACGCGAGACTGCTGAACTCGCCGATGTCGCCGCGCTCGAAGAGATCGGCAATCCGATAAGGAGCCGCCAGATAGGCGAGCGCGCCGAGCAGGGCGGCGTCGCGCTGTCGCGTTTCACCGAAGACCAGCGCATACATGCCGAGCCCCGAAATCACCGACATCGCCAGGGCGACCACCTTGAGCGCGATTGCGGGCTCGAGAAATGCCGCCGTCAACACCCCGGCCGCACCGTAGGGCAGGGGCGCATAGAACATGAACAGCGGCGATCCGTACCCGCCGTAGAGATCGGGGCACCAGCGCGGATAGAGCAAACCACGCCGCATCTCCGTGGCCCACTCGACCGTCCTCATGATGTAGGAGTACTTCTCGTGACCCCAGAACCATTCCGCGTAGGCGAGAGGCATCCATAGGCCCACGGCCACGGCGACGACCAGGACTATTCGTGGATCGAGGCCGCGGAGGCCCGACAGGGTTCGATGGCGCATTAGGAGAAGAGAAGCGGACCTTTGCCTCGACAGATCGGCCACGTTTGGCATCTCCGTCAATGGATTGAGGGCGAGCCTACACCAAGCAAACCCCGACCGCCCACCGGCGATCCGCCCGCCAATGCCCCCGCCCCAATCCGATCTCAGCCAAGGTACAGTACCCGCCCATAGGTCCCCCAGACCTCTTACCGCCGTGATCGCCACCCCTTCCCTGAACGGAACCCGCTTCGAGCGGTTTCGCGCGCGTCGTGGGACTCGGGTCCTCCTGCTCGCGCTGCCGCTGCTGGCTCTGGTGTCGATCTTCACCATCTCCGATCTGCGGGGCGTCGACTTCGGGACCCACTGGGACGAGGACATCTGGCAGATCGATCCGGTCCGTCAGATGGTGCAGAGTGGGGTCCTGCTGCCGCGCGCCTCGATTTACCCAACACTGGGGAAGTGGCTATCGTTCCTTCCCTCCATTCCCGCCGGAATTCGCGCGGGATTCAAACGGGGGAGCACCCCCGGCGCCGTCCAGGCCGCGATGGTCGCGGCGGTGAACGCGGCCGACTACCTGCTCACCGTTCGTCGTCTCTATATCTTCGTCAGCGCGCTGGCCATCGTCTGGGTCTACGGCGCCGGGTTGGCCCTCCGCCGCCCCTGGTGGGAGGCCCTCATCGCCGCCTGCGGCCTCGGGCTCTCCTGGGAGTACGCCTACCACGCACGCTTTGTCGCGACCGATTGCATCTTGGTGCAGTTCTCGGCCCTCACCCTGATGATGCTCGCGCTCTTCTTTCGGGGCGGAAAGTCCGGCTGGCTCTACGCCGCCGCCGCGGCCGCCGGCCTCGGGACCGGTACGAAGTACCCCGGGGTCATTCTCCTGGTGCCGGTCATGCTCTCCGGCGTCTTGACACTCCCCGCCCGCAACCTGCGCGCACAGGCGCTGCGTCTGGTCGGAATCGGTGCGACGGCCTTCGGCGTCTACCTGCTCACCACCCCCGCCACGCTCCTCGATCCATTTGCTTTCGCCGACCAGCTCGGTTGGATCTCCAAGTACTACAAGGATGGCCACGTCGGCTACACGGTGTCGGGTGCCTGGCAGCACTGGCGGGTGGTGCTGACCTACTTCGCGATCGCTTACTTTTCTCCCCACCGCCTGTTCTCGGTGGCTCTCTTTGCCAGCGCCGTGCTTGGCGCCGTCGCCTGGATCCGGGCCGATCGGCGCCTCGGATCGGTGCTGCTCTGCTTGCCGGTGGTGTTCCTGATCTACTTCTGCGGCAGCTATCGGGCCGTCATCGTTCGGAACTATCTCTTCCTGACGCCGTTCCTGGCCCTGTTCGCCGCCCGCGGGGTGGCCGAGATCTTCGGGCGGTTACCGCAACGCTGGGCGCGCTGGCCCCTGACGGGTGCGCTGGTCCTGGGCTTCGCGACGAGCGCGGTTTGGTTGATCCAGGCCGGTGAGGGTATTCGCCACCCCAGTCGCCCGCGCGACGTGCAGGAGGCGCTCGCCTACGTGGCCAAACACCCCGGCACGAAATTCCGGCTGTCCGGCCAGGTTCGCGCGCTGGCCGCCAGCGAGCACCTGATCCTGCCGGCGAACGTGACCGAAAAAAAACCCTTCGACCAGGTGGTGTTCTTCGCGCGCGCCGAAGGTCCCGGCGACCAGCTCTGGAAGTCGAACGATCCCTGGAACGCCAAGGCCATCTTCGGAACGCGAGAGGTCAACTTCAACTGGTACACTACCTGGTGGGGACCCGACCGCATCGTGGTCATGACGGTCGCGAAAGCCAAAGCCACGGGGGTAGCGCTTGCCAACTGAGACCGTCTGGCTGGTGTCGCCCGTCTACTTCGACGTCGAGTCGTATACGCGCCTTCGCGACAATGCGCGCGCGGCGCTGGCTGGAGAGCCCGGGCTCGACCTTCGGCTGGTGGCCATCGACGATACCGCCGGGGCCGATCGCGACATTCGTGGGCTCGAATCGCTCCCCGGGCAGCTGGTCATTACCCCGCCGTTTCCTCTCGGTCACCAGCGCACGCTGGTGTTCGGGCTGCGGCGGCTGTCGACGATGGTGGCAGAGAGAGATCTGATCGTCACCCTCGATGCCGACGGCGAGGACAAGCCCGAGGACTTGCCTCGGTTGCTCGCCCCCTTTCGGCAACCCGACGCCTCGCTTCGCACGGTGGTCGTGGCGGCGAGAACTCGGCGCCGCGAGAGCCCTTCCTTCAAGGTCTTTTACTTGCTGTTCAAGACCCTCTTCCAGCTGCTGACCGGAACCATCATCCGTTCGGGCAACTACGCGGCCTATCGAGGTTGGTTGACCCGCAACGTGCTGTTTCATCCCCATTTCGATCTCTCCTATTCGTCCAGCCTGCTCAGCCTGGGCCTCAACGTCCAGCGGGTGCCCTGCGAACGCGGCCTGCGCTACGCGGGCGCCTCCAAGATGACGTACGTGAAACTGATCCAGCATGGCCTTCGCATGCTGATGCCCTTCGCCGATCGCATCGCAACCCGCGGCCTCTTGATCTTCTCTGGGCTCCTGGGGCTGGGTCTGGTGGGCGGTGCAGCGCTCCTGGGCCTGCAGATCTCCGGGAAATTTTCGTCGCCGGGATGGGTCATCTACACCCTGTGCACCGGGACCCTCCTCTGCGCGCTGGCGGCGGCCTGCATGGTGATCGTCTTCGCGCTCTTCGTGCAGGCCCAGAGCCTCTCTCTGGCCCGGCTGGATATCGGTTTGCGCGCGACGGAAACGGAAGACCGACGCCAGACGCCCTAATGGTGGTGGCGGCAAACGGACCAGCGGGCGTCGAGCTTGTCGAGCAGGCGCGGGTTGAACAGGCGAAAATGTTTGTATTGCCCCTCGAAGCCTAGGGCGATCCCGATGACCACCGTCGCCAGGGCCAGGAGCGCGCACCCTGCGATCACCAGCCGACGCGAGATCACCCGTTGCCTTAACCGGTGGTAGAGCAGCCAACTGCCGAGCGCCCCCCCGAGCACGATTCCCCCCACCGCGTCGCCCAGATATCGCATCGTCGCGGTCAGCAGGGGGAGCTCGACGACAAGCGTCCCGAAACCAACGATCAAAAAGGCGAGGATCGCCCAGACCATCGTCGCGCTCTGGGGGTCGAGCACCCTACGGTCGCGCCAGGCGCGCCACGACGACCGCACCGGGATGGCAAGCGTCACGATCCAGAGCCAAGACCACGGCACGGCGACCAGAAATCCGGTCACCTGTTCGTAGACGTAGTAACCCGGCGGCATGTGGAGCCATTTCGGAAGGGCACCGTCGCCCATCGCCTCCACGGCGAAGAAGAACGGAAACCTGCAGGACTCGACGAGCGGGCGGAGCGCGTAGCTGTAGAGGTTGGCGGGGATGAAGGCGGCGTTGGCCGTGAAAGCGATCCACGTGAGCTGATAGTGCCTCCCGAAATCAAACCACGACTCGAAGCGCGCCTTGTTGTAGGCCAGCAGGGCCGCCACGCCGATTGCCACCGGCGCGGCGAGCCAGATCGAGGCCACCATTCGCCGGCGCCAGCGATCTGCACCGCCGCCGCCGCCGGCCCAAAGAACGGTCGCCAGGAACAAGAGCACGACGGCCGGGGCCAAGGTCACGCGACAACCCAGCGCCAGGGCCCAGCAGACGCCGGCGCCGAGCAGGCCATTTCGGTAGAGCCTGCCCGAGCTCGCCCGCCAGACCGCCTCGAAGGCAAACAGCAGGCCGCTGAGCAGGAAGGCGTGCCCGCCGACGATCGCGGCTTCGTAGACGCCCGCACGCCCGAGGTTGTAGAGCGTGGGGTTGGCGAGCCCGAAGGCCGCCACGCCGATCGCGACGAGCGTCGTCGGAAGACCCGAGCAGAGGCGCCGCGCGACCCGGGCGATGAGGACCGTCCCCGCCAGGAGCTGTAACGTGGCCAGCCCGAACACCGGATATTGGTCGCCGACCTCGACCCTGATCCGAAAGAGGATCTTGACGACGGCCAGGAGGAGGGCCGGCACGGGACCCCAGTAGAGGTAAAAGTGTCCCTTGAAGAGGCTGGCGTCCCAATACCAGAGACTCGCGTTCGCCGGATCGAGCGGGTGGGGGCTGGCGACGAGGGCGGCCGGTGGCTCGAGGGACAGATGCAGGTGCCCGGCGCGGAAACCTTCGGCCTGAAAGTTCAAGTAGGTGACGTAGGTCGGCCAGCCCGTCAGCTTCCCGGCCGAGACGATGAAGACGTACACACCCTCGACCGCCAAAGCGACCAGCGCGAGCACCAGCCAGCGCGGCGGCCGGCGGAGGACCCGCAGACCGGCCAGGAGATACTCTTTAGGCTTGCGCCGCGGCACCCAGAAACCGCGCGGAGTCTCGCAAATCGCGGCGGAGAAAGGAAGGCGGCAGGCGGCCCGTCATCCCCGCCGCCAGCGTCGAGATCGCGCGATTCGCCTTTCTTTGAGGTCCGCGATTTGGCAAACTCGTTCGATTTTCCTGGGAGAATTCATGTCTAACTTGCCATCGCTCGACCGAATCAAGATCTTCGCCGACGGGGCGTCGCTCGCGTCCATGCTCGAGGCGGCGGGCGATCCGCGCATCGCCGGTTTCACGACCAATCCGACCCTGATGCGGAAGGCCGGCGTGACCGACTACCTCGCTTTTGCCAAGCAGGTCCTGGCGCAGATCCGGGACAAGCCGATCTCGTTCGAGGTGTTCGCCGACGAGCTTCCGGAGATGAAGCGCCAGGCGCTCGAGATCGCGACCTGGGGCGAGAACGTGTACGTCAAGATCCCGATCACCAACACCCGCCGCGAAACGGCCACGCCGCTGGTCCGCGAGCTGAGCGCTGCCGGTGTGAAGCTGAACGTGACGGCGATCTGCACGCTCGAGCAGGTGCGCGAGACGGTCCAAGCGCTCAAGGGCGGAGCCCCCTCGGTGGTCTCCGTATTCGCCGGCCGGATCGCCGACACCGGACGCGATCCGGTCCCCCTCATGAAGGAGGCCCTGCAGATCTGCCGGGCGGCCACCTCACGAATCGAGTTGCTCTGGGCGAGCCCCCGCGAGCTCCTCAACATCGTCCAGGCGGCCGAGGTCGGCTGCGACATCATCACGGTGACGCCCGATCTCTTCAAGAAGCTGGAGCTGGTCGGCAAGGATCTGGGCACCTTCAGCCTGGAGACGGTGCAGATGTTTTACCGCGACGCGCAGGCGGCCGGATTCAAGCTATGAGCGACGCCGGACGGGGATTCGTCGATCTCTACCTCCAAGAGACGCTCCGGGCGGTGCGAGAGCTCGACGCGGCCGCCATCGACGCCACCGCGACGGGCCTGGCGCGCGTGCGGGAAGCGGGGGGCCGTCTCTTCATTCTCGGCGTCGGTGGCTCCGCCGGTCACGCCAGTCACGCCGTGAACGACTTCCGCAAGATCTGTGGATTCGAAGCCTATACCCCGACCGACAACGTCTCGGAGCTGACGGCGCGGGTGAACGACGAGGGCTGGGAGACCAGCTTCTCGGAGTGGCTCAAGGTATCGAGGCTCGGCGCGCGAGACGCCCTGTTGGTCTTCTCGGTGGGCGGAGGCAATCGCGAGAAGAACGTATCGCCCAACCTGGTGCGCGCGCTCGAGGTCGCCCAGCAGGTGGGCGCGCCGGTGTTCGGAGTGGTCGGCAAGGACGGCGGCGCCACCAGGGCCGCGGCCGCGGCCTGCGTCGTGATCCCCACCGTGTCCCCCGATCGGATTACCCCCCACACCGAGGGGCTCTGCGCGGTCGTGTGGCACCTGCTGGTGAGCCACCCAGCCCTCAAGCGCAGTGCAACCAAGTGGGAGTCGACCAAGTAGTCGAGCTCGCCGCGCTCACCGGCGCTCACCGGCGCTCACCGGCGCTCGACCGGGCAGACGCTGAGGCGGCTTTCGAGGCGGTGAAGCAGCGCTGGGTTGTGGCGCGCAAAGTTGTCGAAGTATCCCGAAAAACCGAGGAGCACGCCGGGCACGATCGTCCCGATTGCCAGCAAGACGTAGAGCGCGGCCGCGGCGGCCCGGGCCCGGCGCGAGGCGGGTGACGAGACCAACCGCCAGCCGACCAGGATCGCGATCAGCAGGACGCCGGAGGCGAAGTCGGCTTCATAGCGCATGCTGATCGACGACAGGAGCACCAGCGGCACCGCGCTCGCGACGACGTACGTGACGAGCGCGCCGCCGACCCAACGCGCCCGCCAGACCGCCGCCGGCGGCGGTGGCTCGGCGACGGCGCGTCCGCCCACCCGACGGCGAGTGATCGCGAACAACAGTCCGCCCACCGCCAGCCAGCAGAACGCGGCCACCGTGAGCAGACCGGTGGTCGGCTCCGCGGTGTGGTGATCGGCCGGCCAGGTCAGCCAGCTCGGCGACAGCGGACGGGTCGTGTTCCACTTGCCGAACAGAAAGGGAAACCCGCAAGCGTGGGTGGGGGGACAAAAGAGATAGGCGAAGAGATCGGGAATCACGAACCGCAGCCCGGCCCGCAGGGGGGGGTATCCGAGCTGGTAGCGCGCGCCGAACTCGGTCCAGGCGTCGTATCGCAACCGATTGAGAACCAGGTGTCCGAGCGCCAGGGCCGCCGCCGGGGCGCAGCTGGCCAGGATCACGCCCAGCAGCCGACGGCGGTCACCCCCGTCGATTCGCCAACGCGCAAGCGCCGTCAGCGCGACCAGGAGCACGACCGCTGGAAAGAGGCTGACGCGCGATCCCCCGGCCAGTCCGAAGCAGACGCTCGCCGCCGCCAACCAGCGATTGGCCGTGCGAGGCGAGGCGCTGAAGATGCCCCGAAACGCCAGACCGAGCGCCGCCACCATGAAGCAAGCGCCGGCGCCGATCGCGACCTCGTAGACGGCGCCGCGCGCCAGCGTATAGGGCGTGGGATGGGCCAGCGCGAACACGGTCATCGCGAGACCGACCGCCCAGCGCGGAGGCCGCACGCTCATGGTCCCGGCCAAGCCCCGGATGAGGAGGGTCCCGGCGACGAGACGGCCCACGAAGAACGCGAAGACGACCACGCTATCGGGAACGACGCGGTGGATCTGGAAAACGACCTTGACCGCCGCCAGGAGCAGGGCCGGGACCAGCCCCCAGTAGAGGTAGAACCGGCCGTGGTAGTAGCTGTGGTCCCAGCGCCAGAGCGGCATGTTGGCGGGGTTCAGCGGATCGGCCAGGTGCCTCAGGGCGGCCGACGGCACCTCCGGCAGGTAGAGATGCCCTTGACGAAAGCCCTCGGCTTGCGCGTCGTCGAAAGCGGTCCAGAGCGGCCAGACGTCCCATCGACCCGCCGAGACCACGAACATGTAGTACGCGGAGATCACCGCGACGAAACAGACCAGCGGCGTCCACTTCCAAGCGGCTCGTCCGACCTGCCTCAGGCGGTCTCTCCGGAAGCCCGGCTCCATCGCCGCCGACTCTATCAGCGGTGTCGCGATTCGGCTGTCTCGGGGTGGCGTCGCACTACCGAGGGGACATCGCGGCGGCGATCGTGGAGGCCGTCTGGAGGTCGACGACCACGAAGTGTCCGTCGTCGTAGAGCCGCCTTCGGGTCCTGGCCAGCTCGTCGACGTCGTCAAACGTCGACAGGAAGATGGGCGCCGTGATTCGCCACACCCGCATCGAGCCGGTCAGCAGACTCGTCCAATGGGTCCGACTGTAGATCTGGCTTTCGGCCTGGTCGGGACGGACGAAGGCAAAATATCGAATCCCTTGGCCGAGCAGATAGTCGGAGACCTGCTGGCCGCCGGCGGCGAAGGGAAGGTGGGGCGCCGGGCTCGAGGCGCCTGGCAGATCGAGGTGCGTGATCCGGTTGCGAGCGTAGTCCAGCAGGAAGGGGCGTTCGATCATGACCAGCATGCGCTCGCCGGGGGGCACCGCCTGTTGCATCCGAAGGATCGGCTCGGCCCCCGAGCCCAGTGGCGGATGGTTCGGATCCGGGGCACTCATCCGATCTATGGCGCCCTCGAGGGCGTGGACGGCGGTGGCGCGCGTACCTTGAATCTGGACGCTGAGCGCGATCAGGACGGCGCCCAGGACCGCCAGCTCCGGCTTCGAGGGGGTGGTTTCGAGATGCTCCGAAGCGGCGAGCCCCACTGCGATCATCAAAGCGACGATGAAACCGAAACCGTAGCGCGAGATCGTGAAGCCGTCCGCATCGGGCAGGCTCATCGCCATCATCGCGAAACCGACCACCGACCCCACCCACAATCCCGCCAGCGCGCCCCGGTGCCACCGACGTGCCAGGGCGGGGGTCGCCAGGATCAGCAAGGGCATGAGTTGAACCGGCGTGTCGCCGAAGATCGCCGCTAGGTAGACCTTGAAGCGCGCGCCCCAGGATGCCGGCGCCGTCAGAGCGGCGTAGTGGGGATCGTAGTTGCCGGGGAAGATCGGGAAGAGGAGGGTATGGTTGGAACGCAGCGCCAGCGCGGCCCAGGGAAGAAGACAGGCCACCGTGAGGAGGCCAACCTGGACCAGGTGGTGTCGTCGTTCCGCGGGCGTCGCGGCCCCGTCGGAGAAGGCGACGGCCACCACCATGAAACCGACGGTCGCCAGGTAGTTCTGCCGCAGCGTGCAGACGGCCGCGGCGGGAAGCGCGATCAGCAGGGCGGGCCGCAGACCCCGCAGACCGGCTCGGTCGACGAGAACGATACTGCGAAACAGGGCCAGGAAGCCCAAGACACCGGACATCTCGCTGGCGGAGTTGATGCGGGTCTCGGGAAGCATCAGCACCACGAGGACCAGCAAAGCGAGCAGGAAGCGCGACGCGCTCGGGGCCTCACGCGAGAAGCCCAGGATCATCCCGACCACCAAGATGAGACAGATCCCCTGATCGAAGATCTGGAGGCGCGCGTCCTCCACCCCCAGCGAGGTGAGCGCCTGAAGGTACGATTGGCCACCATAGGCCGCCATGCGGCGAACGCTGAACGGATCGAGGAGGGTGCCCGTCTTGAGGATCATCTTGACGAAGGGGAGATAGGCCACCCAGTCGTCGCTCGGATTCGCGATCACCCGCCCCGCCGCGCACAGGTACACCAGCCCGGCGGCGCCGAGGAGCCCCGCGAAGAGGGGCGTGTCCCATCCCAGCCCGAACAGCCGCCCGGGCCGAGAAAAGTTTTCCCGGCGCCAGGCGGGGGACGAGGAAAGCTCCCAGACGGCCAGCAGGATCCCCGCGAAGGTCCAGAGCAGCAGGACCGGCCGCCGGGCGAGCCCGAGGAGGCAAAAGATCCCGCCCAGCGCGACCGTGAGGCCGAAGCCCCAGGCGGCGCGCAGGCCCCAATCGACCTGCCGGCCCGGGAGAAGGCGGCGCCTCAGCCAGCTCCCCCATCCGGCAAAGCTGAGCACCATGCCGAGACCCCAGATCGCCGCAGCGCCGAGCAAGCCGAGCCGTCCCGGGACGACCAGGGCGGCAGCCGGCAGAACGACCAGCGGGGCCAGCGCCGCGCTGGTCAGGGTCACGTTGGCTGCAGAGCGCATTGCAGGCAGCACTCGCGCACAACGTCCCGAAGAATTCAAGTCCGACCGGCCAGGCTTGGCGCCCCCGGGTTGACCGATCGCTGCTCTCCGACTAATTTGCGTCCCTCGTGACCGCACCGACGCAGGATCCGACCGCCCGTGCGTCCACCGACGACTGGAATCGGCATTGGACGTCGTATGCCGATGCCGCCTCGATGAATCCGGCCCAGATCTACCGGCGCAAGTTGGTCTTCGAGCTGCTAGCCCTCAATGCGGCACCGCGTCCGGTACGTCTGCTGGAGCTTGGAAGCGGGCAGGGAGACTTCGCGCTGGATATCGCCACCCACCACCCGGGGGTGGAGATTGTCGGCCTCGATCTCAGCCAAACGGGCGTCGAGATCGCGTCGAGCAAGGTCCCGGGCGGCCGTTTCTTTCAATGCGACCTCCTCGAGCCGGGCCGACTGCCGGACGAGCTCCGAGGCTGGGCCACCCACGCCGTCTGCTCGGAAGTGCTCGAGCACGTCGACGACCCGACGACGCTCTTGCGTAACGTTCGACCCTACCTCGGCCCCCAGTGCCGGCTGGTGATCACAGTTCCGGGTGGTCCGATGTCGAAGTTCGATCACCACATCGGCCACCGCCGTCACTTCACGCCCACGCTGCTGGAGGAGGTCATCCGCGGCGCCGGTCTCGACGTCGACCTGGTGCGGGGCGCCGGCTTTCCGTTCTTCAACCTGTATCGGTTGGCGGTCGTGGCCCGCGGCGATGCTCTCATCAAGGACATCGACGGGGCGGACGGCCGGCCGCTGCCGATGGCCGCGCGCGCCGCCATGCGAACGTTCGACTGGCTGTTTCGCTGGAACAAGGCCAACACCTTGCGCGGCTGGCAGCTCGTCGCACGAGCGATCCAGCCGTCGTGAGCGCGCCGTGATCATCGGCCGCAGTCCTCTCCGTATCTCGCTGGGTGGCGGGGGAACCGATCTGCCCTCCTACTATCGGGAGCACGGCGGGTTCGTGGTCTCGGCGGCGATCACGCAATACGTGCACGTCACGATGCACCGCACGCCGCTCAAGGAGCTGGTGGTTCGCTACGCGCAGATCGAGCGCGTCGCACGGGCCGCCGAGATCAAGCACCCGATCGTGCGGGAGGCGCTCAAGCTGACTGGTATCTCGGAGTCCAACATCGAGATCACGAGCATGGCGGACGTACCGGCCGGAACCGGTCTCGGCTCTTCGGGCAGCTTCACGACCTGCCTGCTCAAGGTGCTACACAAGTACAAACGCCACTTCATTCATCCGCGTGAGCTGGCGGAGATGGCGTGTCACATCGAGATCGACCTCCTGGGCGAGCCGGTCGGCAAACAGGACCAATACATCGCCGCATTCGGGGGGGTCACCGCCTTCGATTTCCATCCCGATGGCAGCGTGTCGGCGCGCCCGGTGAACGCGCCCGAACAAACCCTCGACCTCCTCGAGGACAACCTGGTGATCGTATCGACGGGAATCTACCGGGCGGCCTCCAACGTCCTCAAAGAGCAGGACGACAAGAGTCGGCAAAACGACAAGTCGATGATCGACAACCTCCACTACGTCAAGGAGCTCGGCCATCGAAGCCTGGAGGCCATCGAGACCGGCAACTTGGCCGAGTTCGGCCGCATCATGCACCTGCACTGGCAGCACAAGAAGCAGCGGTCCGGCATCATGAGCAACGCCGACATCGACCGCTGGTACGACCTGGCCATGGATAGCGGCGCATTGGGCGGCAAGCTGATCGGCGCGGGGGGCGGCGGCTTTCTCATGTTCTACACCGAACAAAAGGCTCGGGTGCGCCGGGCCTTGAGCGAGGCCGGGCTGATGGAGATCAAGCTCGGCTTCGACTATGAAGGCACCAAGATCATCTGACGATCCGTCGGCCGCGCCCCGGTTTCGGCGGGCGCTCCAGGCCGTCTGGTTTCGGGCGGCGCTCGCGCTCCTCTGCCTGGCCGGGCATCTCGCCGCGGTGGGCGCCTCCAATGCGATCCGGTTCCACGGGCACTTCAACACCGCGCCTGGGCAGGCACCCGCTTTCGCCCACCCGCGAGACGCGGAAGCCCAGCACTGGAATCGCCTGGCGGTGAGCCGCTGGGACTCGGGCAACTACATTTCGATCGCGCTGCGGCGTTACAGCCTCTGTCCGGACTCCAGCCTACGGGGCGCCGATCTGCGCGCCCTCGGGCCCACCTGCAATTTCAGTTTCTATCCGACCTATCCCCTGCTGGGCTGGGTCGCCAGCCTGGGCGCGCGGATCCCCATCGACTACGCCCTGTGGGGCCTGTCGCTGGCCGCGAGCTTGGTGTTCCTCTTTCTGTGGACGGGTCCGGTCCTGGTCGACCGGATCGGCCTCGGGCCGACCTACGTCTCGTTCGCGGTCTTCAATCTGTTCACCACCGGATTTTTGCTGGTGGCGGTGCAAACCGAACCGCTGGCGCTGCTGCTCACGCTGGGCGCATTCCTGGCGCTCGCGCGGCGCTGGGTGCTCCTCGGCGCGGTGCTGGCGGGCGCGGCGACGGCCATCCGGATCACCGCGGTCGCGACGGGAATGGCCTACGCCATCGCGCTGGTCGCGCTCACCATCTGGGAGCGACCGCGAGAGCTGCCGGCCTGGCTCCGCCGCGGGGCGGAGATCATTCTGAGCGGGTGGGGCGTCCTGACCCTGCTGGTCTATTACGGGCTGCGCTTCGGAGATCCATTCCTCTACCTGCACGCCCACGCACAGTCGTTCCATCACGAGGTCTCCCTCCTGCAGCTCGTGCTGCCCGAACCCGAGCGGATCCTCACCTCGATCGAGCACCCGTTGCACGAAGGCGTCTGGCTCGCGGCGGCGCTCCTCTGGTTTGCTCTCGGTCACCGGCAGACGCTCGACCGCTTCCCGCGGGTCGAGCGGGTATTCCTCTACGCGCTTTTCATCCTGTCGATCGGGGTGGCCGCCTACGGCTCGATCGGGCTGGCCTTCGCGGGAATGAATCGATACCTCTTGCTCTGCCTGCCGCTCTTCTTGGTGATCGCGGTGGTCGCGGCCCGGAAGCCCTTGCTCCTGGCCCTGTGGCTGACCTTCAGCGTCTGGCACTACTGGAACTCCGATCTGTGCGAGTACAGCGGCGGACCAGGGGATCGCACCCTCCGGCAATGTTGCCAGGACCATTGGATCGGACGGATTTGACGTGCCGACGCACCCGAGCCAGCCCCCCCATCGCCCGAGCCTCTCCCACCGGCCCGCAGGTTGGTGGAACGCGGTCCGCCCGATCTGGGCCGCGCGGCTCGCCGAGGGCTTGCCGCCCGCCCCGCACCGCGACGAGGTGGCGGGCGCGCTGCTGGCCGGTGCGGCGATCGTCTGGATGCTGGCCGTCGCGATGTGGGGGATTGGCGGTCCCTTCGGCGACGGCCACTTCGCGGCCTCGGCGGCCATGGCCGTGGCCGGCGACAACATGTGGCGGCACAAGGTCCTGCTTCCCTTCCACTACTACGCGGAGGGCGGTCCCAGTGGCGGCTACTACATGCACCATCCCCTCGGGGTCTACTGGGTCGAGGCCGTCTGCCTGAAGATCTTCGGCGCCCACAACTGGGTGCTCCGGTTCCCGGCGGTCGTCTACAGCACGCTCAGCCCCCTGTTTCTTTATCGGTTCGGGCGTGCCGCCTGGGGGCCGCTCGAGGGGGCGGTCTCGGCGCTGGCGTTCGTCGCGCTCCCCATCACACTCGGTTTCTCGAACTTTCACGCCCTCGAAGGCCCCGTCATCTTCGGGATCGCGATGGCCGGCTGGGGCTACGCGCGGTTCACCCAGACCTGGCGCTCGGTCTACCTCGTGGCCAGCCTGCTCGGGTTCTTCTGGGCGGTGAACCACGATTGGGTCGGCTACGTCTGGGGGACGATGTTCCTCGGCTGGGTGTTCTTGCGTGGCTTTGTGCTGCCCCCGCGTCTGTTCGGAACCCTCGAGGTCCGGGCCTTCGGCCGCTATTGGGGATTGATGGTCGGCGTGGCCCTGGCGTCGCTCGCCGTTTTCGGCGCGCTGTTGCTGGAGAGCAACAAGATTGCCGATCTCCTCAACATGTACGGGGTCCGCTCGTCGGGAAACATGATTCCGATGCGGGCGGTCCTGACGGCCCGCCACGTCTGGATCCATATGATGTTCCCCGGGCTGGCCATCGCGCTCGGGAAGATCGCGCTGCCCGTGATCGTGGCCCGCCTGATCGTGCGCCGCAACGACCTCGAGCTGCTCCCGATCCTGGTCCTCCTGACCGCGGCCTTTCAGTATCTGCACTTCAAGCAGGGCGCGGACGTCCACATTTTCTGGCCGCAATATTTCGCCGAGTACTTCGCGCTGGCCATGGGGGCGCTGGTGGCGGGAATTCGGGAAGCGCTGGGGTGGGCGCGGCGGCGCTTCTCCGCGAAGCCGGCGCTCGCGCGGTTTCTCGGCGAGCGCGGGACCTGGCTCGCCGCCGGCCTGGTCATCCTGCCGCTGCTGTTCGTGCTGCGCGACGGCGCCTCCATGATCCGACTGGCGCGGGAGAGCGGCGGGCGCTTCGTCTCGACCGACATCAAGAGCGACATCGATCGGGTGGACGCCATCCGGTGGTGGCTTCCCCGGCTGGCGCCGTCGGAGCGGGTCGCCTTTCATCCCGGCATCACGCCGGTGCACTGGTCGCTCGGCTGGGAGATGCGACCGCACCAGCTCCTCGCCGATCAAAGACTGGGCGGTCACGGCACGCCGCCACGCGCCTACCTGATGGACAGCCGGTTCGCCGACACGGCGGAGCTCCGCGAGGCGGCGCGAAGCTTTCACGTCGATGCGGTCGGCAATTTCTGGTTCATCGATCGCAACGCGCCGCCGGCACCGATCTCGGGCTACAGCTTCGAAGAGCGCGAGCCCGGGCCCCTGGAATGGTATTTCGACCGTGGGACCGAGCCCGTCCGGACGGTGCGCGCCGATCCCTGGGTCACCTGGGAGTGGCGGACCTTGCTCGGTCAGCCCGCGACGCCTCCGGTCGGCGCACCGACGACGGTCGAGCAGCTTCGCATCGCGCACAACGTGGCGGTCGCGGCAGGGAACACCGCGGACGCCCAGCGCTGGCGGGTCGCGCTCGCCGCGCGCTGGAACCTCAAGCGAACGGCGAGCTTCGACGATGGGACCGAGCTTCTGGGCACGCTCCAGGGCAAAGGGGCCGAACGCAGCATCACCCTGTATTTCGTGGCCGGTCCGCACGGCATCGCGACCCGGGCCAAGTTTGCGGTTACCGCCCAGGTGATCGCGCCGCCGCGGCTGTCGACACTCCCGCTCGATCCGACGGCCATCGAGGTCGATCAACCGCCCCCGATTCCGACCGATCTCTGGCGGCCCGGGCAGATCTATTCGATCAAGTTCAGCTACCGAAAGCGCCCGGGGACCGAGCGGTTCTCCGGCTCGTTCGTGCCGCTGCGGGGCGGGGGGGGACCCGTGTTGGTTGGCGGCCGGCGGACGTTCGAGATTGTCGTGCTCTGATCGACGGTGGGCTCGCCCGGCCGCCCGGTCGGACTGCCGACGTCACGCTTGCCCCCCTAGACCGAACGGAGTATCAACGGGGCCTTCCGCTTCATGAACATCGTGGTCTCCGGCGGCGCAGGGTTCATCGGGTCGACGCTGGTCGACCGCTTGATGGCGTCCGGCCACTCGGTGACCGTCATCGACAACCTGAGCGGCGGCGATCAGAGCTTCCTGGCGCATCACCGGCCCTCGCCTCGTTTTCGGCTGGTCGTGCAGGACGTCCGCCGGACCGACCAGCTCATCAAGGCGATGTCCCCCGACATCGACCTGGTCTTTCACCTGGCCGCCAACGCCGACATCGCGCGCGGCGTGGAAGATCCCACGCTCGACTTCGAGCACTCGATCGTGGCGACCTTCTCGATGCTGCAGGCCATGCGCCACCACGGCATCAAGAAGATCTTCTACACCTCGGGCAGCGGCGTCTACGGCGATCGCGGCCTCACCTACTTCACCGAGAGCTCCGGGCCGCTCGAGCCGGTCTCGATGTACGGCGCGTCCAAGCTGGGTGCCGAGGCGCTGGTCTCCGCGTTCACGCACCTTTACGACATGCAGGCCTGGATTCTCCGTCCCGCGAACATCATCGGTCCCCGCGCCACCCACGGCGTCGTGTTCGACTTCATGCGGCGCCTCAAGAAGGAGCCCGCCGAGCTCCGGATCCTGGGCGACGGCAAGCAGAGCAAGGCCTACCTCCACGTCGACGACGTCATCGACGCGTTCCTGCTGGTGCAGCGCAAGGCCAAGGCGCAGATCAATTTCTTCAACCTGTCGTCGACCTCGTTCATCACCGTCAACGGGATCGCGGACCTGGTCATCAAGGGGATGGGCCTTTCCAAGGTGAAGCGGACCCACACGCCCGGGAAGATCGGCTGGAAGGGGGACGTCCCCGTCATCCGCCTGCGCAACACGCGGATCACCAAGCTGGGGTGGCGCCCCAAGTACGACTCGGCCAGCGCCGTCAAGGCGACCATCGCCGCGCTCTTGACCGACGGCCGTCTCGACACCCTCGGCGCGGCAGGCGCCACACCGTGACCGAAAAGCCGACCTCTTCCGTGGATGACCTCGCCCGCGCGGCGCTCACCGGGAAACCCCGGCGCTGGTTCGTGACCGGCGGCGCCGGCTTCATCGGCAGCCACGTCGTCGACCTGCTGGTGTCGGCGGGGCAGGAGGTCACCGTCTACGACAACCTGAGCCTGTCGACGGACAGGTACATCGCGACGTACGTGCGCGACAAGCGGATCACCTTTCATCAGAAGGATCTGCTGGATCTCGCCGCGGTCACCGAGGCTGTCGCGGGCCACGACATCGTCTTTCACCTGGCCGCCAACACCGACATCCCGTCCGGCTTCACCAAGCACCGGATCGATCTCGACAACGACGTGGTGGCCACCTGGAACGTGCTCGAGGCGATGGTGAAGACCGGCGTCCAGGACCTGCTCTTTTCGTCGACGGGCGCCGTCTACGGCGAATCGATCCAGGGGGTGTTCAGCGAGAGCTCGGGGCCGCTGCTGCCGGTCTCGCTCTACGGCGCCGGGAAGATCGGCTCCGAGGCCTTCATCTCGGCCTACTGCAACCTCTTCGGCCTGCGCGCCTGGATGTACCGCTTCGGCAACGTCATCGGCGAGCGGACCAACCACGGCGTCATCCACGACTTCATCGCCAAGCTGAAGAAGAACCCCCACGAGCTGGAGGTCCTGGGAACCGGCCGCGGCGAGAAGAACTACTTCCTCGTCGAGGAATGCATCCACGGCATTCTCTACGTCCACGGCAAGGTGCCGAACGGACCGTTTCCGGTGCTGGTCAACCTGGGCACCGATTCGACCACCCAGGTGATGGACATCAGCAAGATCATCATCGAGGAGATGGGCCTGTCGGACGTCGCGTACGCCTTCACCGGCACGCCGCGGGGCTGGCCGGGGGATCAGCCGGTGGTCCTGCTCGACACCCGCAAGATCCACGAGCTCGGCTGGTACTCCAAGCGGACCTCGACCGACGCCGTCCGCACGGCGGCCCGGCGGCTCCTCGGAACCGACAAGTTCCGTCTCACCGTCGACACGCTGTCATGAAGCGAAGACCGACCGTCTGCGTGATCGGGATCTGGCACCTGGGTGCCGTAAACGCCGTCGGGTTCGCCGAAAAGGGCTACCAGGTGGTGGGCCTCGAGCTGGACAAGAAGAAGGCCAGCCGGCTCGCGCGGGGCGTCCCGCCGCTCTTCGAGCCGGGCCTCGAGGAGCTGTTCCGCAAGCACCTCGACGGCAAGCGGCTCCGCTTCTCGTCGGATCCGGGCGTCGTCGCCGAGGCCGACTACGTCGTGATCGCCTACGACTCGCCGGTCAACGACCGGGACGAGGTCGACATCTCGCCGGTCGTCGAGGCGGCCCGTTTGGCCGGTCCATTCCTCCGCGGGACCACGCCCATCGTCATCACCAGCCAGCTTCCGCTGGGATCGAGCGAGAAGATTGAAGCCGATGTCCGCCAGGCCAATTCCGGCTGGAGATCCGGCGTGGTTTACACGCCCGAGAACCTCCGCCTCGGCTCCGCCATCCCGCGGTTCCTCGAGCCGGACATGCTGGTCCTGGGGGCCAGCCAATCCGAAGCCGCCGCGGCCGCGCTGGCGCTCTACCGGCCGTTCAAGACCGAGAAGCTCCCGATGGACCTCCGCAGCGCCGAAATGGTCAAGCACGCGCTCAACGCTTTTTTGGCCACTTCGATCACCTTCATCAACGAGATCGCCGGGCTGTCCGACCGGCTGGGCGCCGACGCGGTGGCGGTCGGCCGCGCGCTCAAGCTCGACAAGCGGATCGGAAAGTCTGCGCTCATGCTGCCGGGGCTGGGCTTTTCGGGCGGGACGCTGGCGCGCGACGTGACGCAGCTCCGCCGCTTCGCCGCCGAGCTCGGTCATCGGGCCAAGCTCTTCGACGCGGTGGCCGAGGTCAACGAAGGGACCTTCGACGAGATCGTCGCGCGCCTGCGCGCCAAGCTCGGGCCGCTGACCGGCAAGAAGATCGGCGTCCTCGGCCTCACCTACAAGCCCGGCACCTCGACCGTCCGGCGCTCGCCCGCGCTCAAGATCATGCGCAAGCTCGACGAGGCCGGGGCTACCTGCGCCGGGTACGACCCGAAGGCGAGCGCCAAGGAGCTGGCCTCCGCTGGGCAATCCTTCACCCGCGCCAAGAGCGTCCGCGCGCTGGCCACCGGCGCCGACGCGCTGGTGCTGGTGACCGAGTGGCCCGAGTTCCGCGACCTGCCCTGGGCGGCGCTGGCCAAGCTCATGAACCGGCCGCTCATCGTCGACAGCAAGAACTTTCTCGACCCGTTCCGGGTCTCCGGGGCCGGGTTCGATTATCAGGGATTTGGCCGATCTCTCGCCCGGATGCGCGCGCCGGCGCGCGCGCGATCCGCGGAGGCGGCATGAAGAAGGTCGCCATCATCGGGGCAGGGCTGCAGGCGAAACGGCGGGCCGCACCGATCGCCGAAGATTCGCGCTTCCAGATCGCCACGGTCGTCGACCGCGACGAGAAAAAGGCGGCTCGCCTCGCCACGCCGCTCGGCGCGGCCGCCGCCACCGACTGGCGCCGCGTGGTCGCGGATCCGGCGATCGACGTCGTGCTGGTGCTGACCTACCCGGACACCCACGCCGAGATCTCGATCGCGGCTCTGGAAGCCGGCAAGGACGTGCTCTGCGAAAAACCCCTCACCCGCACCGAGGCCGAAGCGCGGGCGCTCTGCGCCGCGGCGGAGCGCACGGGCCGGACGCTCAAGTGCGGCTTCAACCACCGCCACCACCCCGCGATCCAGGAGGCCTTTCGGCTGTTCGCCAGCGGCCTCATCGGCAAAGCGGTCTTCGGCCGCGCGCGCTACGGGATCGGGGGCCGCGCCGGAATCGAAACCGAGTGGCGATCCAATCCGGCCATCGTGTCGGGCGGCCAGCTGATGGAGCAGGGGATTCACGTCGTCGATCTGTTCGCCTGGTTCCTGGGCGGTATTCGTCGGGTGACCGGCTTCACCAGCACCGGCCGCTGGCCCATCCAGCCGCTCGAGGAGAACGGCTTCGCGCTGCTCGAGACCGCGGACGGCGTCGTGGCCAGCGTCCACTCCAGCCTGACCCAGTGGACGAACCTGTTCGAGTTCGAGATCTACGGCGAGAGCGGCTCGCTGACCGTGCGCGGCCTCGGCACCAGCTACGGCGTCGAGGAGCTCGTGATCGCCCAGCACGATCCGAACGGGCCCTTCAGTCACCACACCATAGAATATCGGGGCGGCGACATCTCCTGGAAGGCGGAGTGGGAGGAATTCGCGGGCGCCATCGAGGAACACCGGCAGCCCCTCGGCAACGGCGAGGATGGTCTGCGCGCCCTGCAGATCGTGAACGCGGTCTATGCGGCCGCCAAGAGCGGGCAGGCGGTCGTTCTCCCCTGAGAGGCACGATGCGGTCGCTCATCACCGGCATCGACGGGTTCATCGGATCGTGGCTGGCGGAAGCGCTCCGCGCCGCCGGGGACCAGGTCTTCGGTCTTACCCGCCGTCGCGCGGCCGGGCAGGGCGCAGGGGCCGATGGAGAGGCAGAGGGCGTGGTCCGCCTGGTCGGCGACCTCACCGCGCGGCCGGCGCTGGCCGACGCCGTCGCCGCGGCGCGGCCGGATCGGGTGTTCCACCTGGCGGCGCTCAACAACATCGCGGCGTCATTCGCCGATCCCGCGCTCACGATCGAGACGAACGTGAGCGGATCGCTGAACCTCTTCGACGAGGTGCGCCGGAGCGCGCCCGCGGCGGCCGTGGTGTCGGTCGGCTCCAGCGCCGAGTACGGCAAGACGGCCGCGGAAACGGCGCCGCTGACCGAGGACCTGCCGCTGCTGCCCACCAGCCCCTACGGCGTCAGCAAAGTGAGCCAGGGTCAGCTCTGTCGCATCTACGCCGATGTGCATGGCCTGCGGGCCATCCACGTCCGACCGTTTGCGATCATCGGCCCCCGCAAGACCAAGGACGCGCTGTCGGATTTTTGCCGGAACGTCGTCGCGATCGAGCGCGGCGAGACCGATCGGTTCTCGGTCGGTCCCCTGACCTCCGAACGCGACTTCGTCGACGTGCGCGACGCGGTGGCCGCGCTCCTCTTGATCTCCGAGAATGGGACCCCCGGGACCACCTACAATCTCTGCAACGGACGCGCCGCGACGCTGGAAGCGGTCCTGTCGCTGCTGCAGGGCCTGTCCCGACGTCCGTTTCACCCGCTGCCCGATCCCGCCCGGCTGCGCCCGGCGGACGATCGCCGGATCGTCGGCGACAGCAGCCGACTGCGCGCGCTCGGCTACGCGCCGCGCTTCTCGCTGGCGGAAACCGTCTCCGCTACGCTCGACTTCTGGCGGACGGAGACCGGCCGGAGCTCATGACCCGGAGAGCTCCTCCGGCGACGTGCCGAAGCTGAAGAGCGTGACCGTCAGGGTCCGCAGAAACGCCTGAAAGCCGACCATCGCCAGGCCGAGGCCCGCGATGAATCCGTGGGACAGGTGGAAGACCTTGAACCCATCTCGCACCCAATCCATCACGAACGAGAGGCTGATCGCGGCGCCGGCCAGGACGCACACGGCGCTGAGCGGCGAGATGACGTCGTAGTCGTAGACCCGCTGCAGCCGCCGGCAGAGGCGCTTGTCGAACCTCAGATACAGCGTCGTGAGCGCGTCGAGGCCGAGGAAGCTGCTCCCGAGCCCGAAGAAGAACAGGCCCAGCACCTGCGAGTACAGCGCGAGCTGCAGACCGCCGATGCGGACCGGACCAAACGCGAGCCCGAACACCAGCAGAGCCCCGAGCGCGAACAGGATGCGGCCCGGCCAGCGCAGGAAGAAGTCCGGCCGGAAAAGAAAGAACACCCGCAGGTTCTGCCACCCCGCCACCCAGGGCGCGTACCAGCTCGCCTTCAGGTGGCTGGTTCGACCCTCCATGTCCTTCAAGAAATGGATCGGGACCTCTTCGGTGCGCAGGCCCAGCTTGACGGCCTTGATGATCATCTCGGAGGCGTATTCCCATTTCTGCGACTGCAGGCCGAGCTTTTCGTAGGCCGCCCGGGTCAGCCCCCGCATCCCGCAGTGGATGTCGCTGAAGCGACAGCCGTACATGATGTTGAGGATCCAGGTCGTGAGCGGCGTGCCGAAGTACTGATGCAGCGGCGGCATCGCGCCCGGATCGATCGTGCCCTTGAACCGGGAACCCATCACGAACTCGGCGCCACGGCGAAAGGCCTCCAAAAACGGCGCGATGTCGCGGAAGTCGTAGGTGCAGTCGGCGTCGCCCATGATGACGTACTTGCCGCGGATGTGCGGGAGCGCGTCGATGTAGGCCCGGCCGAGGCCCCGTTTGGGGGTGCGCAGAACGCGCGCGCCGTGCTGGAGCGCGATCTCCGGCGTGCGATCGCTGGAGCTGTCGACGATGACGATCTCCCCCTTCACGCCGGCCGCCTTCAACCCTTCCTGGCACCAATCGACGAACCTCCCGATGGTGATCGGCTCGTTCAGGGCGGGGACCACCAACGAGACTTCGGGATCCGGACAGTCGTCGTCGGGGAGCAGGAGCTCGACCCGATCGGGCGCCCGGCCCAAGGTCTCCGGGCGCGAGATGGGTTTGTCCGTCGCCAAGGTCGGCGGAGATTATCCCAGAGCCCAGGACCGGTCCATGTCTGGGTCCGCCGACGGTCCAAATCCGGGTCGATGCTTGCGTCGATGCCCGGTCCCAATCGCCGTCCCATCGCCTTTCGCTTGACACCGACGGCGGGAGCCGTAACGTACGCGGATTCGAATCTGCGGTACAGGCACGTAGCTCAGTGGAAGAGCACTACCTTGACACGGTAGGGGTCGGCGGTTCAATCCCGCCCGTGCCTACCACCTCGGCCCAAGCGGTTCTCGCGGCCAAGCTGACAGCGTGAGCGCGGGCAAGATCGTCCGCCCCCGCGACAAGGGGGATGTTCCCAGCGATCCGCTGTCGCGCATGCGCCATTCGGCGTCGCACGTGATGGCGGACGCGGTGAGGCGGCTGCGACCGAACGCCAAGGTGGCGATCGGTCCGTCCATCGAGACCGGCTTTTATTACGACTTCGACACGGAGCCGTTCGCCCCCGAGGACGCCGAGCGCATCGAGGCCGAGATGCGCAAGATCGTCGCCGAGAACCTCCCCTTCGTGCGCCACGCCGTCTCCCGCGCCGAGGCCATCGAGCGTTTCAAGTCGCGCGGCGAGAAGTACAAGGTCGAGATCATCGAATCGATCCCGGAGGATGAAGAGGTCTCGTACTTCCAGCACGGCGACTTCATCGATCTCTGCCGCGGCCCGCACGTCGAGCGCACCGGGGACATCAAGGCCTTCAAGGTCCTGTCCTTCGCGGGCGCCTACTGGCGCGGCGACGAGCGAAACGCGCAGCTCCAGCGGGTCTACGGGACGGCATTCCCCTCCGAGGCAGAGCTGGCCGAGTTCCTCCAGCGCATCGAGGAGGCCAAGAAGCGCGATCACCGGACGCTGGGGAAGCAGCTGGACCTGTTCTCCTTCGACGACCTGATAGGCCCGGGATTTGCGCTTTGGCATCCCAAGGGGGCGATCGTCCGCCAGCTCCTCGAAGACCTCATTCGGAGCGAGGTGGTGCGCCGCGGTTACCAGCCGGTCTACAGCCCCCACGTCGCGCGCGAGCAGCTCCTGGTCACCTCGGGGCATCTCGAGCACTACAAGGAGAACCTCTTCGGCGGCATGGAGCTGGAAGGCCAGCGCTACCTCGTCAAGCCGATGAACTGCCCGTTTCACATCGCGATCTACCGATCGCAGATGCGTTCTTACCGCGATCTGCCGATTCGCTACGCGGAGCTCGGCACCGTCTACCGCTACGAGCGCTCCGGCGTGCTGCACGGCCTGCTGCGGGTGCGCGGGTTCACGCAGGACGACGCGCACCTTTTCGTCCGCGAGGATCAGATCGAGGACGAGATGCGGGCCTGCGTCACCTTCGCGCTCGACATCCTGGATCTGTTCGGCTTCAAGGAGATCCGGCTCTTCCTCTCGACCCGACCCAGCAGCTTGATGGGCGAGTCGGCCGCCTGGGATCGCACCGAGGCCGCCATCCGCCGGGTCCTCGAGGCGACCGGCCGGCCGTTCGAGGTCGACGAGGGGGGCGGGGCGTTCTACGGCCCCAAGATCGACCTCAAGATCCGGGACGCCATCGGCCGCGAATGGCAGTGCGGAACGTTCCAGCTGGACGTCCAGCTGCCCGAACGTTTCGAGCTCGAATACGTGGCCCCCGACGGCTCGCGCCAGCGTCCGGTCATGATCCACCGGGCGCTTTTCGGATCGGTCGAGCGCTTCATCGCGGTGCTGATCGAGCACTTCACGGGCGCGTTCCCGCTCTGGCTGGCGCCGGTGCAGGCCCGGGTCCTGACGGTGAGCGAGCGGTTCGAGGGCTACGCGAACGAGGTGGTGGCCCGCCTGCGGGCCGAAGGCCTGCGGGTCGAGGCCGACCTGGCGGCCGACAAGCTGGGCGCGAAGATTCGACGGGCCACACTCGAGAAGATCCCTTACCAGCTCGTGGTGGGCGAAAAGGACATGGCGGCGCGCGTCGTTTCGCCCCGGACCCGCGAGGGGGTGCAACAGCCCGCGACGCCGCTCGACGAATTCGCCCGCCGCCTCGCCGAAGAAGCAAAAATCCCTGCAGTCGGCGGTCCTCAGACGCCCCCGGCGGCATTACAATGAAGTGACCTAGCCTAACAACCCCAGAAAAGGAGAAAGATCATCCCAAGGCCATTCAACCAAGCCCCCCCCAGCGTGACGGACAACTACCGAGTCGGCCGTCGCATCCGAGTGCCCGAGGTGCGCGTCATCGGCGCCGACGGCGCGCAGATAGGCGTCATCCCGACCCACGAAGCGCTTCGGCTCGCCGATGAGCTCGGGTTGGAGCTGGTCGAGGTCAACCCCCGTGCCGCGCCGCCGGTCTGCAAGATCATGGACTTCGGGAAGTTCAAGTACGAGACGTCCAAGAAGGAAAAGGCGTCACGGAAGCACCAGTCCACGATCGTGCTCAAAGAGATCAAGCTGCGCCCCAAGACCGACGAGCACGACTTCGACTTCAAGGTGAAGCACATCCGCCGGTTCCTCGCCGAGGGGAACAAGTGCAAGCTGGTGATCGTCTTTCGTGGCCGAGAGATCGTTCACCCGGAGACCGGGCACGCGATGCTCGACCAGGTGGTGAAGTCGGTCAACGACGTCGCGATGGTCGAGCAGCGCCCGATGATGGAAGGCCGGCGCATGGTCATGACCATCGGCCCGCGCGGTGGCGTCATCCGGCCCCCCTTGGTGGTCGGGCCGGCCCCCGGCGGTCCCGGCGGAATATCCCCGAGCCGTCCTCCCGAGTCGCCCGCTGGCGGCGCTGTAGCGCCCGCGCAGGCGGCAGCGCCCGCGCAGGCGGCGGCGTCCGCGCAGGCGGCGGCACCTGCTCAGGCGGCGCCCACTCAGGCGGCGGCACCTGCGCCCACGGAGACGCTTTCGCAAACCGCCGCGCCCGTGCCCGCCAAGGCCCCGACGGCCGCCCCGGCGGCCGCCGCGCCAAAACAGAGCGTGGCCACCAAGGCCTGACCCGAGGTCCCCCCGACTGCCCCGCGCTTTTGTGACTCGAAGGCGCGGGCGATCCCGCCGCTCAAGCTAAGATGGCGTCCGCATGAGGCCCGACGCCCTGGCCGCGACGCTCGCGGCGTACATCGCGACGGCGGCGCTCGCCATGACCGCCGGCTGTCACAGCGACGGGTGCGTGGGCGGCGACGATGGGCGGTGTCTGCCGCCCACCCCGTGCCAGGCGATTCAGTATCCGAGCTGTGGGCCCGCCCCGGCCCTGCGAGCCGAGATCATCGGCACCGACCCCGAGCGTGCGCCGGGGCCGAAGTCCCTGGCCGCGACCGGCGACTACCTGCTCGAGAACGATCTGATCCGGGTCGTGATAGACGCGCCCGACCATCCCCACTACCTGGCGCCGAGCGGTGGTGAGATCCTGGACCTCGAGCCGCAAGGTCCGCGCTGGGGCGACCAGACCAACGCCATCTATCACGCCGCCGGCGTGCTTCCCCGCGACGCCGTTCACTACGAGAGCGCGGCCATCCTCGACTCCGCGCTGAATCCCGCCACCCCCGGCGCGTACGTGGCGGTCGTCCTCCGCGGCCACCTCGAGGGCGATCGGCGGGTCACGGTGGTCACCCGCTACGAGCTGCGCCCCTGTGAGCCGGGCGTCCGGGTACGCAGCGATCTCTATAACGGCGCCCCCGACCCCAACACCCTGTTCTTCGCCGACGGTTTTCTCTGGGGTGACAATGGCCTGGCGCCCTTCGTCCCCGGGGAAGGGCTGGGGTTTCTCCAGCCCGACCTCGATCTGCTGCATCTGTCGAACGCCTGGCGCACCTGGCCGCTGCTGGCCGCGCGCTCGCAGTCGCCGCCCGATATCTCGTATGCCGTCTTCTGCTT
>OCTA010000284.1_pt1 | contig 46645 bp, 46 predicted proteins | sample 1538991 | NCBI WGS metagenome assembly OCTA01 (sample SAMEA3539302, study PRJEB22396) | soil metagenome | biome: tundra; feature: field; material: soil | place: USA | collected 2010-05 | depth 0.15 m
CCGATTGCTTGAGGATGTTCTTCTGGAGCGTGTCCAGCGCGGTCTGTCCCTGCTTTTGGATATGGATGTTGATGCCGTGGCGGTCCAGCCAGCTCTGGAGGTTGGCCAGGTCGTGGTTGGCCTGCCGGATCAGCGACGGCACGTTGTTCTCGAAGTGACTCAGCTGCGTGCTGGCCGGGTTGGCCAACAGCACCCCGATCCCGGTCAGCGCTGCGAAACCGCCTGCGTATACGACCAGAATCGCCAGCCCGCGCGGCATGCGGCCGCGCTCGAGGAGCTGGACCAGGGGGTTGAGGATCAGCGCCACGACGGCCGCCACGATCAGGATCAGCAGCACCGTGCCCACGGCTCGGGCCAGCGCCCAGAGCCCGAGCAACGCGATCGGCAGCAACACGAGCTGCACCCAGCGAGGAACCACGACCGGCGGGGGGAGGTGGGCGACCGGGGTAAGCTCGGGCCCTGGCGGCACTTGGGCCGCGTCCTGGCCGTCGGCCTGCTCCGGCTCGAACGAGGGCGGGGGCCGCCGGGGCGGCGGCGATGGCGGAGGGCTGGCGGGCGGCCAGCGGAGCCTAAAACGCATACAGCTGGAAGTATGGGCCCACGACGAGATGACTGACCACCGAGAAGACGTGAGCAAGCCCATCAGCATCCTGTTCGCCGGCGACATCGTCGGCGGGATCGGCCGCCGTACCTTGCTGGCGCTGTTGCCGTCGCTGCGCGAGCGCTGTGCGCCTGACTTCGTGGTCGTCAACGGCGAGAACGCCGCCGCCGGCATGGGGATCACGCCGAAGATCGCCGACCAGCTTTTCGCCGCCGGCGTGGACGTGATCACCTTGGGCAACCACACCTATCGCCAGCGGGAGATCTATTCCTACCTGGACACGCAGGACCGGATCCTGCGGCCCGCGAACTTTCTGCGCAGCCAGCCCGGCCACGGCTGGTGCGTGGTGACCGCCGGCGAGGTGCGCCTCGGTGTTGTGTCGCTGTCGGGCAATCTGTTCATGAACGCCGGGCGCCCGGCCTTCTCTGAGATCGATGCGGCCCTGCACGCGCTCAAGGGCAAGGCCGACCACGTGCTGGTCGACATGCACGCCGAGGCGACCAGCGAGAAGATCGGCATGGGCTGGCACCTCGACGGTCGCGTGACGGCGGTCGTCGGCACCCATACTCACATCCCCACCGCCGACGCGCGGGTGCTCCCCGGCGGTACCGCCTACATCACCGACGTGGGCATGACCGGTCCCCGCGGCGGGGTGATCGGCGTCAAGCGCGAGTTGGCACTGCAGGCGATGATCACCAAGATGCCGATCAGGTTCGAGACCTCTAGCGAGGATCCGTGGCTCAACGCGGTCCTGATCCGGGCCAGCGAGCCGCTGCGGGCCGACTCGATCGAGCAGATCCTGTTGCCCGCGCCGGGCGTCAGCTGAACTGGGCCCCCTTCACGCTGGGGCTGAGGCCTGACCGACGCTCAGGCGACCTGCAGGCGCGCGGACGGCTCGGGCTCGAACACGTCGTGGGGCCGCTCGTCCGCCGAGGCGGGCGAGCTGCGCTGCGGATGACTTGCGAATAGGGCGACGATCACCAGCGGGAAGAACCACACGATGTAGGGGTACAGCCAGTAGTTGACCCCCAGCTGGAGCGCGATCAGGATCGCCGCCCCCAACGCCGCGACCTCGACGATCCCCCGCCGGCCGGGCACGAAGGCCAGCCCGACCGCCAAGCCGACGCCGGCCCCCTGGACCAACTGCTGCGCGCCGTCAAGGCCACCCCACAATCCCCACACCGAGAACGGCGTCACACGACTGGATTGATAGGACACCGAGTCCTGCCAGAAGGCGTGCAGATCGTGGTTGAGCAGCACCGGGAGCATCACGGCGATGGCCGTCAGGCCGTAGGCGAGCCCGTAGAAGGCGATCGAACGGCGGCGGGGCGGCTCGCCGATCCCGCGCAGCAGCAGCGGCGCCAGCGCCAGCGGCGCGAACTTGGTCAATCCGGCCAGCGCCCCGGCCACGCCCCGGGCGGGCGCCGAACTGATCACCAGCAGCGCCACCACGACCAGCAGCCCGACCAGAGTGTCGTTGGTGTTGGAGCTGAGCGCGTATAGGCTGAATGGATAGGCGGCCCAGGCATAGGCCAGCACGATCCCCAGCGATGGCCCGCGGATCCTGCGCCCCAGCAGGAACAGGCCGAGCAGCATCATCAGATCGAAGAAGATCGCCGCCGCGTGGGCCGCCGGGAGCTGATCCCAGCTTCCGCTCCAGCCGAAGATCGCGCGCAACGGGACGTAGGCGTAGTAGTTGACCGGACCGTAGGTGTCCCCGTTGGCGTTGTCGCTCGGCCAGCCGCCGTACAGCGGCTTGTCGTGCAGGATCCGGTCGGCGCCGATCACGCCCGCGTAGCCGACGTCGATCACGTTGGAGTTGATCACGTTGAGCCCGATCCGGAATCCGACCAGGAAGACGATTCCGACCACCAGCCAGGTGCGGGGCACGCTCACCCGCAGCGGCTGGCGCGGAACCCCCTTGCCGAACGCCAGCAGCAGCATCCGCGCCATCAGGTAGAGCAGGAACGGGTACACCAGCGGCACCGACAGCCCGATCAGCGCGTGGTTGAAGAAGGCCAGCGAAATCGAGAAGCCCAGCAGCATCGCCAGGTCCAGGTGCAGCAGCGACCAGCCCCGCCGCGGAGCCGGCTCACCGGGCACAGCGCGCGGCCGGCAGCTGGATGACTGGCGCCCCGCGCTTTCAGGCGAGGCCGGATGCCGAGCGCGCGGCCGGCAGCTGGATGACTGGCGCCCCGCGCTTTCAGGCGAGGCCGGATGCCGAGCGCGCGGCCGGCGCCAGGGGATGAACGGCGCCATGAACAACAAGCACATCGGGATCCACACATACCAGGCGTTGACCTGCTTGCCGAAGGCGCCGGGATAGCCGCGGGCCATCGTCCAGGCAACCTGAAAGCCCGTCCACGCCTGGGTCACCTTGCCGTTGGCGTCGTCGACGTAGACCTGCAGCAGCTCCTTCTGGTTGGCGCCGGCCGAGAACCAGCTGACCTGCCAGCGGCCCGGGCCCTTGGTGTACTCGTAGGGGATCGCATCCGGGTGGCGGCGCAGCTCGGCGGCGGCCGTGGGGTTGCGCCTCGCGATCCGCTGCACCTCGGCGGCGTTGAGCCGGTAACCGCGCGGCGGCTGGTCCTGGGAGGTGACCAGCACGGGGGTGTTGGGATCCACCACGGTGGTGCTCGTGGCGGCCGTAACGGTGGCCGTGCTCGCCGCGCGCGCACCGGCGCTCAGCACGAGCAGGACCAGCGAGATCGCCGTCAGCAGCGCGACGAGCGTTTGCCAGCTCGCGCGGGGAGGATTGGTGCAGGACAACGGGCGCGTCGGCCGAGGCCTCTTACGCGCGGAAGCTCCAGAGCTTCTGCCCGACGAACGACAATGGCGTACCAGCGGCGATCGCAATCGCCTGGGCGACCAGCTTGGCCATCCCGGCTCCGTCGACCAGCGAGACGAGCACCACGTAGGTGAAGCCGAACGTGACCAGCGAGACGGCGAAGAACTTGGCCCCCTGCTGAATCGGGCGCTGCGCCTTGGCACTGAAGGTCCAGTGGCGGTTCCACCAGAAGTTGTTAACCACCGAGACCACGAACGCCACCACGGCGGCCAGCTTGTAGTCGATCTTCAGCACGTGAACGCAGATCGCGAAGACGATCAGGTTCACCGCGTAGCCGGTCGCGCCGACCGCAGCGAAACGGACCAGTTGCAGCCAGTTGTGCCCGCGCCGGACTCCGTGCCGCACGCGGCGGCGGAACGGCAGCTCGACGCTTGTGCTCAGCTCATCGGCCATATGGTCACTGTATCGGCGGTTTGTCGGCTGACCGTAAGCGGAGTTGATCGTTAATCGGGCCCTAATCGACGTGATCGGGGGATTGCAGGCCGAAATGGTCGCAGATCATCGGCTTCACATCGCGCAATGACCACTGCTCGCGCGCGCGGCGGGAGTCCGGTCCGGTCCCGCACCACAGCAGCGCCCCCAGCGAGTCCGAGCGGTGCAGGGAACCATGGCTGCCACCGCCGACGTGGTCGGCTCCGCCCCAGTCGACAAACTCATAGCCCGGCGCCGCCGACAGCAGCACGTCGCCCGCCGTGGAGCAATTCAGCACCGACCACATCCTCGCCAGCGCATCCGGATACTCGGTGGTCAGAAAGCGACCATCCTGGATCTCGGCCCGCAGCGCAGCCAGGTCACCCTCCACACTCCAGTGCCCGCCGCGGACGTCGGCGAGCTCTCCGCCGGGGGCGAAACGCAGCTCCCCGCGCCGGCTGCGCACGACTGCCTCGCGCATGTCGCCGTCGGCGAACGACAGGATCAGGTCGACGCCCTCCAACTCGCGGACGGCGGCGATCGCGCGTGCCACCACCTCGTCGGCATTGTCGGGGTCAAGCGCATAGATCATGGCTGCACGCTGGGCGGGGCTGAGCGCCACCTCGGCGCCGATCGACCGTGAAGAGCCGGGCGCGGCGACGTCGAAGTCGGCGAAGGCCTGATCGAGGCGGATCCTTTCCTCGACCGAGGCCTGGGAGTGGTCTGAAGTGACGATCACCGCGTACTGCTCCAGGAACGCATCCGGGCCGCCGGCCGCGTGCATCAGGCGCTCCAGCTGGCGATCGGCGGCGGCGATCGAGGTGACCTGGGCATGAGGGCCGTTCTTATGTGAGAAGGCGTCGTTGTCGGGCAGCGAGAACAGCATGAAGTCGAACAGGTCGTGCTCGATCAGGTAGGCGCCCACGCATCCGGTGTGCTGGTCGCGCACGCCGGGCATCCCCAGCTGGCCCCGGCAGCCGGTCTTGCGACTGGCGTACAGATCGGCGTAGAACAGCTCCTGCGGCCCCGCGATCGTGCGGCGGAACAGGGTCGAGGTGACGATCCGCGCCAACGCGGATTCGTTGGCGACCTCGTGCTGGTGGCGGCCCCGGTAGATGAGATACGTGGTTCCAGCCGTGCGCAGATCCGCATCATCGAGGGTCTCGAACACCGTCTCCACCTGATCGGAGAGGTGCTCGGCGTTCATCCGGTAGACCGTGTCGGTCAGCGAGCGCAGCACCCCAAACTGCCGTGAGGCCGAGAAGCTCGAGCCGTACTCGACGTAGCGCTCCTCCTCACGGTGATACCAGTTCATGCTCGGGATCAGGTGCTCGTCGGGGCCGACGCCGGTGGTGATCGTGGCTGCACAGACGGGCGTCACGGACGGGAACGCCGCCACGCAATCGTCGACGTAGGCTCCCTCCTGCCGGATCCGGGCCAGCGCCGGTGCGCGGCCCGAGGCGATCGCGCGTTCCAGCATCGAGGGCTTCAGCGCGTCGATCACCACCAGGACCAGCTTCTTGACGCCGTTGGAACCGGCGGCGTCACGGTCACCCGGCATCGAGCCTGCGGCGCTCACAACGCCATCAGCGCAGGATCCGGAGACCGGCGTACTTCTGCTGGTCACGGCCACGGCCGGCGAGCAGCAGCCACAGCAGCAGCGCCAGGACGATCAGCCCGACGGGCGGCACCAGCACCGACAACGCCGCGCACAGCAGCGCGCCGGCCTCGGCATAGAGCGGAAGCGCCGCCGCACTGCCGGTGTCGAGGCGCGCGCGCACGCGCGCGAGCAGCGGCCGCATGGCTGCGATTCCGACGGCCGCGCACAGCGCGCCGCCGATGTACCCGGGCCAGCTCAGGTAACGGCCCTGCGCCAGCGAACCCGCGAACAGCAGCGCCGCCACGACCACCGCAACGGCGCCGAGCGCGATCGCGAGCGGTCCACGGTCCACCTTATCCTGACCCAGACGGCGTTCGGCCAGCGCGATCAGGATCGCTCCGAGCACCATCACGGCCAGGAACGGAACTCCCTGCAGAAAAGCAAAGTGGCTGCCCTTGAAGTCGATCTGGATGTCGCCGGCGGCGAGCGCGCCGACCACCAGCGCGGGCAGGAAGGGTCTGATCCCCACTGCAGCCGCGATGCCGATCCCCTGGAAGATGTCGAAGGCGAGATGCACCGTGCTGTACCGTGACGAAGCGTGACGATAGACGAGAGGGCAGCGTGAGCTCGGGTGGGCGGGAACCGAGTGGCGACACGAGCCCCGGCAGCGACGGGCCCGTCCGGCGCCAGCGGTCGACGACACGAGATATCAAGCGCTACGCGGCGTTGTTCGCCGAGCGCACGAAGGTCATGAAGTCCTCGGCGATGCGCGACCTGATGGCACTGACCGAGCGCGACGACGTGATCTCGCTGGCCGGCGGGCTACCCGACACGTCCACCTTTCCGCCCGATTCATACGCGGCGCTGATGAGCACCGTGGCCAGCGAATCGTGCGCGCGGGCGTTGCAGTACGGGCCCACCGAGGGCTTCCAGCGAATCAAGAAGTGCATCGCCGAGGTGATGCGCGCCGAGGGCATGGAGGTCGACCTCGACGAAATGCTGGTTACGACCGGCGGCCAGCAGGTGATCGACCTGGTCTGCAAGACGCTGATCGACCCCGGCGACGTGATCGTCACCGAGGCTCCGACCTACCCGGGCGCGATCCCGACGTTCTGCTCCTATCAGGCCGACGTGGTCCAGATCACGATGGACCGCGACGGGATGGTCGTGGAGCAGCTTGAGGCCACGCTCGACGAGCTGGAGCGCAGCGGCCGGCGCCCCAAGTTCATCTACACGGTGCCCAACTTCCACAATCCGGCCGGGGTCACGATGTCGCTGGAGCGCCGGCGCGAGCTGGTCAGGATCGCCGGCGAGCGCGAGCTGCTGGTGCTGGAGGACAACCCCTACGGGCTGCTGCGCTACGAGGGCGAGCCGCTGCCGACCCTGTATTCGCTTGATGCCGAGTTCGTGATCTACGCCGGCACGTTCTCCAAGATCCTCTCCCCCGGCGTGCGTCTGGGCTGGACGACGGCGCCGGCGCCGATCCTGGCGAAGATGCAGATCGGCAAGCAGGGATCGGACCTTTGCTCGTCCTCGATCTCCCAGTACTTTGTCAGCGCCTACTTCGACGCCGGGCCGTGGGAGGAGTACCTGCGCTCGTTGCTGGAGATCTACCGCCGCCGGCGCGATGTGATGTTCGATTCGCTGGCCGAGCACTTCCCGCGCGAGGCGAAGTGGACCCACCCGCAGGGAGGCTTGTTCGTGTGGGCGACGATGCCCCCCTACCTGGACACCACCGACCTGCTGGCGCGCACGCTGGAGGAGCATGTCGCGTTTGTCCCTGGTCGCGCCGCCTACGTCGACGGCCGCGGTGGCTCGTCGATGAGACTGAACTTCTCCGGGGTCGGCGAGGACGACATCCGCGAGGGGATCCGGCGGATCGGCGAGGTCGTCCGCGAGCAGGTGGCGATGTACGGCACGCTGACCGGGGCGCGGCCCCAGGCGCCGGCGGCGCGCTCCGGGGAGGATCTCAGGCTGCCGTCCGGCCGCCGCGAGGTCGACTCCGAGCTGGCCAAGGTCCTGCGGATGCCGACCAAGCGCAAGCGCGCCGGATGATGGCCAATCGGCTGGCGCCGATTGCCTTGGGAGAAATCGCCCAGGGGGCGATGGGGTACTCGCCTGGCGGCTCGATGGGGTACTCGCCTGGCGGCTCGATGGGGTACTCGCCTGGCGGCTCGATGGGGTACTCGCCTGGCGGCTCGATGGGGTACTCGCCTGGCGGCTCGTACCCTTGGAGAATCGCCCAGGAGGCGATTCTCCCGGGAGGGGCAATCGGCCAGGGGGGCATTCTCCCGGGAGCTGAGCAGGTCAGTCGGGTCAGCGGACGGTGAGCCGGGTCGCGGTGCTGAAGGGGGGGCGCTCGCTGGAGCGTCAGGTCTCGCTGAGGTCCGGCGCCCGGGTCCAGGACGCGCTGGAACGTCTCGGCCATGAGGTGCTGGCGATCGACGTCGGACCCGAACTCGTTGCACAGCTGATGGCCGGCCGGCCCGACGTGGCGTTCGTGGCGCTGCACGGCCGCGACGGCGAGGACGGAACTGTGCAGGAACTGCTTGAGGTGATGGGGATCCCCTACACCGGTTCCGGGGTCTCGGCGTGCATCAGCGCCGCCGACAAGGTGCTGGCCAAGCACGCGATGCGCGATCGCGGGATTCCCACGCCCGACTTCTACGCTTTCAACGAAACCGCGTTCGGCGCGCTCGGAGCCGCGCAGGCGCTGCCGGCGATCGAAGAGCGGCTCCAGTTCCCGATCGTCGTCAAGCCGGCGCGCCAGGGGTCGGCGCTGGGGATCAAGTTCGCGCGCACCCCGGCCGACGTGCCGGCCGCGCTGGTGGCCGCCTTCTCCTATGACCGCAAGGTGCTGCTCGAGCGCCACGTCCAGGGCCGGGAGCTGGCCGTGTCGATCCTCGACGAGGGCGGCGTCCCGGTCGCGCTGCCGATCGTCGAGGCGCTGCCCGAGGAGGAGGACTTCTACGACTTCGAGGCGCGCTACGAGATCGGCCGCACGCGGTTCGTCTGCCCGGCGCAGCTGGAGGAGGGGATCGCGGCGCAGGCGCGTCAGATCGCGCTCAACAGCTACCGGTTGCTCGGTTGCGCCGGCTTCGCGCGGGTCGACCTGATGCTCGACCGGGCCCAGAACTCGCTGTACGTGCTGGAGGCCAACACGATCCCCGGCCTGACCGAGACCAGCCTGCTGCCCCAGGCCGCGGAGGCGGCCGGAATCACGTTCGACGAGCTGATCGGGCGAATCCTCGCGGCCGCTGGGGAATTCGGCTGAGCCGGGAAATTCGGCTGAGCCGGATGTCTTCGCTAGGGAGTTGGCAGAGCCGAATTCCCTAGCGAGTCCGGCAAACACGCACTCGCGGTCCCAGCGCCGGAGGCAGCCGGACTCGGGGCGAGCGGATTCCCTTGCGGTTAGGGCTTATTCATCCGAGGCGAAGTCCTCCGGAGTGACGCGGTCCAGGAAGTCCTTGAACTTCTCGACCACTTCCTCGGTGTCCTCGACCTCGTGCTCGAACTCGATCGCGGATTCGGTGATCACCTCGTCGGCGGCGAAGATCGGCGCGCCGAAGCGGACCGCGAGCGCGAGCGCGTCGCTGGGACGCGAGTCGATCTCCAGCTCACGCCCGTTGGCGCGCAGGCTGATCGAGGCATAGAAGGTGTTCTCCCGCAGCTCGGTCACCGCCACCCGGGTGCACTCGACCTCCAGCTCGCCGAGCATGTCGGACAGCAGATCGTGGGTCATCGGGCGCGGTGTCGAGGCGCCCTGGAGCTTCATCAGGATCGCCGCCGCCTCCGGATGACCAATCCAGATGGGCAGGAACTTGTTGCTCTCGACGGTCTTCAGAAGCACGATCGGCTGCTTGCCGACCATGTCGAAGCTAACGCCGTAAATGACCATTTCCTGCACGCGCCGCTCCTGATTAGGGGGTGAGGCAAGTATAAGGGCGATTGCGCGGTGGCTCGACGGGCCATACACTCACCAGCTAACAGGCCATGGCTGGTGAGAACCTGCAGCCGCGCTCGCGCGCTCGCCCGTCCCGGCAGCCGGGCGGGCGCCGCCCCGCCCCCGGAACGCTGGCGCTCGTGCAGGCGTTCATCAATACTCACTATGACCTGGAGCGCGATCACGGCGCTGAGCTGCTCAGTACGCCCGGCGCGCTCGGTGACTGGCTAACCCACCGAGGCCTGCTGACCGACTCGGCGCGATTGGGCGATCGCGATCTGCGACGTGCCCTGGCCGCGCGTGAGAGCCTGCGTCAGCTGGCGCGCGCCAACACCTTCGCGTCCGGCTTGGCCGTGCCCGGCCCGGGCGCCGGTCGGGAGTCGGCGCGCGCAGCCCTCAACCAAGCGGCGGCCGGAGCGATCGTGGCGCTTCGCTTTACGCCGGGAGGCCCTCGCTACCTCGCGCCTCCCGACGCGGGCCTCGACGGGGCGCTCGGGGTGCTGCTGGCCGACGCGGCTCAGGCGATGGTGGACGGCAGCTGGAGGCGCATGAAGATCTGCCCCGGCGAGGATTGTGGCTGGGCGTTCTACGACCACTCGCGCAATCAAGCCGGGCGCTGGTGCTCGATGTCGGTCTGCGGCGGTCGCGCCAAGGCGCGGAGCCATTACCGCCGGCGGCAAGGCGAGGAGCGCTGAGATCCGCTCGCTGGCGGCGCCCCTGGCCCTGGTTGTCGCTCGCGCTCGGCGGCGACCCGCACGCTGGCTGTTGCCCGCTCTCGGCCTGGCTGTGGCCACGGCATTCACCGGCGCGGTTGCTGCCGAAGGGGTGATCGCGGGCGATCAGGGGGCTCACACCGTTCTGCTCGGCCTGAGTCCGCTACAGCGCAGCGTGCGGGTGACCTGGCAGGGCGCTGCGTCGCCCGCCGTGGAGCGGCGGGCCCGCGCCCTGCTGCAGCGCCTCGGACTACCGCAGCAGACCCAGACGACGCTGCTGGATCCGGTGCGTCTGGAAGGCGTCCTCGTGCAGCCGGCCGCGATCGAACCGCTGGATCGCTGGCTGGTCGCCCGCAGGTCGCTGGGCTCGTGCACAGAGCGCTCATGTCCGATGCTCGCGGTAGGGAGGTTCGCGCGCGCGCGCATCGCTGCGGGCCGCCCGGGTGCGGCTGAACGTCGTGGGAGAGGCCGTGCTGCGCTCCGCGGCACCGCTGGGATTCCTCCCGGGCGCGCCCGGCGAGCCACCGGTGGTGCTCTCCGGAGATGTCGCCGGGCTGGACGCCGTGTCCGGGCTCGGTGGCGTCTACCGAACGCAGAGCTGGCTCGCCCTGCTGCCCGTATCACGCCTGAGCAGCTGGAACCTGACCAGCGTCGAGCGGCGCCTCCAGCGGGCGCAGGCGTCGCTGTTGCAGAGCTCGTCGCAGTTCGCCCTGAACGCACCGTTCTCCGCGCTCGACGCGGCACAAGCGGAGGCCGGCGCGGCTCCCGGCCGGATGCTGCTGGTGAGTACCGCGGCGCTCGCCGCACTGGCGATGTTTGTGATCCTCGCTGCCCACGGCGTCCGGCGCGATCAGCGTGCGGAGCTCGAGCGGTTGCGCGCCGCCGGCGCACGGAACGGGCAGTCGCTGGTGTTTGTGCTCGGCGAAGCCGCCTGGATGTGCGCCTCTGGGCTGGCCGCTGGGGCGGGCTGCGCGATCGCCGTCGCCACCGTGCTCGCGAGTTCGGCCGGCGTTCCGGTCGGCGGCTTGCTCGGGCACAGTCTGCTGACGCCCACCGCCGCGCAGGCATTACTGGGAGGCTGGCTGTGCGCCACTCTCGGCGTCTCGATCGTGTTGCTGTCCTCGAGTCCGCGACTGGCCGATCTGGTCGCCACCGCCGCGCTCGCCGCGCTCGCTTTCGGGCTCGCTCGCGGCGGAAGTGCTGATAACCGGCTGGCGTCTTTGATGGCGCCGCTCGCCTGCGTGCTCGCGGGAGTGCTGGTATTCAGATCGACAGCGGCAGTGCTCAGGGGAGCCGAGTGGCTGTCGCGCCGCGGTCCGCCGCTGTTACAGCTCGCGATCGTGAACCTCGCGCGCGCCCCGGCCGCGCCTGCGCTCGCGATTGCCTTCATCGCGGTCAGCATCGGCCTGGGCGGGTTCATGCTCGCCTACCGCGCGACGCTGCTGCGCGGAGCTGCCGACCAGGCCGCGCAGCAGGTGCCCCTCGATGCCATCGTCGCCCCGGCGGCTGACTTCACCACCCCGCTGCAGCTGGCCAGGCTGTCTCGCTGGCGATCGCTCGTCGATGGTCACATGTTTGAGGTCCGGCGGACCTACGCCAGCTATGTGGACGATGGCGTGACGGTCACGGTCCCCGCGCTGGGCGTCCCGGCCGGCGCCTTCGCGCAACTGCACGGCTGGCGGGCAAGTGACGGATCGGCCTCGCTGCACAGGCTGGCGGCGCAGCTTGAACTAGCCGGCCCGCCGTGGAGGCCGGGTCCGCAGCTGCCTAAGCCGGCGCGGCGGCTGTCGCTGAGGCTGTCGTCGAGCAGTTTCGCTGCTGTGGTCAGCGCCGATCTGCGCGCTCCCGATGGAACCGTCACACAACTGGCGCTGGGGGTAGCGCAGGTGCGCGCGCACACGGTGAGAACCCAACTGCCGCCGGGCCCGTGGGAGCTCGAAGCGCTCGAAATCGACGAGGCCACCGGCCTGCAGATCACCAACGGTCATCAGAACGGCGAGAACCCGGGCGCCGCCACCCAGAGCTCGAGCGCGGTGCGGCTGGGGCCGCTCCTGGCCGCCGGACCCTCCGGCCGGCGCCTGGCGTTGATCCGCCTCGGCGCCTGGCGCGGGGTCGGGGCGGCTACCGTCACCGCCCGCGCCGGCCCGCGCGTCACGGTTCGCTTCTCCGCGACCGGGATGCCAGGAATCCTGCGACCGCTGCAACCGAGCGACATGCATCGACTGCCGGTGCTGGTCGACCCGGGCACGGCGGCGGCGGCAGCGCGAGATGGCACGATCGCGCTGAGCATCGACGGACTTCCCGTCGGCGCGCAAGTCGCAGGCGTGGTGACGCGCTTTCCGACCGTGGCCGCCGGCAGCGCCGGCTTGGTGGTCGCCGACCAGGCGCAGCTCGCTTCGGCACTCGATGCCCAGCTGCCGGGCCAGGGTCGGGCCGACGAGCTGTGGATCGAAACCCGGAGGCCGGGGCGCCTGCGCGCCGCTGAGCCACGGACCGCTGGCGAGGTTGAGTGCGACCTTCCGCGCCGACGTGCAGCGCAAGCTCCGATCCGGAGCGATCGCTCGCGCGGTGCTGGGCACCCTGATCGCGGCCACCCTGGTGTCAGCGCTGCTGGCGATACTTGGAGTGCTGACGGCCTTCACCGGGAGCGCGCGCGACCGAGCGGTTGAGCGCGACCTGGCCGTGCAGTGCCTCGGTCGGCGCGGGCTGGCCCGCGAGCTGCGATTGCGCGGGCTGCTCGCCACCCTGCTCGGTGTCGGCGCCGGGCTGGCGCTCGCCGTTGTGCTCACGGGCCTGACGGTCCTAAGCGTGCGCGCGACCACGGCCCTGGCCACTCCCGATCCGCCGCTGGTGACGGTCGCTCCATGGGGCGAGCTCGCCCTGTGGTGCCTGACCTCGCTGGCGGTGCTGGGGGCGCGATCGTGCTCGCGACCGGGATGCGGTCGCGCTGGAGCCTGTCGTGATCGCCGGCGTCACCAGCGATACCACGACGCGACCAGACGCAGCTGACCCGCCGGTCGTGACGCTGCGCGACGTCTTCTGCCTCCATCGCACGCCCGAGGGCGACGCCGCCGCGCTGCAGGGCCTGAGCCTAGAGCTCCCCCGCGGTCAGTTCCTGTGCGTATTCGGACCCAGCGGCGCCGGCAAGACCACGCTGCTGCGGGTGATCTCAGGATTGCAGAGCCCCTCTGCCGGCGTGGTGAGCGTGTTCGACCAGGACATGGGACGCCTGCACGCCCGCGCGAGGGCCCGGCTTCGCCAACAGAGGATCGGCTTTCTGCCTCAGCATGCCGAAGCCGCGCTGTCGCCCGATCTCACTGTGCGCCGAGCCATCGCGCTGCCGCTTGCCCTGCGTGGTGCCGGCTCGGCGACGACGCAGGCCAGGGTGCGGACACTGCTGCAGGCGGCCGAGCTGGACACTCGCGCCGATGCGCTTCCGGCGGAGCTGTCGGGGGGCGAGCGCCAGCGCGTGGCGCTGTGCGCGGCACTCGCCCATCGTCCGCAGCTGCTGCTCGCCGACGAGCCGACCGCAGAGCTCGATCAGGCCTCCGCGCTGTCGATCGGTGCCTTGATCGGCCGTCTGGCCCGCGAGCAAGGGACGACGGTGCTCGTCGTCTCGCACGATCCCGCGCTCGCTGCGGGCGCCCAGCGCGTCGTCGCGCTACGCGACGGACGGCTGGCGGAGGACCGAGATGCCGCCGGCCAGTCGGTCATCGTCGGCGACCGTGGTTGGCTGCGGATCTCGCCCCAGCTGCTCGCCGACACGGGTATCTTCAGCCGCGCTCGCATCAGCCGGGTGGCCGGTGGTCTGCTGCTGAGCGCCACCTCTCAGCCGCCGACGGGGCGCCCGTCCGCCGAGCCGACACCAGCGGGGCGCCCGCGGGACGAGCCGAGACCAGCGGGGCGCCCGTGGGACGAGCCGGGACCAGCGGTGCCGGAGTCCTCCCGGCCGGCATCCAGCCACGATCCCGCCCTCGTGGCACTGCTTGCCGTGAGCGCCGTGCGCGGGACCGGGGCGGCTCGGCGCGTGGTGCTCGATCGGCTCACGCTCGAAATCGAGCCCGGCAGGCTGACTGCGGTGGTCGGACGCTCGGGTACCGGTAAGACGACCGTGCTGCGGATTCTCGGCGGCTTTGACCTCCCGGACTCCGGCGAGCTGACGGTCGACGGACGCTCGCTGCGCGACTTGGGTGTCGAGGCGCTGGCCGCCATGCGGCGGTCGCGCATCGGCTACCTCCCGCAGGAGCCCTCGCCGATCGGCTTCCTGAGCGTCGAGGAGAACGTCGTGCTGGCGCTGCGGCTGCGGGGTTTCGATCGTGGCCGGGCGCGGCAGCGCGCCGCCGTCGTGCTCGGGCAGGTGGCGCTCGACCACCGGGCGGGCCAGCGCCTCGCCCGGCTGTCAGCCGGCGAGAGTCAGCGTGCCGCGCTCGCCCGCGCGCTGGCGAGCGCCCGCGGACTGCTGATCGTCGACGAGCCGACATCTAGACTCGACGGCGCCAACGCCGAACGCATCGCGCAGCTGCTCCACGACGCCTGCGCAACCGAGCGCCAGACGGTCATCTGCGCCACGCACGATCCCGCCGTGATCAGCTGGGCCGATCACGTGATCGAGCTACCGGTTGGCACCGTACCGTGCAACTCCGCCGCTCGGTGCGACGGTGGCTAGTGCACCGCTGCAGCGGCGGTTAGTGTTCGTTTCGTGAACGAATGGTTGCGTCTCGCACAAACGCGCGGCAACCCGGTGAGAACGGAGCGAGATGGCGACAGCGGAAACGACCGAGCAGCGACTGCTGATCGGCGGCACTTGGACCGAGGCGAGCTCGGGCAACACCTATCAGCAGAAGTTCCCCTTTACCGGCGAGCCGGTCGGAGTCGCCGCGGCGGCCGACCGCGCGGACGCCCGAGCCGCGGTCGATGCCGCGGCGGCCGCGTTCGCCGGCTGGAGCCGGAGCACCCCTGCGACGCGCCGCGGCGTCCTACACCGCGCCGCCGAGCTGATGCTCGAACGGGGAGAGGAGATCGCTGGCCTGGTCACTGAGGAGACCGGGGGCGTGTTCGGATGGGGGATGTTCAACGTTCAGCTGGCCGCGGGCATGCTGCGCGAGGCGGCGGCTCAGGCCTACAACCTGACCGGGGAGGTGATCCCCTCAGACGTGCCCGGAAAGCTGGCGATGGGAGTCCGCCAGCCGGCCGGCGTCGTGGTCGCGATCGCACCGTGGAACGCGCCGGTGATCCTCGCCACGCGTGCGGTCGCCACGCCGCTGGCTTATGGGAACACCGTCGTGCTGAAGGCCTCTGAGCTGTGCCCGCGCACGCATGCGGCGGTCGCGCGCACGCTGGATGACGCCGGTCTGCCGCCGGGAGTCATCAATCTGATCACCAACGATCCGGTCGATGCCGCCGATGTGGTGCAAGAGCTGATCGCCCACCCCGCAACGCGTCGGATCAACTTCACGGGCTCCAGCAAGGTGGGACGGATCATCGCCGAGACAGCCGGGCGCCATCTCAAGCGGGTCCTGCTCGAGCTCGGCGGAAAGGCACCGATGGTGGTGCTGGCAGACGCCGACCTGGACCGGGCGGCAGCCGCAGCGAGCTTCGGTGCGTTCTTCCATCAGGGTCAGATCTGCATGTCCACCGAGCGGATCGTGGTCGATCGTACGGTCGCGGATTCGCTGGCCGAGAAGCTAGCAACGCGAGCGAGCGCGCTGAGCGTCGGAGATCCCCGCCAGCCGACGACCCAGATCGGCCCGTTGGTCAACGATGCGGCCATGCAACGTGTAAGCGGACTCGTGCAGGACGCGCTCGCGAAGGGGGCGCGCGCGCTGTGCGGCGGCGAGGCCCAGGGCGCCTGCTTCGCCCCGACGGTGCTGACCGGCGTCACATCCGAGATGCGGATCTACGCCGAGGAATCGTTCGGCCCGCTGGTGGCCATGATCGCCGTCGACGGCCCAGAGGAAGCCGTGCGAGTCGCCAACGACACCGAGTACGGCCTCTCGGCCGCCGTCTTCAGCCAGGACGTTCCGGCAGCTCTGGAACTCGCCCAGCGGATCGAGAGTGGGATCTGCCACATCAACGACACCACCGTGCAGGACGAGCCGCAGATGCCCTTCGGCGGCGTGAAGGCCAGCGGATGGGGCCGGTTCGGCGCCAAGACGGCGCTGGAGGAATTCACCGAACTGCGCTGGATCACCGTTCAGGACGAGCCGCGCGAGTATCCGATCTAGGAGCGCGGGCCGAGATCAGGTCAGCGTCTGGGCCAGGCGGGCTCAGACGCTGACTGGGTCCGGAGGGGCGGGCTCAGATACTGAGCCCCCCGTCGACGGCGAGCGTCGCGCCAGTCATGAACGCGCTCTCGTCGCTCGCCAGGAAGACGACCGCCTGGGCGATCTCGTGCGGTGTCGCGTGACGGGCGAGGGGGATCATCGACTCGAAGGCCTCCGAAGCCTGCTGCCGGGGGGCGCCGACCGCCTCGACTTCGATCGCGTGCTGGAAGTCATTGTCGGTGGGCCCGGGATGCAGCGTGTTCACGCGGATGCCCTTGGCGGCCATCTCCTTGGCGGCGGTGCGCATGAGGCCGACCAAAGCGTGCTTGGAGGTGGCATAGGCGCTGATCCCGGCGTCGGAGGTCAAACCCACCACGCTGGAGTTGATGATCAGGCTCCCGCCCGGCTCCATCACCGCGAGCGCATGCTTGGCGACCAGGAAGCTCCCGACCACATTGACCGCCAGCACCCGCTCGAAGACGTTGACCGGGTACTCGGCCACCGGAGCCACGACGCCGAAGATGCCGGCGTTGGCGAACGCCACGTCCAGGCGGCCGAAGCGCCCCAGCGCCGTGGCCACGGCCGCCTGCACCTGGTCAGAGCTCGTAACGTCGGCCGCCGCCCAGGCGACGGCGTCAGCGTCCAGCCCGGCGGCCGCTCGCTCGGGATCGGCCGCGTCGAGGTCGACGATCAGCACGCGAGCCCCCTCGGCGACGAAAGCTCGTGCGGTGGCCAACCCGATGCTGCCGGCGCCACCGGTGATCAGCGCCGACTTATCCGCCAGGCGTCCTATGTTCGAACTCGGCTTCTGGACTGGAGTGCGACGGACATGGCGCGATGCTCTCCGATCGGCGCGGCCCAGTCAACCGGATGCGTCGTGGCTCGCGCTCGAGCCGGTCCAGAGCTCGGCCGAGCGACCAGACCCGGCGCGCCAGCTGCTCGTAGGTGAGCCGCCGCTCACCGTCGACGATCGCTTCCACAGACCCGCATAGGCGCTGCGCTCGCTGCAGGGGCCAGCTCAGATCGCCGCTACGGCCACGTGGCATGATCCCCTCTCCGGACCCCATCGAGACCAATGATAACGTTCGGGACCCTGATACTTGAGGGCCATCGCGGAACCTCTGCCACCGCTATGCGAACCGGCAATCTTAACTCTCGGAGAGAAACATGAGCACGTCAAGCCAGGCCGGGATGACCACGGACATGGCCGGACTTGCCGGGCACGACGGCGAGCACCTCGGCTACACGCAGTGGGCAGAGATGACCCAGGATCAGGTCAACCAGTTTGCCGATCTGACCAACGATCACCAGTACATCCACGTCGACGTGGAGCGCGCCAAGGCGTCCCCGTTCGGCGGCACGATCGCCCACGGCTTCTTGACCCTGTCGCTGGTGGCGCCGATCAGCCAGCAGCTGCTCACGGTGACCGATGCCTCGGCCGGCGTCAACTATGGTCTGGATCGCGTGCGCTTCCCTGCGCCGCTACCGGTCGGGGCTCAGTGGCGCGGCGCTGCCGAGCTGCTGGAGGTCACCGAGGTCGCGGGCGGCCTACAGGGCAAGCTGCGCGTGACGGTCGAGGTCAAGGGAACCGAGAAGCCGGCCCTGGTCGCCGAGTGCCTGGTGCGGCTTTATGCCTGAACCGTCACGCCGCCACCCTCCGGGCATTGACCTGGACGCAATCGTGGCGATCGACGTGCACACGCACGCCGAGCGCAACGCCGGCGAGCCGCAGGATCCCGTCACCGTCGAGGTGCTGGAGGCCGCCGGCCGATACTTCGGCGGCAGTCCGCCCCAGCCGACCGCGCAGGAGGTCGCCGACCATTATCGGGAGCGCAGGATGCTCGCTGTCGTGTTCACCGTCGACGACGAGGCCGGCATGGGCCGGCGCCGGATCGGCAACGACGAGGTGCTGGCGACCGCCCGAGCCAACCCCGACGTCCTGATCCCGTTCGCCAGCGTCGATCCCCACAAGGGGAAGCTCGCCGTGCGCGAGGCGCGTGAGCTGATCGAGGCGGGCGTGCGCGGATTCAAGTTCCACCCCAACACTCAGTCGTTCTGGCCCAACGAGCGTGAGCACTACCCCCTGTACGAGGTGATCGCCGAAGCTGGCCTGATCGCGCTGTTTCACTCGGGGACCACGGGCATCGGGGCCGGCATGCCCGGCGGCGGCGGCGTGCGTCTGAAGTATTCCAACCCGATGTGCGTCGACGACGTTGCGGCCGACTTCCCTGAGCTGGACATCATCCTCGCCCACCCATCGTTCCCCTGGCAGGACGAGGCCCTGGCGATCGCGGTGCACAAGCCCAACGTGTTCATCGATCTCAGCGGCTGGTCGCCGAAGTACTTCCCGGAGAACCTGATCCGCTACACCAACACGCAGCTCAAGCACAAGATGCTGTTCGGCTCTGACTACCCGCTGATAACTCCCGATCGCTGGCTGTCTGACTTTGAGAAGCTGCCGATCCGCGACGAGGTCCGCCCGCTGGTGCTCAAGCACAACGCGGCGCGGCTGCTGGGCCTCGAGCGCCCGCCCGAGTCGGCTTAGCGCTCAGGCCCTTGATTCAGGAATTGCGCGGCAGCCTGGCGGCATCTGAACACGCCTGAATCACGACACCAGGGCCTACGGCTCCAGTCCGGCCGAAAGCCTGTCCATTGCTCTGCGCATACCGGCCAGCAGGATCGCGCGGTCGGCCTCAGAGACGTCGGCGAGGATCTGCGCCTGCAGCGAGGCCATCGCCGGCTCTACCTCGGTCAGCAGTTCGCGGCCGGCCGGCGTCAGCTCCGCGCGCAAGATACGCCCGTGGCTGGGATCGACATCACGCCGGACCAGTCCCCGTCGCTCAAGCTTGCTGAGGATCTCGATCATCGACTGGGGGGTCACCAGCGAGCGCCGCGCCAGCTGGGCGTTGGAGAGACCGGGGCGGGAGCGCAGCACCGACAGCGCCGTGTACTGCTGGACGCTGAGGGCCTGGTCGGTGAGTCGCCGACGCATCTCCCGCCGGATCCCGTGGTCTACCCGGCCGATGACGTAGGCGAGCGAGAGCTCACGCTGGTTGCTGTCCGAGGACATTGCCGTCGCGCCACGCTACACCCGCGGGGCCTCTGGGGGCTTAAATGAGTGCGCCCCGGAACCGGCGGGATATGAGGCCGGAGCTCGGGGCGCGCTCGAGGGAGGAGAGGTACTACGCGGATCATCATGAGCCCTGGGTCGCCAGAAGTCCAAGACGCATATCCGCATAAATTTATAAGCTTTACTTATGGAACTTCGCCAACTGCGGTACCTCGTGGCGCTCGCCGAGGAGCGGAGCTTCACGCGCGCGGCAGAAAACGAGCACGTAGCCCAGCCGGCCTTGTCGCAGCAGATCCGCCGCCTGGAGTCAGAGCTCGGCCTGGCCCTCGTGGAGCGCACGACCAGACGTGTCTCGTTGACCGACGCCGGAGAGCTGCTGGTCGTCCGCGCGCGGCGCGTGCTCGCCGAACTGGAGGCGGCCGATACCGAGTTGCAGGCCCTGCGGGGGCTCACGACCGGGCACGTCACGATCGGCGCGATGCACACGATGGGTCCGGTCGACCTGTCGCTGGTGCTGGCCCTGTTTAACCGACTTCACCCCGACGTGGAACTGACCGTGCGCGAGCAGTCCAGCGAGGAGATGGCGGAGATGCTGCGCGTCGATGAGCTCGACCTCGCCTTTCTGTCGGTGACCGAGAGGATCGAGAGCCACGGCCTCGGCCTCGAGCAGCTGGTCTCCGAGGAGCTCGTGGTGCTGCTGCCCCTCGACCACCGCCTCGCCGGTCGGCCCCAGGTGCGCATGGCAGAGCTAGCCGAGGATCGCTTCATCAGCTTTCGTCGGGGCGCCAGGCTCAGAGAGCTGCTGGAGGGCGCCGGGCGTCACGCCGGGTTCGAGCCCCGCGTCACGCTCGAATCCAACGAGAGCCAGCGCATCCGGCAGCTCGTCGCCCGCGGATTGGGTGTGGCGATCCTGCCGCGGTCCGACGTCGAGGGCCACGAACCTGTGGTCGCGATGGCCTTCCTGACCGACCCGGTCCTGAGCCGCGACATCACGCTCGCTTGGCGCGAAGGGCGCCGACATGCGCCCGCCGCCGCCGAGTTCCTGCGCCTGGCGCGTGAGACGTTCGGCGACTGACCGCTCGGACCTCGGCTCAGCTCGCCATCGGACGCCGGTTTTGTGCGGGCGATTCAGTTGGTTGGCGCGCATTTGCGGGTATAGACCAACCGTATGGTTAATCGAGAAGCTCGCCAACGGCAGTTCGTGCCAAAGCATAGTTCGATAATCGTCGAACAACTGCTAGAATTCGGGCTCTATCGAACACGCGAGTAACGGAGCAAGACCTGAACAGCTTTGAAACCCAGGGTCGTCCCGGCGCCAGCCACGCGCGGGGCGAGCATCAGCAGACAACACAACGGGCTCGCGCGCGAGGCGCGCACAAGGCTTCGGCCAAGGCCAATCGACAGGATTCGCGACGGACGTCGCACGCCGCGACGGCTGCGGCAGCGTGGGCGAAGGCGACCGACGATCAAGCGGCTGGACTCGAGAATTCGCTTGAACTGTTCCTGCGGCGCGCGCGCGCGCATCCGCTGCTCACCGCGGGCGAAGAGGCCGAGTTGGCCAAGCGGATCGAGCGCGGCGACCTCGCCGCCAAGGATCGGATGATCAACTCGAATCTTCGCCTGGTCGTTTCCCAGGCACGGCGTTATCAGGGCCACGGACTGCCGATGGAGGATCTGGTCCAGGAAGGGATGCTGGGGCTGATTCGCGCGGTCGAGAAGTTCGACTGGCGCCGTGGCTTCAAGTTCTCAACCTACGGAACACTGTGGATCCGCCAGGCCCTGCAGCGTGGACTGCAGAACCACGGCCGGACGATCCGGCTGCCGGTTCACGTGGCCCAGCGTCAGGCGAAGGTGCGCAAGATCGAAAGCGAGCTGGGCACCAAGCTCGCGCGTGAGCCCACCGATGAGGAGATCGCGACGGCCGCCGAGCTGCCCGTCGAAGAGGTCGCCGAGCTGCGCGAGCTGACGCGTGGCCTGACCAGTCTCGACCAGCCCGTCGGCGAGGACGGTGAGACCGCGCTCGGCGATCTGCTCGCCAGCGATCGCCCGGATCCCGTACAGGAGATCGCCGACGCCGAGCGCGATCGCAAGATCAATGACGTAGTCGCTCAGCTTCCAGAAGCCGAGCGCAACGTGATCCTCCTGCGCTTCGGACTCAGCGGTGACGAGCCGCGATCGCTCAAGCAGACCGGAACCGAGCTCGGGATCCCGATGTCCCAGGCGCGCGAGCTGGAGGCCCGGGGCCTCAGTCGGCTTGCGGCCAGCCATGACCTCGAGCAGCTGCGCGCAGCGGCCTGACGCTCCGCACAACGACCTGACCAAATTACGCGTATCGGGGGCGCCGGCAACGGCGCCCCCGGTCTCATGTCGGCACCGGAATCGCTCAAGCGTCGCCAACCGCGGAGGAACGTCACCGTGGTGGGCGATCAGTCTTTACGCCCGGGTTATTGCGTCCCCATAGCGTGGCGATAGGCTCAGACCAGCGTTGGGGCGGGGCGGGGTTAGCGCACAGACGATGAACGACAGCGATCGATTCGAACCCCACATGGCACAGAGCACTCCCCGCGGAACGACGCACGTGGGTGAAGCCACCGGTAAACCCGCCGTGGTCACCGAGGGTCTTACCAAGCGCTTCGGCGAGAGGGTCGCCGTCAACCGGATCGATATCGAGCTGCCGGCCGGGGTCGTGAGCGGCTTCGTGGGGCCCAACGGAGCGGGAAAGACGACCACGATCCAGATGTTGCTCGGATTGATGCGACCCACCAGCGGGACCGCCGAGGTGCTCGGCCATTCGATCAACGAGCCGGCGACCTACCTCGCGCGCGTTGGTGCCCTGATCGAGTCGCCCTCGTTCTATCCGACGCTGTCGGGGCGGCGCAACCTCGAGGTGCTGACGCGCCTGGGACGACTTGACCGGCGTCGTGTGGCCGAGGTGCTGGAACTGGTGGAGCTCTCCGATCGCGCCGGTGACCTAGTCCGCTCCTATTCGCTGGGCATGAAGCAGCGGCTCGGAGTAGCGGTCGCACTGTTGCCCGATCCGGAGCTCGTGATCCTCGACGAGCCCACCAACGGCCTTGACCCGGCGGGCATCCGCGAGATCCGCTCGCTGCTGCGCAGCCTGGCGGACCGCGGGATCACGGTGTTCGTCTCGAGCCACCTGTTGTCGGAGATCGAGGCGATCTGCGACCACCTCGTGATGATCGAGTCAGGCCGGATCGCATTTCACGGCAGCATCGACCAGATGCTCGCCGCCCAGCACTCGGAGTTGCTGGCGATGCCCGAGCACGAGCACGATCTGGGCGCACTGGTGACCCTGTGCGAGCAGGCCGGACACTCGGCGCGGGTCGACGGCAACGCCGTGCGGGTGCAGGCCGACGGCGACTGGGCCGCCGAGCTCAACCGACTGGCGATGGGCGGTGGGATCACGCTGGCAGGATTGCAGCGCACGCGGGCCTCGCTGGAGGAGGCGTTCTTTGCGATCACCGATCGGTCGGCTCATCAGGCCGAGAATGACCGGGACGGCGGGGGCGGGAAGGACTGATGCTGGGAGCGTTCTCCAGTGAATGGGTGAAGCTGCGACGTCGCAGCATGTTGCTATGGGGACTGGGGGGCGGCCTCCTGTTCACGGTGCTGGCCACTGTGTTCACGATCGAGCGGGCGACCAAGACGCTCGCCCCCGGCTTTCACGGCCGCGGGTTCCGGATCACGGCGGCTGAGCTCTCGCGTCCCGACGGACTCGTGCACGGCGTCGTCGACGTCTCCAACCTCGTCGGCATCGTCGCGCTGTGCCTGTTCGCGGGCGCCGTCGCGACCGAGTACAGCCAGGGTACGCTACGCAACCTGCTGGTGCGCGAGCCCCGCCGGGCACGGCTGCTGTGTGGCAAATTCCTGGCGCTCTCCGTGTTCATCGGGCTGGCGGTCGTGCTGGCGATCCTCGTCGCCGCTGTCGTGGCGTTTGTGCTGGCGCCGTCAAAGGGCATCCACACCTCGGCATGGACAAGCAGCGCGGGCCTGAGCGACCTCGGACAGTCGATCTTGCACGTCTACCTGACCTGCATCGGCTATGGCGTGCTCGGCACGGCGCTGGCGATCATCCTTCGTTCGCCGGCGGTCGCGATCGCACTGGGCGTGGCCTACGCGCTGCCAGGCGAGGCGATCATCAACGCGCTGTGGAGCAACGGCGACCGCTGGCTTCCGGGTCAGCTGCTGAGTGCGCTCGCCCACGGTGGCACGAGCTCGGCCTCCTACGGACATGCACTCTTGACGCTGACGATCTATGCCGTCGTGGTGGGCGCGGGAACACTGCTGCTGTTCCGAATGCGCGACGCCGCCTGAAACGCGCCGCCGTGGAGGAGAACGAATGTCCCGACGGCTCGGCATCCCGGCCAGCAGAAATGGCAAACCCGACGGCGACCACATTCTTGGTGCTGGGCAAGCAAGCGCCGCGGTTGGTGGGCATCTTTGCCTTAGGAAGGTCATATGCCGGCCGCTCATGTGACACCGGCAGTGCTATCGGCCCGGCGGGCCCAGCCTCTCCGCTGCTTGGCGACGTCGGAGGACGGAACCACCAGAACGGCTCGGTCGGCGTGATGCAGGACCGCGTGCGAGACGCTGCCGAGCATCAGCGACTTCACACCACCAAGCCCGCGGGTGCCGAGCACTACAACATCGGCGTCCACCTCGGCCGCCACGGTCAGGATCGCAGCGGCGATGGCGCCGTGCCGGCGGGCAATCCGCGGCTGAGCCACGAGGCCGGCGTCGGTCGCCCGCTGTGCGCCTTCCGTGGCGTTGTCGAACGCCACCTTCTCGGTCGCCGCATCAACCTCCGCCTCGTCGCCGGACGCGCCAGCCAGTCCCAAACCCATCCCCAGCGAGCCGTTGCGCGTCATCATGTCCAGAATCCCCTCCCAGATCACGAGGACCGTCGCCTCGCTGCCGGGCATCAGCCGTGCTGCGCGGTCGATGGCCGCCTGGGAGTCGGCGGAACCGTCGTAACAAAGCAAAATCATCATGCCGTCGCTCCTTTGACGCGGCTGGCCGCGTAGGAGGGCTGGCCGTGGAACTGCTCAAGCCGGACGAGATCCGGCGCTAGGTCAAAGCAATTCACAATCGGCTCCTGACGCGTTCGTTATCACGATGACCGATACGGTCACGCGCGCGCCGGCCGAGCGTTGGAGCCGGAACAGCGTGCTCGCCGTCGGTTGAGGCGAAGCCTGCTACTGATGCTACTCCGGTTGCCGGGACCAGTCGTGACGGTCTGTCTAATCCGCGCAGGTTCTAGACTTTGTCTGTGGCGCCACGCACGGACGATGGCCGGAATGTTCATCTACGCGTTCTGATCGCCAACGAGCGGAAGGACCGCCTGGCGCTGGTGGCCCCGATCGTCGTGGCGCTCGGCCACGAGGTGATCGCTAAAGAGATTGATGTTCAGGACGTCGGGCCGGTGACCGCGCGGGAGCGACCTGACGTCGCGCTCGTCGGACTCGGTGAGAGCTCCGAGCACGCGCTCGAGCTGATCGACAAGATCGTCCACGAGGCCGCCTGTCCCGTGATCGTGCTGCTTCACGCGCCGGATCCCGCGTTCGTCAAAGAGGCATCCAAGCGAGGCGTCTTCGCCCAGATCTCCGACGCCGACGTGGATGACTGGCAAAGCTCGATCGACATCGTGCTGCGGCGCTTCGCCGAATATCAAGACCTTGAGGGTGCGTTCGGACGCCGCGCAGTGACCGAGCGAGCCAAGGGCATCCTGATGGAACGCCACTCCATCGATGAGGGAAGCGCCTTCGAGATGCTGCGCGAACGCTCACGCATCGACAACCGCAAACTCATCGACCTCGCCACCGCCGTCGTCGACGGCCACCGCCTACTCCCCAAACGGCCGCACACTCCGTCGGAGCCCTGACCGAGCACGATCGGCCGGGCGGTGCAACCACGTCCGCGCGACGCACCATGGACTAGCCTGCGGGCTCCCGGCATGACGGCCAGCACCGAAGCTCCATATCCGCCGCTGACTCTGGCGAGCCGCGTCTGCTGTCTCGAGAACCGCGGCGAGCCGCTCGCTGCCTATGACAAGCTGGGCGCAGAAGTAAAGGCTGCACTGATGCAGATGCTGCCCGCAGGGTGGTCGTTGGAGGATAAGCGGGTGCTCGATTTCGGGTGTGGCGCTGGACGTACGCTGAGACACTTCCTCAGAGAAGCGGAGGGTGCTGAGGTCTGGGGTGCGGATATCGATGCTGCGAGCATCGCTTGGCTGAAGGAGAATCTCAGCCCACCGTTGCACCCGATCCAGAACGCCGCCGATCCTCCACTGGGGCTTGATTACGGCAGCTTCGATCTGATGTGGGCAGTATCGGTGTTCACCCATCTGACCGATAACTCGCTGCCTTGGCTATCGGAGCTGCACAAGTTGTTGAAACCGGATGGCCTGCTGATCGCCACCTACATGGGTGCCTGGAACAGCGAGATCTTTACGCACGAGCCGTGGGACGAGGACCGAATCGGCATGAACGTTCTCCGTCCCGATCAGGGCTGGGAGGACGGGGGACCGATGGTGCTCATGTCGGACTGGTGGGTCCGTGCGCACTGGGGCCGGGCATTCGAGATCGTCACCGCAGCACCGGTTCATGGGCAGACATGGGTGCTGCTGCGCAGGCGCGATGTTGAGGTTACGGCCGCTGAATTAGCCGAGCCGGCCGACGATCCGCGCGAATACCGGGCCGTCCGCCACAACCTGCGTCAGGTGCAGCGAGACCGCGAGCACGCACTAGCCGAAGTGAGGAGCGCGTACGAGGGCTCGCTGAGCTGGCGGATCACCCGTCCCTTGCGTCAAGCCGCAAGCTTGGTCGGGCGCAAGCGTGCGCGTCCTATCGGCTGACGTATCGGCTTGCGCCTTTACCCCGCGATTTTCGAGGCGTCGTGGCTTCTTGCCTGGCGGGGGCCGGGCCGAGAAGGGTTGTGGCAGGCCGCGAGCGCCCTCGGGCCTGCCATGACGCCTCATGCGGTGGCGATAAGTGCCTCTTCGTCTGAGTAGATCTCGCCGCGCTCGGCCTTTGCCACCAACGACGCGGGCGGCTCGAAACGCTCGCCGTAGGCCTCGGCTAGCTCCCGCGCGCGAGCGACGAATCCGGGCAGCCCCCCTTCATAACCGTTGATGTACTGCAGGACCCCGCCGGTCCAGCCGGGGAAACCGATCCCAAAGATCGAACCGATGTTGGCGTCCGCCACCGACTCGATCACGCCCTCGTCGAGACAGCGAACGCTTTCGATCGCCTCGACAATCAGCATCCGCTCCTTGAGATCGTCGAGCGAGAGCTGGGAGGGATCCGGCACTGGCGGGAACGCCTCCAGTAGCCCGGGCCACAGCCGGGTGCGCTTGCCGTCCTGGTACTCGTAGAAGCCGGCGCCCTCCAGACGCCCGGGGCGACGTTCGTCGAGCATCCGGTCGATCACCGTCTCCGACGGATGCCCGTCCCAGGGGCCACCATCGTTCTGGGCGGCGGCCTTGGCGGCGTCGCGGATCTTGCGCATCAGCTTTAGGTTCAGCTCGTCGGAGAGCTGGAGCACCGGGGCCGGATAGCCCGCCTGCGAGGAGGCTTGCTCGATTGTCGCCGCCGGCACGCCCTCCAGCAGCATCGCGATCCCCTCGTTGATGAATGTTCCGATCACCCGGCTGGTGAAGAAGCCGCGGCTGTCGTTGACCACGATCGGGGTCTTCTTGATCAGCCGGGCGACGTCGAGCGCGCGGTAGAGCGTCTCCTCGCTGGTCGCCGCGCCCTTGATGATCTCCAGCAGCGGCATCTTGTCGACCGGGCTGAAGAAGTGCAGCCCGATGAAGTCAGCCCGGCGCGTCACGCCCTTGGCGAGTCCGGTGATCGGCAGCGTCGAGGTGTTGGATCCGAGCAGCGCGTCGGCGGCGAGGTACGGCTCGATCTCGGCGAACACCTGAGCCTTGACGCTCGGATCCTCGAACACCGCCTCGATCACAAGCTCGGCGCCCGAGGCCGCGACTGGGTCAGTGGTCGGCGTGATCCGCGCGAGCAGCTCATCGGCCTGCTCCTGGGTGGAGCGTCCCCGTTGCACCGCCTTGTCGAGCAGCTTCTTGGAGTAGCCCTTGCCCTTGTCGGCGGCCTCCTGGGCGACGTCCTTGAGCACGACCTCGAGGCCGGCTTTGGCGCACACGTACGCGATCGCCGCGCCCATCATGCCAGCGCCCAGCACAACGACCTTCTTCGGCTCGAAATGCTCGATCTCGGCCGGACGGCCGCGATCGCCGGTGGCCCGCTGGAGGTCAAAGAAGAACGCCTGGATCATGTTCTTGGCCACCTGGCCGGTTACCAGGTCCACGAAGTAGCGGCCCTCGATCTCGCTCGCAGTGTCGAAGTCGACCTGGGCGCCCTCGACGGCGGCAGCCATGATGTGGTGCGGGGCGGGGTAATTCGCGCCCTTGAGCTGCTTACGCAGGTTGGCCGGGAAGGCCGGCAGGTTCTGGGCCAGCGCCGGGGTGCTCGGGGTGCCACCGGGAATCTTGTAGCCCTTGACGTCCCACGGCTGCTGGACGGGATCCCCGCCCTTGTGGGCGATCCACTTCTTGGCGGCCGGGATCAACTCCTCCCGCGACGACACGAGTTCGTCGACGATGCCGATCTCCTTGCCCTTGGCCGGGCGAACCCGCTGGCCCTGGAGCAAGAGTTGCGTCATCGCGTTGACGATCCCCAGCATCCGGACGGTCCGAGTGACGCCGCCCGCGCCGGGCAACAGGCCGAGCTGGACCTCCGGGAAGCCGAGCTGGAGCTTCGGATCGTCGAGGACGATCCGGTGATGGCAGGCGAGCGCGATCTCGAGGCCGCCGCCGAGGGCGGAGCCGTTGATGGCCGCCACGACCGGCTTGCCGAGCGTCTCAAGGCGGCGCAGGACCGCTTTGCCGTCTCGCACGAACTCTCCGATCTCCTCAGACTTCTCACGGGTCACCGACTTCAGATCATTGAGGTCGCCGCCGGCGAAGAAGGTCTTCTTCGCCGAGGTGATGATCACACCGGTGACCTGGTCACGCTCGTCCTCAAGCCGGTCTACGGTCGCCTTGATCGACTCTGCATAGGCGGCGTTCATGGTGTTGGCCGACTGGTTCGGATCGTCGAGGGTCAGGATGACGACGCCGTCGTCATCGCGCTCCCAGCGGATCGTGCTGCTCTCACCCATAGCTTGACTCGTTTCTGTGAAGGGATTTCCGTGGGCTCGGCGTCGCGCCTCAGACGCGCTCGATAACGGTCGCGATGCCCATGCCGCCGCCAACGCATAGCGTGGCGAGGCCGTAGCGCTTGTTCTGGCGCTCGAGCTCGTCGATCAGCGTGCCGAGGATCATCGCGCCGGTGGCGCCGAGCGGATGGCCCATCGCGATCGCGCCGCCGTTGACGTTGACCTTGTCCAGGTCGAGGCCCATGTCCTTGACGAATCGCAGCACCACGGCAGCGAACGCCTCGTTGATTTCGACTAGGTCGAGGTCCTCGACGGTCAGCCCGGCCTTGGCCAATGCCTTGCGGCTGGCCGGCGCCGGACCCGTGAGCATGATCGTCGGGTCAGAGCCCGAGACCGCGGTCGCGAGGATCTTCGCCCGGGCGCGGAGACCGAGCTCCGCGCCGGTCTGCGCGTTGCCGATCGCCACCAGCGAGGCGCCGTCGACGATGCCCGAGGAGTTGCCGGGGGTGTGTACATGATCGATCTTCTCGACCCAGTGGTACTTCTGCAGCGCGACCGCGTCGAAGCCGCCCATTTCGCCCATCGCGGCGAACGAAGGCTTGAGGCCGCCGAGCGTCTCGACGGTCGTACCCGGGCGGATGAACTCATCGTGGTCGAGAATGACGTGGTCGTTGAGGTCAAGCACGGGAATCACCGAGTTCGAGAAGCGACCCTCGGCCTGGGCGGCCGCGGCGCGCTCCTGCGAGCGCGCGGCGTACGCGTCGACGTCCTCACGGCTGAACTCCTCGATCGTCGCGATCAGGTCGGCGCCGATCCCCTGCGGGATGAAAGAGGTGTCGTAGTTGGTCTCGGGGTCCATCGCCCAAGCACCACCGTCAGAACCCATCGGCACGCGCGACATCGACTCGACGCCGCCCGCGAGCACGAGGTCCTCCCAGCCGGATGCGACCTTCTGCGCGGCGATGTTGACCGCCTCCAGGCCCGAGGCGCAGAACCGGTTCAGCTGTACGCCAGACACGGTGTCGGGAAGGCCGGCCTTGATGGCAGCGGTCTTGGCGATGTCGGCTCCCTGATCGCCGATCGGCGTCACGCAGCCGAGGACGACGTCGTCCACGCGGTGGGGATCGAAGTCGGCGTTACGACTGAGCATCTCGTGCATCAGGCCTACGACCAGGTCGACGGGCTTGGTGGCGTGTAACGATCCGTTCACCTTGCCCTTGCCACGAGGCGTGCGAATTGCGTCAAAGACAAGCGGTTCAGCGGCTGGCAATTGGTCTGCTCCTTGAAGATCTGCCAAAGGTGGGCATGGGCAGCTTAGCAAGAATCATCTGCGCTGATTATTCTGGTACGGTCTTCTGAATGCTCCCCGGGACTGAGAACTCGGAGCCTAAGCAGGCGCGCGCGCGGGCAACCCGCCGGCGTCTGCTCGATGCGGCTGTGGATGAGCTGCTCGATCGCGGCTACGCCGGCCTAACGACGCCGGGGGTCGCCAATCGCGCCGGCGTGTCGCGCGGTGCGCAGCAGAACTACTTCCCACTCAAGACGACGCTCATTGCCGCAGCGGTACGCCATCTCGCTCTCCGTCAGATGGACGAGTTGCGCGAGCAGCTGGCAGGCGTGCCGCGCGGGCGGGCACGAATCGAAGTCGGTCTCGATGTGCTGTTTGAGCAGTACAGCGGCCGCCTGTTCGCTGCAATCGTCGAGTTGTCTTTGGCGGGGCGTAGCGACGCCGAGCTACGGGAGGTCATCATGGTCGAGGAGCGCAACATCTCTCGGGGATTGCAGGAGGCCGCGACCGTAATCTTCGGGGCCGGCTTGCCTGCCAACAGTGAGATCGCCTCTCGCTGGGGGACTGTTCTAAGCGCAATCCGCGGTCTGGCTCTGCTCAAGCTGCTAGGTCATCCACCCGCCGGTGTCGACCGGCAGTGGGTGGCTACACGCCCTCAGTTACTCGAAGTTCTGGGCCAGTCACCCGGCCGACTGGCTAGCCACGACGAATAGGCCCCGCCCCCCTGGCAATTCCCAGTGGGCGATCCAGGACTCGAACCTGACCGTCAATCGGCCGCCCGGAAGACGCGAGCCGCGGACAGTAGTCCGTAGGCGTGGCGTCCTACTAGATGCTCCGCACGCCATCACCGGAGCGATCGGCCTGAGTCGTCGTCTCATCGACCGGGCTGTTGCTCGGCCAGAAGCCGGTGGGTGACGCCCGGGAGGTCGTCGAACGCGTGCGCGTCGGTAGTGACGAGCGTCCGGCCCGTAGCTCTCGCTGTCGCCGCGATCTGAAGGTCGTGAGCCCCTCTCGGCAGTCCCGAGCGACGTGCGTGCGCGAGCAGCGCGGCGTGGTGGCGGGCGATGTCGAGGTCGAACGCGACGATCTCGACGCGCTCGATCACTCCTTCCACGGTTGCGCGTCGCCCGCCGCGGTGTTCATCGTCGGCGAGCTCGACACCGACAAGCAGCTCGGACGCGCTAATCGCGCTGATCGCGACATCAGCGTCGTCCGGCAGCACCTCGGCCCGATCCGCGTGGCCTCGCTCAAGCGCAATCAGCGCTCCCGTATCGAGGATCAATCGGTCCACGGGTCTTTCGTCGGCGCGTTGCCGACGAAGCGCCGCAGGTCAGCGAGATCGCTTTCCCAACCGCTATCGGGCGGATGCTCGCGCAGGAACTCACGCAGCTCAGCGACCGTCGTGCGGCGCGCCGGAGCGACCGTCGCGATCGCGCGCCCCCGACGAACTACCGTGAACGTCTCGCCTCGGTGCTCAACGGCGTCGAGCATGTCCGCGAAACGCTTCGACGCCTCGGTAGCAGAGATCTCAGACACGATCAGATTATCGGATATTGTCGGCGGGGAGTCAAGCGACCCTCAACCGGAGCGCCATTGCGGTCGCCGAGGAACCTCGAGTGAACGCCCCCGGCACGGCTGGCGCCGCAGGTCAGCCAAGCACGTCCAGCAACGCCCGCGGATGCTCGCCGACGTCTACGGCGTCGAGGGGTGTCGTCTCCAGTCGTGTCCAGTAGCGAACAAACCTGCAAAACCGCCGAAAACGCGAAAACGGGCTGCGCGACACGACTGGTTGGCTCGTGCAACGCGCCGGCGAGCTCCGGGCAGACCTTCAGCGCCGCCCGAGCGCCTACTGTTCGCTGATGGCCTTCAAGGCCGAACTCTGGTCAGACGGCGCCTGCTCGGGAAATCCAGGACCGGGCGGCTGGGGGTACACCCTCATCGCCCGGCGCCCAGACGGCAGCGTCGCGAAGAAGCTCGAGGGCCACGGCGGAGACGACATGACCACGAACAACCGCATGGAACTGCAAGCAGTACTCGAGGGCTATTGGTGCTGACCCGCCCGACAATGCTCACCATCTACCCGGACTCCGCCTATGTGGCGAATGCGTTCACCGAAGGATGGCTTGTCAAGTGGCAGAGCAACGGTTGGAAGAGCGGCACGAAGCCGGTGAAGAACCAGGACCTGTGGCTCGCGCTCCTAGCTGCCATCGAGCCGCACACCGTGACCTGGGAGCGCGTTCAAGGGCACAGCACGGTCGCGCTCAACAACCGCTGCGACGTCCTCGCCGTGCACGAGCGGGATATCCACGCCGGGCGCATCCCCGTCGGTACGCCCCCGCCCATGGACGAAACGCCGCCACTCGCCTAACGGGTGGGCAGCCACGCGCGGCAGGGACCGTGGTTTGCGACAGCCGTGAGCTCTGCGGGCACCTTCAAGCGGCGTCGCCGGCGAGGCGCACGGGTCCGGTGCTCCATCGACCAGCGGACGCTCGGAGCGTCCGCTGAGGGCGTCCACAGCCAGCGTCGTGCGCGTCTCAACTCGGGAAGGCTCTGCGAACATCGTTGGGATACGTGCGAACGCCGAATCTGCTTCTGAGATGGGGAGCGCGGTGACCGAGCTTGAGCTTCCGGTCGGCCGGTTCCGTGGCCGCGACGGCGTGGAGCTTGCGTATCGAGAGATGGAAGAGGCCGGCCGCTGGTGCTGCTGCACGGCTATCTCTCGACCGCGACCGACACGTGGGTGCGCCACGGCCTGGCTTCGAGGGTCGCCGCTCGGGGCTATCGCGTGATCATGCCGGACCTGCGCGGCCACGGCAGCAGCGCCAAGCCGCACGACACTCGGGCCTACCCGGCCGACGCGCTGGTCGAGGATGGCTTTGCGCTGATCGAGCAGCTCGGGCTCGCCGACTGCGATCTCGGTGGTTACTCGCTGGGCGGCCGGATCGTCGCGCCAATGCTGGCTCGCGGCGCGACGCCTGCTCGAACGATCGTGGCTGGAACGGGACTGGAGCCGATCCTCCACGCCGCTGGGCGTGGGTCCCTCTATCGCCAGATCCTTGCGAATCTCGGCACGTTTGAGCCAGGCTCGACGGAATGGGAGGTCGAGCAGTTCGTCAAGCGAGTCGGTGGCGACCCAGTCGCGCTGGTCAATGTCCTCGGTACGTTCGTCGACACGCCGCGAGAGGCGCTCGGGCGGATCGCGGTTCCGACGCTCGTCGTGGCGGGCGTCGAAGATAATGCCCGTGGCCTGTCGAGGCGCTCGCGGCTGCGTTGCCACATGGCCGCTATGCGGCCGTGCCGGGTGGCGCGCAATCGCTGTCACTGCTGCTCGGTCTGCCAGGCTCGTCGGGCATTCATCGCGGACAGCGGCAACTGCATTGCGGGCGGCGATGTCCTTTCTTTCAGCAGCGCCATCAATACCTGCCATCGGGTGTTTAGCGCGGGCCCGGATCGCGACAGGGTGCCGATCGTTTCGCAGGCAGGTGAACACTGGCTTGGTTGGCGGCCGGGCCGACTTGGGCATACACCCTCGCGACCGGCCCAGATCAGCCGATGGCGTTGCCGCCCGACCACCCCGCAGGAACGAGATGACAGGCCCACCGGTCAGATCATGAGCAGCGGGCGTGACTGACGGTCTCGCGCTCGCTCTGGCGCTGCTGATGTTGGCGGCGACGCTCGCGGTCGCCGTGACCCGCCCGCCGTACGTGTCGGAGGCGGCGGCCGCCGCTGCCGGCGCTGTTCTTCTCGTGATCGTTGGTGCGATCGGGCTTTCGGGGGCAGGCGACGCGCTTCGGGCTCTGGCGCCGACGGTGGGTTTTCTGGCGGCGATGCTGTTGATCGCGGACGGTTGCCGGCGGGAGGGGTTGTTTGACGCGATGGGCGCGGTGATGGCCCGCGGCTCGCGGGGAAGCCCGCAGCGGCTGCTGGCGTTCGTGTTCTTGATCGCCGCGGCAATCACGGCGGTGCTCAGCCTCGATGCCACGATCGTGCTCCTCACCCCGATAGTGTTCGCGACGGCAGCGCGGATGCGCACCAGCTCCAAGCCACAGGTCTACGCGTGCGCGCACCTCGCCAACTCGGCGTCGCTGCTGTTGCCGGTGTCCAATCTCACCAACCTGCTGGCGTTCCACGCCAGCCACCTGTCGTTTGTGCGGTTCGCGGCGTTGATGGTGCTCCCGACGGTCGCGGCGGTGGGCGTGGAGTGGGTGGTGTTCAGGCGCTTCTTCGCGGTCGACCTCAAACGCCCCCGCCAGGCGGGTGTGCGGCCGGCACGCCCCGAGCTGCCGCGGTTTGCGGTCGCCGTGTTGGCGTTGACGCTGGCGGGGTTCGCGCTGAGCTCGGTGGTGGGGATCGAGCCGGTCTGGTTTGCCGCCGCGGGCGCCGCGACGATCACCATCCCGGCGCTCGGCCGCAAAACCGCCACCCCGGTGGCGCTCGCCCGTGCCGCCGAGCCCGGGTTTCTGATCTTCGTCCTCGGGCTCGGGGTGATCGTCCAGGCGGCCAGCGCCAACGGCCTGGACACCGCGGTCCGCGCCGTGCTCCCGACCGGCGGTTCGCTGCCCGACCTGCTCGCGATCGCCGCGCTGAGCGCCATCTTCGCCAACCTCGTCAACAACCTGCCCGCGACGCTGATGCTCATCCCCGTCGCGGCGGCCGCCGGCCCCGGACCTGTCCTGGCGACGCTGATCGGCGTCAACGTCGGCCCCAACCTCACATATGTCGGATCGCTGGCCACGCTGCTGTGGCGCCGCGTCCTGCGTGCCGAGGACACCGATGTTGAGCTGGGCGAGTTCCTGCGCCTGGGCGCGCTGACTGTGCCCGCGTCGCTGGTTGCGGCGACCGTGCTCCTGTGGTTAGCTCTCAAGGCCTGAACCGCTATGCGCGCGCTCGTCTGGATCATCGAGGACACCTGGGAGGCCACCGTCGCACAGGCCGCGGCGTTTTTGCCCAGCGACGCGGAGATCACGCTGCTGCACGTCGCGAGCACCGAACCCGAAACGGTCGCCCGCGCGGCGCGCCGCGGCCTGCTGGGCCGCCACCCACCGCAAGACGCGGAACCGCAGCCGCTACCGGCGATCTCCGAGCAGGCCGCCAACGAGCTGCTCGCCGACGCGCAGACGCGGCTGGGGCGCCCAGCCGCACTCCAGGCGCTCCGCGGGCGCGTCAAACACGAGGTCGTCGGCGCCGCTGAGAGCATGGACATCCTCGTCCTGGCCCGCGACGGCGACCGCGAGTGGCTCGGACCGCGCAGCCTCGGCCCCGCGGCGCGCTTCGTCGTCGACCACGCCCCCTGCCAAGTCCTGCTCATCTGGCCCGACATCGCGCCCGAGCTCACGACGATCCCGCCGCCGCCACCACCCGGGGCCCCTCCGCCTCACTCGCCGGCCAGCTAAACCACGCTTCGCCGCCGGTCGAGCCTGAACACCGAAGCGAACGCTTCAAGCTGGGGCGGCTCGATCCCCAAGGCCCGCAACTCGTCGGCGGGGCCAAGGCCGGACAACAGCAGCAGGTGTGGCGAGTGGTAGGCGCCGGCGCACACGATCACTTCTCGTTCGGCGCGCACCGGCTCCAGGTTGTTGTTTCGCAGCACCTCGACGCCGACCGCGCGCCCACCCTCGAACAGCACGCGCGTGGCGAGCGCATCGGTAAGCACCTCGACATTTCCGCGCGCGAGTGCCAGATGTAGGTACGCGACCGCGGCACTGCAGCGCCGGCCGTTTCGCTGCGTGAACTGAAACCATCCCGCCCCTTCCTGATGCGGGCCGTTGTGATCGTCCGTCGGCGCGACGCCCGCGTCAACGGCCGCATCGATGCACGCCCCCACGAGCAGATGCAGCGATCGGCCCTCGCTCACGGTGAGCGGTCCGCCCACGTCGTGGTAATAGCTCTCACCGCGCTCGTTGTCCTCCGCGCGCCGCTCCTCAAGGATCTCGTCGCCGTCCATCGCGTTGCCGTCGCCCTCAATTGCGCAGATTGGATCTTAGGTTTACACGAGGAGACGACGGACGGGGCGCGAGTGAGGAGTCGACGACACGAACTGCTAGCCGCCAAATCAGCACCGCCAAATCAGCGGTAGCTGTGCCGCAACTACGGGACTCCGACGACGTTGGGCCGCGACCTGGGGCACTGCAAACCGCGGTCCCCATCTGATGACGCTCCCTTGACCGAGTGGTCGATTTCGTCCATGCTAATCCTATTGCACACGCCGGAAATTTGAGGGATCTGCGGTGTCGCGGGATTGAACGAACGAGGGTACGGAACCCAAAATGGCTTTCCTCGAGATTCGGGGGGTGACTCGCGGGACCGGATGGGCGATAACTGCCTGCTATTGGTCAGGTTCTGGGCTGCCGCGAGGGCCGGGTTACCCCCAAATGACGAAGAGTCCCAACAATGAGTGAGCCCCCCGCGGGCGAGCCGCCGCCAGGACGGCCGCCACCACCCGGACCGCCGCCACCACCCGGACCGCCGCCACCACCCGGACCGCCGCCGCCACCCGGACCGCCACCCGGACCGCCGCCGCCACCCGGACCGCCGCCACCACCCGGACCGCCGCAACGGGGCTGGGACAAAGACGGCCCGTGACCGACCTTTCCGCGCCTACACCGGAGGCTCAAGCGGCAACGACTTCGGCAGCGTGGGAGCGGCTGTAGCGCTCTGGCTACCAAGAGACCCTACGGGGGCTGGGAGCCGCGCTCGCCCCGCTGCTCACTGGATTCGCGCTGGCCACGGTCGCCGTTCTTGTCACAGCCAAGGACAAACCTCTTGAATCGGGCTGGGCTGAAGCTGCGCTGACGGGCGCCGTCGCCTTCTTCTTGCTAGCGATGCAGGTTTCGTTCCTCGCGCTAGCGCGGAACCCATCGCCCTCGGAGATGCTTACGTGGCGGCCTCAGACGGCAGCCAGCGACGACGCACTTCAGGAAGCCCGAGCGGAGCAGGCCGCCAACTTTGCCGACATGAAGAGACTCTGGGACCTCACTGGGCCCGCATACGACCTCGGCACCATCGCTTTTCTTTCTCGGGCTCCTACTGCTGCTTATGTGAGGCTGCTGGCCTGCGCACGGTGCCCGCCCCCGACCGCAGGCAGGGATGAGCGGAACCACTGCCCACGCTGACGCGGCGAAGTCATACCGAGTTCGGTCTGGCTCAAGTGCAGGTGTGCTTTCTAACCGAGGCATGGGGAATCAAACCAAAACGCTGCTCGCCATTCCAAGGGCAGCGTGAGCCCCTCGGGCCGAGGGTCTCTCGCTTGTGTCACTGTCATGGTCCTTGGGGTCGGGCGGTGTCGTCCGACGCGTCCGGTTGGTTGTCGGGCTGGCGGCGGGCTAACTCTCCGCTTGTGCGTTGACTTGGTCTGACAGCGAAAGGTCGTGTCGCCCGCCGCCGCTCGATGATCGCCGGGGAACGTCCTGTTGCTCTGTCGCGCCGGCGTGGGCAAGGTCAGTGCGCGGCGGTGTTCGCGTCTACCGCGATCACCTCGAGCACGCCACTGAGCCCGTCGAAGTCAGATGGGTTGCGGGTGTAGAGCGGAAGCTCGGCGGCAACCGCGGTCGCCGCGATCAGCAGATCTACCGCGCGTCGGCCCCGCGCTTTGCGTCCGGCGGCCGCGACCTCCGCATACACGCGCCCGTACGCTCGTGCAGCGACCGCATCGAACGGAATCGGATCGAAAGTCGCTTCGACGCGTTGTAGACGCTCCTGACGGCGCGCCCGTTCAGCGGGGTCATCAGTTGCGTGTGGACCGGCTGCGAGCTCGGCCAGTGTCACGGCGGCGAGCGCGACCTCCCCAGGCAGCGCATCACCGTAGACTCGGTCGAGATCGATCACGACCGAGGTGTCCACAAGCCCCCGAGCCCGAGCGGCTTCAGCCACGAGGAGCCGGGTCCTGGGAGGCGAACTGATCGACGTCCGCGCGGAACCGGTCCGCGTCGATCCGGGCGGCGCTGGCGAACGCCTCCACGACAGCTTTTCTGTCTACGAACCGGCGGCGGCGAAGCGGCGTCAGCTCACCCACGCCAACGCCGTTGCGGGTCACGATGAAGCTTTCGCCGGCATCAAGCGCGCGCATCACCTCGCCGCTCTCATTGCGCAGCTCCCGCTGGGTGATCTCCCGAGGCACACCGATACTGTAGCACGCGTGCGACGCCGCGCTCGGCCGGCGCAGGCCGCTAGCAGCGGCGTCGTGCTTTCGCGATCCAGCAAGCGCCGGTCGGTCGCATCACAGACCGGAGGGGGCTAACCGCGCCCAGGCACCGAACCGCGAAATCGTTGCGAAGCGCGGAACCCAGGAAAGCCGCCGGGAGGCCCGCGCGGAGAGGAAGCGGGTGCGCGCCGATCACAGCTGCGTACCAGGCCCCGCCACCCGCTGCGGGATCGGGCCTGACGAGGTGGGCGTCTCAGCACGGGAACCTCCAGCGGACGCCAGCACTGCGTGTCGAGTTCGCGTCAGGCGTTCGGCTTGCCAATGAGACAGGCTCACGGACGGCTTTGCGTAGCCGCAGGCCTCACGCTTGTGTCCAGTGTCGGCGAGAGCGGTTCTCGGCGTCGTCGGTGACGATCCGGTCGCCGAGGGGTTCTCGCAGCTGGACGGTTGCACGCGAGGGGATGAAGCCGCCTATCAGGGTCTTGGCTCCGCGCCAGTCCAGGATCGTCAGCGAGACGATCACCCCGGACTCGGTCTCGAACGCCTGGCAGCCGCCGGGGCGCTCGCCGTTGTGCGGTAGCCCGTAGAACACGTGCAGCCGATCCTTGTCGGCCAGCCAGCTCCCGAACGGGAACCGCCGGAAGCTGTGGTTGGAGGCGCCCTGATAGCGGATCGTGGCGAACTCGCCGAAGCGATCGCGCAGGACGCGTTCGGTGAAGGCCGCCGAGTCGATCACGAGCCTGTCGGGGTCGATCACTTCCGAGAGCAGCCGCCGGCAGCGATCGTGCTCGCCGGTGAGAAGGCCGCGCGGACGCCCCAGCGGCCGTCGCGCCAGCAGACTTGCAAGCCACCGAGCACATCCTCGGCGCCGGCCAGCACCGCTCGCGCCTGCGCCACCCGCTCGTTGTCGCCATAGATGTCCTGCCGCTCGGCCGCTGCGAACATCCCCGGCCCGGCGGAGCCTGAGCCTGGTTCCTCCGCGAGGCCCCGCGACAGGATCTCGCCGCTGACCGGTAGCCCCTCGCGGATGCGCGCGCTTGCAATCCGCGCTCTGACCTCGGCCTCCGACGGCGGTGCCGCTGCCAACGCGGCCGGGACGTAGACGGCTTGCTGAAGCGCTGGGTGGGGCGCGCTCTTGACGAATTGCGCGACGTGCACCCGTGGCGTGGCCAGCACTGCTGTGCTGCCAGAACGGGGGCTCCGGCTGGCTCTGATCGAACGTCTGCCCGTGGCTTTTGCTTCCGTGTCGCTGTCCTCCGGGTGCTGTCGATTATTTGAGTTCGGAGAGGAATTTCAGGAGGTTCGCGAATTCGCGTTTGGGGAGACTGCGGAAGGACGGCATCGGCGCGCGCGGGGAAGTGAGCACTCGCGCGAGCTGCGCGTTGGTCATCTTGGCGCCGATTCTGGTCAGGTCGTCGCCGGGGCCGTTGTTGCCATTGCCGGCGAGCTGGTGGCACGCGAGGCATCCGGCGGAAGCGAACACCTCGCGTCCGGCGGTGAACTGTGCTCGGGCGGCTGGTCTGAGGTGTGCCGGCGGGGCGACCGGGATGACATCGGGCCGGGTCGGGGAGATCGTTTTGAGCGGTTTACCGGTGGCGGCGAGCCAGGTGATCTGGGCGGGTTGTTCGCAGCACGGGATGGCGGCGGTCGTGAGCACGAAGTTGGACTCCACGGTCGCATCAACGGTGGCGCCTGCCGCGGTCGCTCCCGTCGGCAATCGTTGGGGTGCGAACCGTATCCGGACTCGCGAGACTCCGTCCGGAACGACTATGTCGATCCGCTCCTGCGTGCGGTAGTGGGCGCGGCCGCTCGGGGTGTACCCGCTGACCCCCACCGATCGCGTGCCGTTGAGGATGTCGGCCGCGGTCAATCCTCCCCATCCGCTGATCATCGGCGCGCCCGGTTCGACGAACTCGATCGCGAGCTGGTCTCCGGAACTTTCACTTCCGCCGCGCGTGACAGCGAGGTAGGCGCGCAGGCCGTCCGGGCCGACATGAACCAGCCGGGTCAGGCTCGCCTCGACGCGCCGGCCGAGCAGAGCGGCGGGTGCTGTGCGGTCGGCTGACGTTTGCGGGCGACGGAGCACGCCCAGGATCACGACCAGCGACCGGGCGCCCGCTGGGACCGCACCCTCAGACGACCTGGGCCGATGTGCATCGGCGAGAAGGAACACCGCCGCGACCACGATCACCACCAGCACCGACGTGACCGCAGCGATCCATCCCGCGGTCGCTCCCCGGATCGGCACCGAGGATCGCCGCCGGTGCGCGAACGGGCCGCGCTCCCGGCCGTCCGCTGGCTTCGCGTCGCGTAGCCGCTCGAGTAGGTCTGTGGGCGGTTCCAGGCCGGAGAGCTCGGCCCGCAGCTCGGTCCGGATCCGGTCGATCAGCTGCTCATCGGTCTGCATCATCTGCCTCGCTTGTGGTCTGGACCGACCCCGGCGGCCTGTCGCTCAACAGCCGCGCAACCGCGCGAGCGCCCGGGACGTGTATGACTTCACGGTCCCCTCCGAGCACCCGAGCGCGGCCGCCGTCTCTGACACCGACAGGTCAAGAAAGAACCGCAACACCACGACCTCCCGCTGGCGCACGGGCAACGCGCCGACAGCAGCCGTCATCGCATGCCGATCGAGCACCCCAACGCTCGGGTCCGAACCCCAATCGGCCACCGGTTCAACCAGCGACCGCTCGCGCGGGCGACGGCCGAGACTCCGCCAACGATCCCGTGACAGGTTCACCAGCACCCGTCTCGCGTACGCGTCAGGCGCCTCCCGCGCCGCGTCCCAACGCGACGCGACCCGCAGCAACGTCCCCTGAAGCAAATCCTCCGCGTGCCCCCGATCGCCCGTCAACAAGTACGCACTACGCAGCAACGCCGGCGAACCACGCGACACGAACCGCTCAAACTCGACTGAGAACGGCGAGACACCCCCCGGCATGCCATCAACTCCCACAACCAGCATTAACGTCACGACGACCCGTCAGGTTGCCAGGCACTTCATCCACGAGCCCCAGGTCGACGGTACCGGCGGGCGTTCGTAGGCCCATCCACCACCGTGAGTCGCGCGCGCTGAGGGCGTTCGGAGCCGATGCAGGCGCGTCTCACCGACCATCCACCACCGGACGCTCGACACGGCCGATCAGGGCATGCGGGCCGGCGCCCAAGCGCGTCTCATTACGGAAGGATCAGCGAACAGAGCGCCGGGCTTCGAGCTACGGAGCTCCCGGGATGAGTGTCCGCTGACGCTGCAAGCCTGTCTACGGGTTCAGGGCGTTCAGCGCGCCAGCTCCCAGTCGTGACGGACTGCTCCTTCGTCGTCCTGGCGGTCACGGGGCACGAGAGTGCTGCTTCGGTGGCTGATTGGGGTGAAGGAGAAGCCTCGTGTCGGTCGCACCCCGATCATGAGGCGCTTTATCCGAGGAACGGGAATGTCGGATCGACAGACAGACAGCTACGTAGGAGCAGCGCCACGCCGATGTCGCCGGTGAACAGTGTGTAGCGCCCGCGGCCGGCGGCTTCCCGGCGTCGGTCGACGTCAGCGACGGCGTCCATCGCAAGCATCCGCGCTCGCTGCAGCCAGCGTTCGTCGCCTAACCGCGCGTGCAGCGACAGGAAGGCGTAGGCGTTTCCGGCCGTGCCGTGGCACAGACCCGCGCCCTTGACCAGCGGCCCGGCGCGCCACGTGAGCTCGCCGGCGGCGGCCAGCAGGCGATCGGTCTGGTCATCTGCGGGCAGGCCCGCGAGCGAGGTCGCCATTCCGGGCGATCCGTGGCACCACTGCACCGGCCGGCGGCCAGGATCCTCTCCAACCATTGGACACCATTGGGCCACGCCATCGTCTTTGAGCGCCAGCTGGCTCAGCACGCCGGCGACGCGCCCGGCGAGCCCGTTGGCGCGATCGCCGAGGAGGTCGCGGCCGGCGAGCAGCACGAGGGCGTTGCTGGGAAAGCCGCGCCCGGCGCCGGTGAACCGGCGCTGTTTGCCGTACAGGTCCTGAACCCAGACGGTTTCGTGCCACTCGCTGAGCAACCAGTCCGCCGAGTCAAGCCACAGCTCACGCCAGCGCGCCTGACCCGTGGCGCGCCACTGCCTCAGCGCGGCCACCATCGTTCCCGGAGAACCCCAGCAGAGTTCCAGCGTGGGGTTTCGAGCGTTTCGGCGGATGAAAGCCTCAAGGTCATCCAGGTACTCGCCGTTGCGTCGGATCGCCTCGACGGCGAGCAGAATGCCGCTCTCGCCGAACATCAGCGATGTCGCCGGGGCCGGCGCGAGAGCGACCAACTCCGGCGCTCGCCGAAACCCCGCCAGAAGGCCGGCAGCGAGCCCGTCCAACCCCGGGAGCTCGGGTCCCAGCCGTTCCCGAGCCAGCAGATCCAGCGCCCACGCCATGCCAGCAGCGCCAAAGTACACGTTGCGAAACGGCACGTCAGGATCGCCCTCGAGATCATCAACGGCGTTGGGCCACAGCCGGTCCGGTCCCTGATAGGCCGCGACCGCGTCAGCGGCGATCGCCTCGATCGCAGCGCGAGCCGCGGCCTCACTCCACGCCGGGGCGGCCAGCGGCCGGTGCTGCGCCCGGTCATAAAGCTGCACCGACATACCAGGACTATCGCCCATCCGCCGAGCGCGAACCACCACGCCTCGGACTTCACGTCAGACTCCCGATTTGTTCGGCAATCCCACGTCGCCGAGACCGCTGTTCCCCGCCGAACGCGGCCACAAGACTCGCTGAGGTTGGCTGACCGCGTCGGTGCAGAGGAGCAGCCGGCAGGAATGCCGTCCGTCGGCCGGACGCCCGATAGAGGATCCACCACCGCACGCTCCACGCGGCTGCTGAGGGCGGTTGCCCTTGGACGGCGCGATCCCGAGCCTGACGCGGTACACCCAGACGCTGCCCGATGCAGCGCACGGAACCCCACAAGTCGGGCGGCCGAGGATGCTCACATGCTCACGTTCTTACAACGAGCCGCCAACCGCTCCGAGAAAGCAGCAGCCGCCACGGCCGTCGAGCTCGTGCCCGCTTCTGAGGACAGACATCAGTCTCGGCGGATGACCTGGTGCTTCTGCTCTCGGAGGCGTGGCGGCAGAGGGCGGCTCGAGCTGTCGTACATGCGGCGGTTGAACTAATCGCCTAGCTGTCGGTGCCCTCGCGGGCCGGGCCCGTCCGAGAAGGAGGCAGCATGGCTAACAAGTTACGGCGTCGCATGTCCGAGCAGGAACGCGATGAGCGCCGATAGCGAGCGGCTGCACCAGGCGGCCGAGGAGCTGCTGAGCTCCGCGGGCTGGGCGCGCTGGGTGCGCATCCGCGCCAGCTTCCACTCGTATTGCCCTGGTTATCTGCGGTGCCGCATGTCGTCCGCGTCGCGAAGGCTGAGATCAGCGTCAACGACATGTCGCCGTCGGCGGGGGTCTCCGGCCGCGCGTTCTCGGAGAGAGCATGGGGGCGAGCTCGCTCGGCGACGAAGGGGCAGTCGGAGGCCTGTGCGACGACGCCGGGCACCCAGTTTGCGCGCCGAGCAGGGCGGCAACCCGCGGGTTCAGCGCTCCCGCCGCACGGTGGTTCCGGGCCAGCGCTCACGCGTCAGCGCTCGACCGCTGGTCCTTGCGATGTGGCACGATTTCGCGGGTGACCAGCAGACCCGCCGCGGCGCAGCGCCTGAGCGACCTCGCGCGGCTGCGCCGCGTCCGCGACCGGATCGACCGGGAGTACGCGCAGCCGCTGGACGTCGAGGCGCTCGCCCGCGGCGCGCACATGTCGGCCGGGCACCTCAGCCGCGAGTTCCGGCTCGCCTACGGCGAGTCGCCGTACGGCTACCTGATGACGCGGCGCATCGAGCGTGCGATGGCGCTGCTGCGTCGGGGCGACCTCAGCGTCACCGAGGTCTGTTTCGCGGTCGGCTGCTCGTCGCTGGGCACCTTCAGCAGTCGCTTCACCGAACTAGTCGGTATGCCGCCCAGCACCTACCGGCGCCATGCGGCGCGCGCGACGGCGGGGATGCCGTCGTGCGTGGCGAAACAGGTGACCACTGATCAGGAATCGAGAAGCGCCGGTCACCGAGCCGCACCTAGCATGACCGCCATGGACATCACCATTCACGGGACCTTCATCCCGCCTGACGACCCGGACGCATCCCTGGCCTTCTATCGCGACCGCCCGGAGGTGGTCCCGGTGGTCCTCCTTCTCTTGCGGGCTGGGCCCGGTTAAGACGAACGGCCAACGCGATCTCGCCATCCGGGGCGATCGGGCTGTCGATTTCCGGACTTCCCGTTCGTCTTTAAGCCAGACAATCCCGACCAGACCCACGACTTCAGGAGTGACCATGACCGGCTCTTCCACCCAGGGAATCAAGACCGTGCTGCATCCCGTGTCCGACCTGGCGACGGCCAAGGCGGTGTACGCCGCCCTGCTCGGCGTCCCGCCGCAGACCGACGGGTCCTACTACGTCGGCTTCGAGGCCGAGGGCCAGCACATCGGGCTGGTGCCGGGCGGTGGACCGCAGGGCATGACCTCGCCGGTGGCCTACTGGCACGTGCCGGACATCGAGGCGAAGCTGGCCGAGGTGACCGCCGCGGGTGCCACCGTGAAGGAGCCCGCGCACGACGTCGGTGGCGGCCGCCTGGTGGCCACCGTCACCGACCCCGATGGCAACGTCCTCGGGCTGCTTCAGGACCGATGAGTGCCGACCCCCGCTCCCGCGCTCAGCGTCGTCGCGACACCGAGCATCGGCTCACCCACGACATCGATGTCTGGGTGGCCAGTGCCTCGGCGGACGGTGCGCCGTATCTGGTGCCGCTGTCCTTCGACTGGGACGGCGAGGCGCTGCTGGTGGCCACGCCGACGGACAGCCTGACCGGCAGGAACCTGGCTGCCACCCGGGCCGTTCGGCTGGGGCTGGGCCACACCCGCGACGTGTCCATAATCGATGGCGAAGTCGAGGTCCTCGAGATCGACGCGCTGCCGCAGGAGCGGGGTGACCGGTTCGTCGCGCGCACCGGCTTCGACCCGCGTGCGCTGGCCACGCCGTACCGCTGGTTCCGCATCTCCCCGCGCCGCATCCAGGCCTGGCGCGAGGTGAACGACCTGCCCGACCGCGAGCTGATGCGCGACGGCCGCTGGTTGGTCTGACGCCTCGGCGGGCACGCCGCGTAGCCGGGGCCCAGAGGCTCCACGGGCCGAAGCGAAGGAGAACCAGACGTACTGCTCGAAGCTGGTCAGATCGAGCCAGGCGACGCCGACGGAGACCGCGAAGGCGGCCCCGCCTAACAGATGGAGACACGATGAGCATGGCCACGAGGACGGACACGCAGTCGCCTGCGCTGCACGTTGCCGACAGCCACGATTTGATCCGCGTGCACGGCGCGCGCGTGAACAACCTCAAGGACGTCAGCGTCGAGATCCCGAAGCGCCGGCTGACGGTGTTCACCGGCGTCTCCGGCTCGGGCAAGAGCTCGCTGGTGTTCGGCACGATCGAACGCGGTGCCGGCAAGACCGTGAGACAGACCTTCACCCGCACCGGCGGCATGTGTCCGCGCTGCGAAGGCCGGGGCACGGTCTCCGATATCGACCTCACCCAGCTCTTCGACGACTCCAAGTCGCTCGCCGAGGGCGCGATCACCATCCCGGCTACAAGGCGGACGGCTGGTGGACAGTGCGGATCTTCACCGAGTCGGGCTTCCTCGACCCGAACAAGCCGATCCGCGACTACACCAAGACCGAGCTGCACGACTTCCTCCACCGCGAGCCGACCAAGGTGAAGGTCAACGGCTCCAACCTCACCTACGAGGGGCTGATCCCGCACGGCGAGAACCTTCGAAACCCCTTCGCCCAGTTCACGACTCACCGTGCTGATGGCGTTTCCGGGCGTCGGTATCGCTTGCGCCAACGTCCCCGGGCTCGGTCCCGGTTGGAGCTCCGTTCACGTGGGCGGCCCCTGCCTCTGGGCTCACCCACTCCGCCTCAAATCCCTCTCGGTCGTCTATGCTCTCGTCCCCGGCCGGTGGCCGGCTGAGGACGTGTTCAGTGCCACGGCGGCGCGAATGAGCGCCTTCAACGCCTTTTCATCAATCTTGTCGCCCTCATGGAAATCGATGGCACGCCTGGTGTTGCCTTCGAGGCTGGAGTTGAAGAGGCCTGAAGGGTCCTCCAACGAGGCGCCCTTGGCGAAGGTCATCTTCACGACATTCTTGTACGTCTCACCGGTGCAGATTATTCCGGCGTGCGACCACACCGGAACCCCTCTCCACTTCCACTCCTCGACCACTTCGGGGTCGGCCTGCTTGATGAGAATTCGGACCCGAGCGAGCGTCTCGCCCCGCCAATCACTCAGCTCCTTGATTCTCGCATCTATCAGCTGAGAGGGAGAGTCTCCTCCTTTTCCTTCCTTCGAGCCGCTCACCCTCTTCTTCATCTCGACTTTCGTGGTTTCAAGCGAGGGCGTCCGGATAACTGTGTAGGCGGGTGATGGGTAGGTTAACGGTTACTCCGAGGGTGTCAACGTGTGACTGTCAGTTTGCATCCGGCACGCGGTCACCGAAGTGGATCTTGAACGCGAGCAACGCGACCGTCCAGTTCCGGG
>OCTA010000286.1_pt1 | contig 46530 bp, 44 predicted proteins | sample 1538991 | NCBI WGS metagenome assembly OCTA01 (sample SAMEA3539302, study PRJEB22396) | soil metagenome | biome: tundra; feature: field; material: soil | place: USA | collected 2010-05 | depth 0.15 m
AGCGGTCGTAGTTGTCGCCCACGGTGCCAACCGGGATCTTGAAGTCGAAGTGGTCATAGCTGCAATAGGGATCCGCCTTGCGCAGGTCCCACGGCTCGCCCGCGGCCCGCAGCAGCGGCCCGGTGACGCCGATCTTCAGCAGCGTCGCCTTATCAAGCGGACAGATACCCACCAGGCGTTCGAGCACAATCTGGTTCTTCTCCAGCAGATCGGCGTACTGGTCGGCGCGGGTCGGCATCTCGGCCACGAACTTGCGCAGCTTGGCCTCAAAGCCGCTGGGGATGTCCTCGATCACGCCGCCGACCTGGAAGTAGCGCGTGTGCATCCGCTGTCCCGAGGACATCTCGAACAGGTCGAGGATCGTCTCGCGCTCGCGGAAGCAGTACCAGAACATTGAGATCGCCCCCAGGTCCAGCGCGCTGGTCCCCAGCCACACGAGGTGGGACATGATCCGATTGAGCTCAAGATGAATCACGCGCAGATACTGTGCCCGGGGCGGAACCTCGACGTCCAGCAGCGTCTCGACCGCGCCGCAGAACGCCATCGCGTTGAAGTAGTAGGACAGGTAGTCCATCCGCTCGACGACCGGGATCACCTTCCAGTAGGACTTGCCCTCGCAGGTCTTCTCGATCCCGGTATGGACGTAGCCGACGATCGGCTTGATGTCGCGCACGACCTCCCCCTCCAGCGTGGCCAGCAGCCGCAGCACGCCGTGGGTGGCCGGGTGGTGAGGTCCGATGTTGAGGGTCAGCAGTTCGTGGGTCTCGCCCAGGCCCGCCGGCTCGGCGGTGTAGGTGATCGACTCCTCTCGCTTGCGGTAATCGCTGTCTACTCCCATGGGCCGTCTACTGCCATTTCCCGTAGGAGTTCTCTTCGTTGTAGGTGAACAGCACCGGCTCGCCGCCGATCGGGAAGTCGCGGCGCTGAGGGAAGCCTTCGTAATCCTCGGGCATCAGGATGCGCCGCAGGTCAGGGTGGCCGTTGAACACGACCCCGAACATGTCGTAGACCTCGCGCTCGGGGAACTCGGCGCCAGGGAACAGATCCGTAACCGAGTCGATCCTGGCGACGTCGATCGATACTCGCGCCTTGACCGTGATTCGATCCACGGCGCTGCGGTCCAGCAGCTCGTAGAGCACCCCGAGGCGCGGCTCCTCCGGGTAGTAATCGCAGCCGTGCAGGCTGGCCAGGAAGGTGTAGCCCTTGGCCTGCAACGCCGCCAGGATCTGCTTGACGTGCGCGGGCTCGGCGAGCAGCACCGCCCGGCCATGGCGGAACTCGGTGCCGAGGATCGACTCGGCGTTGGCGTCACGGAGCTCATGCGCGGTCAGCTCGAGCCCCGTCGCGTCAGGCACCGGCCGTATCCCCGGGTCCGAAGACGTTGATCGCCGCACTGCCGGGGTCGCGCTCGGGCTCGAGCACCTCCTCGGTGCCGACCGCGTCGTAGCGCTTGCGCCAGCCCTCGGGCGAGTTGCCCTGGATCTTGTCGCGCAGCCGCAGGATCCCGTGCATGAGCGCCTCGGGCCGGGGCGGGCAGCCGGGCACGTGCACGGCGATCGGCAGGAACTTGTCCGACGGCACGAGCGCGTAGTTGTTGAACACTCCCATCGACGAGCAGCAGGCACCCATCGAGATCGCCCACTTGGGCTCGAGCATCTGATCGTAGATGCGACGTATGACCGGAGCCATCTTGATCGACACGCGGCCGGAGAGGATCAGCAGGTCGGCCTGACGCGGTGAGGCCCGGAAGGCCTCCCACCCGAAGCGGGCGATGTCCATCCGCGCACCGACGATCGTCATCATCTCGATCGCGCAGCAGGCCAGCCCGAAGGTCATTGGATACATCGAGTTGCCGCGTGACCACGCCACCGCCTTCTCAAGCGTCGTCGTCATCACCCGCTCCTCCACGTACCGCTCCAGCGCCTCGTCCTCCAGATCGCCGTTGAGCATGTCGCGCGCCAGCAATTGACGTGAGCGGAAGTCGGTCGGAGCGCCGCCGCCGCTCAGCGGCTCTCGCTTTATTTCCATTCCAGCGCTCCGCGTCTCCACACGTAGACGAACGCGACCATCAGCAGCACCACGAACACGATCGTCTCGCTCAGGGCAAAGCCGCCGAAGGCCCGCAGCTGCACCGCGATCGGATAGAGGAAGATCACCTCGATGTCGAACAGGATGAACAGCATCGCGATCAGGTAGAAGCTGATCCCGAACCGGAACCCGCGCTGGATCTCCGAGGGGAGCCCGCATTCGTAGGGCTCCTGCTTGTTGTGATTCGGATGACGCTGTCCGAAGAACAGGTTCATCACCGAGAACAGCAGGCCGACCGCCCCGCCGAGCACGAGGAACACGATGGCTGGCAGATACGTTCGCAGCACAGGACTCTTATATCACCGACGCCGAGCTGCTTGTAACAACATGTTACTTAGTGCGGAATGCGGCTATCTTCCGGGTGCAGAGTGAAACAGGTCCATCTAGTTGTTGGAGTATTGGCCATCGCGCTCAACGCCGGCGCCGCCGGATACGGCACATGGTGCTGGTGGCGCGCTCGCTCGAGCGTCTTGTTCTGGCGCCTGCTGCGGGCCGGCCAGGCCGTTATCGTCGTCCAAGTGGCGTTGGGGGGATTGTTGGTCGCCCTCGGGCACAAGGTTGCCAGCCTGCACCTGATCTACGGGCTGCTGCCCTTGGCGGTCTCGTTCATCGCCGAACAGCTGCGCATCTCATCCGCCCAGTTGGTGCTCGACCAGCGCGGCCACGAGTCCGCGGCAGCGGTCGGCGAGCTGCCTGAGGACCAGCAGCGCTCGGTCGTCCTGGCCATCGTCCAGCGCGAGACGGGCGTGATGGTACTGGCTACGCTGGTGGTTCTCGTGCTGCTGCTGCGGGCGGCCACCACGGCGTAAATCCCTGGCGGGGATTTACGCTTGGAGAAATCGCGGGGGCGATTTCTCCCGGCGAATCTCGTGGTCCGCTAGGACACGCCGCTGGAGGATCCGTCGATTGCGGGGGAGTGGTATTGCCCGGCGTACCACAGCAGGGGGCTCCCGTCGCCCAGGCCCATCGAGACCACTTCGCCGATCCCGATCGTATGGTCGCCGCCGGCGATCAGCTCGCGCAGGTCACAGGCGGCCCAAGCCAGGGCGCCTTCGATGATCGGGACGCCGTGCTCGAAGCGGTGGGCGACGTTCTCCAGTTTTTCGGCTTCAGGGAGCTTTGAGGCGAACACCGCGGCGATCCGCTCCTGGTCGGAGGCGAGCACGTTGACGGCGAACCGGGCGGCGTCGCGGACGATCGGCAAGGTCCGGGCACGGTTCTCAAAGCACACCAGGGCGAGCAGCGGATCAAGCGAGAGCGAGCACAGGGCGTTGGCGGTCATGCCTCCCGCCCCGACCGATCCGGCGCTGGTGATCACCGCCACACCGGTGGCAAAGCGCCCGAACACCTCGCGGAACAGCTCTGGATCACGATCGCCCGCCATCGCCGGCGGTTTATATCGCGCCGCAGGTAGGGGCCCACGACGAGATTACGGATGGCTTGTCCGGCCCTGATTCCGTCGCGAGCCCTGAGGCTCGGCGTGTAAATACCCCGGCGCCGGCCCCTCTGGTTGCCGCCGTAGGAGGACGTCCGCGCTTTCGGTGAAGTCGGGCGAGCGTCGTAAGCCGGCGCCGGAGATGGGAGCGGTCTTCGCCGTCACCGCCGGCGCTCCTGCATCGCTCGGCAACCATCCTGCCCCCGCGGCTGATCACGACGTGACCCTCAGCGTCCCGTAGGTCCCCAGATCCTGGTCGGAGAGGATCGTGGAGGCCATCAGGTACGTGCCCGCCGCCAGCGTGACGGCCAGGTCGGCGGTCTGGCCGGGGGCGATCGGCTTCGTTGAGGCCTCGTTATGGCCGCTGAGCGAGATCACGAGGTCGTGCGTAAGCCGACCGTAATTGTGGACGACCAGGATCAGCGCCCCGGGCCTCGCTCGCACGCTCTGCGGCGTGACCCGGTACTCAGACAGCGATACCTGCAGGATGCCGTCGCTTCCGACGGCCTGCGTGTGACCGCAGCCGCACAGCAGCGCAAGCGTCGCCGCGACCATGATCAAAGGTGAGAGTCGCCCTGGCATGGGGATCCGATTATGATCTGGCGCCGCATGAATCGGTCGGTCAGGGTCCCACTGCTAGCGATTGCAGCGGTCGCCGTCGCAGTCTTCGCATCAGCGTGCGGGACTGAGCACATCGGCGTCGCGCGATCCAATCCGCTGTACAAGGGCGCCGAGCTGTTCTCGCAGCGCTGCTCGGGCTGTCACACGCTGTCCTACGCGGCTACTCACGGCTCGGCGCCCAACATCCGCACCGCGCAGGCCAACAGCGGTCCCAACCTCGACTCTCGCTGCGAGCGCCCGATCACGCGCGTCCTGTACGCGATCGAGAACGGCGGCTTCTCCGGCGCCTATATGCCGCAGAACATCGTCGTCGGCCAGGATGCGGTCGCCGTGGCCAAGTTCGTGGCCACATATGCCGGGCGGGGGGCGCCCAAGCTGACGGGCATCGTCCCCTGCTACAAGCTTCCGGTCGGCACGCTTCCGTCTCCGACCGCTACGACGGCCGCGAGCGCTTCGACTCCGGCGTCGGGCGCGTCCGCTACCACGGCCACGACGGTCGCCACCGCTCCCGCCACGAAAGCGGCGTCGGGCAAGCCGAAGCACACCAGCCGGTAGCCGGCCGCCGATGCTCGACATCAGGCTGATCCGCCGCGATCCGGATGCCGTGCGGACGGCACTGGCCCGCCGTGGTCCTCGGGCCGCCGCGGCGGTGTCACGGGTGCTGGAGCTCGACGAGCGCTGGCGTGAACTCACGACCCAGCTCGAGGCGCTGCGCTCGGAGCAGAATCTCGCCAGCCGCGGACGTCAGGGCGCTCCGAGACAGGCCGAGCGTGAGCAGCTGGCCGCGTTGGCGGCCAGAGGACGCGCGCTCAGCGACGAGGAAGCGGTGGTCCGTGCCCAGCGCGACGCGGAGCTGCGGTCGTTGCCCAACCTGCCGATGGACGACGCCCCGCCTCAGGACACCGTGCTGCGTGAGGTGGGCCAGTCCGGCGCTACCGGCCGCGATCACCTGGAGCTGGCCGGCTCACGGATCGACATGGAGCGTGGTGCGCGCCTGTCGGGGTCGCGCTTTGCCTACCTGCGTGGCGAGCTCGTGCTGCTCGAGCTCGGGCTGGTCCGCTTCGTCCTGGAAAAGCTCATGGAGCAGGGCTTTGAGCCGGTGATCCCGCCCGTGTTGGTGCGCGAGCCGGCTCTCTATGGGACCGGCTTCCTCCCTGATACCGAGCAGCAGATCTACCGGCTGCCAGATGACGACCTGTACCTGGTCGGGACCTCCGAGGTCGCGCTCGCGTCGCTACACCGTGACGAGATCCTCGCCGCCGAGCAGCTACCGCTGCGCTATGCCGGGTTCTCCACCTGCTTCCGCCGTGAGGCCGGCGCGGCCGGGAAGGACACCCGTGGCATCTTTCGCGTGCACCAGTTCGACAAGGTCGAGATGTTCAGCTTCGTCGCGCCTGAAGAATCCGCCGGCGAGCATGAGCGCGTGCTGGGAATCGAGGAGTCGATCCTGCAGGACCTGGAGATCCCCTATCGGGTGGTGGCCATCGCGGTGGACGATCTTGGCGCGTCGGCGGCCAAGAAGTACGACTGCGAGGCTTGGCTGCCGGGGCAGGGCCGCTTCCGCGAGCTGACCTCCTGCTCCAACACGACCGACTTCCAGGCCCGTCGGCTGGACATTCGCTACCGGCGAGGGGACGCCAGGCCCGCCCATCTGCATACGCTCAACGGCACGGCGGTCGCGGTCGGACGCACGATCATCGCGCTGCTGGAGAACGGCCAGCGCCCGGATGGCTCGGTCGTGATCCCGGCGCCGCTGCATGGATACGGCGTGCCGCCCGTGCTCGCGGCCGCAGCCGGCTAGTGGCGCTAGAGCCGCAGCGGCCCAGAGCCTGCGATCCCTCGTGAGCGCGGCGGGCCAGCGCGATTGGCGCGGCTGAGCCGGATTCAGCGGGCGCTGCGGACGGACTTCAGCGGCTCGACGGCGCGCAGCGGGCGGGGTTTGCCGCCCTGCTCGAGCACGATCAGCGCCGCGCGAGGCGGCCCGCAGGTGGAAATGCGGGCGCACATACGCACGCCGAACGTGTTCCACGGACGCACGAACTTGCTTGTCGACTCGGCGTAATCGCCTTCGGCCGATTGGGCGATGGCGGCCGCGAAGCCGGTGCTCCCCTGAGTCTCGGCGTCGGCCGGGACCAGTAGCTCGGCCACCGGCCGGTTGACCGCCGCCTCCTCGCGCATACCCAGCAGCGATTGCGCTTCGCGTGACATCGCTTGCACGAGCAGCGCAGAATCGACCACCAGGAACGCATCACGCGGGCTGGGAATCTCGTCCTCACGCGCTTCGAGCAGCAGTCCCAAGCCGCAAAGCGCGCAGACCCGCGCGCTGGGCGGAGGTGCGCTGCCGCCGGGCGAGGGGGCGGCGCAGTGACCGCAGAACCACGACCACTGGATCGCGGTTTCCTCAAGTCCCCCTGCTAATAGTCTTAATGACGGCCGTTGTGTCTCAGACAAAGCTCTTTAGGTCCTATGCCGTTTGGCCTTCTCCCGAATGGCCCGGCTCCTACCGCCGTGCTCGGAGTCTAGAAGACACCGCGTTAGCCCGCAAGAAAGTCGTCAAGCCACATTGGACAAGCGCGGGCGCATGAGCCTGGCCCAATCGGCGTAATGTAGTCACGCGATCAGTCAGGACGGAGAGGGGGGGATTCGAACCCCCGAACGAGGTAACCCCCGTTACGCGATTTCCAGTCGCGCCCGTTCAGCCGCTCCGGCACCTCTCCGGGATTCGGGCAAGCGTATCGTGGGGCGGTGCCGAACCCGCCCCCGCCCGCCCCCGCCCGCGGCGGCACCGGCGCGTCGCTGATCAGCGCGCGATCAGGATTCCGGGGTTGAGGATTCCGGCCGGATCGAGCGTCGCCTTGACCGCCGCTAGCGACTGCATCGCCAGCGTGCCGATCTCGCGCTCGTACCAGCGCAGATGATCGGAGCCAACGCCGTGATGGTGGCTGATCGAGCCGCCGGTGGCCAGGATTGCCTCGCTGGCGGCGGCCTTGGCGATCGCCCACTGCGCCTGGGGGTCCTCCAGCTGCGCGCAGCCGGCGGTGAAGTACAGCGACGCGCCTGTGGCATACACGTGGGAGATGTGGCACAGGATCACCGGTGGCGTCCCCTGGGCCGACAGGGACTCCCGCAGGGCATCGGTAACGGCCGCATAGAGCGCGGCCAGCGAGGACCAGAAGGTGACGGTCTCCAGCGTCTCTACAAGCGCGCCCGCATCAAGCAGTGCGTCACGCAGGTAAGGACCCCGGAAGCGATTCTCCGCCCAGCTGTCACCCGCCCCGGCGACGGGCTGCGCGCCCGCCGACTCCAGGATCGCGCCGGCCTGCCCGCAGCGCCGCTCGACATCGTTGTCGGTGCCCTCGTAGCCGATGATCGCCAGGCATCCGCCGGGCCCCGCCTGTCCCAGCTCTGCGGGTCGCGCCAGGTTCAGGGCGGTCTCGGCCTCGTCTGAGAGTCGCAGGACGGTCGGAACCGGTCCGTCCTGCATCAATGCCCGGAAGACCGCGGCCCCGCCTGCGAACGAGTCAAATCGCCAGCCTTCGTAGAGGCGACGCTGGGGCGCCGGGGCGATCTGGAGCGTGAGCGAGGTGATCACACCCAGCGCCCCTTCAGAGCCGAGCATCAGCTGGCGCAGGTCCGGGCCGGCAGCGGACCTCGGCGCCCGTCCCAGCGTCAGGGTCCCCGCCGGTGTGGCGACCCGCAGCGCCAGGACCAGTTCGTCGAAGCGGCCGTATCCGGCGGATGCCTGGCCGCTGGAACGGGCGGCCGCGAAGCCGCCGAGCGTCGCATACTGAAACGACTGCGGGAAGTGACCGATCGTGTAGCCGCGCGCCGACAACAGAGCTTCGGCCTCGGGGCCGAGCAGCCCAGGCTCGAACACCGCCAGGCGTGACTCCTCGTCGAACTCCAGCAGCGCGTTCATCCGCCGGAGATCCAGCGCCACGAACCCGGCAAGGTCTCCCAGCTGTGGGGCCAAGCCGCCGACCACCGAGGTCCCGCCGCCGAACGGGACTACGGCGATCCGCCGGTGCGAGCAGACACGCAGAATCTCCAGCACCTGCGCGTGCGATTCGGGCATCAGGATCAGATCCGGTGCATCCTCCGCCTCGCCCGCCCGCAGGCGCAACAGATCGGGAGTCGACTTCCCGCGGGCGTGTCGCACGCGCGCGTCGTGATCGGAGCGGGCGTTGCACTCGCCGACGATCGCCGCCAGCTCAGACTCGACTGGGTGCGACAGGCGGCTCGGGGCGATCGCGATTTCCTCGATCGACGCGCGCCGCGGCCTGGGCCCGCGCACGCCGAGGGCGTCGGTCAGGAGCCTGAGCACGTCGTCGGGGAGCGTCGGCACCAGGGCGGGATCCCCCCAGCCTGACCAGGAGATCTGGGGCCGGGGATCGCTCGGTCGCGCGATCGGCATCGTGCGGACCGTACCCGCTGGGCGCGCCTGCCGGTTGCATCGATCGCGCCTGAGGCTCATGCTCTGCACCTCACACGCCAACGAGCAGAGGTCGAGGAGATAATGAGCGCGTCGATGCTGAGCGGTCTGATGATGGACGACTTCCCGCTGTCGCTGACCGCGGTCGTGGAGCGGGCCGGGCGCTTCAGCCCCACCCGCGAGGTGGTCTCACGGCGTCCTGATGGCTCGATCCACCGGGGCACGCTGGGCGGGTGCGTGGAGCGCGCCCAGCGGCTGAGCTCGGCGCTGGCCCAGCTCGGCATCGGGGCCGGCGATCGCGTGGCCACGCTGATGTGGAATCAGCCCGAGCATCTGGAGGTGTACTTCGCGGTGCCGTCGATGGGCGCGGTGATCCACACGCTCAACCCGCGCCTGCACCGGGACGAGCTCGGTTTCATCGTCGGTGACGCACAGGACCGCGCGATCGTCGTCGACGAGTCACTGTTGGAGGTGTTTGAGTCCTTCGCCGAGGCGCGCGAGCTCGAGCACGTGATCGTCGTCTCACGCTCGCAGCCGGTGTCCGATGGCCGGCTCGACTACGAGTCGCTGCTCTCCGATGCGCCGCCGATGTCGTGGGAGCTGTTCGACGAGCGTAGTGCCGCCGCCATGTGCTACACGTCGGGCACGACCGGGCGCCCGAAGGGGGTCGTCTACTCGCACCGCTCGCTCGTCCTGCACTCGCTCGTCGCCGCGCTGCCCGATCAGCTCGGCGTCGGCGCGCGGGACACCGTGCTGCCGGTCGTGCCGATGTTCCACGCTAACGCCTGGGGCCTCCCGTATACCGCGGCGTTCGCCGGCGCCAAGCTCGTGCTTCCCGGCCCGCTGCTTGACCCGGTCAACGTGCTCGACCTGCTCGCCGGCGAACAGGTGACGATGACGGCAGGCGTGCCGACGGTCTGGATGGCCGTGCTGCAGGCACTGGACGCCGAGCCCGACCGCTGGGACCTGCACGCGCTGCAGCGGTTGATCGTGGGTGGCTCGGCCGCGCCGCCGAGCCTGCTGCAGGGCTTTGATCGGCACGGGCTGACGATCATCCACGCCTGGGGGATGACCGAGACCTCGCCGCTGGGCAGCGTGTGCCGGCTGCCGGCGGAGCTCGATGAGCTCAGTGCGCAGGCGCAGTACGACTACCGCAGCCGTCAGGGCGTGGCCTCGCCGTTCGTGGAGATCCGGGCCCGCGCCGACGACGGTGGGCTGATCGAATGGGATGATGAGTCGATGGGCGAGCTGGAGGTCCGCGGACCCTGGGTGGCCGCTGGCTACTACAACGGGCAGGGCGCCGAGAAGTTCACCGACGACGGCTGGTTTCAGACCGGCGATGTCGTCAAGATCAACTCGCGCGGCTGCCTGCGCATCTGCGACCGCTCCAAGGACCTCGTCAAATCCGGCGGCGAATGGATCTCCTCGGTAGACCTTGAAAACGCGCTCATGGCCCATCCGGCCGTCGCGGAGGCGGCGGTGATCGCAATGGCCGACGAGCGCTGGGGCGAGCGGCCGCTGGCGGTCGTCGTGCTCCGCGAAGGCAACGAGGCCACGCCTGACCAGTTGCGCGAGCATCTGGCCCGGGATTACGCCAAGTGGCAACTCCCCGAGCGCTTTGAGTTTGTCGACGAGATTCCCCGCACCGCGACCGGCAAGTTCAAGAAGACGACCCTGCGCGAGCGCTTCGCCCAGACAACGGCCTGACCAAACCAGCGGTTGCGCGCCCCCCGGCCGCTCCTGCGGTAATCACAAGCACCACGTAATCACCAGTCGCTTGCAATAGCGGTTGGCATTGGCTTAGGTTTCCCCGTTGTCATAGCCGGACCGCACGGTATGGCCGCCTGGTGACGAGGGAGAGTGAGATGGAGGCAGCGACGGTTAGGGTCAGACGGCCACCCGCGCTGCGCGGCTTCTGGCGTTCTCTGGACGTGGGGCAGCGGCGAACGCTGCTGATGATGATCCTGGTCGTCGGCGGTCTGCACGTGCTCGGTTTCGTCACGCTGTTCGCATTGGTCCTGCCCAGCCACTACCACCTGGGCGCGTCGGGAACCTTCACGCTGGGGATCGGCGTGACCGCGTACACGTTGGGGATGCGCCACGCGTTTGACGCCGACCACATCTCGGCGATCGACAACACGACCCGGAAGCTGATCAGCGAGGGCAAGCGACCGTTGAGCGTCGGGTTCTGGTTCTCGCTCGGGCACTCGACGATCGTGTTCGCGCTCGCGCTCCTGATCTCGGTCGGGGTCCGCTCCCTCGATGGACAGGTCAGGCACGGCAACTCCAGCCTGCATCAGGTAACCGGCTGGCTCGGCGCGACGGTGTCAGGGACCTTCCTGTATCTGATCGCGGTATTGAACGTCGTGATCCTGGTGGCGATCCTGAAGGTCTTTCGCCGGATGAAGACCGGCATGTACGACGAGCCCGCGCTTGAGCAGGATCTCAACCGCCGCGGGTTCATGAACCGCTTCTTCGGCCGCCTCACCAGGGCGGTGACCAAGCCCCAGCAGATGTATCCGATCGGCATGCTGTTTGGGCTCGGGTTCGACACCGCCAGCGAGGTCGCGCTGCTGGTCATCGCCGGCAGCGCCGGTGCGGCCGGGCTGCCGTGGTACGCCATCCTCTGTCTGCCGATCCTGTTCGCGGCGGGGATGTCGTTGCTTGACTCCATCGACGGGTCATTCATGAACTTCGCCTACGACTGGGCATCCTCGATGCCCGTCCGCAAGGTCTTCTACAACATCACGATCACCGGTCTGTCGATCCTGGTCGCGCTGGTGATTGGCACGATCGAACTCGGCGGCCTGATCGCCCAGCACCTCGGCCTCGGGGGTTCGTTCTGGAACTGGTTTGAGAACATCGACATCAACCTGCTCGGGTTTATGATCGTCGGGATGTTCGTCGCCACATGGGCGATCGCACTGCTGGTCTGGCGCTTCGGCCGGATCGAGGCGCGCTGGAGCGCGCACCTCAACGAGAGCGAGAGTTGAGCCCATGACCGTCGCCCCCGATGCCCCACCGCTGGCATGCGGCAACCTCGACGAGGCTGTGGCCGTCCTCCGCGAGCGCGGGTTTCGCCTGACCGCTTCCCGGCGGCTGGTGCTGGAGGCGCTGTTCGCCGCCGAAGGGCCCGTCTCGGCCGAGCAGATCACGCTTCGGTGCAGGCTCGACATGACCTCGGTCTACCGCAACCTGGAGACGCTGGAGGGCCAGGGGCTCGTGCGCCACGTTCATCTCGGCCATGGCCCCGGCCTCTACGCCCTGCTCGGCGTCGGCGAGCGCGAGTACCTGTTCTGCGAGCGCTGCGGAGCCGTCAAGGCGCTCTCGCCCCAGGAGCTCGACCCAATCCGAGCGCAGGTCAGAGACCGCTTCGGATTCGAAGCCCGCTTCACGCACTTCCCGATCGTCGGCGCCTGCCCGGCCTGTGCGCAACGGCACGCCGGCCAGGGCGGCTCTGACCCCAACGCCCGCGACGCCCGGCATCACGTGTAGCGAATACGGGCGCGGCCGCCGCTTGCTATCCGAGCGCCAGCTTCAGGTAAGTATGGACGGTTCGGGCGTCCTGGCCGGCGATCGAGCTCGGCCGCGGAGGAGTTCGGCCGAGCGGGCAGATCCGTTCAGGCGGTCTCAGTGCGCTCCAGCTGCTCGGAGAAGATGTCGTACGCGTGCTGGTCAAACAGCCAGAATCTTGCTTCCTTGACCGTTGGATATACGTTCAACGCCTTGCTCGTCGTTGTGAGGGCTATCCGCGCCGCGTCAGTCAGCGGATAGCCAAACACGCCGGTCGAGATGGCCGGGAAAGCGACGCGACAACAGCTGTGGGCCGCGGCGAGTTGCAGCGCACGTTCGTAGCACGATGCGAGCAGCTCCGGCTCGCGATGGTTCCCACCCCGCCAAACGGGACCCACGGCATGGATGATGTAGCGGGCGGGTAGCCGCCCAGCGCCGGTGACCTTTGCGTCTCCCGTCTTGCAGCTGCCGTGCAGACGGCACTCCTTAAGGATGCCTGGTCCGGCTGCTCGGTGGATCGCCCCGTCGACACCTCCGCCGCCAAGCAAGCTGGAGTTGGCAGCATTGACAATCGCATCCGCCTTGGTATCGCCCGTGATGTCGCCCAAGTGAAGCGTGACGATGCCGGCCACGACCTAAAGACTAGGCCCGCTGCTCCCTGAGTTCCGGCGCGATCGTTTAGGATGCCTGCCCGTAGCGCTCGACGCTGCGCCCCCTTGGTTTCTGTTTGGGAGGGTCGTAGGCTGTTAGCCGCTGTCTGTTGGCCGGACCGAGCTCGGAAGGCCCGATGAACATTCGCCGCTGGGCGCAGGCCATCTGCGTCGCCTCGATACTGATGACCGTCGTCGCGGTGAACGCGTCCTCCGGGGCAACCGCGCTGCCGCCGCCCAAATTCGGACAATCGCGTAGACATCGGCCTTGTCTCGGGAGCCGTGATCGTGAAACCCGTAACCGGCAACTCCTTCCAGCTCGGTGCCCAGGACCGGAACGTCCCGGTTGGTTCTGAAATCGATACCTCGCATGGCGAGGTGGACCTCAGGTCGGCTTCTGGTCCGGGGAACGCGTCAGCCGCCACACACGCGACGACCGTTCAGGACGCAAAGTTCAGCGGCGCGTTGTTCAAGATCCTGCAACGCAAGAGCCAGCAGGGGCTCACCGAGCTTGACCTGGTCACGACGAGCAAGCTGCGCGGCTTATGTGCGGCGGCGACCGTGGCCAAGGCCCAAAGCCTCAGCGGCCGCAGCTTGCAGGCACTGCGCGCCCGGGACAGCGGCGGGCGTTTCCGCACCCGGGGCCGCTTCAGTGCCGCAACCGTACGCGGCACCGTATGGGACAGGATCGACCGCTGCGACGGGACCCTCACAGTCGTACATCGCGGCAGCGTCTATGTTTACGACTACGGCCGCGGCAAGACGATCACCGTCCACGCCGGCCACAGCTACCTCGCCAAAGCACCGACCGGCTGAGCGCAAGCTGGAGCCAGACGACCACAGCAGACCAAGCACGAAGAAAGCGACCAAGGGCCGTTTCATACAACGCTCACCGCGACGGCTCACGTGCGGGAGGTTGCCCTGTAACACTTGGCCTCTGGCCGCATGGCGCCGAACCATCAGCTGCTCAGGTCGTGCCGCGATCGTAGTGTGCTCGGCCTTGTCTGTTGCTGGATGCGGCTCATCGCATTCCCCCATAGCGAGAACACACACGAGTGTTTCCTCACCTCGGGCGACCTCGATACGAACCTCACCGACTGGCTCGGTCGTTTCAGCAGGGCGACTGCGCTTGATCGAGATCTTGTCTGCATCGCGCCGGCCGGGGTTATTCGGATGGGCTCCGGCGATCGCGGTTCGCGGTCAGACTGCTGTTTGGATCTCGCGCGTCAAAGCCTACGGCGAGGCCGGGTTCACGATTACGCTGCTTCGCTTCGACCAGCACTTAGTCACGCTCGCCTTGCACGCCGGCGGCGCCGAACCGGGCGGTTCGGGCTGGCGTTATGCAGACGCGATCGGACTAGGCGAGAGGCGCATCGTGGCGGCTGCCTTCAACAGTGCCTTTCGCAAAAGCTACGGAGCCGGCGGATTTGAGGAGGATGGGAGGGTCGGCTGGCCGCTGCGCCGAGGAGCGGCGTCGGTGGTCATCTATCGCGACGGGACCGCCGACATCGGCACATGGCAGCACGAGGTCCCGGCGCCAGGTCGCCCGGTGGTGGCCGTCAGGCAGAACCTCGGCATGCTGATTGATTCTGGTCGCGTGCCATCGAGCGTCGATACGTGCGTCAAGGTGTGTTGGGGCGACCCGCTTCACGAGCAGCCCATCGTGGCCCGCTCGGGGCTGGGGGTCACTGCGGATGGCGAGCTCGTCTGGGCCGCGGGACACAACCTCTCGGTGCGCGCCTTGGCGGAAGCGCTGGCGGGCAAAGGCGTGATCCGCGCGATGGAGCTGGACATCAATCCCAGGTGGGTTGCCGGCTATGTCTATGCGCATCCTCCGCATGCCCTCGTCCCCGCGCCGATCCCGCTCGTGCCGGGACAGACCGGAATCCCGGGTCAGTTCCTGCAGCCCTACTTCCGTGATTTCTTCACCGTCATCGCGCGTAAGCGGTGAGAATCAAGAAATGGTCAGTGCAAGAGCGGATAACGTCGGCTCGATCGGCGACCGTCCGTTGAGTTCATCGACCCCGTCCCCGATTTCTGAAGTCCCGACGACGATGATCTGACGAGATTCGCCCGGGCTAAAGCTTTGGGGTTGTTCGGCCGATGGGAGTCTTTACGTAGGCGTTTCGGGGTTGATTATCGGGGTGACGCCGCGTCACGCATCGAACTGCGCCGGTCCGGCGTAATCGACTGCGCCGGTCGTGAATGATGCGGGAGTTCTGGATGCGCGAGTTGGTCGATGCGGGAGCAAGCGAGGCAGTGTTGTCGCCTGTCTCTTTGCGGGGTTTCTGCGGGGCGCTGGTCGCGGGTGTGCCCGGCGGCGCTGCGTTGGTCTTCGATCGCGAGTTGCGGGTGTGGTTCGCGGAGGGCGCTGCCCTGGCGCGATCGGGTGTAGGTCCGATGGTTGGTCGGCGGCTGCCTGATCTGATGCGTGCCGAGTCGTGGAACGTGCTGAAGGAGCCCTACGAGGCGGCCGTTGAGGGAAGCACGACCAGATTCGACCTTGCCGTAGACGGGACTTTGTATTCGGTTCGGGTATCGCCGATTGTGTTACCGGGCGACGTCCCCGGGGCGTTGGCGGTTTCGCGCGAGATATCAGAGCCGCGGCGTTTTGAGATGGTGATCGCGGAGCGCGCCGCCGCCGTTGAGGTCTCCGAGCAGCAGCTGTTGCGCTCAGTGTTTGACCGTGCCCCGCGCGGGATGAGCGTGGCCGATCTCGATGGTCGGTGGTTGAGGATCAATGACGCGTACTGCGGGATGTTGGGATACGAGTCCGGGGAGCTGCTCGGGATGTCCTTTCGCGATGTGACCCACCCTGATGACGTGGGCGAGGATCGCGAGTTCGTGGCGGCGGCCATGGCGGGTGGGCCGGAGAGTTTGGACCGGGAGAAGCGTTACGTGCGTAAGGACGGCTCGATCCTGTGGTCGCGCGTGCGAGCCGAGCTGATCCGTGACGACGCGGGCGAGCCGCTGTATTTCGTCTCTCATCTTGAGGACATCACCGAGCGCCGGGCGGCGCAGGATCTGCTGCGCGATTCCGAGCGGACGCTGCGGTCGGTGATCGAAAACACGCCGGCGATCATTTGCGTGAAGGGCCGCGACCATCGCTACACGTTGGTCAACCGGGAGTTCGAGCAGTGGTGCGGCGCCTCCAGCGACGAGATCGTCGGACACAGCGCTGTGGAAATGCCCTGGGGGTACCTGGTCGCAGGGGGCTGGGGCAAGGACCAGTCAGTGCTTGAAGATGGCGAGACCATTCAGGAAGATGAGACGATCTTGCGGGATGGCCAGGAGCGGGTGTACCTGACGACGAGGTTCCCGCTCCTGGATGAAAACGGCGACATTCACGCGGTGTGCGCGGCGTCGACCGACATCACCGAGCGTCGCCTTGAGGAGAGCTCGAGGCGCGAGCGTCTCCAGTGTTCTGAATTGATCTATTCAGCACTGGCTCAGGATCGATTTCTCCTTTACGCTCAGCCGATCGTAAAGCTCGCCTCGATGCAGCCCGTCGGCGTTGAGCTTCTGATCCGAATGCGAAAAGCTAGCGGTGGTGAGGATCTGCTGGCACCCGCGCAGTTTCTTCCGGCCGCGGAGCGCTTTGACCTGATCCAGGTGATTGACGCGTGGGTGATTGATCGCGCGATCGAGCTCGCGGTGGCCGGCCATCGCGTCACGGTGAACGTATCGGCTAAGACGATCTCGGATTCACGGCAGGTCGACCGGATCGAGCAGGCGGTCCTCGTCAGCAACGCGCCGGCTAAAAACCTCGTGTTCGAGATCACCGAGACCGCGGTCGCGGATAATCTCGACGCGGCGCGGGCCTTCGCGATGCGTCTGCGCAAGCATGGTTGTGCGATCGCCCTCGATGACTTCGGCGTCGGCCACGGGTCGTTCACCTACCTCAGGCACCTGCCCATCGACTATCTCAAGATAGATATGCAGTTCGTGAGGGACTTGCTCAGCGACGAGGAAGACCTGCAGGTCGTCCAGGCCATCGTTGGTGTAGCGCGCCAGTTCAAGATCGAAACGATTGCCGAAGGCGTCGAGGACCAGGTCACTCTGGAGGAGCTCCACCGGATCGGAGTCGACTACGCGCAGGGCTACTGGACCGGTCGGCCCGTACCCCTCCCCAAGCTCCTTAAATCCACCAGGAATCGACAGCGAGGAGACCCACATGCCACCTGACTCTGATGAGCCCGCGCGCCCAGCGGCGCTCGCCAAGGAACAGAGCCTGACCGATCTTGAGCAGGCCCTCGGCGATCGAGAGCAGCTCGTCGGCGATCGAGATCAAGCCCGCATCGATCAAGAGCAGGTAGACCACGATGACCGACGCGCATGCAGCGCGGCAAGGAGCCGCCGGGCGCACCTGATCCTCGACGATCGACAGGCGCGGATCGATCGCGAGCAGCTCACTCGAGACGTCAGCCAGGAGGCTATGGATCACGCCCAGCAAGGACGCGACAACCAGCAGGAGGCGCTCGACAACACCCGAGCGATGCTCAACCTTCCGACGAGCAAGCAACCAGTCCAAGCAAACCCGAGCGCCATCCGGCGAGGCGCGATCGAGCGGGCGAGCGCCGCTCGCGAACGCGCCCAAGCCGCGCTCACCCGTGCGCTGGCCACCGTCGCCCGCGCTGAAGCAGACGTCATTCGCGCACGAGCCGATGAGGCGAGCGACGGCTAGCTTCCGTGTGCAGTTGTGGCGTCTGGGTTTGCAGTGCCTGACCAAAGCTCCGATTCGAATCCAGTCCACGCCAAGCCGACGTCGAACGGCGGCGAGGCGGTGGGCTCTCCTGCGGTAACCATCGTAGGAAGGTTTTCCTCGGAACCGGGTAGGGGTGCGTATGGAAGAACTTCGGCGGCATCACAAGATGGTCACTGACCCGTAGGAGTTGCACTTACTCTCTTGGTGGTTGTTCGCTTCAAACCTCGGCGGGCGGTGTTTTCGGCTCTAGCTCTTGGCCGGACGGGCAAGGTCGCGGGGTGCTGCTGCGAGCGGGAGATCAGCCACTCGCTCGTCGACGGTCAGGGAAGAGGCGCTTACAGGTGAGCTGGGTGTTCTGCGCCAGCCTCGTCAGGTGCTGGGCCCGACGGACAGATGGTCGGTCCCGTCCACGAGCGGCCCCGCTGGCGGATTCCAAGACCTGCGTCGCATCACCAGAACGTAACGATGGCCTCGGCAGAGGTGTACGAAGGAGTGCGCTTCGCCTCTACCTTCGGCGAGTAATGCTTTCCGGCTCCAATCCTTGGCCGGTTTCGGTGCTTCGACCTCAACGGTCAGCGCCATCACGTACGCGTCAGGAGCCGAGTCCATGCATCACTTCGCCGAAGCGCCGGATCAATCAGGCGGGTATCCATATGCCTGCTAATGAGCTGCGGTGCCGGATGCATCCGGCGGGTATCCATACGCCTGCCAATGAGCTGCGGACCCGGATGCGTCGGGCTGTGCGGCGTGCCCGAACGGCGCCGTCGCACGGCCCGCGGCAGTCGAGGTGATCAGGTGGTTGCGCTCGGCCTTGTTTCGCTGGCGATCGCTGGGCTGCTGTTGCTGGCAGAGTCGCATCTCTCGACCGGGGGATTGATCGGAGCGGTTGCGCTGGTCGCGTTCGCGGCCGGCGTGGCGTTGCTGTTGATCGGCGCCGCGGCGGGATTACCGGCGGTGATCGCCGTGTCGGGCGGAGTGTGGGTCGCGTCGGTGGGCGGACTGGTGCTGCTCGGACGCAGCCTGCGTACGGTCAGGCGACTACGCCCGCCCTCTCGTGCCACGGCGATCCCTGGTCCTCGGGGTTCATACGCAGCAAAGGAAGAGCCATGGCCACAGATTTGACATCTGGACCGCCGACGAGACGCAAGCGGCATGAGGGAACATTTGCCGAGGGTGAATCCCATCCCGAGCAGTCGCGGAGGCGATCGCGAGGGTCCCTGAGCCAAGCAGCTGCAGCATGCCGTCCTGGATCACCTCCGTGTATGCGCTAAGTGGCCGGAAGGGGCCGTCGTCGAGTTCGGCGAGCACGGCATTGGCGATGTTGCCGACGCCCGATCGCACAGGCAGCAGGGCTGGCGGTAGACGCCCGTGGCTCACCTCGTGGCCAAGGAACTCCAGCACGTGGCCCGCGATCTGTTTCGAGACGCTATCCGGCGGTTTGAACGGTGCGTTGCGATCGGGGTCGTGCGTTGGCGCGAGTCACCGGATCGGATTGGTACGGCATCCGCAAATCGATCCCGTCGACCGCTGCCAGGAGGCCGTCCAGCTCAGGAATGGAGGCGGTCGGTGATCACGTCGCGACCAGCATAAGAGAGGTGCGTCACGTCTGAGATCGCGCCGGCCGACTGCCCGGCCTCGACCGGCGCTCGGTAGCAATCTGAGAGGCGCTCGCCGGCCAAGAGCGGCTGGAGCTGAGTGTATATTCGTATGAGCCTCGCTTTGACCCCCGGCGGGCAACGTTTTCCGGCTCTAAGACCGGGCCGGCCTAGGCGTGGCGACCTGATTGGTCTCCGCGCAACGAGCGCCTTTGGAGTTGAGTCGCATGGAACGATTGGCGAAGTACCCTGGCCGCACCGGCGGACCGTTCAGAAATGTCATCGTCGGCGTTGACGAGCACCACGGCGGGCGGGACGCGACGGCCCTCGCGAAGGACCTAATGGCGACTGGTGGGTCGCTGATCTTGGCCCATGTGTACATCCGCCATTCTCTGAGCCGTCGAGGCTCGCGCCCAGACTTCGAGGCTGTCGAGCGCCGGCGCGCCCTTGAGCGCCATCCCGCCGCTGAGTACGACGTGAGCGGCGACGCCGAACTGCGGTGCGTCGAGTCGCCGTCTGTCGGACGCGGTCTTCATGAGCTCGCGGGTGCCGAGCGGGCCGACCTGCTCGTCGTCGGCTCCCTTCGGCGAGGTTTGATCGGACGCGTCACCCTCCGGGACGCCACGAGCGATGCGCTAAACGGCGCGCCTTGCGCGGTTGCCATCGCGCCCTTTGGATACGCAGAACGCCCGGCTGTGCTGGGCGAGATCGGTGTCGCCTACGACGGCTCGCCCGAGAGCGAGAACGCACTGGCCGTCGCCAGAGCCCTCGCGGCCGAGCATGGAGCCAGACTGTCGGCTTTTGAGGCTGTGTCGGTCCCGGCATTCCTGAACTTGCCTGGCGCTGGCGCGGTTGTCGAGCCGCTTCCTGCACTCGTAGAACAGGCTCGTGCACGAATCGCGGCGCTCGGTGGCGTCGAGCCTCACGCTGCATACGGTGTGCCGGCTGAGGAGCTGGCCATGTACGGCGCGTCGCTGGACCTGTTGGTGGTCGGTTCACGCGGCTACGGCCCGGTTGGCCGGCTCGTTCATGGAAGCACCTCGCGCCAGCTAGCGCGCACCGCCCGCTGTCCACTGCTCGTGCTGACACGGGCCGCTCGCGTGATCCAGGAACCGGACCTGAATCAAGCAGGTCGTGCTACCTCCATAGCCGCGGCCGACTAGCCAGGCGCCATTCCGACCCCGCACTGCTACGACCGCTCAGCCAGCGCGGAGCAACCGCCTCACAGCTCCATCCGAACAGTCAAACGAGCACACAACGGCGACCGCGAGCCAGCCTCTCCGGCGGGCGGCATCGGCGACGGCTCGCCGCGCTCCGGACCTTGCACGTGCTGTTACAGGTCGCTGACGCGCTGGTGCAGCGCCGCGACCGGATCCTCCTTAGCCTTCGCGTCCAGCCGCTCCGCGGCGCGGCGCTTCTCCCGCTCGGTCGCGGCCACGCTGCGCGCGTTGGGCTCTTCGTTGGATCGTGCCATTCGGCTCCTATTCCAAGTAGTCATCGTCGAGGCGTTTCGCACGCCGGTCGGCAAGGGGAACGAGGAGAAGGGCTACTTCAAGGACTTGCATGCGGCGGAGTTGCTCGGCCGCGCTTACTCGGAGCTGGTCGCGCGCGCCGAGATCGATCCCGCCGAGGTCGATCACGTGATCGCGGGGTGCGTCAACCAGTTCGGTGAGCAGAGCCTGAACATCGGCCGCACCGCGTGGCTGCCGGAGGGACTCCCGATCGAGACGGCTGCGACTACGATAGACCTTCAATGCGGGTCGGCGCAGCAGGCCCTCAATGTCGCGGCGGCGCAAATCGCCACCGGTGCCTGCGATGTCGTGATCGGTTCCGGGGTCGAGCACATGGGACACGCCTCGTTCGCGGATGTGGACACCGGGAACCACCAACACGGGCACCCGCTGCCAGCTGCTCGTCGATGCCTTCGAAGACCTTGGCCATCGGCACCACGAAACCCCGCTCGCCCACGGACCAGAGCGCTCCGAGCCGTGGCGGGCGCGGCTCCCTACGGTTGGATCCGCCAGACCGAGTCCGAGCCACGGTTCGTGACCCACACGGCGCCGTCGATCACGGCGATGCCGGTTGGATCCTTGCCGACCTTGATCGGGCTTCCGATCGGCTCTCCGGTGGCGGCGTCGAGGCGCATGACGGTGTCGTCGCCGCTGTTCGTGACCCATGCGGAGCCCTCACCGAACGCGATCGCAAACGGCGCCTTGCCCACGCGGATCGTACTGGTCTTGGTGCCCTGGCCACTCAGGTCGATGCGCGACACCGTGTCGTTGGCTTCGTTGGCCACCCACACGGCGTTGTCGCCGACGGCGACGCCGACCGGATCCGGTCCGACGGGGATCGTCTTGATCACGGCGCTGTCGACAATGCGATCGACGTTGTCATCGCCGGTGTTCGCGACCCACACCGCCGTGCCGCTGAAGGCGATCCCCTGCGGATCCTTCCCCACGCGGATCGGCGCACCGATCGGCTTGGCGGTGCGGGCGTTGATCACGCTCACGGTTCCGCTGCCCGAGTTTGCAACGAACACCGAGTTCTCGTCGCCGGTCAGGTACTTCGGGTGGCGCCCGACGTGGATCGGCTTTCCCGGCAGGCCGGTCGCGACGCTGATCGGCGTCACCTCGCCGGCAGCGGCGTTCGTCACCCAGAACGTGCCGCCGGTGTTGAGCACGCCGAACGGTCCGGGCGGGAGCGCGATGTCGGTCCTGAAGCTGCCGTTCAGGCTCACCCGCGTGACGGTCGAGGCCTTGTGGTTGGCGATCCACAGCACATGCGAGTTACCCGCGATCCCGATCGGGTCCTTGCCCACCTTGATGTGGATCCCGACTACGGGAGCGCTCTGCGCCACCGCCGTCGCGTGCGTACCGGCGACACTCTGCGTGCCTGCCTGGGCGTGCGTGCCGGCAATCCTCCGCGCGAGTCCATGCCCGTGCTTTTGGGTGCCGCTCCCGCCCGACGCGACCGCGACCGCGACCGCGATCACCGCGACCACGAGGACCGCCGTGGTGGCGATCAGCGGCCGCCGGCCGAATCGCCGGCTGCCCGAGTGCGCCTGCGCGTCACCCCCGACGGTCGAAGCAAGCTTCGTGGGGGCCAGGGTCGGGCGCTCGGCCCCCCGCGACGCTCCGCTGGGGTTCACCGCGAGCGCAGCGCTCGCCGCGTCGATCAGCTCCGCGCAGGTCGAGTAGCGGTTCTCGGGCGCCTTCGCCATCCCGGTCGCCACGACCCGGTCGATCGCCGGCGGCAACTCGGGTCGGAGCTCCGTCGGCCGCGGTGGCGGGTCGTTGAGGTGCGCGTAGATCACCGCCACGTCCGAGTCCTTCGTGTATGTAGGGGCGTGCCCCCGTCAGGCATTCGTGCAGCACGCACGCGAGCGCGTAGACGTCGACGCGGCCGTCGATCGCCTTGCCCGCGATCTGCTCCGGCGCGACGTAGTCGACGGTTCCCAGAGAATCGCCCGTCCTCGTCAGCGCGGCGTAACACGCCGCACGATGCACAAGCTCCTTGCGCTCCGCCTGCTCCAGCACGATCTCCTGAGCACTCGGACCCGGCATCGCCCACAGATTCAACGTTCTTCTTATGACTCCTTCAAACCCAGACGGGATTTACGACCTCCAGCACTTAGCCTCAATCCACCGCGTAGCGGGCTCTTTCCATCCGGCTCTGATGCTTAAGTGACCTCTCGACTTTGGCAGTTCTGGGGGTGTCGGGCGGGCGCTCTGGCGGGATTGTGACGGTCGGGTGAGCGAGTCGAGGTGAGGTGCTGAGCGGGGCGGCTGGGGAGGAGCACCGGCGGCTGCCTCGAAGCGGTGGGCTGTCACATACCTGATGCCGCGGCGGGTGCCAGCCCGGTCGCGGCTGCCCATGAGAGGCGCCGCCGATGCTCTTTCATGTTCCCGGTTCGCTGGACGGGTTGTTGTCCCTGCTCGCTACGTGCTTTACGCAACCGACGTTTCAGACGTTCCGGGCGCTGCTGCTTGGCCAGGTGTCTCAGACCGGGTCGCGGACGGTGTGCGGGATGCTTGTCGGTGCTCGGCTCTCGGATGTTTGGGAGCATTCGCGCGCGCACCGGTTCTTCAGCCAGGCGCGCTGGTCGCCGGATGAGCTGGGGTTGCGGATCGCGGTGCTGATCATCGAGCGGCGGACCGATCCCGAGACGCCACTGACGGTCGCGATCGATGACACGCTGTTGCAGCGTTGGGGCCGGCGGGTGTGGGGGTGCTTCTACCATCACGACGCGACTGCGAACAGCGACCGCTCGGCGGTCGCGTGGGGGAATAACTGGGTCGTGGTCGGGATCGTGGTGCGGATCGCGATCCTCGACCGGTCGCAAAGTCGAGTTAAGGTGATACGTGGAGATATGGCTCGGGCGCTGATCATTGTCGACTTCCAGAATGACTTCACGCCCGGCGGAGCACTCCCGGTACCGGATGGAGATCAGATCTCCGAGCGGATCAACGAGCTTGCGGCCTCGGGCGAGTTCGATCTTGTCGTCGCGACCCGCGACTGGCATCCACCAGAGCACGGATCTTTCGCCACGAGCGGCGGCCCATGGCCGCAGCACTGTGTGGCGGGGAGCGACGGTGCGCAGTTGCACTCCTCGCTCGACCAGAGGAGGGTCGATGTGGTCATCGACAAGGGCCAGGATCCAGACACCGAGGGGTACTCCGGATTCGAAGGCACCGGGCTCGAGCGTATGCTGCGCGACCGCGGGATCGACGAGGTGGCGATCTGCGGCCTCGCCACCGACTATTGGGTTAAGAACACGGCGATTGACGCGCTGCGAGCCGGGTTCCGCGTATGTGTCGACGAGCGGGGAATCCGAGGGGTGGATGTCCACCCGGGCGATTGCAAGCGGGCAATTGGGGAGATGCGCGAGGCCGGCGCGGTGATCGGGTAGCGACACCGGAGGCTCCTTGCCGCCGCAAGCGCGGGCTCCATGGCATTCGTGGCAGCGCTGATGCACGCCGAGGCGTACGGTAGCTCGATCAGCTGAGAGCGCCAGGAGGAACCGAGATGTTCAAGCAGATCGTCGTGGGTGTGGACGAGCACGAGGGCGGCCGCGACGCGATTGCACTCGCCAAGAACCTGCTTGCGCGGGACGGGGCACTCACGCTTGACTACGTATACGCGGGCAATCCGCACATCTACCGCAGCGCTAGCCCCATTTTCCGCATTACGAAAGTGCTAGGTCTGCCGGTTGTTGCTCTGGCCAGGGTGGGGTGATCTCGAGGAGTTCGAGGACGCGGCGTTGGGTGTGGGTGAGGCGGTCGAGTTCGATGCCGGTGCGGGTGTAGGTGAGGCCGAGTCCTTGGAAGATGCCGAGGACGTTGCGTCCGGTGGGTTTGGCGGCGCGGTTCTCGGGCAGCAGCCCGGGTAGTAGGTCGTCTTGGTGTAGTTGGTTGCGGAGTTCGGTCTCGATCAGCCCGAAGATCAAGAGAGCGATCCCGATGATGCTGGTGAGCGCGTAGATGCGGTCGTCGTTGTGCAGGAAGATTGGGCGGACCTTGAGTGTCTGCTTGTAGTCGCGGTGGTGGCGCTCGACGATCTGTTGGCCTTTGTAGTCGCGTAGCAGTTGGCCGGCGGTCAGCCGGGTGGCGGGGAGGTTGCTCGCCAGCGCGTAGATCCCGTCGGTCTGGGCGGCAGCGGCGATCGCCTCGTGGTTGCGTGTGAAGGTGAGCGTCGGCTTGCCGTTGCGGGTGGCGGTGGTGGTGCTGATCAGACCGTCGATGTTGGGTCCGATGATCCTGGCGACGCGTTTCTCGACCTGTTTGCGGGTCTTGTAGTAGCGCCCACCGAGCCCGTTTTTGACGCGCTGTAGCTGCTCTTCGGCCTTCTTGAGCGCGCGCTCTCTGGCGGCGGCCGTCTCGCGGTGCTCCTCGGAGGAGTGGATGTATGCGACCCGGAAGCGACGGGTCTCGCCGGTCTCGGGGTCTGTCAGCTCCCAGTCTCTGAGCGCGCCGCGGTACTTCGTGCGCAGCTCCGGCGGGAGTTTTTGTTCGCGCTGTGAGACGTAGCGCACGGCTCGCAGCCCGGCGTGACCGACGTCGGTCGCGAACCGTTCGCGGAAGCCGGTCTGCGCTCGCAACGGCACGATGAACGAAAGCCCGGCGCGGGCGATCTCGCACAGCGTCTTCGGCTGCCCGCAAGCAGAGTCCAAGATCAACAGCCCGCCCGGCCCGGAGAGCTCGCGCAACCGTTCGAGGCTCTGGGCGATCAGCGACACCTCGGCGGCGTTGCCCGGCTCCGGGCGCACGTATAGCGACACCCCGTCCGTGGTCGCGGCCTGCAACGCCCGGACTTGGCGTCCGACCCCCTGCCCCTGCGCCCACCCATTCGCGACTAGCGCCGAGCCCTCATACGCGCCGCACACCCGCAACGCGGTCAGATCGACATGCAACCGGCCGGCGTCGATCCCGAACCGCTCGATCGCACGCGCGGCAAGCGTGCCACGCAGCGTTTCCGCGTACACCGCGAGGATCTCAAGCGCCCGCCCCAGCCGGTCGTCGTTGAGCAACGCCGCGGGGATCCCGAACAGCTCCCCCAACGCCGCACCCGACGCCCACCCGGCGATGTCATACAACAGCGACGGGGAACACAGCCGACTACAGACAAGCACCGCGACCGCCTCCCCGACCGACAGCGCCTGACGCCCACGCTGGGGCAACGCGCGATCGATCGTGGCGATCAGATCAAGCTCACAGATGAAGTGCCACGCCAACAACAGCGGCCCGACCTCGCGGCGCACGCCCGCCATCGGCGGGTCGAGCCTGGCGAACGAGCCCATCAGCTGCTCCAGTTGGCCCGACGCCTTGAGCTCGTCCTCGCGCCCCAGCGTCTTGAGTACACGATGGCGCACCCGCCCCTGATCATCGCGATACGCCTGCACCAAGCGCAGATACACGTAGCGCTTGCGTCCCCGACGCACAGCGTGACGCTTCACATACATGCTGGCCCTACACTATCGACGCCGTCGGACGGAACGATAGCCCTAATCGCAAGCCAATCACGCAAAACGGCGCATAAGCCAGCATCGCGTGTTGGCCCTACCATCATGGCTCGTGAGACCAACCCAGCCGATCACCACCGCGCCACGATGCCAGCAAACACCGCGCAACGCGACCCCAACCAGCCGCGATCAGCGACCGACCTATCGAGTCGCTACGCGGAAAACGGGGCTAGCGCGGCGTACCGAAGCATCCGAGCGCGAGCGTGCACTCGAGCTTGAAAGGACGCGCGAGGAGACCGGCGTCCAAGCACATCTGAGCTGGCGGTGCCTACAGTCGTGGTGTGACGATCAGAGATGTGATCGGCGTCGGGGTTACTTTGCCGCATCGCGGGGATCCTGATGCGTCGATCGAGGCGTGGGAGGAGACCGGCTTCAAGGCCGGCGAGGTCGACGAGTGGCTGAGCGCGCGCTGCTTCGATCCCGACGCGGCGGAGGACATGGACGACCTAGGAATCACTATCGAGATGGCCGCGATGCGAACGGGGGCGGGGAACGGGGGCTATGTCGACACGGTGGGTTACCAGGTTGCTGTCGGCGACCTCGGGTTGGAGGAAGCGGGGGAGCTGGTCGGCGTTCGTGTTGCGAGCGCGTCAGATGCGTCAAGCGGGGCACGCCACGCCGATCTCGCGCCCGAGCGTAGTCGCTACGGACGCGGACCGATGACTCGTCCCGATGCGCTTGCGCTGAGCGGGGTCTAGCGTCGCGCAGCATGAGCGCGAGCGCCGATTCTCGTGCACCAGTGCGCCCCGCCGGCCGGCCGCCGGATGCGAACGATCCTGGTTTGCTGACGCCTGCGCAGACGTCGCTGCTGACTGATCAGTATGAGCTGGCGATGGCTTCGAGCTATCTGGGGCGCGGGATGAACGAGCTCGCCGTGTTCGAACTGTTCGCTCGCCACTTGCCTGTTCGACGGCGGTGGCTGATGGCAGCCGGACTTGGTCCCGCGCTCGCGATCGTGCGCGAGATGGAGTTCGGAGAAGAAGAGCTCGCCTACCTGCGCTCGCTCGGGTTCGGCACCGCGTTCCTTGAGCATCTGGCGCGGTTTCGCTTCACCGGTGACATCGACGCGATGCCCGAAGGGACGATCGCGTTCGCTGGCGAGCCCCTGGTGCGCGTGACCGCGCCCCGGGTCGAGGCCCAGCTGCTGGAGACGTTGCTGCTGAACCAGATCAACTTCCAGACGATGGTGGCGACCAAGGCGGCGCGGATCGCGCTGGCCGCGGGGGGCGAGGCGCCGGCGGGGGAGCGTCTGGTCGACTTCTCGCCGCGTCGCGACCACGGCACCGATGCCGCGATGAAGGCGGCGCGCGCGGCAGCGATCGCGGGCTCGAGCGGCACCTCCAACCTGGCCGCCGCGATGCGTTACGGGCTTACGCCGATGGGAACGATGGCCCATTCGTACGTGATGTCGTTCGAGCGCGAGGAGGACGCGTTTCGCGCATTCATGGAGGACTTTCCCAGTAACGCGGTGATGCTCGTGGACACCTACGACACCGTCGAGGGTGTCCGCCGCGCGATCGCGGCGGCGCGCGCGACCGGCGTGTCGCTGGCCGGCGTGCGGCTTGACTCGGGTGACCTGCTCGATCTCTCGCTGAAGACCCGCGCTTTGCTGGACGAGGCCGGCATGTCAGAGGCGCGGATCGTCGCCAGCGGCGACCTCGAGGAGAACCAGATCGCGCGGTTGACCGCGGCCGGCGCGCCGATCGACTCGTTCGGCGTCGGCACCGATCTTGGCACCAGTCGTGACTCCCCGGTGGTCAACGGGATCTACAAGCTGGTCGCGCATCGCGTTGGGGGATCGTGGCGCGATGTGCGCAAGCGCTCTCCGGAGAAGGCGACCGTGCCCGGCGCTAAGCAAGTCCTCCGCGATTACACCGACGGCGAGATGCACGGGGATGTGATCGCCCGTGTGGAGGAGGAGCTGCCCGGCCGGCCGCTGCTGGTGCCGTTCATGCGCGGTGGCTGTCTGGTGTGCGAGGAGACGCTCGGGCAGATGAGCGACCGGGCGCGTGCCCAGCTGATGGCGTTGCCTGCCGGCCTGCGGAAGCTTGACAGGGATGGTGATGCCTATCCGGTTGCGTACTCGGAGCGATGCCGCGCCGCGCTGGAGGAGGTCGACGCCCGCGCGGCGCGCTGAGTTCGGCCGTTTGCGGACGGTCGGTTTGATGGCTTCGTCTCCCGCCAAATCACGTGTCCCGGCCGTAAGCGTGGAGGATCTGTGCGTGGCCTGGGGCGAGGTCCTGAGCCTCGGCCTCTCCGGAGGTGCACAGCGTGCCCGAGAACACGAGATCCTCGGCCTCCAGCAAAGGACGGGTGGGGTTCGCACCGCCCGCGCTCCGCGCGACAGGCTGCCAGCGGGTGGGTGAACTGCCCGGCCAAGACTCGCAGATGGCCGGCGCCCTCCTGCCGGCGGATCTCGTTCCGGCCATACTGATCCAGACGTCGCTGCGCCTCACGCGGCGAGAGCCCGGCCCGTGAGCTGCGCAGGTCTCGCAGCAGCAAGCCCGAGCGCTCCCGCGGATCAATCGGTGACGCAGCCTTCACTCAGTCGCGATCCTCACGGGGGTGACGATGGCGACCCTGGCTCACTGCACCGCCCGTGCTCAGCGCTCCGACCAGCTCAGCTGTCTTCTGTTCCGAGCAGCTCCCGGAGGTGCTGCGGGAGTGCGCGCAGGATGCTGGCGCTCTCGCCGGCTGAGATGTGGCGGAGCAGGACCCGGCCGGCGGCCACGGCGGCAAACGAGGCATCGGTCTCGCCCGCCAACCCCGCCTCGCCGGCGATCCTGATGAGGAAGCTGTCGACGTCCCGCGCGTGCTCGGGTGTACGGCTGGGATCCCAACCCTCGTAGAATACGCCGCGCACGAAGATCGGCAGCTGCGCGGCGAGCTGGGCAGCTTCGTCGACCGAGAGATGGTCGCGGAGCGCATGCAGGAACGCGCGCAGAACCCGGTATGCACGGTGCTGGTCATCGGCACCGAGCTCCTCGGCCACATCGTTGATCCAGATGTGCGCCTTCTCGACACTTCGGTCGATGATGTCAACGCGGGTGGTGGTCATGGATCGACTCCGGATCTGGCGGCGCGGACAGGAATCGTCATCGTGCCTGGCCGGATCGCCGGTCCACATCGGTAGTTACCCTCATCCGCGGTCAGCGGGTTGCGCCGATGCGCTTGCGTCGTGTGGCCTGGAGCATCGTTTGCGATGAGTTCTCCCGCGCGGATTCTCGTAGTCGCGCACCGTAGCTGCTCGAACAGGTGCAGGCCCGCGCGCGGCTGAGCCCGTGCTCGTTCGTGCTGCTGGTGCCACGCCCGTATTGGGACCCCGAGACCGAGGAGGCAGCGAAGGTGATCGAGCTCGCCGTGCCGCTGCTCGAGGAGGCCGCCAGCTCTCACATCGAGGCGGTCGTGGGCGATGCCGACCCGTTCATCGCCGTCAAGGCTGCGCTCAAGAACTCGCACTTCGACGAGGTGATCGTCTCGACGTTGCCCGGCCGCGTCTCGCACTGGCTGAGGCTCGATCTGCCCACTCGCATCGAGCACCTAGGGGTCCCGGTGACGCTCGTGACGGCCGCCGAAGCTGATCGAGCCTGGGAAGGCTGATGGCGCAACGCGAAGGCAAGCTCGAGCTTCACGCTGTAGCGGTGGAGAAGCCTGAGGAGCTGAATGTGATCCTTGGGCAGGCGCACTTCATCAAGACGATCGAGGATCTGCACGAAGCTCGGCGGCGTCGCGACCCTCCGGATAGCCGTCGACGCCGACCGCGATCCGCGCGAGAGCACGATAATTCGCGTCGGCGGAACCCGAGGCGCTGCGGCTTGCACTCGTGGACATTGATCCAAGCCTAGAGCGCGAACCACAACGTTGGGTAGTTCTCCGCCCGCTGATCACGACTTGCTCAGTTCAGGCGCATCCAGCTCACCAAGGCTGTGTCGACCCCGGGCATTTGGGATCTCAGTCATGCTGCACACTGATGGCCAGACCACCGGCTGAATTCGCCGAGCAAAGGGCGCACGCATACGCGCGCGAACGGGGCGTTTCGCGGCCGTTGTACGCGTTCGTGCGCCTGCTCGCGACGGTGCTGTTGCGTCTGTGGTTTCGCCTCCGAATCACGGGCGCGGAGCACGTTCCGGCCGAGGGCGCGGCAATCGTCGCTCCCAACCACAAGAATTTCCTCGACGCGTTCTTCGTCGGGCTCGCTGTGCGCCGCCATGTCCGCTACATGGCGAAGGTCCAGCTGTTCAAGGGCCCGCTGGGGCGGCTGTTCCTGCGCCTGGGGGCGTTTCCCGTACGCCGTGGCGAGGCTGATGCGGAGGCGGTTGAAACCGCCCTTTCGATCCTCGCCAGAGGCGGGCTGGTGGTGGTGTTTCCGGAGGGCACGCGCGTAGAGCAGCCCGACGCGCTGGGGTCGCCGCATCACGGCGCAGGCCGGCTGGCGCTCGACTCCGGCGCGCCGATCGTCCCGGCGGCGATCACCGGCACCTCGCATCTGTGGCGCGGTGCGATTCCCAAGCTCAGACGCGTTCAGCTCGCATTCCTGCCGCCCGTCGCGCCCGTCGAGGACTCCCCCGGTCGCGACCAAGTCTCGGAGCTGATCGACGAGCGAGTGTGGCCGGCCGTGCAGGAGGAGTACGGGCGCCTGCGCGCCAACCCCGGACTTGTCGCTGCCGGCCTCGCCGCGATCGGCGTGGGTGGCGGGCTCCTCGCTAAGCGACAGCTCGAAGCCAGGCGCAAGCCCCGCCTGCTCGGCAAGGTCGGCCCCCGCAAGCTACGGCGCCAGAAGGCGCGCCACCGGCTTCTCAAGCGCGTGCGCTCTCTGCATTGATTCTCGGGTGCGCGAGGCGGTGGGCGCGCCGGAGTTGACCGGGGAGATCAAGCTCTCGGCGGCTCGCGCACCGATCCGTAGCTTGCCGCGCGCGCGGGCCGGTCAATTCACCGATGCGCTGACCCGTCCGGCCTGAAAGCGTAAGGGCATGCCTGATCGCAGCATTCGAGTTGCTCGGATCGCGGGCATTCCCGTCGGCGTGAGTCCGCTGTGGCTTATCATCGTTGCGCTGATCACTTGGTCGCTGGGTGCCGGCTACTACCCGGGCGAGGTGCACGGGATCACACCTGTGGACTCCTATGCGCTGGGGCTCGCAAGCGCACTGTTACTGTTCGCGATGCATCCTCGCGCACGAGTTCGGCCACGCGCTCGTGGCACGCCGGCGCGGTGTCAAGATCGAGGAGATCGACCTCTGGCTGCTCGGAGGCGTCGCACGAATGAGCGGACGCCCAAAGACTGCCAGCGACGAACTGCGTTTCGCGCTCGCAGGGCCTGCGGTAACCGCAGTGGTCGCCGCGATCTTCGGCGCGCTCGCGCTCGCACTGCCGAGCTCAGCTCCGGCCGCGCTCCGGGCGGTGATCGCCTATCAGGCTGAGATCAACCTGCTCATCCTCGGCTTCAACCTCGTCCCCGCATTCCCGCTCGACGGCGGTCGGGTCGCCCGAGCGCTGCTGTGGCGCCGAAGCGGCAACATCGGTGCCGCCACGAACACCGCTGCTGGTCTGGGTCGGGGGTTCGGCTACCTGCTGATCGCCTTCGGTGTGCTGCTGACTTTCAACGGCGCGCCGGGAGGGTTGTGGTTCGCGCTCATCGGCGTATTCCTCGTTGTCGCGGCGAACGCCGAACGACTTCAAGAGCAAGTCGTGACTACGTTCACCGGCGTTCACCAAGAGCTGATGTCCCAGCCGGCGATCAGCATTCCATCGGAGTTGACGCTCGCGCAGGCACAGCAATACTTCGCGCGCTACCGGTACACAGCCTTCCCGGTCACCGACGCGAGCGGCCGAGCCGTCGGCATGCTGAGCATCGACCAGCTCGAGAAGAGAACTCACTCAGATCGTGGCGCCATATTCGTCGACGAGCTCGCCGATCGAGACCCGGCGCTGCTGATCGGCGAACACGAGGACGTCTCCTATCTGCTCGAGCAGCCGGCGTTCGCGCGCGTCGGCCGTGCAGAGGTCGTCGACGACCGAGGACGGCCGGTTGGCATCGTCTCGCTCACAGACATCCAGCGGGCGCTCCGCGCGGCCCGCCTGCGCAACAGCAACAGCGGTCCCGTCCGCCTCGTCCCCCGCTGATCGACCGTCGGGCGGTCAACTGTCCATCGGCGGTACGGCCCGCTCCCACTCGGAGGAGGTCCGATGCAACTGTCGCAGTCTTGGGTGCCTCTGCACCCCCCGTCGCTACGGCTGCGCCCCCAGTCGTCCCGGCCCCGACGTAGACCGGCTCTTTGGCGCTCTTGCTCCTCTCTGACTCGGCCTGGGTCAGCCTGAACCTCCAAACCGGACCGAGCATCCGGGGACATCGCCCCACACAGATGCGAGGACTACGGATCCGCGCGAACCCCGCATGACCCATGACCCGTCATTGTTGATCGTCACTGCTCGGGACTGATAGCGGCGGTCGGGGATTACGACCACTCGCGCGGCAGCCGCAAGGTGGTGGCCGATCGAGATCCTCGCCGCGCGTAACACGCAGCGACGATTGATGGTCTCGCTCATGCACGAGGCGTCTCGTCTTCGTCGACAGCCGCCAACTGGGGGCGGACGGTGACGTGGGTGGCGAGCCGTTCGATTTCCTGCCGCGTGCCGGTCCCCAATCCGCGCCTGGTGGCGTTCAGCGGGCCCGCGGCCGCGCCGAGGCGCAGCGCGTCCGCCACGCTCATACCGCGGGCAAGCTGGGGATCAGATGAACTATGGCGATGGCGGACACGTACACACGCCAACGCGCGTGGATCGGACTCCGGCACGGCGAAAGGCCGTCTGGTTGATCCTCTGCCTTGGGAGAGAATCCCTTGACGACCTTCCGTCACCATAGACGTTGCCACCGGGGGGACGCGGACGGCATCGGTAGTTACCACTGCTTGCGAGAGTCGGAGAGCGACGAAGGACGCATGGCCCGTGCCTTGAGTGCGGAGGTAGCGGCGCGATGCAGGCACAACCGAACCAGTCATGCGAGCGCGTCGGGCGGTACGCTTGAGTCCTCGGAGGGCCCGGGACCTTCGATCCGCTCGATGGATGCCGGCGCTGGCGCTCCGCCGCGGCCCGTATGGAGCGGCGGAGGCCGCCCCGCCACCGAGCGTTCTACGGGCTGCGGGCGAGCCGAGCGCCTTCCGCGTGCTTCGAGCAGTCCGCGGACGCGGTCCGTCGCGAACACCGCCGAGCGTCGCGATCCACTTCTGCGGCGGTGCTTCCCGTCCGGCTCCCACCGAAACGCGAGCAATGCGAACGCGGCGGCCGCGAGCCCCCATGCGGCGAGCAGCTCCAGATGCCCCTGGTGGAGCGCCCTGCTTCCCGTGATCGGGTTGAACGCCGACTCCAGGTCGTCCGCGAACGGCCGCAACGGAAAGACCGACGCGATCGCGCGCAGCCAGTGTGGCGCGCTGTCGATCGGCTGGAACACGTCGGAGATGAAGCACAGCGGCAGCATCGTCCCCCACGCGATCGGGAGCGCCGAGTCGGCCGCCGGCACGAGCGCAGTCAGGGCAAGCCCGAGCGAGCAGAAGCAGAACACCGCAACCCCGAGCGTCAGCAACACGGTCGGGATCGCGCTCCACAGGACTTCGAAGTCGTATACGCCTGCGCCGACCGCGACCACGATGATCGCGGAGACGGCTGCTACTAGCCCGGCCGTGACAACCCGCCCCGTCATCCATACCCAAGGCGGCAGCGGCGTGGAGCGAATCCGCTTGAGGATTCCCTCATCGCGCGCCAGCGTGGTCGACGAGATCACGCTCATGTAGCAGGCGTTGACGACCGCGAAGGCGACCATCGCCGGCGTGAAGAACTGCGCGTAGCGGATGCCGCCTCGACTGCTCAGGCGCGTCCCCTCGTAGAGCAGGTTGACGGCGAGCAGCACCATCAGCGGGATCACGAGCGTAGCGAACGACGCGATCGGGGAACGCACGAGCACCCGCAGCTGGTAGCCGACCTGCGCGGCTACCAGTCTGAGCGCGGGTGGACGCCTAGCGGGAGCGCGCGTGTCGTCACGCGTCGCCATCGTGCTGATCTCCGGTCAGCTGCAGGTAGACGTCCTCGAGCGAGGGGCGGGAAACCTCGAGTCCCCGCAGCTCCAGATTCCCCTCCACCGCCCAGCCACACAGGCGCAACAGCACACGCGTCGGATCCGAGGTCCGTAACACGACCTCACCGTCGTGAGATTCCACCAAGCGGCGCAGCTCATCAGGCAGCTGATCGATCCCGTCCGGATCAAGCAACCGAAAGGTGATCACCGTCTCGGACGGCGTGCTGCTACCAAGCGAGTCCGGCCGTCCCTCTCCGACGATCCGGCCGTTTGCGAGCACGGCAGCCCGGTCGGCGAGATGCTGGACCTCGTCCATGTAATGGGAGGTGAGCACGATCGTGCGCCCCAGGCTTCGCAGATCCTCCACAAGCCGCCACGCGCCTCGCCGGGCCGCCGGGTCAAACCCCGTTGTCGGCTCATCGAGGAAGATCAGATCCGGGTCACCGACAAGCGCGAGCGCTAGGTCGAGCCGGCGGCGCTGGCCTCCTGACAGCGTCTTCACCCTTGCGCGGCGCTTCTCCTCCAAACCGACGAGCGCGATCACGTCAGCCACCGGCAGCGAGCGCGGATAGCAGCCGGCGTACAGCGACAGCACCTCGCGCACGGTCAGCTCAGCGTCGATGCCCGCCGACTGCAGCACGATCCCGATCCGCTCGCGAAAGGCACGCCCGCCGAGCTGAGGATCGACGCCGAGCACCGACACCCGCCCGCCGCTGCGCCGCCGGTGACCCTCGAGGATCTCGAGCGTCGTCGTCTTGCCCGCCCCGTTCGCCCCGAGCAGCGCGAACACCTCGCCCTCCTGCACCTGGAAGCTGACGCCGCGGACGGCATCGACCGTCCCGTAGCTTTTGAACAGACCCTCGACCTCGATCGCCGCCATCGGCCGTCACCGTACGCCGCTCGCCCCCCCCCAGTCATCGCGAGGACCCCGCGCCACCCTGCGCGGAAGATACGGAGCGCGCTCCACAGAGGCTCTTCGCTGGCGAGCGAGAACAGGCGGCGTTTCGCAGGACCTCGCCTAAACGGCGGTGCGCGTGATCGAGATCGACAAGTCGATCTTCGAACTCAAGCAGCAACGAGCTGCCGGCGGTCTTCACGTCACCGGCCGTGACGAGGAGCTCGATGGCGTCGCGGTTGTACGGCATCGCGGAGCGGTTTCATGCCGTCTGCCTGCTCAGGTGCAGTTGAGCGCGGCCATCAACGCGACGCCGCGAGACCGAGTAGCCTCCTGGTCCGCCCGCGCCAAGTGACGGACCTCAGCTCTCCGGCGCCCGACAGAATCGCGATACACCGGCGTCCGGTTTTTAGGGATCGGCAGTCCGGACGAGCCCGGGGATGGGGAGGGCTACGATCGTCTGAGTTGATGCGCTTGGATTTCGCGAGTACGAGATCGACGGTGCGGCTACCGTTTTCTTCTTTGCGCGCGCTTACAGAGACGACCGCACTTCCGCAGCGGCTTACGAGCGTGCGCGAGCGAAGATCAGCGGCAAGGACAACACGACTCTTTTCCGTGTCAGGGCACCCGACGACGGGCGGCAGCTGCTGTTCGTCCTGTGCGGCACGCTCGCCATGCCAGGCGTGCCCGTGAACGGATTGCGTGGGGAGGTGTGGAGTACAGCCCCACGCCTGACGAGATCGGCGCGATTGCTAGCCGCTTCCGTGAGGTCGGTGAGGCTGGTGCCATGAACTCGACCGCGAGCTGGGGCGGAGTTGGGGGTCTGGCCTTGGGACCAGAAGGGTCTCGCGACCGATCCGTCGCCCCCAGGGCTGATTGGGCTACAAGGTTCTGATGACACCGGCTGGAGAACCCGAGGTCCATGTCGGCCCGGCTCTCGCCCGTACGGATAGCGAGGGACCGCCGCCGTTGCGTGACCTCGAGAGCGCGCCCGATGTGCCGGCGGAGGCGCGCGAGGAATTGCTGGCGCTCAAGTCCGGCGCTGTGTTCGTGTGCGCGCGGCCCGACGGGGATGTCCCTGGACGCTCGACCTCGACACGATGCGGCAGCTGCGACCAGCGCTCGACGCTGCCCTGGCCTGGATCAATGAGTGGGGAGATCGCGACGGCGACGGGTTACTCGAGTACGAGCCGCGCGCTCCGGCGGGCCTCGTCAACCGCGGGCGGAAAGACTCGCACGACTCGATCGTGCATGCGGACGGTTCGCTCGCGCAGGGGCCGATCGCGCTCGTTGAGGTGCAGGGCTATGTGTACGAGGCCAAGCTGCGGATCGCCGACGTCTATGAGGCGCTCGGGGACGCGCTCCGCCCGGACAGGTTACGGTCCGAGGCGAGGGCGCTGCGGGCGGCGTTCAACGAGGCGTTCTGGGATCCCGACGAGGGGTTCTTTGTGCTCGCGCTGGACGGGTCGCAAGGCTCAGGTTCGCAGCGTGACCTCCAACCCGGCTCACTGCCTGTACTGCGGGATCGTCGATGACGACAAGGCTGCCCTCGTCGCGGAGCGGTTGATGGCGGCCGACATGTTCTCGGGCTGGGGGATCAGGACCCTGTCGGGCAGCTCGCCCGCTTATAACCCGATGAGCTACCACAACGGGTCGATCTGGCCGCACGACAACGCGATCGCGGCCGCCGGCCTGAAGCCCTACGGGTTCGACGCCGCGACCAACCGGATCGCCGCCGGGCTGTTCGACGTCGCCTCCGGCGCGCGTGACTTCCGTCTGCCCGAGCTGTTCTGTGGCTTTCAACGCGACGGATCGAGAGCGATCGTCGCCTATCCGGTCGCTTGCATCCCGCGGGGGGGCAGCTGCCGCCCCGTTCATGCTGCTCCAGGCGATGCTTGGAATCTCCGCGCACGCGCCGGACAACAGCCTGACGGTCGACCGGCCGCGCCTACCGGACTGGCTCGGGGCCGTTGAGATTCGAGGCGTTCGCGTCGGCAGCTCGAAAGTGAGCCTCGCGTTTCGCCAGACCGGACCCAGCACCGGGTTCTCGCTGCTCGAGCAGCAGGGCAACGTGCGCGTCACGATGTCGACATGACCGCGGCGGAGGGCGCGCCGCGAATGGATCCGGCGATTCCCCCGCTGCTCGCGCGGCGCTTCGAGGCGATCGTGTTCGACTGGGACGGCACCGCGGTACCCGACCGCCACGCTGATGCCACCCGCATGCGCCGCCTCGTCGAGGATGCATGCGCGGCAGGGCTCGAGCTGGTGGTTGTGAGCGGCACGCACGTGGGCAATGTCGACGACCAGCTGACCGCCCGTCCGGCCGGTCCGGGAGGGTTGGTGCTGGCGCTCAACCGCGGGTCCGAGGTGTTCCGCGTCGATCGTGACGGGCCGCAGCTCGTCTACCGGCGGACGGCGAGCACGGCGGAGGACGCGGCCCTGTCGCGCGCGGCGCAGCTGACGGTGAAGCGCCTGGCGGTGCGGGGGCTCGCCGCTCGGATCGTGTCCGAGCGGCTGAACCGCCGCAAGATCGACCTGATCCCCGTGCCCGGCTGGGAGGATCCACCGAAGGCGCGGATCGGCGAGCTGCTCGCCGCCGTGCAGGCCCGTCTCGCCGCGGCGGGCATCGGCGGGCTGACCGAGGCGGTGGAGATCGCGCGCGGCGCCGCGACCGATGCCGGTCTGGCCGATCCGCGGGTGACCAGCGACGCTAAGCACGTGGAGATCGGTCTCAGGGACAAGTCCGATTCGGCGCGCTGGATCATGGGCGAGCTGTGGCGCAGCGGCATCGCACCCGGCCAGGTGCTGATCGCGGGCGACGAGCTTGGACCACTCGGCGGTCTGGCCGGGAGCGACTCGAACCTGCTCGTGGACGGCGCGACGGCGGTCTCGGTCGGGGTCGAGCCGAACGTCGTTCCAGCCGGCGTCGTGAGGCTCGGCGGAGGCCCTGAGATGTTCGCGGCCATGCTCGAGGACCAGATCGCCCGCCGCCGGCGCGGCGAGCTGCCGATCGTCGAGCTCGACCCGGCTTGGGTGCTTGTGGTCGACGGCGTCGATCCGCTGCTCGAGCGCTTCCACGAATCGCTGCTCACGCTCGCCGAGGGGCTGCTGGGGACGCGCGGGAGCGTGATCGCAGAGCATCCGAGCGGCGACCCCGCGGTGCTGATGTCCGCCGTGTACACGAGAGCGGGCGCGGAGGCGCACCTGCTGGCCGCGCCGCGCTGGAACACGATCACTCTCGACGATCCCTCGCCACGGCCGGTCCGTCGCGTACTCGATCTCCACGCCGGCGTGCTCCAGCAACAGCTGCAATCGGAGACCGGACAGATCGACGCGCTGCTGCTCTCCTCGCTCGCGCGGCCGGCGACCGCTGCGCTCCGAGTCAGGGACCGCAGCGCAGGCAAGCAACTGTCCCGGCCACTCACTCCGCCACCCGGGCCCACAATCGAGGAAGGACAGAAGGACGGGGCCATGTGGATGCGCGTCAGGGGGCGGCCGGGGTCGATCGTCACGGCGGCGCGCGATCAACTGACCGGCACGGTCGGCGACCAGGTGCTCGACCGCGTGGCAGCCTATGAAGGCGCCGCTCGAGGGCCAGCCGATGAATGCGCGGCCCTCGATCACCTCCAATGCGCGCGACGGCTCGGGTTCGACGGTCTGCTCACCGAGCACCGCCGCGCCTGGGCGTCACGCTGGGAGGATGCCGACGTCGTGATCGACGGCGATCCGGAGCTGCAGCTGGCCGTCAGGTTCGCGATCTTCCATCTGCTCGCGAGCGCGCCGGATCACGGCGAGGCAGCGGTCGGGGCCCGAGGGCTCAGCGGGAAGGGCTATCGGGGGCATGCGTTCTGGGACAGCGATGTGTACGTACTCCCGTTCCTCGCCGCGACCCACCCGCCGGCGGCGCGGGCGATGCTTGAGTACCGCGTCCGGCGGCTGCCCGCGGCGATGCGCGCCGCCCGCGCCCAGAGACGCGCCGGTGCTCGCTTCCCCTGGGAGTCCGCATGGTCAGGTCAGGACGTCACGCCCAATCACGCGCGTGGTCGGCACGGCGAACTCGTACCGATCCTCACCGGGCCGCTCGAGGAGCACATCATCGCCGACGTGGCATGGGCCGCCGCCTGCTACATCGACTGGACCGGCGATCAGACGTTCGCGGCCGGTCCGGGGCGCGAGCTGATCGTGCAGACCGCCCGCTGGTGGGCGTCGCGGATCGAGCCTGACGCGCACGTACACGGCCATATCCGCGGCGTTATCGGCCCTGACGAGTACCACGAGAACGTCGACGACAACGCGTACACGAACGTGATGGCGCGCTGGAACCTCAAGCGCGCCGCGGACGCAGGCTCGGACGTGGTCGATGAGCGCGAGCGGCGCCGCTGGCTCGCGCTGGCCGATTCGATCGTCGACGGATACGACCCCTCAACCGGGATCTACGAGCAGTTCGCCGGCTTCAACGCGCTCGAGCCGCTCCTGATCGCCAAGCTCGCGCCGCGGCTTCCGGTCGCCGCCGACATGCTGCTCGGCCACGAGCGCACCCAGGCCACCCAGGTCGTCAAGCAGGCCGACGTGCTGATGCTGCACTACCTGATCCCCGACGAGGTAGCGGCCGGCTCGCTGCAGCCTAACCTCGACTTCTACGGGCCGCGCACCGCCCACGGCAGCACGCTCTCACCCGGCGTGCACGCCGCGCTGCTTGCCCGCGCCGGCCGGCTCGCGGAAGCGCTCGAGATGCTCCGCCTCGCCGCCCGGATCGACCTCGACGACATCGGTCACATGGCCGCCGGCGGGCTTCACCTCGCTGCGATGGGCAGCGTGTGGCGAACGCTCGCGCTCGGATTCGCCGGCCTGCGACCCGCCGGCGACGCGCTCGTAGTCGACCCCGTGCTCGCGCCCGGGTGGGACACGCTCGAGCTGCGGGTCCGGTTCCGCGACAGCCGCGTGCGCGTCCGCGTTCAGCCGGGCGCCGTCGAGGCGAGCGCCGACCCGCCCGTAGCTGCGCTGAGCCCCGCCGGTGACCGCGTACAGCTCGGCCGCACCCCGCAGAGCTTCCCACCGTTCCCCGAGGAGGAATCCGTGACCACCGTGCTCGCCGCACTCGACTCCAACGCCTCCGGGCGACCGGTGCTCAGCACCGCGATCGCCCTCGCGGACCTGTTCGACTCCACCGTCACCTGCCTGCACGTACGCGAGGAAGCCTTAAGTGCCGCGGCCGAGCTCGCGCGCGCTGCCGGCGTCGAGCTGCGCGAGGTCAGCGGCGCCCCGGTCGAACAGATCGTGAACGCCGGCCCAAGACCCAGACGTCGCCGCGCTCGTCCTCGGCGCGCGTGGCATGCACGGAGGCTCCCAGCCCGCCGGACACACCGCGCTCGAGGTCATCACGCGCATCCCAAAGCCGGTCGCCGTCGTCCCACCCCACGCGCAACCGCCCGAGCGGATCGACCGCATCCTCGTCCCGCTCGAAGGGACCAGCGAAAGCTCGCAAGCGCTCGACGACACGATCAAGCTGGTTCACCGGCGCGGGCTGGAGGTCCTCGTGCTGCACGTCCACTCGCCGGCCACTCTGCCCGCGTTCTCCGACCACGAGCCACACGCAACGCTGGCATGGGAGCGCGAGTTCCTCTCACGCTACATCTCCACCCCGCACGACCGCATCACCTTGGTGCGCCGCCTCGGCGTCCCCGCCGACGACATCGTCGCAGTCGCCCGCGAGACCAGCCCCGACCTGATCGTCCTCGCCTGGGCCCAGGACCTCGCCCCAGGCCACGCGCGCGTGGTCTCAGAGACGCTCGCGCACACCGACGTCCCGGTGCTGCTGCTGCCGGTCCAGTAAGCGACGGTGCCTGGCAGCGGCACGAGTCGACTCAGTAGACCCCCGCACGTAGCCTCAGCGGCCGACCCCGATGCCAGCATCGCAGCCGCACGGTTCAATGAGATCACCATGGCAGCAAAGACGACAAGCAGCGCACATGTAGGCGACTGGATCGAGGCGCGCGAGCTGCACGGCCACCCGTCGCGGCGCGGCCAGATCGTAGAGCTGCTCGGCCACGACGCACACGAGCACTACCGCGTTCGCTGGGACGAGCAGCACGAATCGATCCTCTACCCGGCCGACGGGATCATCATCACTCCGCAGCATGGGCGACCCGCCCGCCGCGCAAGCCGCTGAGGGCAGCCCCGATGATGGCTGAGGCGCTCGGGATCGACACGCCAGAGCGGCTCTCGCAACTCGACTGGCAAGGGCACCCCGTTCTCAGCGTCTACCTCGATCTGGACCCGACGCGGTTTCCCACACCGGCTGCGCGCGACACGCAGCTCAGCGCGCTGCTGAGCAAAGCACGGCGCGAAGCGCCCGACAAGGACGTGGACCTCATACGAGCATTGCTGGACTCCGAGCCGGCGCTCGCGTGCGGGGCGCGGGGGCTGGCGATCTTCTCCTCGGCCGACGCCGACGTCCTCGAAGCCGTCCGCCTACCGAGCCCCGTTGAGCCGATGGCCGTTGTCGACACAGTCCCGTGGCTCGTGCCACTCGCCGGCATGATCTCCTCCGGCGACTGGGGCTTCGCAGTCGTGAGTCGCAGCACCGCACGACTGTTCCGAGGAGGACCGAGCGCGCTGACCGAGTTCGCGACCATCCATGACGATCTTCACCGCAGGCACGCCCAGGGCGGATGGTCCCAGGCCCGCTTTCAGCGAGGGATCGAGGAGCAGGTGGCATTGCACGCGCGCCGCGTCGCCGACCATCTGCTGCGCGCACATCGACACAGGCCATTCGAGCACCTCGTGATCGTCGCCTCGGACGAGCTACAGCCGGTGATCGTGCACAGCCTTCACAGCACGTTGACCGAACGCCTCGCCGGCACCATCGACGCCGACCTGGAGCACGCCCCCGCAGACGAGATCGCGCGAGCGGTCGAGCCGGTGATCGAACGCGAAGCGCACGACCACGAGCGCGCGCTCGTCGCCTGCATCGAGCAGGCGCTGGGAACCGGCGGCGCGGCCGCCGCAGGGCTCGACGAGGTGCTCTCGACGCTAGAACAGGACCGCGTCGAGGCGCTGCTCGTCCCAGAGCATTCAAACCTCGTCGCGGGGCTGTGCCCGCGTTGCGGACGGCTGTCGACCGCCGACGACGGCAGGTGCCAGCTCGACGGTGCCAGCCTTGCCTCGGTCGACGCGGTCGAGCACGCCGTCGAGGACGCCGCACGCCGATCAGCGCAGATCGTGGTCGTCCGCCACGAGACCGACTGGCTCACAGAGCACGGGGGAATCGCCGCGCGGCTGCGGTGGTGAAGCGAACCTCATCCCTTGACGACGCCGAGACCAAGACGGTCAGCGAGCATGCAGCGCATCGAACTCAACTCGCGTCCTGGGGGAGGCAGATGAGACCCGCGATCGGGAATCACCGGCGGGCGACTGGGCTTCCGCACCGTCCGCGCGATCAGTTCCCAGCCACACCCGCCTCGGCCTCGACTGCGTGGGTGGAATGCTCGACCGCCGGCACGGCCAGCACCGGACACGGCGCAACGTGAAGGAGTCGCAGCGTCACGCTCCCGAGCACCAGCCCGACAACCGCCCCGCGGCCGCGGGTGCCGACGACGATCAGGTCAGCTCCGACCTCCCGGGCGACATCGGCGACTGCGTGCGCGGGCTGCGATCCGACATGGTTGACGACCTTCAAAGTTGCGTCGAATCCCTCCCGCGAGAGCTCCTGCACGACGTCCTTCAGCTTCGCTTCGACCTGCTCCTCGTCGGCGAACACCGCCAGACCCTCCTTCGTCGCAAACCTCTGCACGATGTGCACGACGACAAGCGATGCTCGCTGCTCGCGAGCGAGCGCCTTCGCCACGCTGAGTGCCCTGGCGGCATTCTCCGAGCCGTCCGTGGCCCAAACGATTGTGTTGAACACCAAGCACCTCCAGCTAGACGGAAGTTTTTGAGGGGTTGAGGTCCGATCGCCCGTGTTTGCGGGGGTCGGGCTTCTTTTGGCTGGTGTGATGTAGACACGAAACTGCTTGACTTTCGGCCCTGTGTCCGATAGGGTCATCCTCCGCCAGACAATCAGCCCCCACCGGATGGCCCCTGTGGCCGCTGAGCAGCAGCGCGGCCGACGAACGACTTGCGCGTGCGTTCACGGGAAGCACCAGCCAGCGGCGCACCTCGAGCCGGATTAATAGCGCAAGCCAGCGGCGCGAGAAGCCGCGGCGATCGGCGTTCGCCCGCGCGCCTCCTCGTGGGCGGGAGCAGTCGTCCCGGATCACGCACGCCGGAGTGTCCGTGCGTGGCGAGCCTCGCGCCCGTGGATGGGCCGGGGCGGCACGCACGCGCTGCTCGCCTGCTTCCACCCCAGCCAGCAGAACACGTTCACCGGCCGGCTCACCGAACCGATGCTCGACGCCGTCCTGGCGCGCGTTCGCGAGCTGGCTGGATCCGGCGGCTGATCCTCAGCCGGTGCCGACGATCACGTTTCCGTCTTGCGTAGCCGCGACGCACAGCGTGGTTGACGCACAGGACAGCGCGTTGATCGACTGCGCGTGATCGATCGTCTGCGACTGCCAGAGTGCTGTTGCGCTGCCTGGGTCACTTGAGGTCTGGACCGAACCGGAGCTGTCAGCGGTCATGCACAGCGATGTCGATGGACACGCGACCGCATTGAGCGACCCGCTCGTGCCGGTTTCCGTGCCCTGCCACGAGGACGCTTTCGTCGGACGGGTCGAGGTGATCACGTAGCCACCTTGGGTGGCGGCCACGCATAACGATGCGGCCGGGCACGACACCCCTTCGAATGTGTTGTCGCCGCTGAATGAGTTCTCGTCGAAGTTCGTCGTCAGCTTCCAGTGGTTCGAGCCGCCGGTCGGGTCGGTCGAGGTGAAGATGTCGTTGATGAACCCCTCTCCGGTGCTCTGATCGACGCCGACGCACAATGACTGCCTCGGGCACGCGATCCCTGACATGACGCCCGGGCTGTCACCGTTTTCCGGCAGGACGGCTTCCCTCCAGGCACGCCGGCCTCCGGTCGGGTCCCTCGACACGAACAGGTCGTCCACGCTGTCACCCGCCAGGCAGAAACGGTTAGAGCGACAGTAGACGGCGACCAACCCCGTCCCCTTGCTCGAACGCCCACCGACGATGCGAGCCCTCTTCCATGAGGCTCTGCGGGCCGTGGGGTCGGTCGAGGTCAACACGTACCCGTCATAGTCCACCGCCACGCACAGCGACGTCGACGGACACGAGATCGCGCTCATCGCCTTCGCGTCGTCCACATGCTCGCTGCTCCAGGTATGCGCTGTGGCCGGGTTGGTGGACGTGAGCACGTCCCCCGCTTGATTGATCGCGACGCACAGCCGCGCGCTAGCGCACGAGACGTCCAAGAGCGGGCTGCCGGCGATGTGGCGGGTGGCGGTGTAGCTGTTCGAGTCGGCAACCGTCCACGGGTTCGCAAGCGCCGGGGTCGTTGATGCGTAGACATCGTCGTTGTCGAGGACAAAGCAGCTCGTGTCCGTCGGGCACGACACGGTGTCGGGGACCTGTTGGGCGGAGCCGTTGCCCGCGAACGTCCCGGTCGGCGTCCATGTGCTCGCGGCACCCGCCGGCTGGCTCGAGGCGATCAGCCCGCCATTGCCAGGATCGCCGGCAACGCATAGCGACGCCGACGGGCAGTCGATCTGGCCCGCAACCTTGGTATCAAGCGGAGTCACAGTCCAGTCGCCGGCGCCGCCGGTCGGGTCGCTCGACGACGCGATCACAGTCGTCAAGACCTCATTGTGGCTCGCCGATACCGACGACGAGGTCCCGATCGCAAAGCACAGCGACGCCGACGGACACGAGACGGCCGTGAACTGCTGCCCGAACGACCCGACAGCCTGGTTGCTCCATGCAGCGCTGCCGCCGGTTGGGTTGGTCGAGCTCCAGATGTGTCCTCCATTCTGACCGGCAACACCGCACGCATACGAGCCGGTTGGACAATCCGAGTCAACGGCGACGCACAACGAGGCGGTCGCGCATGACACGACCACCGGCAGGTAGTCGCCATCCTGCGGCTTGTCGATGTTCGCGACCCTCCACGCCGCGGCACCGCCGGTGGGGTTTTCAGACGTGACGACGTTGCCACCGTCGTCGCCGGCGACGCACACCGAGGCCGACGGGCACGACACGCTGACCAGGTTGTTGCCCTTCTCCTGGGACAGCGGTGTGACGGTCCACGCGGGCGCTCCGCCCGTCGGGTCAGTCGAGGCCGCGACGAACGACTTCCCCGACGGCCACGCACAAGCTTGGCGACGCACAGGAGATCGCAGTCAGAGCAGAGCCGTGCTGAAGTGGGGCCGTGGCCTGCCAGCTCGTGCCGGCAGCCGCCGGCCGAGTCGAGGTGAGGACCTCGCCGTCTCCGGCGATCGCCACGCACAGCGATGCGGTCGGACACGAGATCGCCGTCAACGTGCTCGACACGGTCGGCCCGCTGACGACCTTGCGCAGGTGACCCACCGGCCGCGGTACCGACCAGCGCAAAGACGCCGGCGACGCCGGCGACGCCGCGGTCGCGGTCGCGGTCGCGGTCGCGGTCAACACCACGCTCGCGACCGAGGCCATGATGAACAGCGCAGTGAGCTGTCGGGGCCTCATAAACGCTCTCTTGCAGTCCAATCCCATTCGCCAGGTCTCGTCTCTCAGGTCACGCGTACGCCCGACGCGAGCGACACGAGACCAACCACCCTACTGCGGCTCACCGCGGTAGCTGGGGTTCGGGCCGCTTCAGTTGGCGGAGCGCGCGTCTTCAGCGGCCGATAGCTCGCTTGCGGAAGGGACGAGCAGCACCGGCTCCGGGCCTGATCGCTCGCTGCCGGTCCGTGGTCATTGCGATCACGTGGGCGGCGTCGACCACGTCGCTGCGTTTGGTGCGGAGCGGTCACGACTTCGCCGTGGCTGCTTCAGGCGTGATCCACCATCGGATCCGCCACGGGTAGTTGGCCGCTCTTCGTTCCGAGCAGCCACGACCCGGCCTTCGCGCCATCGCCTGGCGCGTGGCCGCATTGCCGCTACTCGAGCCACCATGCGACATGCCTCCTTTGGCCGGCCCCGGCGCGGAAGCAGGCACGTCGCCGAGCCGCCCGTCAGGCGGCGGAGCAGGCACGACGCGCGCGGCGCCGTGGCGCATCGGCGCGTGGCCGCTCTGGTCTGGAAGCGGCGAGCTCTTCGCCGCGTGCCGGCTGATCCGGTTACGCCTACAGCGGCAGTGCGGGTGTCGACGCCGTCGTGACCGCTTTGCTGCTTGCAGCTTCCCGGCCTTCGGCTAGCGCCCCGAGCATCGGTCGGACCGATCCGTCGGCGACGCGCAACGTGCGCACTGAGGCGAATAGGAGGGGTCCGCCGACCACGTGCCGGACACCTGCATTGTGCGCGTGACGGTAATCGTCGACGGCGACCTCAGGCGGTGGACCGAGCCGCGGGCTAGTTGCCTTGGTCCATCGGTGCGTCGTTGGCGAGAAGATTTTCGCAGAGCCTCAGACAATCGCGGCAGA
>OCTA010000287.1_pt1 | contig 46454 bp, 40 predicted proteins | sample 1538991 | NCBI WGS metagenome assembly OCTA01 (sample SAMEA3539302, study PRJEB22396) | soil metagenome | biome: tundra; feature: field; material: soil | place: USA | collected 2010-05 | depth 0.15 m
TTCGTTGAACGCCCAGAGATCCTCCAGCGCCCCGCCACCTCGGGCCAGGATGATGACGTCCACGTCGTCGATGGCCTCGAGGCGCCGCAGGGCCGCCGCGATCGCCAGCGAGGCGCCTTCGCCCTGCACCGGCGTCGGCGACAGCAGGATCGGCAGCGGGAAACGGCGCTGTGCCACCCGGATGATGTCGCGGAAGACCGCGCCCTGCGGCGAGGTGACCACCCCCAGCCGCCGGGGGAGAAACGGCAACGGCCGCTTGCGCGCCGGATCGAACAGCCCCTCGGCGCCCAGGCGCTGCTTGAGCTGCTCGAACGCCAGCGCCAGCGCGCCTGCGCCGGTCGGCTCGATCTCGGCAACCGACATCTGAAAGCGCCCGCGCGCCTCGTAGAGGGTGAGGCGTCCCCGGCAGCGGACGGCCATCCCCTCTTCCAGCGTGAAACGCAGCCGGGCCGCCTCGCGGGAGAACAGGACGCAATCGAGCTGGGCCTCCTCGTCCTTCAGACAAAAATAGAGGTGACCGGGCCCGGAGCGCTTGAGACCGGAGACTTCGCCCTCGACGCGAACGTCGGCAAAGCGGCTCTCGAGGGTCACCCGCGCCGCCCGCAGGATCTCGGTGACCGAGAAGATTCTTGGCGCGGCGGGCGCGGCCGGTTCGGGGAGCGCGGCCGGCCTAGGCGGCGCCAGCGGCTCGCCCGGTGCTTCGGGCGCCCGGCGCGGGTCGTCGGATCGCTCCGGGGATTCCTGGCGGAGCCCGGTCAGGAAGGAGAGCTGCGCTTCTGGACGCCCCCCGTCCGGGCGCCCCCCGTCCGGGCGCCCCCCGTCTTGGCGCCCCCCGTCTTGGCGCCCCCCGTCTTCGTGCCCCGCCTTGCGAGTCATTTGGCGGCGCGCGCGGCCGCCCGTTCGTAATCGGCCGCGCTGGCCCGCACGACCTCCAGATCGTGGTACGCGCGGTTCTTGTCCTCCTCGGTCCCCTGGGCCAGACCGGCGAACCCCCAGCCGCCGTTCTTGCCGAGCGCGAACAGAATCCGGCCGCCGTTCGGGAGCACCGCAGAGGCCTGATCGTCACCGGGCCCACGCTCGAAGGACGCGGGGGTGTCCATCACCAGCGGCGCCAGCATGGGGATGAGGCGGGGCGCGGCCGAGACCCGGAACAGCTCGCGCGCGCTCGACGCGGTGGCCGCCCGCTCGAAGCGATTCTTCTCCCGGTCACGTTGCGGGCCTTCCGGGTAGTTGCTGAGCACGATGTCGTAGGCCTCGCGATGCCACTTCTGGATCGTCATGAGGGCCCAGCGCGTCTCCTGGTCGAGCGCGTCGAAAAGCGCCCCGCCGTCCCCGGCCGTGATCGCCGCGGCGAACCGCCGGTAAGCCTCCTCGGGCGTCTTCGACTTGTGGCGGCAACCCGCCGTGCCCGCCACGAGGATCGCCAAGAAGCCGATGAAGACGGGCCCCTGGCCGTGCCGGGCGCGTGCGCGCGATCGGAGCAACACCCCCCGCACATAGCGGAAACAGCCTCGCAGAGCAAGCCTGTGCTAGGCTGGCCGCAAGCGCCGCGAAAGACATGACCGATCCGGCCCAGACCGATCGCCCCGCAGGTGCCGCGCCGGGCGTCGTCGATGAGTTCGCGCACATCCCGCACTCGCGCGGGCGGCACCCGTTGGTGGCGGTCGCGGGCGCGCTGCTGGCGTTCTTCCTGGTCTTCCACAGCCGCCGCGAGCTGCGCTACGCGCTCCTGTCGGGCCAACCGCTGGAGATGGGGAGCGCCCGCGAGACGTTCGGCTCCGGCAAGATCCCGCCCGATCTCGAGAACCGCTACGTGCGCATCTCCGGCCTCCCCGATCGGGAGAGCGCCCTCGAGCTCGACACCAAGGGGTCGTGGGTGTTCAGTCAATTCTTCCGCGTCCTCGGCACCGGGGACCGGCTGTTCCTGCACCGGCGGGAGAGTCCCCTGCCGGCGGCGCGGGCCGAGGCGGACGTGTTCGAGGGTCGACTCATCCACGTCGACGATCTCCCGTTTGCCGCCGCCATCCGGAGGTACTTCGCCACCCACGTGGCGGCCACCCACTTCTTCGCGCCCGAGGTGTTCGCGCGCGCCCTGCGCGCCCCGCGCACCGGGCCGACGCTGACCGTCGTGGATCGGAGCGGCGACGGGGTTTCGCTGGTCGATGGGGAGACGGTGGCGATAGACGTTCTGCCGCCAGACCAGGTGCAGGTTGGACTGCCGCGTGCCCGCTTCGCGACCGAGGACGACGCGCGGGCGGCGCTGACCTCGCGTGGCGGCGAGATCGTCAAGGCGCTCGGCGCCATCAAGGCCAAGCCGTCGGCGGCCGTGCCCGAGGCCGGTCCGCTCTCGTCGACACCGGAACCCCCGGAGCGCTGGACCTTCTTGGTGAAGTTTCCCGCCGGCCAGCGGCAGGCGGCTCTCGACGCGCTGGGGAATCTCGATCGGCTGGTCGAGATCCGGGACGCGCGGCAGACCATCGAGGTCAAGGTGGCGGACGTCGCGGCCGCTGCGCCCGGGGATGCCAAAGCGGGCGCGCCCCAGGGCGGCTCGGGCGGCGACCTGGTCGTTCGTCCCGGCCAGGGTCCGGCGCGGCAGCTGTCGGCCGCTTCGATCGCGGCGATTCACACCATGGCGCCGGTGGTGATCCCCGACGACGCCTATCTGCTGGTCGAGGGGGAGATCCCCCGCGAGCACCTTCCGACGATCCTCCTGGCGCTGATCCTGGTGATGTTCGGGACCGTCAATCTGGTCGGCCTGCTGCGTGAGCTCTCGCGATGATCTTCGAATGACGCTGCGGATCTACGACACCCGGGCCGGAAAGAAGATCCCGTTCGAGCCGCTCACGTCGGGGCAGGTCGGGATCTACAGCTGCGGGATCACGGTCTACGATCGGTGCCACGTCGGGCATGCGCGGATGATGGTGGCCTTCGACGTCATCGTCCGCCATCTGCGCGCCTCGGGCTACGCCGTCCACTTCGTCCGCAACGTCACCGACGTCGACGACAAGATCATCAGGAAGGCGCAGGCAGAAGGGCGCTCGGCCGCGGAGGTCGCTCAGCATTACACCGACCTCATGAACGCCGACCTGCGGGCGCTCGACGTGCGACCCGCCGACACCGAGCCGCGCGCCACCGAGCACATCGCCGAGGTCATCGACATCATCGAGCGTCTCATGGGCCGCGGCTTGGCCTACGCGGCGTCCGGGGATGTCTACTTCGCGGTGCAGGAGTTTCCCCGTTACGGCCAGCTCTCCGGACAGAGCGTCGACGACCTGCGCTCCGGCGCGCGGATCGAGGTCGGCGAGCAGAAGAAGAGCCCGCTGGATTTCGCCCTGTGGAAAGCGGCCAAACCGGGCGAGCCCTGCTGGCCCAGCCCCTGGGGCCCCGGGCGACCCGGCTGGCACATCGAGTGCTCGGCCATGGCGCACCGCTATCTGGGCGAACCGTTCGACATTCATGGCGGCGGCGCCGATCTGATCTTCCCCCACCACGAAAACGAGCTCGCCCAATCCGAAGGGGCGTTCGGGGACGGTCACTTCGCGCGCCACTGGCTCCACTCCGGGATGGTGAACTTCGGCGGCGAGAAGATGTCGAAGTCGCTCGGAAACGTGGTCGCCATCCGCGACGTGGGCGAGACCCACGATCTGGAGGCTCTGCGCCTGCACCTCATCGGCGTTCACTACCGCAGCCCGGTGGCCTTCACGGTCGCGCCGGAGGGGGGCGCGGCGCGCTTCCCCGAGCTCGACGAGGCCGAGGGCCGGCTGGCCTATTTCTATCGGACGCTGGAACGGCTGGCCGCGGCCCCCGGCGAGGACGACGGCGGGGCGGTGGTGCCGCCCGCGGATCGCACGCTGGCCGCGTTCGGCGAGGCGATGGACGATGATTTCAACACCGCGGCGGCGATCGGCCAGCTCTACGAGGCCTTCGTGCTGGCGAACAAGCTGCTCGACGAGCCACAGGCAGCGGCCAAGGACGTGCGGCGGCGCACGCTGGTCCGGCTGCGCCGCGATCTCGCCAAGTGCGGACAGACGCTGGGGATCTTTCAGCGCGAGCCGGCCGCCTTCCTGACCGCCTACCGTGGGCGGCTCTGCGCCCGACGGGGTATCGATCCGGCGGCCGTCGAGAGCCGCATCGGGGAACGGGCGGCCGCCCGTGCCGCCAAGGACTTCGCGCGCGCCGACCAGATCCGCAAGGACCTGCAGGCCACCGGCGTCGAGCTCATGGACACCCCCGCTGGAACGACCTGGCGGGTGGTTTAACCGCTAAGGGTCGTCCGGGCTGTCGGGGTCGTCTTTGATCGGCGTGCGGCCGTTGTTGACGCGCTCGCGGAGCTCCTTGCCCACCTTGAAGAACGCCAGACGCTTCGGGCGAACGCGCACGGCCTCACCGGTGCGGGGGTTGCGCCCCTGATATTCCTTGTAGGCCCGGATGGAGAAGCTACCGAATCCGCGAATCTCGATCCCCTCGCCTTTGCAAAGCGCGTCGACCATGGAATCGAACATCTGGCAGATGAGCAGCTCGGCGCGACCGTGCGGCAGCTTCGTCCGCTCGGAGATGAGATCGATGAGATCCGCCTTCGTCATCTGGGCCGCTTGACTACTGTACCCGTAATCACGCAAGGAAGTCAAAGGTTACAACCAGTTACGTCGCTGGGTCTACCCCAGCGTCGTTGCGCCGCCCAGGTAGGGGCGCAGCGCCGTGGGGACATCGATGCGTCCGTCGGCGCGCTGATAGGTTTCGAGCACCCCGATCAGCGTGCGGGGCAGGGCCAGACCCGAGCCGTTCAGGGTGTGGACGAAGCGGGCTTTGTCCTTCCCTTCCTTGAAGCGGATGCGGGCGCGCCGGGCCTGAAAGTCGCCAAAATTGGAGCAGGAGCTGACCTCCAGCCATTCGTTGCATCCCGGCGCCCACAACTCCAGGTCGAGCTTCGCCATGGCGGAAAACGACAGATCGCCGGTGCACATCTGGACCACCCGGTAGGGGATCTCCAGCGCCTTGAGCACGTCCTCGGCGTCGCTCAGCAGCGCGGTCAGCTCGTCCATGGAAGTTTCCGGACGCACGAATTTGACCAGCTCGACCTTGTCGAACTGGTGCCCGCGCTTGATGCCGCGGGTGTCGCGACCGGCCGCCATCTGCTCGCGCCGGAAGCAGGCGGTGAACGCGACGTGCCGGATGGGGAGCTTGGCGCCGTCCAGGATCTCGTCGCGATAGAGGTTCGTGACCGGCACCTCGGCCGTGGGGATGAACCAGAAGTCCTCTTCGGCGTCGCGATATAGATTGGCGCCGAATTTGGGGAGGTTGCCGGTGCCGACCAGGCACTCGCGCCGCACCATGTAGGGTGGGTAGATCTCGACGTAGCCGTGTTTTTCGGTGTGCAGGTCGAGCATGAAGGTGATGAGGGCGCGCTGCAGCCGCGCGCCCCAGGATTTGAGCACGTAGAAACGCGAGCCCGAGATCTTCACCCCCCGCTCGAAGTCGATGATGTCGAGCGCGGTCCCGAGGTCCCAGTGGGGCTTGGGCGCGAAATCGTACTGGCGCCGGGTCCCCTCCTCGCGAACCACCTGGTTTTCGGTTTCGTCCTTCCCGACCGGCACCGAGGGGTGCGGCAGGTTCGGCAGGTCGAGCAGCAGCTCGTCGAGCCCCGCCTCGGCCGCCGCCAGCGCTGCGGCCAGCTGTTCGATCCTCTCCTTGAGCGCGGTGCCCTGCGCCTTGGCCTCTTCGCGCGCCGGCCCCGGGGCCGCGCGCCCGATCTCCTTGGAGATCCGGTTCTGCTCGGCCTGGAGCGTCTGCGACTCGTTCTTGAGATCGCGCAGGCGGGCGTCGGCGGCGGTCACGCCCGCGAGGTCGACCGGCGCCCCCAGCCGTTCGTATGCCTGTCGAACCTCGTCGGGTTTTTCACGCAGCAGTCGGATGTCGATCACGGCCCGCGGAGTGTATTCGACAGCCCGCGCCGGGCAAAGCCCGGTCGCGGTTCAAGCCATCCTACGCCCCTGGCGAGGCCGATCGCGGTTCAAGCCGCCTGCGCCACGGGGGTTTGAACCCCCAGGGCCGCGTTTTCGGCTTTGCGCGCCTCAAGCAGCGTGAGGCGGATCTCCTGGCCGATCTCCGGATGCTCGGCGATGTAGGCGCAGGCCTTGTCGCGCCCCTGGGCGATTCGTTCGCCCTTGAAGGAGTAGAACGCGCCCGCCTTCTCGAACAGGCCTGCGTTCGAGGCCAGATCGACGATCTCGCCGGGCGCGTTGACGCCGACCCCGTAGAGGATGTCGAACTCCGCCTCGCGGAACGGCGGTGCCACCTTGTTCTTCACCACCTTGACGCGCGCCCGGTTGCCGACGATCTGCTCGCCATTTTTGACCGTCCCGATCTTGCGGATGTCGAGCCTCACCGAGGCGTAGAACTTGAGCGCGTTGCCGCCGGTGGTGGTCTCTGGGTTGCCGTAGACGACGCCGATCTTCTGGCGGAGCTGGTTGATGAACACCACCGCCGTGTCGTTCTTGACGGTGGCGGCGGTCAGCTTGCGCAGGGCCTGGCTCATGAGCCGGGCCTGCAGGCCCATGTGCGCGTCGCCCATCTCGCCCTCGATCTCGGCCCGGGGCACCAGCGCGGCGCCGGCGTCGATCACGATCAGATCGACGGCGCCGCTGCCGACCAGCTTGTCGGCGATCTCGAGCGCCTGCTCGCCGCAGTCCGGCTGCGACACCAGCAGATCCTCGATGCGGACGCCGAGCTTGCGGGCGTAGCCGACGTCCAGCGCGTGCTCGGCGTCGATGAAGGCGCAGACGCCGCCGGCCCGCTGGGCCTGCGCGATCGCCTGCAGCGTCAGCGTGGTCTTGCCCGACGACTCGGGGCCATAGATCTCGATCACCCGCCCGCGCGGCAATCCACCCACGCCGAGGGCGATATCGAGCCCGACCGAGCCGGTCGGAATCGTACCGATCTCGGCGATCTCGCCACCGCAGAGCGGCATGATCGCCCCCTTGCCGAACTGCTTTTCGATGGCGGCGATCGCGCCGGCCACGGCCTTCATTTTCTCCTTGATGCTGGACATGGGTCGCTCCTTTTGGTCGGGTCGTTTTTAGGTGTCATGAGGTCAGACAGGGGGTCAGACGGTGGGTTGGTCTAGGACGCGGTACTGGAGGGTTTCGGCCAGGTGGGCGGCGCGCACGACCGGGCTCCCCTCGAGGTCGGCGATGGTGCGGGCCACGCGCCGGATACGGGTGATGGCGCGCGCCGACAGGCCGAGGCGCCCGGCGGCCCGTTCCAGGAGCTCGTGTCCGGCATCGTCGATGGGGGCGACTTTCGACAGGGCGGCCGAGGTCAGGCGCGCGTTGGACGTTCCGCCACGCCTCCGCTGCCGATCGCGGGCCTCCGCGACGCGATCCCGGACGACGGCGGTCGGCTCGCCGGGCTCGGCGTGGGCCAGCTCGTGATAGGGCAGCGCCGGGACCTCGACGTGCAGGTCGATGCGGTCGACCAGCGGGCCGGAGAGCCGCGCCCGATACCCGCCGATCGCCGCGGCCGAGCAGATGCAGGTGCGGACCGCGCTGCCGAGGTAGCCACACGGGCAGGGGTTGAGGGCGGCGATGAGCATGAAGTCGGCCGGGTAGACGGCCGCGCGTCGGGCGCGCACGATGGTCACGGTGCGGTCCTCGAGCGGCTGGCGGAGGCTCTCGAGGACGGAGCGCGGGTACTCCAGCAGCTCGTCTAGGAAGAGGACACCGTTGTGCGCCAGCGAGATCTCGCCGGGGCGCGCGTGCGGCCCGCCGCCGATCAGGCCCGCCGGCGATACCGTGTGGTGCGGCGCACGGAATGGACGTGCGCCGACCAGCGCCGATCCACCCAGGAGGCCGGCGATCGAGTAGACCATCGTCGTCTCGAGCGCCTCGTCGAAGGTGAGTGGCGGCAAGATGCCCGGGAGGCGCTGGGCCAGCATGGTCTTCCCGGAGCCCGGCGACCCGACGAACAGGAGGTTGTGGCCCCCCGCCGCCGCGATTTCGAGCGCGCGGCGAGGCACCTCCTGCCCGCGGACCTCGCCCAGATCCGGGAGGGTCGTCCGCGCCGCGGCGGTCGTGGTCGCAGCGGAGGCTGTCGCTGTCGAGGTCGTCTCTCCCCGCAGAACGCCGATGAGCTCGGTCAGATGTCGCGGCGCCTGGACGTCGCAGCCGCCCACGACGGCCGCTTCAGCCGCGTTTTCGGGTGGAACGATCAGCCGGCGCACCTGCCGTCCGCGGGCCCAGGCCGCGATGGGCAGGACGCCCCGCACCGGTCGCAACGTTCCATCGAGCGCGAGCTCCCCCACGAACAGCGTGTTGCCGAGGACGCCGGGATCGAGCATCCCCGCCGCGCAGAGCATTCCGACGGCGATCGGGACATCGTACGCGGCGCCGTCCTTGCGCAGATCCGCCGGCGCCAGATTCACCGTGATCCGCCGGGGCGGCAGCTTGAAGCCGCTGTTCTCCAGCGCGCCTCGGATCCGGACGCGGCCCTCGCGGATGCCGGCGTCCGCCAGCCCCACGATGTTGCAGCAGGGCAGCCCTACCGCGACGTCGACTTCGACGTCGATCGGCGCCGCTTCGATCCCCACCACCGCCGCTGAGGCGACTCGCGCGAACATCCCGCCTGACATTGCGAAGGCAATGCCAGCCGCTGGGCCCGTCTTGTCGGGCTCGACCCCGACCGAACGGCCGTCGCCCGGTCAGGCCGTCCCGCGGTCGGCCGGACGCTCTCTCCGCAAACCGTCCGACGAGGCACCCAAGCACCTCACTTGCCATCGCTGGCCGTCAGATCAAAAAGTCAGGCGTAGCCCCAGGCGCGCGTTGAACGGCGTCTGGTAGGCCAGGGGCTGACCGAAGTTCGGGTTCTTCGTGATCGGCGCCCCGCCGACGTTCTTGGCGAACTTCAGATCCTGCGCCGTGCCGTTGGCGATCGGGGGGGCGGCGTCATAGGTGTAGTTGTCGTCCTCCAGGAGCGCCGTCTGCTGATTGAAGATGTTGAACAGATCGATGAACGCCTCCAACCTCATCTTGTCGGAGAGCGCGCGGCCGTAAGCGATCTTCCCGTCGAGCTCGGTGATCGTCGGGGTGCGACCAGCCGACCCGCGCGGCAATAGCAGCACGAGCTGATAAGGCGATCCCGGCTCGAGGTTGCCGACGTAGTTGCGGGGCATGCCCGATCGGCCCGTGAACGATAGCCCGACCGTGAAGCGACCCCGGCCCACCGGGTGGGTATAGAAACCGTCCAGGTGGACGAGATGCGGGTGGTCGTTGGGCAGCGCGCCCTTCTGGTTGACTTCGAGCTCCGGGGCGTCGTAGGCGTTGCCGCCGTTGGGCGAAATGTAGTTCGTCTCGGCCTGATAGAGGCCCTCGTAGTTTCCGATCAGACGGGAGTAGGTATAGGACGCCCGGGCAAACCAGTTCTTCGAGAAGCGTTTGTTCAGGGAGAGGGTAATGGCGTCGTAGGTCCGCTCGGGCGGCGGCGCCGCCGCCAGGGTCTGCAGGGTCGCCAGGTTGTATTGAGCCGTCGCCGCCGCGCTCGTCGCGACAGGATCGTTCGGATGGGCCGCCGCCGCCGTCTGGGCCTGCTGGAGCTCGTTCCGTGCGGTAGTGATGGCCGAATCGGGGACGTGGCCGGGGTTGGCGAGGATGGCGTTGGCGAATCCCGGGCCGTAGCCGTCTTCGATGATCGTGCCGAGCCAGCGGTGCTGGTAGTCCGCCCGCACCGTCATGTCCTCCATGATCTCGCGTTCGGCCGTGGCGACGATCTCGTTGTGGTATTGCCCCTGGAGGTTCGACTGGGCGTACTCGCTGTTGAAGGTCGGGGGTTGTGCGGGCTGCAGGGGGCCGCAACGGGTAAACTCGGCATTGCCGGTCCACGCGTAGGGGTTCGAGAGGTTGCCGGGGCAGTTGCCGAAGGCCTGCTGCGTGACGACGAAGTTCTCGTTGCTGAAATAGCGCGCGGCGACGTCGAGCGGCACCGCTTCGTAGTAGCGGCCGTAAGAGACCGAGAGCTTCGAGCGGCCGTCGCTGAAGGGATCGTAAACCGCGCTGAGCCGGGGGCTGATGTTGTTCGTATCCAGGAAGGAAGAGCCGTTGTAGGCGTAGATCTTTTCGAGCTCGAGCCGCGCGCCGACGTTGATGGTCAGGTTCCGAAGGTGGTCGGGGCTGTAGCTATCCTGAAGGAAGAAGGCATTCGAGAGGCTCTTGACCGCGTTGTGGAACCCATCTTGGTAGGCCGGCGACATGGTCAAATTCGTGGCCGGCAAAGCGCCGCTCGTGTAGTCAATCGGGGACTGACCCGGCGGGAGCGAGAAAAACGTGGTGGGAAAGAAGCCGTTACCTGGATAGAGCTGCACGAAGCCCTGCCCTCCGGGCGGTCCCGAGTAGTTGAGAGCCAGATCGAGCGTCGCGAGATCGATGTGCCATCCGTACTTGAGCTCGTGATGCCCACCGGCCTCGAAGACGTGCGTCGACTTGACCTCGCCGGACCAGCGAAATGCCGTCGACTTGTTGATGATGCCGAAGCCCCCGCCGAAGTAGTAGGGGGTCACCGGGCAGGGCTTGAAACCGTCGGCGGTCGGCGCGCAGCCGGGCGCGTTCTCGACATCCGAAACGCTCGTTCCGCCGTACTGGAGCTCGTTCAGGCTGTTGAGCTGGGCATAGGGCGACCGGTCGTAGAAATATTCGCTGTGCATGCCGGCCAGGACGTCGAGCTGCCAGCGCCGCTCATAGAACTTCGAGACCCAGTGTGCCGTGAGGTCGGTGTTGACCTTGGTCAACGACTCCATCGCCGTCCGTGGATTCCCGTTGAAGCTGTCGATCCCGTACTGATTCTTCATCTCCTGGTTGAAGCTCGGGGCTCCAACCAGCGCCAAAGTCAGCTTGTGGTCGGGCCGCGGAATCCAATCGACCGACGCGGCGTAGTTGTAGGTCCGGTGCGTTTCGTCCATGCGCGCCGTCCAGTCAATCTGGTGGATGGCCGCCAGGCCATTTGCGTTCAGTAACGGGCTGCCGGGGTTGTTGGGATCTTCCGTCTCCGCGTAGGTCAACCGGAAGACGTGGGCGTTGGTGATCCGCGGCGCGAAGCCGACCCACAAGAAGAGCTTGTCCTTGATGAGGGGTCCGCCGACCTCGACGCCGATGCTGTCGTCGAAGTCGGGCCTCCGGACGCCGCCCAGCGAGTCCCCGACCGGCACGATGGCGTTGGCACTGCCCGACAGCCAATAGGGAGACCAGTACCCGAACGCGCTCCCTTTCCACTCGTTGGTGCCGGATTTGAGGACGGTATTGATGACGCCGCCCATCGCGCCGCCGTACTCGGCTTGATACCCGCCGCTGTTGACGTCGACCTGGGTCACGAACTCGATCGGAAAGTTGGTGCCGGCCCCGATGCTCGCCTGCCCACTGTCGAGGTTTCCGTATCGAATCCCGGTGACGTTGAGGCCGTTGACGATGTAGATGTTCTCGAGGCCCGTGGCGCCGCCGATGGAGACGTTGCCGCTGCCATCGATGAAGGCCCCGGGCGCCCTTTCGATGATGTCGCCGTAGGTGCGGCCGATCGGGACGTTGTTGGCGAAGTCTTGATCGAACTGGGCGCCGATCCGGGCGCTGCCCACGTCGACGAAAGGTGCCTTGCCGGTGATGACGTACGTCTGCTGCGCCGCTGCCTGCGCGACGGCACCAGCGATCTTGGCGTTCACCCGGACCGTCTTGTCGGCCTGGACCACCACGCCGGGCTGCTCGACCTGGGTCGTGGTGTTGGCGGCATAGAAGCGGATGACGTAGGTCCCGATCGGCAAGCTGGTGAAGCGATACTCGCCCTTGTCGTCGGTCAGCGTGGCGTCCTCGCCCTGCGGTCCCTGCATGATCACCGTGACGCCGCCCATCGGTGCGCCGGTGTCCTGATCGGAGACGCGGCCGGTGACCCGGCCGGTGGTCTCCTGGGCTTGGGCCAACCCTCCGACCAGCAACAGAGCCAATCCCAAAGCGGTTGCACCAGCACGAATCCGATTCATCTGACCTCTCTTTCGGTGCGCGAGAATTTGGGACAGGCTTCGCATCGAGCGCGCCGACATCAGGTGGCGCTCGTCGTGAAGGAGACCGGCATGACGGCGCCGACCGCGTCGCCGTCCAGGTCGGTGGCCGTGGGGTCGACCGTGATGGTGATGGTGGAGCTGGCCGGCCAATTGCCGCTGGCTGTAGCGGGTGTAATCGAAACGGTCAATCCATCCGCGGAGGAGGGTGTGAAGGCGATCGGGCCCGTCACCGACGTGGCGGTGATTGTCACGTGGGTCGCGATCGCCGTCGGATCGACCAGGTTGTTGAAAGTGATGGTCGCGGGCGTGCTATCCGGGGTCACGGTGGTGGGCGGGATCGCGCAGGCCCCCGCGTCGGCGGCGAGCGGCGTCGTCGGCGGGGCCGTGATCGATCCGGTGAAGCCGGCCGTCGAGTAGGTCAGGCTGCCGGCCGCGAAGAAGCCGGTCCCCATGAAGGCGGTCTTGCCGTCCTTGGCGCGGACCTTGGTAGGGTCCAAGGTGATGGTCACGGCAGCGGCCGTGGGGAGCGCGGGCTGGCCCGCAAAGAGCAAGCTGGGACCGTCCGAGCGGAAAGCACCCAACAGCGGAAAGATTATCTCGTTGGGGCTGCCGTTCGACGCGTAGTCCACGGTCACGGCGACCGGGTTGGGCGGCGTCGGGGAAATCATGGTGGTCGCGACGTTGGGCACGCCCCCTCCGTCGCCCGGGTCGAACGGCGCGGTGTCGAGGAGCCGATCGAAGACGAACAGCGCGACCGAGGTGGGCGCGAACGGCTCGCAGTTCCAGGTGCCGCCCAGAGGGACGGCGGCGTCCGATGCCGCGTCCGCGGCACCAGCGTCCACGGAGCCGTCTGCGGACGCGGCGCCGGCGTCGGGCGTCCCGGCGTCGGTGCAGGTCGGTGCGGGCGGCGGCGAGGGCGGGGTGTTGGCGAAACAGCGGCACCAGTTCTTGGCGCTGACCTGGCGACAAATGGGCACCGGAACCGTCGGATCGCACATGCCGCCGGTGGCGGCCGCCGTCGTCCCTCCGACGCCGGCGTCCGTTGCGCCCCCGCCGTCGCCGGCCGCCCCGGTCGGGCAGTCGGTCACGTTGGAGGGGATGCTGGTGACGTTCGTCGCCGTGTACGGGTTCTCGACGATGTCGATCTCCGTCAGGACGGGTGCGCCGGGCTTGACGCTTTGATTCGGGCTGCAGGCGGCGCCGAAGGTGGCGAGCGCGGCGGCCAGGCCAACTAGGACAGGGCGCTCAATTTGAGGAAACAGCCGCTTCATTCGGGCTCCTTTGACCTGTAGGGTGCGACGTTGGCGAGCGAGAGACACCACCCGTTGGCCGGCATCGTATCAGTGATTTGACCGCCTGTGAATTTCGGCGGTTTCCGTCGTTCCTTTACCCACCTACCCAACCTTCCCAACCTTCCACCTTCCACCTCCCGCCTTCCACCTCCCGCCAGTTGACGGAATACGGCCTCCCGGCAGTTGACGGAATACGGCGCTAGCGGTCGTCTTTGGTGACGATGCCGAGGGTCTTGGCCCCGGCACCCTTGCAGATATCCATGATCCGGACGGCCCGTCCGTAGTTGGCGTCGTCGTCGATCCGGAAGAACACCACCTTCTGCCGATCGTGCTGCAGCCGCTCCCCGACCCGCGCCGCCAGGGCCTCCGCGGCGACCGCCTCGCCGTTGAGCGAGAGCACGTCGTGCGCGTCGAGCTCGACGACGATCGGGTTCTCGCCCGGGGGCTGGGGGACGTTCTCGGTCTGCTTCTGCGGGATCTTGGCGACGATCTCCTTGAGCATCACCGGCGTCATCACCATGAAGATGATCAGCAGGACCAGCACGATGTCGATGAGCGGGGTGACGTTGATCTCCCCTTGCGGGCCGCGCCGTCCACCTCCGACCGCGAAGGCCATCAGCGCGCCGCCTCGGCCGAGCGTTCTTCTTCGGTGCCGAGCTGGACATCCTCGACTCCCGCGCGGTGAATGGCTTCCATCGTCGCCCGCGCGGTGCCGTAGCGGATTCGATGGTCGGCCTTCACGAAGATCCCCTTGTCGGGATAGCGGCGGCGCTCTTCTTGAACCGCCGCGCCCAGCCTTTCGAGGGGCACCTTGTCGGCGTTGACGTAGACCTCACCGCTCGCGTTGATTGAAACCACCAGGTCCTTGTTGTCGTCGTTCTTTCGGTCGTGGTGGCTGGTGATGGGCAGATCGACGCTGACGCCACGGACGATCATGGGCGTGATCACCATGAAGATGATGAGCAGCACCAGCACCACGTCGACCAGCGGGGTCACGTTGATCTCCGCCCGGACCTGCCCCTTGGGGTGGGCCTTGGTGTGGAGGCGGCGGCGTCTGGGGGCGCGGGCTTCCGTCACACCGCGCCGCCCCGCAGGATGGTGTCGACCAGCTCGGAGGCCGTCTCGTCGATGTCGATGGTGACGTCGTCGAGCCGCGCCGTGAAGTAGTTGTAGAACCAGACCGCGATGATGGCGACGCCCAGGCCGACAGCGGTCGTGATGAGCGCCTCGGCGATGCCGGCCGAGACGGTTCCGATGCCTCCGCCGCCCTTGGTCGGGTCGGACAGCTTCTGGAACGCCGTGATGATGCCGCCCACCGTGCCGAGCAGGCCGACGAAGGGCGCCGACGAGGCGACGGTGGCCAGCACGGGCATCCCGCGCCGCAGCCCAGCCAGCTGGCGCTCCTTGGTGCGCTCCATGGCGCGGTTGACGATCTCGGCCAGGTCGAACGGCGCGACGGCCGGGGCGCCAGGTTTATCCAGGTCGCGCGCGAGCTCGCGGAGCCCGGCGCCGATCACCGTCGCCACCGGGCTGCCGGCGAACCCCTTGTCGAGTCCCACCGCCTCCCGCAGCCTGCCGGTTGCTTCCACCAGCGGCGCCAGCGCCTCGATGAAACGCCGCGACTGCTCGCGGCCGCGCCGGTAGGTGAGCAGCCGCTCGCCCGTGATGGCCAGCGAGTAGAGCGACATCACGATGAGGACCACCACCACCGCCCGGGCCTGAAAGCCCATCTCGTGCCACAGTCCAACCAGTGTGAAATCCATGTCTGTCTCCTCGACGGGGAAAGGGCTTTGCGGGGCCCTACTGACCTCTGAATTCGAAGTTCATCGGATAGCAAAAGGGGATCGGGCTGTTGTTGGCCATGTACGGACGGTAGTGCCAGGTCTTGACCACGCCGAGGACGCCCTCGTCGAGCATCGGGTCGGCCCCCTTGAGAATGGACACCTTGTCGACCGTTCCATTCGGCGTGACACAGATCTTCGCGAGCACGTGATAGACCGCGCCGGCGCGGCGCAGGGAGGGCGGGAAGGGGGGATCGGCGCCCGAGGCCTTCTGGCCGATGCCAATGTTCGGAGGCAAGAACTTCGCCGCCACCGGCACGGTTCCGCCGCCCCCGATCGTTCCGCCCACCACGCCGCCCGTCTTGCCCCCGATGGTTCCACCGATGGTCCCCCCGATGGTTCCGCCGATGACGCCCCCTTTGACGCCCCCTTTTTCACCCGGTCCATCCGACGGGTCTGGTTTGGGCGTCTCTTTGGGTGCCTCCTTGGGGGTCTCTCGCGGCTGCACGATCTCCGAGGTCTTGGGCTGAACGGTCAGCTTCGGCTTCACCGGGATCCTCTTGCGCGCGCCGCCACCCCCGGCCGGCGGCGGCGGCGGTGGCGGTGGCGGCGCCGCCGTCAAGAAGGTCACCCGCACCGACGGCGGCGTCAGCTCGTCGATGTGCCAGAACGAATAGGCCACCCCGGCGGCCAGCAGGGCGCCATGAAAGGCGATCGACAGCGCCGTGGTGAGCCGCCGGCCGGCGCGGGGTTGCACCTGGGACTGCCCGCGGAACCCGTCGAAGGCCACCGGTCACGATTTCCCGGCGCGGGCGAGCAGCGCCTTCTGTTGCCAAGCATCGGCCTCGTCCACCGCCCCCTGCCAGGCGATCGGATCGGCGAAGAGGGCGAAGGATTTTTGGCGCCAGAGGAGACTCGCGTAGGTCATCGCCTCCGGATAGCGCGGGCGCCGCGCCAGGGCCTTTTCCAGGTAGGCGATCCCCTGGTCGGCCAGCTCGACGCGCAGCGTGCCCGTGACGTCGCTCATCGCCGCCAGGGGGGGAGAGGGAGCCGGCGCGCCCAGTGGTTTCCCGGGTTCCGGGGCCGCGTGCGGCCAGGGATCGTAGGTGGCCATCTCGCTCCCGCCGCCACGCGCCGAGAGGATCTGCCAGACGAAGGTGCCCACGCCGTACTGGGCTTCGGCGTCCTCGGGCCGCAGCGCCGCCGCCCGCTTCGACCACTTGAGCGCCTCGGGCCATTTGCCCCACCGGTAGTAGACGTCCTGCAGCCCGCGGACGACATCGACGTCGTCGGGCGCGCGCCGGTTGCGGTCCAGAAACGTCGACTCGAGCGCCGGGAAGTCTTCGATGTCGGACCAGGTCGCGAGCGTGAGCTCGGCGGCCCGTGGATCGTGGGGCGCGATCTCGCCCAGGCGGCGGAACGCCTCCAGCGCGCAGCCCGCGGCGCGTCGGCTCTCCGCGTCCTTGCCGCCGGGCGCGATCAGCTGCCGGCAGGTGTAGCCCTTGTTGAGCCACAACGTCGCCAGGTTGGGCACCAGGGTCTCGGCTTCCTCGTAGAGCGCGACGGCCTCGGCGTATTTTCCACGCCGGTAAAGCTCGTTCGCCTCCTGGATTCGCTTTCGTCCCCGCACCTGCGTACAGCCCCCGACCAGGAGAGCGATCGCGGTGCTAACGCAGATCGAATATCTGTAGCTCATCGCCTCCCCGCGCGAAGCTCTTGAAGCGCTTGAGCACGACCAGCTTGTCGCCACGGGTCCGGAAGGTCACGGGGCGGGGGGTGAAGACCCGCCCGCGCAGCTTGACCGTGCCTTGCGCGACGTCCGCCGAATAGACATCGAGCACCGGCAGGTCGGCCTTCTTGCGCTTGATGGCGTCGACGTTCAGGGGATCGACCGCGATCCCGAAGGTGAGCAGGCCCGGCACCGTGACCTCCTCGGTCAGAAGGGTCTTGGGGTCGTAGAGACGAAAGGGGACGGCCAGCGTCGCCGACTGCTTCTTGCCCATGGCATCGATCACATCGACGCCAGAGCCGTCTTGATTGAGGTCGACGAACAGTGCCTGGCCCGGACGGTCGCGGCGGAGCTGCCCGGTGACCGCCCATCCCACCACGTCCGAGATCTCCTTTTCGTCCAGGATCTTGCCGCTGAGCGCGTCGATCACCACCTGCCGCGGCGGTTTCCGCACATCGGCCGCCTTGTCGTAGGCGCCCAGGCGCTCGGCGAGGAGACGGGTGTATCCATCGTAGAAGCCGACCACCCGCACCGGCGGCGACTTGAGCCCGCCCGTGGCGTCGGTGTGGTAGGCGTGCGTTTTTCCGGCCGGGCCCAAGGTGTCGAGGTGAAAGGGGGTGACGGTGTAGGTGGCCTCGGCCCCGTGGGCGCCGAGCTTGCGGTCGAAGCCGACCAGGAGGCCGGCCCGCGCGGTGCCGTCGGCGGGGGGGCGGCTGAAGACCGTGGCGGGGCCGACCTTGGCGCCGGGCTTGCCGGCGGCGTCGAACAGAAACGCGTAGAGCGGGGCCGCATCGTCGGGACGCTCGCGCCCGATGAGAACCAGACCCTTGCCGGCCGGGAGAAGCTCGATGCGGCTGGCGACCAGCTGCTTGTTCGGTAGGTCGAACGAGCTCGACAGCTTGGGGGGCGTCACCTCGAGGTCGTAGATCTCGATCTTCGCGAAGGTCGCGCCGTCGCTGCGAACAACCGCCAGACGTTTTCCGTCGTCGGCGAGCCCGAAGGTTTCGTCGAAATAGCCCTCGCCCTCGGGCGGCTTGATGGTCTGGGTCGGCTCGATCGCCTTGGCCGTCGTCTTCTCGGCGCCGGCGGAGAGCGCCTGCGCGGCGACGGCGATGAAGACGGCGGTGGCCGGAAGGCGGCGGATCATTCGCCGGTAACTTAGACCGAGCGCGCCACCGCGTAAATGGGCGGCGCCAATGAGGTGAGACCCGTTCGGGACCCCAGCGTGGATCAAGGGATCAAGGGATCAAGCACCGGCGCGGGCCAGAAAGGCGTCGATCTTGCCCCGCGCGTCGGGCGTGGGGTCGATGAACTTCACGCCCATGCGCAGATCCTCCGGGGCCGCGGCCGAGACGATCTCACCCGAGACGTCGACCGGGGTCTTGTCCCCGGGCAGCGTGAAGGTCAGGTTGACGATCGTTCCGACCGGGAGCGGAATCGTGTGCTCGAGGCGGAGTCCGCCCCGGGACAGGTTCCCGGCCCGCCGGAAGTAGCGTTCCGATCCGGTGGTTTCCTCGACCCACATCTCGATCGGGATCCGCGGCCCTCCGCGACGTTCCTCGGCGGTTCCGGACATGGCGACATTCTATCATGAGCCGCGAGGCCCTCCCAAAAAGGGGCGGCTTTGCAATCGCCCGGCACGACGTGTATGAACGCGGGCATGTCGCGACGGCGAATCTTGGTCACCGGTGGCTCGGGGTTCCTGGGCTCTCACCTGTGTGAGCGTCTTCTCAAAGACGGCCACGAGGTGGTTTGTCTCGACAACTTCTTTACCGGCTCGCGCACCAACGTCGAGCATCTGCTCGACAACCACCGCTTCGAGCTGATGCGCCACGATGTGACGGTTCCGCTCACCGTCGAGGTGGACGAGGTCTACCACCTGGCTTGCCCGGCCTCGCCGATTCACTACCAGCGCAACCCGGTTCAGACGATCCGGACGGCCGTCGAGGGGACGCTCAACATGCTCGACCTGTCGCGCGAGGTGAAGGCGCGGATCCTGATCGCCTCGACCTCCGAGGTTTACGGCGATCCGATCGAGCACCCGCAGCGCGAGAGCTACTGGGGGAACGTCAACCCGATCGGTCCGCGCGCCTGCTACGACGAAGGGAAGCGCTGCGCGGAGGCGCTGGCGGTCTCGTATGCGCGCCAGCACGCGGTCGAGGTGCGCATCGTCCGCATCTTCAACACCTACGGGCCGCGGATGCACGAGAACGATGGGCGGGTGGTCTCGAACTTCGTGGTCCAGGCGCTCCGCAACCAGCCGATCACCGTCTACGGCGAGGGGCAACAGACCCGATCGTTCTGCTACGTCTCCGATCTCGTCGAGGGATTCGTTCGTTTGATGGCCAGCCCGCACGGCGTCGACCCGGTCAATCTCGGCAACCCGCGCGAGACGACGGTGCTGGAGCTGGCGGAGCTGATCAAACGCCTGGCGGGCTCGAAGTCGGAGATCGTGCGGGCGCCCTTGCCGACCGACGATCCGACCCGCCGCAAGCCGGACATCTCCCGGGCCCAGGCCCTGCTCGACGGCTGGACGCCGCGGGTGTCGCTCGAGGAGGGCGTCGCGGCCACCGTCGAAGACTTCAAGCGGCGTCTGGCCGGGCAACACTAGGGCGCGTCGATCGGCGCCGGCCGGACCCCGGGATCCGCCGTCGCGCGATCGAGTGGCTCGCCGGTCGTCGGGTGGATGAGGCCGCGCTCGGCGATGGCGGCCAGCGGGATGCGCACGAAGGCGCGTTCGGACAGCCGGGGGTGGGGGATGATCAGCGTCCCGTCCTCGATCACCTCGGTTCCGTAGAGCAGCACGTCGATGTCGATCTCCCGCGGCGCTTGCGCCCGGCCCGCGGGACGGACCCGGCCGAGCGCGCGTTCCACGGCGAGACAGACTTCGAGCAGCGCCCGCGCCGGCAGCGTGGTTTCGACGCGCGCCGCGGCGTTGAGATAGCGCGGCTGCGGATCGGGCGTGACCGGATCGGTCTCATAGAGCGGCGATCGGGCGCGCACCACGACGCCCAGGGTGCCGAGCCGTCCCATGGCCGCCGCGATCGCCGCCGCGCGGTCGCCGAGGTTCGCGCCAAACGCCAGGTAAGCGGTGATCATCTCCCGTGTATATAGTCCGGGAGCGTGGGCGCTGGAACTCTTGCCGCGGCGATCTCCGGGCTGGCCACCAGCCTGGGGGCGCTGCCGTTTCTATTCGTGCGCACCTTGCCGCGGCGGACCTACGACGGGATCTTGGGCCTGGGGGCCGGGCTCATGCTGGCGGCCGCGACGCTGGGGCTCATCGCCGAGGCGGTGAGCGGCGTCAACGCCGACGGCGTGTTCCACCCGGGACGTTTGGCGCTGATCATCCTGGGGTTCGCGGTCGGCGTCGGGCTCGCAGCCGCGATGGACCGCCTGATTCCGCACCAGCACGCGGGCGGTCACCACCAGCATCTGGGACACGAGCCCGGGCACGACGTGCACGACCGTGTCCCTTCGCCGTCGGCGCGCCGCGCCTATTCGATGGTGGGCGCGCTCAGCGTTCACCGCATCCCCGAAGGGCTGGCCATCGGGGCCGGCTTCGCGGCGGCGCGCACCTCGCATCTGGGGATCGTCCTGGCCATCGCGGTCGGCGTGCAGAACGCCTGCGAAGGGATCGTGATGGCCGCGCCGCTGCGCCAGGGGGGCGTCTCGGCCTGGCGCGGGTTTGCGATCGTCGGCCTCACCGGCCTGGTGATTCCCGTCGCGGCGATCATCGGCGAGACCCTGGCCGGCGCCGCGCTCGCCACCATGCCGTTCGTTCTGGCACTGGCGGGCGGCACGCTCATCTACGTCACGTCGAACGAGATCATCCCCGAGTCGCACAGTCACGGCAACGAGGGGACCGCCTCCGCCGGGTTGGTGGCGGGATTCCTGCTAACGATGGTTCTCGAAGCCGTCCTGCGCTGAGCCCTCGGCGCTCCGGGACGCTTTTTGGAGCTCGACGAAGACGAAGCCGCCGCTGCGAGGATGGACGTCGTAGATCTCGGCCGCGAAGCCCGCCTTCTCGAAGCGCAGACGCTCGACCTCCGAGGAGATGGGCAGGTTCACGATGAGCGGCGTGGTGCCGAGGAAACCGCGGCTGCCGTAGACGGTGGCGCCCGGCGGGTCGGAGCTGATCTCGAGGCGCGCCTCTGCGTCGCCGCTGCCGGTCCCGCGCGCCGCGGTGGCCTGGCCGGCGGCCGGGTGCTGGGAAGGGCGCCCCGAGGCCAAGGTGATCGCCGTGGCGGCCAGGATCAGCGACGCGCCGCCACACCAGGCCAGCGCGTTGCGACGGATCGCCCGCGGCTTGGCGATGATGGCGGACGCGCGCGCCATTCCGGGCGGCGGCGTCACGCCCGGATCGGAGATCGATCGCGAGGCGGTGCTCGCGACGGTCACCGAGGTCATCATCGAGATGGCCGGCAGGCTGGTGGTGTTGCGGACATCGTTGCCGTCGAAGAGATGGGCGATCAGCTTCTTGATCGCTTGGCTCTCGGCCGGCTGTTGCCGCAGGAATTTCTCCAGATCCTCGGCGAGCTCTTCGGCGCTGCTGTATCGATAGGCCAGATCCCGCTCCAGAGCTCGGCCGACGATTCGGTCGAGCTCGGGCGGAATTCCGGCGCGACGCCCTGAGGGCGGGGGGATGGGCGCCTCCAGCACGTTTCGGATCCGCTCGAAGTCGGTGCCGCCCGCGAACAGCTTTTCGCCGGTCAGCATCTCCCACATGGTGGCGCCCAGCGAAAACACGTCCGAGCGGCCGTCGAGGTGTTCGCAGCGAGCCTGTTCGGGCGACAGATATCCGAGCTTCCCCTTGATGACGCTGGCGCGGGTTTGCGCCTTGCCCGCGGCGGCGGAGGCCTTGGCGATGCCGAAATCCAGGATCTTCACGATCCCGGTCCGCAGGAGCATGACGTTCGAGGGGTTGATGTCGCGGTGGACGATGTTGAGCCGCTGCCCGTCCGCGCTCTGCAGGGTGTGCGCGTAGTGCAGCCCCTGCGCGACCTGCTGGCAGATGAGCGCGACCGTCGAGGGGTCCGTGCGCCCGCCCGTGCGCGCGAGCCGGCGGATCACGTTGCCGAGATCGCGGCCGTCGACGTGCTCCATGGCCAGGAAGTAGGCGCCGTCGATCTGCCCGAAGTCGTAGATCTGGACGATGTAGGGGTGATTGAGCAGGGCGCTGATCTTCGCCTCGTCGAAAAACATGCGCAGAAACTCCGGCGAGGCGTCGAGCGACTTGCGGATCCGCTTGACCACCAGCACCCGGCGGAACCCCTCGGTTCCGACCGTCATGGCCCGGAAGATCTCCGCCATGCCGCCCGCCCCGATCCGGTCGATGAGGACGTACCGTCCGAAGTCTTGTGGGAAGACCTCCCCGGCGCTATCCGCGCCGCTTGTGGATTTTACCGGGGGCGACATCATGGCTTCAGGCGCACGTCTCCGGCGCTCGATACGATCGCCATCGACAGAATCGTGGCACCGGTTGAGGTGCCCTTTGCGCACCGGGTCGTCGGCCGGCCCGAGGCTACCGGCAGGCCTACTGAGAAGACTGTCGGGCGACCGTCTCGGGCGGCCCGTCGGTGGCGAAGTTCGCCAATCGACGGGCTTCGTCCTTCAGCTCCGACCCATAGAGCTCGGTCACCAGGGCGCCGGTGAGGCCGGCGCCGTGCCGGGCCCAGGGCTCGAGCTCGGCGGCCATCTCGCGCGCGCTCGCGTAGCGGTCTTCGAGCCGGGCGGCGGTAGCGTGTTGCACCACGGCATTGAACGGTCCCGGCAGCTGCTCGATCGCCGCCCGCTCGTCCGGTCCGGGCCCCACGCCGGCCTTCATGAGCAATCCATAGGTGGTCTCGCCGGTGTAGAGCGGCTGGCCGGTGCAGGAGCCGTAAATCACCAGCGCGAGCGAGTAGAGATCCGCGCGCGCATCGACCTCTAGGCCCCGCGCCTGTTCGGGGGCCATGTAGGTGACGTTCCCCTTGACCACGCCCATCTCGGTCTTGGCCACCCGACCCTCGGCGGCCTTGCCCACGCCGAAGTCCAGCAGCTTGACGTCCCCCCGCGCGGAGACCATGACGTTCTCGGGCGAGATGTCGCGGTGGACGATTCCCAGCGGGCGTCCCTGATCGCTCTGCAACGTGTGCGCGTAGTCGAGCGCCTTCAAGATCTCGTAGGCGACGTAGGCGATGAACTCGACCGGCGGCGGGCGCTGGACGCGGGTGAAGCGGCGGCTGAGGAGCCGGCCGAGGTCGCGCCCGGGCACGTATTCCTCGGCCAGGAAGTACTGATTTTGCCAGCGCCCGAAGTCGTGGACGGCCACGATGTTGGGGTGGTGGAAGGCGGAGAGCAGGTTGGCCTCGTCGCAGAACTGCGCGATGGCGTTGGGGTCGACCGCCAGCTCGGGACGCAGCCGTTTGATCACCACCGGCCGGCGGAAGCTCCCCTCGCCGGTGGTCACCGCCGAGTAGATCTCGGCCATCCCCCCCTGGCCGATGCGATCGACCAAGGTGTAGCGGCCGATGACGGTGAGCGCCGCCACGGCCGTTCCCTCGATCTCGACGTCGATCGAGGGTTCCTCGGGCGTCCGTCGGGCCAGCAGCACGAAGATCCCGATCGCGAACACGAAGCCGATGGCGAGGATCGCGATCACCGTGGGGGGCAACGGCATTCCGTTCGGCTCGCCCGAGGTCGCGGCGACGCCGACCAGGATTCGGAGGCCGCCCGAAAGCGGCAAGGCCGCCACGGTGCCGCTGCTCGAGGAGCTCACGCCGGGGGCGGGCAGAGCGAGCGCCTGCTTGAGCGCCGAGAGATCGTCGGCCCCGCCGCCCGGGCCGGTGGTCGCCGCCACGAGCAGACGGCGACCGTCGGAGATGGCCACCGAGGCGCCGGCCCGTTCGGCCATGCCGGAGACCAGACCGACGTCGAGCACCTTGGTCGCGACCAACACCGGCCAATCGGAGCGGCCGGTGAGCGCGACCGGCGCGGAGGCCACCGCCAGCACCTGACCCGCCGCCTGGACCAGCCCCGACGACGGGTGGTGGGCCTGGCGCGCGTCGTGGACCAAGGCGTGCGCGTCGAAGCTCACCGGCAGGTGCGACGTCACGACGGCCGTCGTCTCATCGCTATAGAGGCCATAGCCGTCGACGGCGCGCCGGAAGGGCTCCCACCAGGGCTCCGTGAGCAGCAGGTCGCGCAGCGTCTCCTGATCGACGTTGGCGTCGAGCGCGGCCACCAACCTGGGATTGGCGGTGCCGTTTTGGACCTGCACCTCCAGCGATCCGACCAGCGTGCGAACGCCATCGGCGGCGCGGAGCCCGGCGGCCTGCGCGTCGCTGGCGGCCCGCTCACCCACCCGGTTGCGATCGAGGCGCATGAGCAGAAACGCGGCGCCGGCCGTGAGCGCCAGCACCCCGAAGGCCGCGATCAGCGCGCCAGCTCGGGCTCTCCGGTTCCCCCCCACCATCGTTACCTCCGACCTCAGTATCCCAGTTGTGGTTGCCGCTTGTGCCCGTATTTGTCGGGGACGAAGGGGCCGGGCCGCTTGTCGCCGCCGACCGGGACGCTCACCTCGTGGTTCCCTTCGGGGCCCACGGCGATGGTCTTGCGGGTGATGGTCGAGGCCGCCTCGTGCCAGGCCGAAAGCTCGTAGCGTCCGGGGGCGACGCCGTGAATGGCGAAGGATCCGGAAGCCTGCGCCTTCGTGTAGAGCGGCGAATCGACCACGAACACGTAGGCGCTCATGGTCGAGTGAATGTTGCAGAGCAGCTCGACCGCCCCCGGGTGGTTGAAGACCTTGGAATAGGTCGAGCCGGTGGGGCGGATGCCGGCGTCGAATTCGTTCGGCTTCGCGATCGAAAACACGTTGTGATAGATGCGATCGTCGTTGCGGAACTGCACCGAGGTTCCGACCGTGACGGCCAGGATGTGCGGCAGGAAGGTCTTGTCGCGCTGGGTGACGATCTGGTTCGCCGCCGGCGCCGCCCGCGGCGTCGAGCCGTCGAGGCGCCGCAGCCAGATCACCGTTCCGCCCGGTCCAATCTGTCCGCCGCCGCTCACGATGCCGGCGACGCTCACCTGCCCGGTCGCGTGTCGCGGGCCACCGCCGCTGCGGCCGTGGGCCTCGGCGGGCTTCTCCTCGGCCACCGGCTCGGGCTCGGCAGGTTCGGCGGGCAGAGGCTCGGGGCGCACACCGGGTTTTCCAACCCGGGCCCGCGCGTCGTTCAGAAAGGGGGTCACCACCCGCTCGACCTGCGGATCGAGGCTGGGCATGCGCAGCAGCGTCTCCCACTTGTCGGTGGCGGTCGCGTAGTCGCCGCGCTGGAAGGCCAGCTTGCCGCCGGCCATCAGGTTGAAGATCAGGTACTGGCGCTCGGTCGCCGACTTGAAGCCGATGTCCTGCGGCGTCTTCACCGGCATGGGCAGCGGCAGGTCGTCGCCCAGCCATTTGTCGCCGGCGGGCGCCGCGGACGCAGGCCGCGCCGCGCCGCAGAGACCGAGCACGAGCACCCCTAAGATCTTGGTCTTGGTCGTCATCGTCATCCCCAGGTCCGTCATCACCAGGTCCAGACCGCCGACGACGTAAAGACGTTGTTGGCGACGGTAGGCGCCCCTTCGAGCTCTCGGTTGACCAGATACTCCGCCTTCACCTGCAGGCTCTCGCCGATCCCTACGTTCAGACCGATCGTGGTGCGGTCGACGGTGAGCAAGCTGCCGACGAAGTCCGGGAACTCCGCGTGTCGCTGCTCGTAGCGGGCGTACAGGGTGAGCCGGAAGGGATCGATCGGAAGCGGCAGCTCTTCGGCGGCCTGAATCCAGAAACCGTGCGCGTAGAACTCGTCGATCAACACGGACGCGCCGGTGATGCCGGTGCCGGTGAGCTTGGTGACCGGCATCATGGTCACTGCGCCCGCGTCTTCTTCCGCCACGTGGACGTACTCCCCCGACAGCGTGAGCGTCGGGAGGATCAGACGCGCGTCGAACCCGAGCAGCGTCTGGGGGGCCTCGGTGGTGAAGGACTGATCGTTGCGCGGCCCGCGTTCGGCGCTGCCGCCGAGCTTGAAGGAGACCCGCGGCAGGTTCAGCTCGTAGCCGACCCGCACGGCCATCATCGGCACGCCGGTCAGACTCCGAGACGGTCCCTGCAACGCCTCCACGAACGTTCCGCTATTGGTGGCCGACGCGTTGATGCTGATCGCCGATGAGATCGGGATGATCTGGTAGCGGTAGAAGGCTTTGACGCCCACCGATTGGCCGGTGGTGTACCGGGCGATGAGCGACGGGGTGACGCCGATGCGAAAGTTGGCCTCGTTGTCGAGGTATTCGATCCCGAACACCGAATCGAACCGGCCGATGCTGATCGCGAGCTCCGCGCTTCTGAGCGGGGTGATGCGGCCGAAGGCCTGCTCCAGGAAGAGGCGGGTGTATTCGCCCCCCGGGATATTCTCGCTCGGGTCGGGATCGTAAAGGCGCGGGATGATCTGCAGACGGGTGAAGATCATCACCGGGATCTCGGGCGCGGTGTAGCGAACATCGACGTCGGCCGTGTTGAGCAGGAACGACGCCTTGCCACCGATGCCCGCCGAGCGGGGGAGAAAGCCGCCGAGCACGCCGACGGGCATGGTGCCGGGCAGCGCCGTCGACGCAGCTTCTCCGCGGGAGTTCACGGCCGGCGCAAAAGCGTCGACGAAGTAGTCCGCAGGAAGATAGCCCGCCGGCCCCATGGGTGGGGTGGCCGCGTAAGACCCGGGGAAGCTGGTCCCGTCCCCCTGTGCCTTGGCGAACCCGACGTCCAGGTAGCCGGTGATGACCAGCGGCGGCGTGTTCGAGGGCGGCGGAGGCGTGACCTCCTCGAGGGGCGACGCGGTCGCGTCACCGTCCAGCATCGGGTCGGGGGGCCCGGGCGCAGCCAGGTTCAGCGCCGGAGACGGCGCAGCGGTTTCGCCAGCAGCCGCCTGAGCCGTTACTGGAAAAACCGAAGCTATGAGCAATGCTGAAAGCCGCCCGCCGCCCTTCAAGCGGAGCCCGCTGCGTTCGGGACCCAACGTGATACCTCCTTGCCTGACCGGATCAGACTCTCCACGACTCGATTGGTTACTTGGGATCGAGATCGCGGCTCATGCTACCAGATAGGCCCCGGTCGCAGGCATTTTCCCAATGACCGTGCGAGTTTTCGCGCGCGACGCCGGCAATCGTCAGCCGCGCGCGGCGCGTGCTGGACGGCGGGGCTCGGGCGCGCCGCCGGTCGCCGGGACGCGTGCGCGGTCATCCAGAACCGCGCGCAAGGCGGCGGTCAATACGGCTTTCACCTCGGCGGAAAGAGCGCAGACCGCCGGCGGCGGTTCGAGCAGGCGGGCGATGAGCCGGTCGCGCAGGGCCCGCCCGCGTTCCGTCACCACCAGCGTCTTGACCCGGCGGTCGTGATCGGCACCGCGGCGGGCGATGAGGCCGCGGGTCTCCAGCTTGTCTACGATGCCGGTCACGTTGGAGGCGTCGCAGGCCAGGGCCTCGGCCAGCGTGCTCATCGCCAGTGGACGTTCGGGATCGAGGCGGCGCAGCGCCAGGCCCTGCGAGGGGGTGAGGTGCAGCTCTTCGCACAGCGCGCTCCACCAGCCGCGCATGCCGAGGAGCAACTCGATGAAGGTCCCCCAGAACGGATCGGACCCGTTTGCCGGTGGGGGGGAACCGCGCCTGAAGGTCACAGGACCATATTGTCCGTTCCTTCGATGGTTGACAACCTAAAATTGATGGTTGACAACCTAAATTATCGTCGTGTACGACTACATGCGAAGGACGGGGCGATCACGAATGTTGAAACCTGGGTGGAAGGCAGGCGAGTTTAGGCGCCCGGCGACGGGGCCGGCGCGCCCGGTGGCGGCTCGATTGGCGCTTCTTTTGGCGTTCGCGCCGCTGGCCGGATGCAAGCACGCCGCGGCGCCCCTGGCCGCCGCCGATGCGGAGGCCGCGCCCGTGGCGGTCACGCTGGTCGCGGCGCACGAGGTGAAGGCGCCGCGCGTCCTCACCCTGTCGGGATCCTTGATCGGCGCCGAGGAAGCGCAGGTCGCGGCCGGCGCCGCCGGGAAGGTGGTCGCCACCTACGTCGAGCGCGGGTCGTACGTCAAAAAGGGGGCGGTGCTGGCGCGTCTCGACGCCCGGGCGGTCAGCGCACAGGCGGCCAAGGCGACGGCGGACGTCGAGTCCCTCAAGGCGCAGGCGGCGCAGGCCCAGGTCGATTGTGAGCGAACGGATCGGTTGTTCGCGAAAGGGGCGATCGCCAAGTCCGACTACGACAAGACGCGGACCGAGTGTGAGACCAGCAAGTGGTCGGTCTCCTCGGCCGAGGCCCAGAAGACGCTGACCACGGAGGCGCTCCGCGACACGGAGATCCGGGCGCCGTTCTCGGGGCTGGTGGTCGAGCGCACCGTGACCGCCGGTGAGTACGTGCGGGTCGATTCTCCGGTGGCCAGGCTGGTCAACGTCGATTCGCTGCGCGTCGAGATCACGGTGCCCGAGTCCGACATTCCGCTGGTCCGGCAGGGGATGCTGATCAATTTCCGCGCCGCCGGGGAAGTCGAGGGGCGCGTCTACCACGGGAAGATCCGCTACGTCGGCCCGTCGGTGCGGAAGCAGAGCCGTGACGCGATCGTGGAGGCGGTGTTCGAGAACGACGCGCACGATTTGCGTCCCGGCATGTTCGTGACCGCGCGGCTGGCCGTGGGCGAGCAGTCCCTACCGGCGGTGCCCGCGGGGGCGGTGCGTGCCGACGGGACGCTCCGCCACGTCTACGTGGCGGTCGGTGGTCGCCTGGAGGACCGTCTGGTGCAGGCCGGAGAAGCGCTGGGCGGGGACGTTCCGATCGTGAGCGGCCTCAAGGCCGGCGAAGAGGTGGTGGCGGAGCTGACACCCGACGTGCGCGACGGCGCGCGGGTCGACGTGCGCGACGGCGCGCGGGTGAAGTAAAGGAGCCACCGTGCAGTGGTTAGCCAGTATCTGCGTACGCCGCCCGGTCTTCGCGAGCGTGCTCATCCTGTTCATCGTCGTGGTGGGGATCATCGGCTACAAGAAGCTCAACGTCGATCGGTTTCCCAACGTCGATCTTCCGGTGGTCCAGGTCCTCACCACGCTGCCGGGCGCGGCGCCGGAGGAGGTCGAGACCGAGCTCTCCGACAAGATCGAGGAGGCCATCAACACCATCAGCGGCATCGACGAGCTGCGGTCGGTCTCCACCGAAGGGGTTTCGCAGGTCATCGTCAGCTTCCAGCTCGACAAAGACGTCAACGTCGCGGCCCAGGAGGTGCGCGAGCACGTCTCGGCCGTGCTCCCCGATCTGCCGGACGGAACCAAGAGCCCGGTCATCAACAAGCTCGATCCCGACGCGGCGCCCGTGCTCTTTCTGTCGCTGGAATCGACCCGCCCGCTGCGCGAGGTGACCGAGTACGCCGATCACGAGATCCGGGAGGCGCTGGAGAACGTGTCGGGCGTCGGGCAGGTGTCGATCGTGGGCGGTCGCAAGCGGCAGATCCAGGTGGTGCTCGATCCCGAGCGGCTCCGCGGGGCCGGGCTCACGGCGGCCGACGTTCAGCGCGCCATCGTCACCCAAAACGTCACCACCCCCGGTGGCACCGTCGACACGGGTCCGTCGCTGCTCACCTTCCGGGTGAGCGGACGTGTGACGAGCGTCGCCGCGGTCGGCGACATCGTCGTTCGCAACGTCGACAACCACCCGATCATGATCCACGACATCGGCGACGTCGTCGACGGCCAGGAGGAGGCCCTGACCGCGGCCAGCATCGCGGGCAAGCCGGCCGTGGTGCTCTCGATCCGAAAACAGTCGGGCGAGAACAGCGTGGCCGTCGTCGACGCCATACGCGTCCGGATGAAGGAGCTCGCGCCGACCTTCCCCTCCGGCTACAAGCTGAACGTCATCCGCGACAACACGGAGACCACCCGCACCAGCGTGGATGCCGTCAAGGAGCACCTGATCCTGGGATCCTTCCTGGCGGCGCTGGTGGTGCTCCTGTTCCTGGGGCAGTTCCGCACCACCATCATCGCGGCGCTCGCCATCCCGACGTCGATCGTCGGCACCTTCCTGCTCATGTGGCTGATGAACTTCACGCTCAACACGATCACGCTGCTGGCGCTGGCGCTGGCGGTCGGGATCGTGATCGACGACGCCATCGTGGTGCTGGAGAACATCTTCCGCTTCGTCGAAGAGAAGAAGATCCGGCCCATGCCGGCCGCCATCTACGCCACCAAGGAGATCGGCCTGGCGGTCCTCGCCACGACGCTGTCGCTGCTGGCGGTGTTCATTCCGGTCGCCTTCATGAACAGCATCCCCGGACGCTTCCTGCGCAGCTTCGGGTTGACCATGGCCGCCGCGATCGCGATCTCCCTGTTCGTGAGCTTCACGCTCACGCCCATGCTCGCGTCGCGCTGGCTGCGTCTCGATCTCCGTCCGGACGCCGAGCGCCGCAAGTCGATCCTCGAACGGATGGTCAACGCCTTCTACGGTCCGATCGAGCGCGGCTACATGCGGATTCTCGCGTTCCTGTTCCACCAGGGGCGCATCCGGCAGGGCCTGCGGTCGAGCAGCCACTGGTTCTCTCGGAACATCCTGGCGTTCTTCGCCGACCGCCGCTGGATCGTCGGCCTGGCCGCCATCGCCTCGATCGTCTCCGTCGGTCCGCTCATCAAGGTGTTGCCCAAGGGCTTCCTTCCCAAGAACGACGAGGGGCAGTTCCAGATCGACGTGCGCGCGCCGGAGGGCACCAGTCTGGCCGCCACCCAGATCGCCTCCGAACGAATCGCCCGCGAGGTGCGCGCCTGGCCGGAGGTGCAGACCACCTTGCTCACCATCGGCGACAACAGTCAGCAGACGGCCAACCTGGCCTCGATCTTCGTCCGCTTGCAGCCGCCCGACAAGCGCGTCGCCACTCAAGACCAGCTGCAGGATCGGGTCCGCAAGGACATCGTTCCGAAACAGCCCAAGGAGTTCCGCATCAGCGCCTCGGCGGTGGCGGCTTTCGGCGGCGGCACCTTCAGCACCGCGACGGTGCAGTACATTCTCACCGGTCCCGATCTTTCGCAGGTGATCAAATACTCCGATCAGATCGTGGGAAAGCTGAAGAAGATCCGGGGCGCGGTCGACGTCGACACCACGCTGGTGACCGGCAACCCCGAGCTGGTGGCCGCCGTGAACCGGCGCAAGGCCGCCGATCTCGGCGTCAACGTGGCCGACGTCGCGCTGGCCTCGCAGCTGCTCATCGGCGGCGTGAAGGTCTCGCGCTACGAGGAGGCGGGTCGCGAATACGACATCCTGGTGCGCGCCGATGAGGCGTTTCGCTCGAGTCCGGAGGTGCTGTCGCAGCTGACCGTCCCCTCCGCGCGGCTCGGCGCCGTGCCGCTGCTCGACGTGGTCGACCTCAAGCGCGCCGAGGGGCCCTCGAAGATCGATCGGTACGCCCGTCAGGTGCAGGTGACCTTCCTGGCCAACACCATCCCGGGCGTCGGGTCGGGCGAGGTGGGCTCGGCGCTCGAGAAGGTGGTCCGGGAGATGAACCTGCCTTCGCAGTACCGCTTCGTCGCCTTCGGTCAGTCGCGCGAGATCGCGCGGACCGGCGGTGCCTTCGTCCTCGCCTTCGGCATGGCCCTCATCTTCATGTACCTCATCCTGGCGGCGCAGTTCGAGTCCTGGTTGCACCCGATCACGATCTTGCTGGCCTTGCCGCTGACGGTTCCCTTCGCGCTCATGTCGCTGCTCATGCTGGGACAGTCGCTGGATATCTTCACCGCGCTCGGCATCTTGGTGCTGTTCGGGGTGGTCAAGAAGAACTCGATCCTCCAGATCGCCCACATCAACCAGCTCCGCTCCGAGGGCATGTCGCGTCTCGACGCGATCCTGCACGGGAACCGGGATCGGCTGCGACCCATCTTGATGACCACGCTGGCGTTCGTGGCCGGCATGCTGCCGCTCCTCACCTCGAAGGGCGTGGGCGCGGAGTTCAACCGCGCCACCGCCGGCCCGGTCGTGGGCGGGCAGCTGCTGTCGCTGTTGCTGACGCTGCTGGCGACGCCCGTTGCCTATTCGCTGTTCGACGATCTCTCCGCGGGCTCTCGGCGTCTGTTGCGCTGGTTCGGACTGCGCGCCCGGACCGCCTCCGAGACCGGCGCCGACGAGATCATGCCCAAGGTGGAACCGATCGTTTCGGGCAACGGCCAGCATGTCACGCCCATCGAGGCGGCGCCGTGAGGGGCGCGAAACGCGCGATCTTCGCGGCGACGCTGGCGCTCGCCTGGCTCCCGGCCGGCGCGCGCGCCCAGGCCCCGGCGGCCGGGCCGCCGCGCGAGCTGACGCTCGACGAGGCACTGGCGATGGCCAAGCGGACCAACCGGAGCCTGATCGCCGAGCGGGCCCACCTGGCGCAGGCCCAGACCAACGTCGAGCAAGCCTGGGCGGTCCTGTTTCCGACCGTCACGGCCCAGGGGAAATTCACCCGCAACTACAAAGAGGTCGATCTGGATTTCGGCGCGCTCTTCACCTCGCTCGGCCTGCAGCTGACGCCGACGCCGGGGGCGACACCCGCGGCCCCCATCACGATCCTCAAGCAGAACCAGCTCGACGCCAGCATCAACGCCACCATGCCGCTGCTGGCGCCGGCCGCCTATCCGGCCCTCGAAGCGGTCAAGACCGGCGTCCGCTCGTCGGAGGCGAGCTACGATTCGTCGGAGGCGTCGGTGCTCTTCAGCGTCGCGCAGACGTTCTACGCCGCGGCGGTGGCCGACGAGGTGCTGATCACCCGCCATTCGAGCATCGCGGTCGATCGCGCCACGCTCGAGAACGCCCAGACCCGCTTCGCGGCCGGCACGGTCACCAAGGTCGACGTCGATCGCGCCGAGCTGGCGCTGGTGCGGGCCGAACAATCGGAGCTCGACGCGCGCTACGGGCAGGCCCAGGCCTACCGGGCCCTCGCCACGCTGATCCAGGCCGACGCGCCTTTCAAGGTCCGCGTGCCCGAGTCGTCGACGGTCCCGGTGAGCGACGACCTGGATTCGGCCCTGCACCTGCGTCCCGAGCTGCGCGTGCTGACGTTCTCGGAGAAATCGGCGGAGGCCCAGAGCCGCGCCTACGGCTGGCGCTGGGCGCCCACGCTATCCGCCTTCGGCAAGGCCAACATCGGGAACTACAAGGGCTTCAGCGGCGACGACTATGCATGGTCGGCCGGTCTGCAGCTCGACTGGACGCTCTACGACGGCGGCACCCGGGATGCCCAGCGACACCTGGCCACCGCGCAGGCCGCGGAGGCCCAGGCGCGCGCGGAGGTCCTGACCGATTCGATCCGCGACGACCTGGTCAACACCCACAGCCTTCTCGACACCAAGCGGCAGGCGGTCCAGGCCGCCACGCGGGCGGTGAGCCTGGCGCAGGAGACGCTGGACCTGGTGCGCTCTCAATACGAGGCCGGCACGGTGACTCAGGTCGATCTCCTGCAGGCACAGGACAACCTGGTCGCCGCGCAGGAGGCATTGGCCCAGTCCCACTTCGATGTGGCGGTCGCGGATTTGACCTTGCGGCGCGCGGCCGGCACGTTCCCGGCGCGCTGAGGAGCAAAGCTCACGGGCGGCCGGACGCCCAGCACCGACGGGACATCCGGCCGCACGTGATGGGGAATCTTGGCTAGTGCACCCGCGAGATGCCCTTGCGTAGAGTGGTCAGCGGCACCGACGGGGAGGCGCTCGGTAAGGCGGCGCTTTCCGCGGAGGTCGCCACGCCGGTCATGCCCGTCGCGCCGCGCATGCCGGTCATGCCGCCGGTGCCCGTGCCGACCGTGCCGCCGGTGCCCGTGCCGACCATACTGCCGGCGCCCGCTGAGGCTCCCCTGCCGCCCGCGCCGGTTGCGCCGGTCGATCCACCGCTGCCCGTCGAGCCACCCGTGCCGCCCGTGCCGGTCGAGGGCGGCTCATTCGGGCAGACGATCGGTTTGAGATCATCGGCGCGTCGCCCGAGGTCATTGAAGCTCCGCCCCACGCCCGCGAAGGGGTCGAATACGCTGATGCCGGTCAGGAAGCCGGACAGCGACGCCTCGTTGCCGGGGAACCGGGGCGTGATCTGCAGGAAGTCCGTCCCGGTCTCCGTCGAGTGGCAGCCGTTGCAGGTGTTGACCGCGAAGTGGAACCTGGCCTCGAGGTTGTTGATGCCGGGGGCGTTCCACTGCGTGAAGAAGTCGTTGAAGACCGCTCCACCCAGGAAGGGGCTTCCCCCGAATTGTTCCGGCACGGTGTGGGTCTCCGTGAGGATCGCGGCTTCGTTGGCGTTGATGAACGACGCCAGGGTGTCGGTGTTGTTGAACCCGAGGTCGGGCGTCAGCTTGATCGTCGCCGGCACGAGACGTCCGGTGTCCGCAGATAGGCCGAACTCCCGCAGCTGCCACAGGCCGTTGGTGCCGAAGTCGATCTCGTTGGTGCGAACCGCGTTGATCGCGCTCCCGTTGGGGTGGCTCGGCCGCGCCCCCCGGCCCGAAAAGCGGTCGGTGATGGCCTGCAGCGCGACGTTGTAGTCCTCCGAGGGGAAGGTCAATCCCCCCAGCGCGTGCCAGGCGTTGGCCCACCCGAGGACGTCGGCGTCCGTCGACGCCGGCAGCTTGAACTCGAAGATCATCGTCGCTTGCAGCGGAAAGGGATTCCCGGGGGTGTGGAACGCGAACACGAACCGCCCCTCGCCCGCGTCGCCATTGGCCAGATTGCGCAGGTCGAAGCGGTTGACGATCGCCTGCAAGGTGAGGGGCGCTTGGGTCAGGTCTAGCGCCCCATCGGCCGTCCGGGGCCAGTTCTGCAGGATCAGGTTCTGCATCCCGGGCCGCGCGTCGACGGTGAACCCGTTGACGGTCTCGGAGCTGCCGAAGGTATTCAGCATGGCCTCGACCATCGCCGGGGCGTCGGCCGGGGTCGGCGCCATGTTCTCCATCAAATGCTTGAACGTCCAGACGCCCGTGCGCGGATCGCTTGGATCGGCGGTGAAGGCCGTGCGGATCGGATCGTCGACCACCGAGGTGGTCGTGATCATGAGCTCGCGCGGCTTACTCACCCGGCAACCGGAGGCGACGAAATTGAAGTCGACGCTGCCGGACGCGTTTCCAAAGGGCGGGCTCTCCGCGAGCACGAAGAACGGGATCGTGAAGGTCCCCGTGTCGAGGTCGTCGGACCCCGTCACGTTCATGGTCACGTGGCCGGTCGTCCCGGCGGCCACCTGCGAGAAGAACTGAAAGTTCGGGTCGATGGTCAGGCCCTGAACGAAGGTCTCGGGCTCGAAGATGTAGTCGGAGGGGGCGCACGACGCGGAGTCGTTGTTGCTGATCGCGATGTCGAACGACGCCGGTACCCCGGAGGTTGTCGGCGCGCTGGATGGCGGCGTGCCCGCCACCGTGAAAGGATGGTGCAGACAGGTGAGCGCCAACACCTCGTTGGCGGCGAGGGCCCGGGCGTCGAAGAAGGCCTCGTCGATGAGTCCCGCGAAGAGGCGCTTGCTACCGTCGTTGCCCATCAGGAACGGGCCGGGGGCCGGGGCGATGGAACCGCGCGCGCGAGTCTTGGCCACCTCCGTGCCATTGAGATATAGGCGCAGCCAGGTCCCGTCGTAGGTCGCGCCCACGTGGGCCCAGCTGTTCGCCTTCGCCTTGCTGGGTGCAATGACAGTGGCGGCCTTACCATTTCCAAGGTTGACGACGAATTGATACTTGCCGCCGTTGAGGACGAGCGCGAAGGCGCTGCTGGTCCCGTCGTCGCGTTTTCGGAACAGCGTGCGGGTCTGGCTCACCGAGGCGGGATTGAACCAGGCGGCCACCGTGACGCCCGTCGCGAAGGTGAAGTTGGGCTGATCGGGGACGTACACGATGTCGTTGTCCTTGTCGGCAAGGGACACCGCCTCCTGCGAGATCCCGGTCGCACAGGCGACGCTGACGGCGCGAAAGGCGGTGTTGCCGTTGGGGCCACTGTCGAAGAGGTTCGTACGACCTGGATTACAGTCGTCGAAGCTCCACTGCCCGAGGGGACCGAAGGTCGGCGCACCTCCGTCGGAGCTGCCGCCAATACCTCCGAAACTGCCTCCGAAGCTGCCTCCGAAACCGGTGCTGCCAGCCTGGCCGGCATCGACGATCATGCCGCTTCCAGCGGTTCCGGTGCCGAACGAACCGGCGCTGCCCGTCACGATCCCGCCGTCGGTGCCCGTGCTCCCGGCGCTCCCGGTTCCCGATCTCCCGGCGCTTCCGGTCGTCATCCCCGCATCGGTCGCGGTCAGCGCGCCGCTGGTCACCGTCGTGAGTGGGTCGTCATGGAGCAACGCCTGGAGCTCGTCGTCGTTGTCGCCCGACTGGCAGCCGGCGCCTCCGATCAGAGTCAGGCCCGCGAGGGCCACCATCGTGCTTCGGATCCATCCCCGTCCCGATCCTGTTCCCGTCATGTGACTCTCCTTGATAGACGTCCGGTGGGCGCTGCCTGCACGCCGACGCGCTCGTTTCAGCAAATGTCGTGCCGCCGTGTTTCTCGCCGGAACGCTGTCGCTTGACGCCGGCTATCGTCCAAATGTCGGAATGACCGCGACAACAATGTCCGGATCCGCCGGCCGAACGCGCCGACGTTGGCAACCTAGTCGCCGGTCAACGCCGACTTCGTTCAAGTTTCGTTGCGACGGGAATCAACGAACTCGCGCGGACGAAAGCGTGGCCGCAAACACAGGATGTAGACGGCGAGACCCAGTCCCGCGATCTCCACCTCATCTCAGCAAGCCAGCGCCCGTTACGGCGCAGTGGACGGGGAGACTGGCCAATCGGCGAGTTGGCGTTCGGCTCGACGAAGGTCTGACCGAATGAAGGGCCGCGAGGCCGGTCACAGCCGATTCAACCTCGAGCAGACGGATCTGTCGCGCGCTCGATGGAATCCCCACCTTCGCCTGAGCGGTGCTGGGAGCTCGCATCGGGCCAGGTTGCAAAATATCGAGCCGGATCGAGAACCAAGAGGCGCTCTCCAGCCAAATCGAGGACGCCGGCGATGAGATCGGAGCCGGTTTCAAGCAGATCCTCGCGCGGCCGCTCGAGCCGATCGAGATCGACGTCGATCACCTCATCCATCCGATCGACGAGCAGGCCGAGCAGACCGGCGGAGGTGCGCAGCACGACGGTCGTGGGCCGAAGGCCCGCCGGGCGCTCCGGCAGACCAAACCGAAGACGCAGGTCCGAAACGGTGACCACCTGTCCGCGGAGATTCAGAAGGCCAATCACCAAGGCGGGGGCCAGCGGAACCCCGGTCATCGGTTGATGCCTCAATAGCTCATGCACGCCTTCCGCGCCGATACCGCAATAGTGTTCGCCGAGCCAGAACGTCGCCAGGGGGGTGGGGCCGCGGCCGCTCACGGCGGGCTCTCTTGGCCCGCCCAGGCGGTGGGGGCATTTCTCAGCAGCCAGGGGACGTCCAGAAGCTCGGTGATCTCCCGCTCGATGACCGCGCGGCCACACACGCCGGCTACCGGCGGGGCGCCCACCTCGATCGCGACCACCTCCTCGACGATGTCCACGATGCGATCGACCGCCAGCCCCGTGCGCGTCAGGCCCGCATCGCGGAGCATCAGGAGGCACTCCCCCCGGCGCCGGACGGGGGCGGTCACACCGGCGAGCGCAGCGTCCACGTCGATGACCAGAGAAGTGTCGGTGGGGCAAGCGCGGTGTCGGGTGCGACGAGCCGTTCGAGCTCGACGAGAGCACGCCTCTCGACCCGAGCGACCATGTAGAGCGGGATCGCCAGTCGCCGGCCGCTCCGCGTCTCGAAGACGAGTAGCTCCTCGCGGGGAGCGGGACCCGCGTCGGCAGGAGAGAGGGACGCCGGCCCGTCGATCTCGGAGTCTTCGAGGCCGAGGCCCGCCCGCTTGGCGATCCATCCGGCCGACATCCCGAGTCTGCTCGCGGCGGAGCCCTGTCTCGACGGCCCAAGGTTGAATGCCCGGGCTAGCGCAGCGTGACCACGGCGGCGCCGCCGATCAGAACGGGTCGGCCACTTGCGCGAGCTCCCACAGTTCGAGAAACTTGTCCCGGACCCACGGATCCAGGGCCAACGACACCTCGCGCGATAGGTGGGCGCTGCGGATCAGTTCCTGGACGTCGACCAGGTCCTTTCCGCGATGGGGAGCGACCATCCCGGATGCGAGCTTGAGCTCGATGAAAAGAGGCATCGGAAGTAGCGAGAAGCGCGCTCCCCGGACGGCCGTCGTGGTCGGGTCGGGGAAAGCGATGGGCTTGGGTTTGTCGTCGCCCGGGAATCGTCCGCTGCTCAGCACGTCGACGTTTACGCCGAATTCGGTGTCGAGAAGCTTGCCGGTGTTGGGGACGCGCTCGACGTAGCCTTTGCCGAGGTGGCGCCGCTTGAACTCCTGCAGGTGGTCCTCCCGCATCACCAGGTCGACATCCACGGTGACGCGCCTGTGGCCATACTCGAGCAGCGCGAAGGCACCGATGATGGCGTAGGGCAGGCCATCGGCGTCTAGGAGCGCCGTCAACTTGTAGAGCGCCTTGTGCGCCTCCGACTCACCCATGAAGAACCTCCCGCAGTACTCGACGCCACTCGCAAAGCGGGCCTCCGCTTCAGGCGACAGCGGGCCCGCTCCCCACACGGTTGTTGCGGGCGAGCCAGGTGCTGCGGCGCTCATGCCGATCATGTTAGCACCGAAGCTGCGCGGTCCTCGTCTGCGCGGCGCTCCCCTGGGTGGTCGCTGCACTTATCGCGTTATCCGCCGAACAGACCGTGCCGGAATCGCGGGACATCCGGAAGCAGCGGGGAATTGCTGGTCCGGAAGTCTGGCGATCTGGTGTTTCCTCGCAGGGATATTGGGTACCCTGTGGGGAGAACACGAGTTGGGCGGACGGAGAGCAGTGACGAGCGCGTCGAATCGCTAGCGCCGCCCCTAAACAACCCAGGTGTACCTCGATGGAAATCAAAGACTGGATTTCGATTGGCGCAGCCACCCTTTCGCTAGCGGCCCTGGTGATCTCACTGGTCAATCGCCAACGCGATCTCGCTCGTGCAGAGGCCTATCAGATCCGAACGCGCGTGTGGGACATTCTTAACGGAGAGCCCGGCTTCCGAACAATCAGCGCTCTGAGTGAGTCGGACGGAAAAACGGAAACGAGGCGGGGCCTGCTCGAGCGCACCGCCAATCAACTCAGGCTCGCGGGTGCCGCCGAACTCGGCGAAAAGTTGAGCACGCTCCTGAAATCAGAGTGGCCGACGCCTTCGCCCGATCCCCGGGACGAATTTCTAAGGTCGGCGAGGAAGTTCATGGAGCCAACCTAAAGCGTCTACCCGCCGCCCAACCCGCGTTGCAGCGGACGGCGCTTGCGCGCCGCTGCTGAACGCGAGATCGTTAGAGCGACAGGAATTTCTTCGGTGGTAGATCAAGAACAATGTCCATTTCGAGAAGGCCAAGTCGTCGTCTACCGCCCGTCCTTACGCGGCCAGGGTCAGTCGGTCATGACTGACTTGGCCGCACTTGTCCCCGGTGATCGGTATCGGATCGCCGGAATAGTCCAAGGCAAGTACGTGGTGATCGCAGGCTTTGAGAAATCACCAACGGGTGGGATGTATTGGACGGAGTTCTCCGAGACCTAACTGCCGACGCTTGGTGCGGTGTACCCACGCGTTGCAGCGGACGGCGTTTGCGTGCCGCCGCCGAACACGAGATCGCTAGATAGGGGCCCTGCTTGGCGTCCAAGGAACTCCGCGAACTTCCCGTTCGGTGGGCTACGTGGCTCGCGTCTCAGCCGGAGACAGGCATGGGCTACCAAGTGGTCGACGTTGTCCTCAACGGCGGCGCGATGTTTAAGGACGTGGCCGTGCTCGATGCCCACATCGTCGGTGAGGTTCGTGGGCACGCCACCGTTCCGTTTGATCCGACAGAGATAGCTGAGGTCACCCTGACCCACAACCGCTGGGAGTTCCGGCGTTGATCTTGGGACGGCTTGGCGCAGGGATGCTGTCTAACTCGCCGTTACAGACGGACTCGCGCGTCGGTCGCTGCGCGCCCGCTACGTCCGTTTTTCCTCGCCGCGCAGCAACCGACCGATGTTCTCACGATGGCGCAGGGTGACCAGCGCGGCGCCGCCGATGGCCAGACCGACGAACGGCGCAGCGGGCGCGTACCGAAAAACGAAGTAGAGGCTGAACGTCCAGACGCCCAGCAGCGACCCGAGCGACGAGAGCCGAGTCGCCGCGAACACCACGATGTAGACGCCGAACCCAAGCAGCGCCGCGACGGGCGAGAGCGCCAGCGCGACGCCCAGCGAGGTCGCGACGCCTTTGCCGCCGCGGCCGCGCAGGAAGATCGTGAACATATGGCCGACGATCGCGATGAAGCCGGCCAGCGCCACCACGCTCGGGGGCAGGCCGAGGCGGCGACCGAGCCAGACCGGCACGAATCCCTTGGCGGCGTCGGCCGCCAGCACGACGACGGCCCACCCCTTGCCGAGCGCCCGGGCGACGTTGGTGGCGCCGATGTTGCCGCTGCCGACCTTCCGCAGATCGACCCCCTTTAGGCGCGCCACCACGACGCCGAAGGGGATCGAACCGGCGACGTAGGCACCGACGCAGAGGAGGATCGCGGTCATGGCGTCGGCGTCGGCGTCGCGGGCGCGAAGACGGGCGCCGGCGGGTGGACCCGCGCCCAGAAGGCCGCCACGTCCTCGAGCGACTCGGTGCGCGGGCAGTCGATCGGCAGGCTCGCCCGCAGCATCGCGCCGTAGCTCTTGCGGGCGACGCGTCCGTCGAGGATGCCGACGATGCCGTGATCGCCGCGGCTGCGGACCAGGCGCCCGAACCCCTGCTTGAGCGCCAGCGCCGCGCGCGGCAATTGATAGCTGACGAACGGATCGCCACCGTCCTCCCGGATGCGGTCGATGCGCGCCGCGGTCAGCGGATCGTCGGGGACCGCGAACGGAATTCGATCCATGACGACCAGCGAGAGCGCCTCGCCCGGCACGTCGACCCCCTCCCAGAAGCTCTGGGTCGCCAGCAACACCGATCCGATGTGCGTCCGCAACGCGGCCAGCAACAGGTGGCGCGGGCGTTGCCCCTGCACCAGCAACGGAAACGGCAGCGTGGCGCGCAGCTGCGCCTCGGCGATCCGCAGGTTCTTGAAGCTGGTGAAGAGCAGCAGCGCGCGGCCGCCCGTGATCGCGCAGAGCTCGGCCATGCGCGCGGCGGCGGCCGGCGCGAAGGCGTCCTGGTTCGGCTCCGGGAGATCGGGCGCGACGTAGAGCAGCGCCTGGCGCGCGTAGCTGAACGGCGAGGGGAAGGTGGCCTCGGCGGCGGTGTCGTGCAGGCCGACCCGCGCGCGGAGATAGTCGAACGAGCCGGCGACGGTGAGCGTCGCGGAGGTGAGCACGATCGGCCCGGGGCAGGCGTCGAGCGCGCGCCCCAGCAGCGGGCCGACGTCGACGGGCGACGCGTGGAGCGCGACGTGGCGGGCCGAGGCGCCGAGCCAGCGCACGTGATCGCGTCCCCGCCCGTCGATGAGAACCGACAGATCCGTGCGCAGCGCGGCGGCACGCCGTCCGAGCGCCGCGACCTCGGCCGGACGCCGCGACTCGGCCACGGCGGCGCCGTCCGGGTCCAGCCAGGACGCGATCTCGTCGAGCAGCTCGTCGAGCCCGTGGTAGGCGGCGCGCGCCGGGCCCTGGCCCAGATCGGCGGGGAAGGGGCCGCTCGCCTCGTCGGCGCCGGGTCGAGGGGCCGGGACGAGATCTCGGAGCGCGTCGGCCAGCGTGGCGGAGGCGCCGGTCAGTCGAGCCGCCGCCGATTCGGCGCGCCAGGCGACGACGCCGCTCTCGCGCGCCAGATCTCGGGCGAGCGCGAACAGCCGGTGCGTCGAGGCGTGTACCCCGAAGAACTCGGTCGCGACCTCTTCGATTTGGTGGGCCTCGTCGAAGATCACGACCTCGTAGGGCGGCAGCACCTGTGCCTCGGGCCACCGCGCGCGCAGGGCCAGATCGGCGAAGAACAGGTGGTGGTTGACGATCACCAGCGGCGCGGCGGCGGCGCGGCGGCGCATCGCCGTCACGAAGCAGCTCTCGAAGAAGGCGCAGCGCGGGCCGATTCGCGTCTCGGGCGTCGCGGAGACCTCGCCCCACAGCGGCGCTTCGTCGGCCAGCTCCGCCAGGTCGGCCCGGTCGCCGGTCACCGACGATTCGGCGAAGGCCAGCAGGCGCTCGAAGTCGGGATCGGCCACCAGCGTCCCCTGCCGATCGCGCTCGGAGAGCCGCCGCCGGCAGATGTAGTTGCCGAGCCCTTTCATGACCGCCCATTCGAGGGGCCGGTCGAGGATGCCCGCGCGGGTGAGCATGGTCCGTAGGCGCGGCAGGTCGACGGTCGCGATCTGATCCTGCAGCGTCTTGGTACCGGTGCTGATGACGACCTTGCGGCCCGACAGCAGCGCCGGGACCAGATAGGCCAGCGTCTTGCCCGTGCCGGTCCCGGCCTCGATGAGCAGGCGCTCGTTCCCCTCGATCGCGTCGGCGATCCGCTCGGCCATCGCGAGCTGTCCGGCCCGGGCCTCGTAGCCCGACAGGATCTCGGCCGCCGCGCCGCCGGGTCCCAGGATTCGTCGAATGTCGCGGCGGGTCGCCTCGCGCGTCGCCGCGCCGGTCATTTCTTGCGGCCCGCTTTTTCGTCGATACCGGAGGTGCCGAAGCGGCGTTGCAGCTCCGCGAAGACCAGATCCACCGAAACCCCGGCGTTCTCCAGCCCGACCAGCGCGTGAAAGAGCAGATCCGCCGCCTCGTGGGCGGTGTGCGCGGCGTCGCCGGCGGGCAGCGCCTCCGCCAGCTCGCCCGCCTCTTCCTCGATCTTGGCGTTGATCTTTTCGAACCCGGCATCCAGCAGCGACACGACGTACGACTTTTCGGGGCGCTCACGCCTGCGCGCCGCGATCACCTCGGCCACGCGCGCCAGCACCAGCGCCGGCGGCTCGGGCGGCCCGTCGTCGGTTTCGAGCGCGCCGTCCGGGCCCACCCGCCGGAAGAAGCAGGAGGTGGCGCCGGTGTGGCACGACGGCCCCACCGCATCGACCAGGTAGAGGACCGCGTCTCCGTCGCAATCGATCCGGACCTCGCGCACGGCCAGTGTGTGCCCCGAGCTCTCACCCTTGCGCCAGAGCGCCTGGCGCGATCGGCTCCAGAAGTGCGCGGCGCCGGTGGCCAGCGTCGCCGTCAGCGCTTCCTCGTTCGCCCAGGCCACCATCCGCACCGTTCCCGTGCGCGCGTCTTGGGCGATCACGGGAACCAGCCCGGCACCGTCGAAGGCGATCGCGGCGAGCAGCTCCCCGGGTGCCGGCATCACACCACCTTATCCCGCACGGCCACGCCGCGCGCGCGCAAGTAGTCGTGCGCCTGCCCGACGGTCGATTCGCCGAAGTGGAAGATCGACGCTGCCAGCACCGCGTCGGCGTGTCCTTCGACGATCCCCTGGTAAAGGTGCTCCAGGTTTCCGACGCCGCCCGAAGCGATGACCGGCACCGGCACCCGGTCGGCGACCGCGCGGGTCAGCTCCAGGTCGAATCCGTCGCGGGTGCCGTCGCGGTCCATGCTGGTCAGCAGGATCTCGCCCGCGCCGTAGTGTGCCATGCGCTCGCACCAGGCGACGGCGTCGATGCCGGTCGGGCGCCGGCCGCCGTGGGTGTAGACCTCCCAGCGCAGCGGCGCCGAGCCCGGCTCGCGGCGCGCGTCGACCGCCACGACGATCGCCTGGTTGCCGAAGGCGTCGGCCGCGCGGCGCACCAGCTCCGGATCGGCCACCGCCGCGGTGTTGATGCCGGCCTTGTCGGCGCCCGCCAGGAGCAGCGCGCGCACGTCTTCGACCGAGCGCACGCCGCCGCCCACCGTGAGCGGAAGGAAGACCCGCTCGGCCGTTTCCCGCACCACGTCCAGCATGGTGGCGCGACCATCGGAAGAGGCGGTGATGTCGAGGAAGCAGATCTCGTCGGCCCCCTGCGCGTCGTAGGCGGCGGCGACCAGTACCGGATCGCCCGCGTCGCGCAGCTCCTTGAACCGCACGCCCTTTTTCACCCGACCGCCGTCGACGTCCAGGCAGGGAATGACCCGCTTGCAGAGCATGGCCGCTACGGACTCCGTGGGCGGACACGGGCCAGCGCCTGTTCGACGGTGAAGGCGCCCTCGTACAGCGCCTTGCCCACCACCACCGCGAAAGAGCCGGTCGGCACCAGCGCGTCGAGATCGTCGAGCCGCGCCACGCCGCCCGAGGCGATCACGGGACAGGGCCGGAGGCGCTCCGCGAGGCGTGCTGTCGCGTCGAAGTTGGGGCCCGACCGCATCCCGTCGCGCCCGATGTCGGTGTAGAGGACCGCGCCGGCCCCGGCCCGCGCCACCGCCAGGCCGATCTCGATGGCGTCGGCCTGGGTGTCCTCGGTCCAACCCTCGACGGCGACCTTCCCCTCGCGCGCGTCGACCGCGACCACGATCCCGCCCGGCCAGCGCGCGCAGGCCGCCTCGACGAAGGCAGGATCTTTGACCGCCGCCGTGCCGAGGATGACGTATTTGACGCCCAGGTCTATGAGGCGGGCGCAGTCGTCGAGCGAACGCACGCCGCCGCCCGTCTCGACCGCGATCCCGGCGGCCTCGACGATCCTTTTCAGCGTGGCGTGGTTGTCGATCCGCGCCGCGCTGGCGCGGGTGAAGGCGGCGTCCAGATCGACCACGTGGATCCGGGGCGCGCCCGCCGCGGCGAAACGCGCCGCGACCTCCCAGGGCGCGCGATCGTAGACCTTGGCGCTCTCGCGGCGCCCCTGTTCGAGGCGCACCGCCGCGCCGCCCAGCAGATCGATGGCGGGAAAGATCAGCATCGGGTCAGGCGTTCGCGAACCGGCGGAGGAGGGCGAGGCCAGCCGCCTGGCTCTTCTCGGGGTGAAACTGGGTGCCGAAGACGTTGTCGCGCGCGACGGCCGCGCAGAAGGGCGCGCCGTAGTCGGTTGTGAGCGCCACGTCCTCGGCACGCGTCGGGTCCGGGTAGTAGCTGTGCACGAAATAGAAGAACGCGCCGTCGTCGACTCCATCACCGACCCCGGCACCGACAGTGGCCGCCGGCCCGCGCTGGGTCCGATTCCAGCCCATGTGCGGGATCTTGAGACCCGGGCGATCGGCGAACCGGCGCACGCGCCCCGGCAGGATCCCCAGGCCCGGCGCTTCGGGATTCTCTTCGCTGCTGCCGAACAGCAGCTGCATCCCGATGCAGATCCCGAAGAACGGGCGTCCGGCGGCGATGAAATCACCCACCGCCTGGCGGAGCGCGCCGCCGCCGCGATCGAGGCCCGCCGCGCAGGCGCCGAAGGCCCCCTGGCCGGGGACCACCAGCTTGTCGGCGCGAGACACGACGTCGGCGTCCGCGCTGACCACCACCTCGGCGCCGACGGCGGTGAGCGCCTTGGCGACGCTGCGCAGGTTCCCGCTCCCCAGGTCCACGACGGCGATTCGCGCCGCGCTCACCTGGTGAGCGTCCCCTTCGTCGACGGAACGCCGACCACGCGCGGATCGACCCGCGCCGCCGCCGACGTGGCCCGCGCGAAGGCCTTGAACAGCGCTTCGATCATGTGGTGCGCGTTCTCGCCGTAGCGCACCTCGAGGTGCAGGTTGCACAGCGCGGCGCTGGCGAAGCCGCCAAAGAACTCGCGTCCCAGCTCCACGTCGAAGGTGCCCACCCGGCGCCCCTTGAGCAGATCGGCGCGGTAGACGAACGCGGCCCGCCCGCTGAAATCGACGGCCGCCGAGACCAGCGTCTCGTCCATCGGGATGGTCGCTTCCCCGAAACGGGTGATGCCGCTCCGGTCGCCCAGCGCCTCGCGGAACGCCTGTCCCAGGCAGATGCCGACATCTTCGACCGTGTGGTGGGGGTCGACCTCGACATCGCCGCTGGCCTGCACCTTCAGATCGTAGAGGCCATGGCGCGCGACCGCCTCGAGCATGTGGTTGAAAAATGGAATCGGCGTCTCGATCCGCCGCTGGCCGCTGCCGTCGAGCTTCAGGTGAAGCTCGATGGCCGTTTCCGAGGTCTTGCGTTCGATCTTTGCTTGTCGCGTCATGGGCCGCCCGGCGTCACCGAAAAAGGCGAGGCGGGGCGCGAAATCTTAACCCGCCGGGCGCCGGGAGCAAATGAACCGGCATGAGATCTTCAAGGAATCTCCGAACTCTAGCGATATAATCGACAGTCGACTCAATGGCCCGGCGCTCGCCCAGCCCGATCCTCGGGTACAACCACAATCTTCGTCACGGCGGTCGCGTATTCCACGTCCAGACCGAAGATTCGGGGCCGGGGTATGCGCGTCTCTATACGCACCTCTTCTACGAGGGGACGATTCTCTCGTCGAAGAAGCAGGAGTACGACCCCGAGGCGCACGAAGGCGTGGTGCGCGCGGCGATGCAGAAGCTCCACAAGCTGATGATCACCGAGCTCACCCACGCCGAGCACGACGTCCGTATCGCGGCGTTCTTCCCCTCGCGCGGAGAGCCGGCGACGCTCGCGGATCCCGCGCCGGCTGGGGCGGTGGACCTGCCGGTGGAAAGATCGGAAGAGCGTCGTGTAGGGAAAGAGTGTAG
>OCTA010000289.1_pt1 | contig 46249 bp, 39 predicted proteins | sample 1538991 | NCBI WGS metagenome assembly OCTA01 (sample SAMEA3539302, study PRJEB22396) | soil metagenome | biome: tundra; feature: field; material: soil | place: USA | collected 2010-05 | depth 0.15 m
GGAGTTGAATACGCGGGGTGCACAGACCGTTGGATTGTACGCCAGATCTTTGTCCGGTGCAACCTGCCGGAGAATGAAGAAAACTTCCGCAAGTACATGGAGGCCTATATAGATGCCCTCCCGGGGGAGATGACAAAACCGGGGGCTCGGGTGCTGCCTGGTGTGCGCTCCCTCCTGGCAGAGGCACCCGCCCGGGGGTCGATCGCGCAGGGACTGCTGACTGGCAACTCGCGGCGGGCCGCCGAGATAAAACTGGGCCGCCACGGCCTCTGGCATCATTTCCCATTCGGGGCCTTCGGGGACGACTGCGAGCATCGCGACGAGTTGGGGCGCCACGGTTTGCGCCGCGCCCGCGAGCTTCACGGGATCGAATTTGCCCCGGAGCGGGTCTGGGTGATTGGCGACACCCCGCACGACGTCCGATGCGCGCGGGCCATGGGAGCCAATTCGCTTGCGGTCGCCACGGGCGGCCATACGGCGTCGGAGCTGGCGGCACACGGCCCCACGGCCCTCCTCCCGGATCTCATGGACTCCGAGGCGTTTTGGTCGATCATCGGAGATTGACGGACTGCGCCGAAACAAAAACTGTGGCCGCCCCATGAAGCAATTTACGATCGCGATCGGCTCGGATCATGCCGGGTTCAAGTACAAGGAAGCCATCAAGGCATGGCTGCTCGGCGAGGGGCACACGGTCCGCGATTTCGGCACCGACTCGGAAACTCCCTGCGACTACCCCGACTTCGTCCGGCCGGTCGCCCAGGCCGTCGCCCGCGGCGAATTCGAGCGCGGGGTCGTGATCGGGGGCTCCGGCAACGGCGAGGCGATCGTCGCCAACCGCGAAAAGGGCATCCGCTGCGCCGTTTGCTGGAGCGCGCAAACGGCAACCTGGAGCCGCTCGCACAACGATTCCAACTGCATCTCGATCGGCGAACGCACCGTCTCCCAGGAGGAGGCGATCGAATTCGTGCGCATCTGGCTGGTCACCGGATTCGAGGGCGGGCGCCACATCGAGAGAATACGAAAGATCGACGGCATCTGACTGCCATTCCCGCCATGCAATACCGCCAGCTAGGACCCACCGGACTCAAGATCAGCGCGCTCTCCTTTGGCGCCTGGGTGACCTTCGGAAAGCAGATCGGCGACCCCGTCGCCAGGAAGCTGCTCCATGCCGCATATGACGCCGGCGTGAATTTCTTCGACAACGCCGAGGCCTACGCGGACGGAAAGGCGGAGACCGTCATGGGGGCGATCTTCAAGCGGGCAGGCTGGAGGCGCAGCAGTTATCTCGTCTCGAGCAAGGTGTTCTTCGGCTCCGACGGCGAACAGCCCAACGAGACGGGGCTATCGCGCAAGCACGTCACGGAGGCGTGCCACGCCGCGCTGCGGCGCCTGCAGGTGGACTATCTCGACCTTTATTTTTGCCATCGGCCGGACCCGGAGACGCCCGTTCTCGAGACCGCGCGCGCCATGCACGACCTGATCGTCCAGGGCAAGGTGCTTTATTGGGGGACAAGCGAGTGGGAACCGGCGCAATTGCGCGCGGCCTTCGAGGCGTGCTCCCGGCACAATCTTCACCCGCCTGTCGTCGAGCAGCCGCAATACAATCTGTTTCACCGCGCGCGCGTGGAAAGGGAGCTTGCCCCGCTCTTTGCCTCGCCCGGCCTCGGCGCGACGACCTGGTCCCCGCTGGCAAGCGGTCTTCTGACCGGAAAATACAACCACGGCGTACCGCCCGACTCTCGCCTGAACGTGGCCGGCCTCGAATGGCTGCGCGAAAAGCTCACGGGACCCGGCGCCGCCAGGCGGATTGCCTCCGTCAAGAAGCTCGGGGAGATCGCGGGCAGGATCGGCGTCCCGCTGCCGAGCCTCGCGCTTGCCTGGTGCCTCAAGAATCCCCGGGTCAGCACCGTGATTCTCGGCGCCTCGAGGGTCGAGCAACTCCGGGAGAATCTCGGGGCCTTGGAGGTCGCCGACATGCTTACGCCCGAACTGATGATTGAAATCGACGCGGCCTCGGCCTCGGTCGCCGAGTAGCCGCCAATTCAGGCAGAAGACAAGGTCTTCACAATCTCTCGCTTGCCCCGGCCGCCCGGCGGCGTCAGCCTTGGAACTTGGACATGGCCTTCCCTCCCCCGCCCGACATCCTGGCGGCGCGTGACTTGCGCGCCTTGGAGCTAGAGCAAAACCCGATCCCGGCCCTGGAGCGGATCTACGCCTGGATGCACTATTCGCGTCTCGTGGACAACCGGATCCTGGAGCTCTTTCGCCAGGGGCTCATCAAGGGGACAGTGACCGGCGGACAGGGCAACGAGGGACTGATCATTCCCCTGGCGCTGCTGGCGGACAAATCGATGGATGTCGTCTCCTTCACCCATCGCGATCTCGGCGGGCACCTGATCTGGAGCGGGCACTTGTGCGAGCATCTGAACCAGTATTTCGCCAATTCCGGCAGCCTCACCAAGGCCCGCGAAGGCAACATCCATCACGGAGATCCCCGGCACCATTCCATTCCGATGATCAGCCATCTCGGGGCCATGGGCGGCGCGGTCCTTGGAATGACCGATTCGCAGCGCCGGCTGGGACGCCCGGCGGTCGGCTTTGCGTTCTTTGGCGATGGCGGATCGAGCACGGGCGACGTCCACGAGTGCCTCAACCTGGCCTCCCTTCTTTCGCTGCCGGTTGTGTTCGTGATCGAGAACAACGGCTATGCGTACTCGACACCGGTTTCGGAGCAGTTCCGATCCGGAACGGAGCTTTGGCGCCGGGCCGCCGGTTATGGGATCGAGGCCCGCGCCGTCGATGCGACGGATGTGCCGGCCTGCGCGTTGGCCATCGCCCAAGCCATCGCCCAGGCAAGAAGCACCGGCCGTCCCGTCCTTGTTGAGGCGCACACGCTCCGCCTGCGGGGACACGCGGCCTACGACACCTGCGATTACCTTCGCCCGGGTGAGGCGGAGGGGTTCGAGCGCCGCGATCCCCTTCCCCGGTTGCGGGCGCGCCTCGTCGCGGAAGGGTCCGGATCGCGTCTGTCCGCCCTCGAGAATGACCTGAGCGCCTTTGTGGAGAGCTGCATCCGAATCTCCCTGCCCACACCCCCGATCAGCCCGGAGGGGATGGCGGCGGACGTGTTTGCGCCGGTTCCCGGCGCGCGGCCGTGGGTTCCAAGCCTGTATTCGAAGCGCCCCGGCACGGCGCCCGATGCGGCCCGCGGCGATGGTGGAGAACTGCTGACTGCCGCCCAGGCGCTCAATCGCGCCCTGCGCAAGGTCTTGAGCGAGTGTCCGGAATCGCTGATCCTCGGCCAGGACATCGGAACCTATGGAGGCGCCTTCAAGGTCACTGAGGGCCTGCTGGCGGATTTCGGGCGGCCCCGCGTGCTCAACACGCCCCTGGCCGAAAGCGCCTGCACGGGATATGCGATCGGCCTCGCCCTGAACGGCCACAGGCCGATCGAGGAATTTCAGTTCGCGGATTTTGCGACGGAAGCCACGACGCAGATCACGCTCAATGCCGCGACCATGCATTTTCGTTCGGGCGCCTCGTGCCCCCTCGTCCTGCGCATGCCGTGCGGCGGCGGGCTCACTTTCGGTTCCTTTCATTCCCAGGAGCTGGAGTCCCTGTTCCTGTCGATGCCGGGGATCAAGGCCCTCTATCCCTCCACGCCGCAGGACGCGTTCAACGCCGTCCTCGCCGCCTTCGAGGACGACAACCCGGTCCTTCTCTTTGAGCACAAGGCCCTGTACAGGCGCGGCCGCGAACGGGTTTCGTGGGATCCGAATTACCGGGATGTCTGGAAGCCGCGGCGAATCCGGACGGGCGATTTTGCGACCCTGGTGTCGTACGGCGAGATGACCCACATCGCCGCGGAGGCATGCGAATACTTTGTCTCGGAATTCGACGCCGCCATGGATCTGTTCGATCTCCGGGCCCTCGCGCCGCTGTCGCTTGGGGAAATCGAATCCTCGCTTGCGCGAACGGGCCGCCTCATCGTCCTGCACGAGGGACGGCGCACTCACGGATTCGGGGCGGAACTGGTCGCGCGCCTCGTCGAAGCGCAATTCGGGGCGCTCAAGGCTCCACCGCTTCGGATCGCCTCCCTCGACATGCCGGTGCCTTTCGCACCGGAGCTCGAGGCGGCCTTTCGGCCCAATCTGAAGAAAGTGATCGAGCAAATCACCGCATGGCTGGGCTGACTCCATCCTCCATTCCGCCTGAATTCTGGCGCGGCGTCCGTCTTTTCGCCATGGACGTCGATGGAATATTGACGGACGGAAGCGTCGCTGTGTCTTCCGACGGCACCGAGACCAAGCTCTTTTCCGTTCTCGACGGCCTGGGCCTGCGCCGCGTCCTGAACGCGGGAATCGCGGTCGCCTGGATCAGCGGACGCGTGTCGGGCGCCACGGCGGTGCGCGCGAACGAACTCAAGATCACCCGCCTGATCCAGGGACAGACCGACAAGCTTGCGGTTCTCCGGGAACTGGCGGAGGAGCTCCAGCTTTCGGCCAGGCAGTGCGTTTACATGGGGGATGACGACATCGACGCCCCCGCATTGCTATGGGCCGGGCTCGGCATCACGGTCCCCGGCGCCATGCCTGCGGCGATTTTCGCAGCGGGCTGCGTGACCGAACGCGCCGCAGGGCACGGCGCCGTCCGGGAGATCTGCGAATTGCTCCTCGCGCGGCCCAAGGCGTGAAGAGCGCGCCATACCGTCCAAGAAATGGGCCGCTTGGGGAACTTCGCGTGACGCACCGCCTCAAAGAGCCCCGTGTGGCCGCCGCGCTTCCGTTCAAACTCCTTCTCCTGCTGCTTCTGTCCGCGCCCGCCGGCCTCCTTCTGGGCGCCGATCCGCCAGCGGCTCCGGGTCTCGCGCCGGCCCAGGATTGGAAACTTCCCCTGTTCACCAAGGATGGTTTCCGTTCCATGAGCCTGCGCGGCGAAAGGGTCTACCCAATCGGTTCGGACCGGATCGACGTCGAGAACATCGAAATCACCGTCTTCTCGGGCGATGCGTCGCAGCGGGTCAAGAGCGTCCTTCTCAGCGCGAAGGCCAGCTACTTTCCCCGGGAACAGCGCGCGACCGGTCCTGAGGCCGTCCGCGTGATCCAGGATGAAGTCGAGATCAGCGGCCAGGATTGGACCTACGAGAAGGAAGGGGAAAAGGTTTCCATACACCGCAACGCAAGGGTAGTCTTCAACATGAAACTCGGAGATATGCTGAAATGAAACTGGCGCCCGCTCTCGTTCTTGCCCTTCTGCCGCCTTCCACCCTGCTCCGGGCCGCGGAAGAGCCGCAGCAGACTGTGATTACCAGCGATGCCTTCGACAGCAGCAGCGGCGACACCGAGACCGTGTCGTTTTTCACCGATCACGTCGTTGTCACCGCAACAAACATCAAGATGACGTGCGACCGCATGAAGACCATCACGGTCAAGGGCGCCGACAAGGCGGACACGATCGGCAAGCAGAATCAGCTCAAGTACATGCTCGCGACGGGACACGTGCACATCTGGCAGGGCGAACGCGAGGCAGTCTGCGGCCGGGCGGAGGTCCTGCCCGCCGAGGACAAGATTGTGCTGACCGAGAGTCCTTCCGTCACCGATCATGGAAACAATTCGGTGGGGACGGGCGACATCATTGAGATGCACCGCAACCAGCGGACCGTGACCGGGAAAAATGTGCATTTCACCCTGCCCTCAATCAAGGACCTCGGATTCGACAAGAACCACGCGCCGTCCGCGCCCGAGCCGCAGACCCCGGCAGAGACGCCTCCGGTCGCCACGCCGCCCTCATTCACGCCCCAAAAATGACGAACGGGACCGCCTCGATCCAGACTGAGAACCTGGTCAAGACCTACGGGACGCGCGCCGTCGTCGACGGCGTCAACCTGCGGATCGGCGCGGGTGAAATCGTCGGCCTTCTCGGGCCCAACGGAGCGGGCAAGACCACGACCTTTTACATGATCGTCGGCCTCATTCCGGCGACGGCGGGATGCGTGAGGCTTGACGGACAGGACATCACGCGCCTGCGCATGCACGAGCGGGCCCGCCGGGGAATCGGCTACCTGCCGCAGGAGCCGTCGGTCTTCCGAAAGCTGACGGTCGCGGAGAACATTCGCGCGATCGTCGAGGCCGTGGGCATTCCCCGCTCGCAGCGGGCCGCGGAAGTGAGGCGCCACCTGGAGGAGCTCGGCCTGGAGACGGTCGCCCGCCAGAAGGCCTACACCCTCTCCGGAGGAGAGCGCCGCCGGCTCGAGATCGCCCGCACCCTCGTCACCCGGCCGAAATTCCTCCTGATGGACGAGCCTTTCGCCGCGATCGACCCGATTTCGGTGGCGGAGGTCCAGAAGATCATCCGCCAGCTCAAGCGGCAGGGCATCGGAATCGTGGTCACCGATCACAACGTGCGGGAGACCCTGCGTGTCGTCGATCGCGCCTACCTGATCCACAAGGGGAAGGTGCTCACCGAGGGAACGGGGGAGTTCCTGATCCAGGACGAGCAGGCCCGGAAATTCTACCTGGGCGAGGATTTCAACCTTTGACACGGCCGCCGCCCGAGGCCGAGATTCGTACTCCGTCCCAGGCAGTACTCACCCCATGCAAAAAGCCATCCACGGCATAACGGTCGAGCATTTCTACGAGACGTATCGCGAGAAGCTCAAGATGGAGCTTGTGACAGGCAAGGCGGGCCTGCATCGGCTGATCCGGGAAGGGAGCATCAACAGGCCCGCCCTCGCCCTGACGGGATTCTTCAAGTATTTTGCGAACAAGCGGATTCAGGTGCTCGGCGCGGCGGAAATGACCTATTTGAAGACGCGACCGGCCGAGGAGCAGGCGCGCATCTTCCAGGAGATGGCCAGGCGCCACGTGCCCTGCATCGTGCTCACCCGCAATTACAATTCCACGCCGGCGATGCTCGCCGTCGCGAGTTCGATGCGCCTGCCGATCTTTCGGACGCCTCTGATCACGATGAATTTCGTGAACCTGGCGACCCTGTGCATCGACAATGAGTTCGCGCCGGGCGTCATCGAGCATGCGACGACGCTCGACATCAGGGGCGTCGGGGTCCTCCTGCGCGGAGACTCCGGGGTGGGAAAGAGCGAATGCGCCCTCGCCCTGATCGAGCGCGGGCACTCGCTCGTCGCGGACGACCTCACGGTCATCAAGCTGGTGGATGAGCGCGAGCTCATCGCGTCGAGCCGCGACCTCAATCGCGGCTACATGGAGTGCCGCGGCATCGGCATCATCAACATTGCCGAGATGTTTGGCGTGAAATCGATCCGTCGCGAAAAGCGGATCGACATGGTGGTCTCGCTCATGGAATGGACCCCGGATATCGTGGAGGAAAGAACCGGGCTCGAGGAGCACTTCTATTCGATCCTCAACATGAAGCTCCCCCACATCGAGTTGTACGTGCGTCCCGGGCGGGACATGGCACGGCTTGTCGAGGTCGCGGCGCTCACGCAGGCCCTCAAGCGCATCGGGCACGACCCTGCCAAGGACTTCAACGACCGTCTCATCGCGTCGATGGCGGCGCAGAGCGCCGTGGTGACGACGCGCATCAAGCCGGTCGAACGCGAGGAACGCATGCCCGGCGCACTGGGCGCCGAACTATGACATCCCCCCTTCTGCGCGCCGATGGCCGGCGCGCCGACCAGCTCCGCCCCGTCGAATTCACGGCCGGGATCGCGCCCTACGCAACGGGGTCCGTCCTCGTCCGCTACGGCGCGACGCAGGTCATCTGTGCCGCGATGATCGAGCCGTCGGTGCCCGTTTGGATGAAGCAGCAGGGCGTCAAGGGCGGCTGGCTCACCGCCGAGTATTCCATGCTTCCATACTCGACGCTCGAGCGTAAGCCCCGCGACATCGCGAAGGGCCGGATCGACGGACGGACGGTCGAGATCCAGCGGCTGATCGGCCGCTCGCTGCGCGCGGTCATCAACCTGGAGAAGCTCGGGACCAACACGCTTTGGATCGATTGCGACGTCCTTCAGGCCGATGGCGGAACGCGGACGGCGGCCATAACGGGCGCCTATCTTGCGGCGCGGCTCGCCATTCAAAAGATGATCGACGACAGGCGGATCCCGGACAGCCCGCTCCACGACTCCGTGGCCGCGGTGAGCGTCGGAATCTGCGGGGGGCGGGAATTGCTCGACCTGGCGTACGTCGAGGACAAGGAGGCCGAGGTCGATTGCAATGTCGTCATGACCGGCCAGGGCCGGTTTGTGGAGGTCCAGGGAAGCGGCGAGGAGGCTACCTTCTCGCACGACCAGTTCCAGAGCCTCATCGCCCTCGCCCAGACCGGCCTCAAGGAACTCTCCGCGCGGCAGGCCGCCTTTCTCGCCTGCGCATTGCTCAAGGGCTGACGGGCGATCCTGGCGACGGCGGAGTCGGACGGCCGCGAATCTTTCGCGCGACGCCGCGCAACCGGCGAAGACGGGCCTTCCGCGGACCGGGATGGGCGCTTTTTGAGTGTCCAGAATTTCCATTTTGTGAAAGACTTTACCTTCCTTTTTATCGCTCCATGAACATTCACGAGTACCAGGCCAAGGCCCTGTTTGAGAAATATGGCGTCCCCGTCCCCAAGGGTGCCCCGGCAACAACGGCGGAGGAGTTCATCAACGCGCTCGCCGTGCTGCCGGAAGGACCCACGATGGTGAAGTCCCAGATCCACGCGGGCGGCCGCGGGAAGGGAGTCTTCACCGACGGCTTCAAGGGAGGCGTCAAATTCTGCAAGTCGAAGGCGGAGGCCCGCGAAATGGCGGCAAGGATGCTCGGCAACACGCTGGTCACCAAGCAGACCGGGCCGGCCGGCCGCAAGGTGCAGACGATCTACTTCACGGTCGCAAACCAGATCAAGAAGGAGTTCTACCTGGCGATCCTGCTCGATCGCGTGACGTCGCGCCCGGTGATCGTCGCCTCGACCGAGGGCGGCGTCGAGATCGAGAAGGTCGCGCACGAGACGCCCGAGAAGATCTTCAAGGTATTCATCGACCCGGCGTACGGGCTCGCCGATTTCCAGGTGAGGGAATTGGTGTTCAAACTCGGTTTCAACCCCGCGGAAGGCAAGAATGCTGCGAAGCTCATCCGCAGCCTTTACCGGCTGTACTGGGAGACCGACGCCTCGATGGTTGAAATCAACCCCCTGGTCACGACGGCCACGGACGAGGTCCTGGCCCTCGACGCGAAAGTGTCCTTCGACGACAATGCGCTTTATCGCCATCCCGACATCCTCGCCCTTCGCGACCTGAACGAGGAGGACCCCAAGGAGGTCGAAGCATCCAAGCACTCGCTCAATTACATCGCGCTCGACGGAAACATCGCCTGCCTGGTGAACGGGGCGGGGCTTGCGATGAGCACGATGGACATCATCAAGTACTTCGGCGGAAATCCCGCGAACTTCCTCGACGTCGGCGGAGGCGCGACGAGGGAACAGGTGGTGGCCGCCTTCAAGATCATCCTCGGCGATCCGAAGGTGAAGGGAATCCTGGTCAACATCTTCGGCGGCATCATGGACTGCGACGTGATCGCCAACGGGATTGTCGAGGCCGCGCGCGAGGTCGGACTCCGGCTGCCGCTGGTTGTGCGCCTCGAGGGGAACAACGGTGTCGCCGGCAAGGCGACGCTCGCGAAGAGCGGCCTCACGATCGTGAGCGGCGACTCCATGGCCGATGCGGCCCAGAAGATCGTCAAGCTCGTCGCCGCGTAAGAAATCTCAAAATCCCATCTTCCATGGCCATCCTCGTCTCTTCCGAAACCAAGATCCTCATCCAGGGCATCACCGGCGACTTCGGCGCCCGCCATGCCCGCCTCTCGCTCGACTACGGCACGAAGGTCGTCGCGGGCGTCACCCCCGGCAAAGGCGGCCAGTTCTTCGAGCATGCCGGGCACCGGGTGCCAATCTTCAATTCAGTCGCCGATGCCAAGCGCTCGACGGGCGCCGCGGTGTCGGCGATCTTCGTCCCGCCCCCCTTTGCGGCCGATGCCATTCTCGAATGCGCCGATGCGGGCATGGACCTCGCCGTGGCGATCACCGAGGGAATTCCGATCCGCGACATGGTGCGGGTGAAGCGGGTGTTGCAGGGCCACGCCACGCGGCTCGTCGGGCCCAATTGCCCTGGCATCGTGACTCCGGGCGCGGGCGAATTGTCGCAGGGGGGCTGCCGGATCGGCATCGCCCCGGGGTATATCCATAGGAAAGGCCACGTGGGAGTCGTGTCGCGCTCCGGGACCCTCACCTATGAGGCGGTGTACCAGCTCACAGTCCGCGGCATCGGCCAGAGCACCTGCGTCGGAATCGGAGGCGATCCGGTGAACGGCACGTCGCATCTGGACGTGATCCGCATGTTCGACGAGGACCCCGACACCCACGGAATCATCATGATCGGCGAAATCGGCGGAAACGCCGAGGTCGAGGCCGCCCGTTGGGTCGCGGCCCATTGCCGCAAGCCAGTCGCCGGCTTCATCGCCGGAGCGACCGCTCCCGCCGGGCGCCGCATGGGACATGCAGGCGCAATCGTCGGCGGCGCCGAGGACACCGCGGCAGCCAAGATCGCTATCTTCAAGGAATGCGGCATCGAGGTGGCCGTCACACCCTCCGACATGGCGGACGCCCTCGTCCGCGCCGCAAAGGCCAACGGGGTGAAGCTCAGCTAAGCACAGCGACGTCCGGGACGGAGCGCGAAGCGCGGAGATGGCGATGCGAAGCATCGTCCCGCAGGGATGCCTCCGGCGGGCGCCCTTTAGGGCGCCGGAGGCACAAACGCCGGGCCCTCCCCTTTTCCCCAGCGCAGACCGGCGCCCGCTTCGAGACTCCGAACGAGGAAGGAGCGGGCGGCCTCCACGGCCTGCTGCAGCGGCGCGCCGGCGGCCAGGCCGGAAGCGATTGCGGAGGACAGGACGCATCCCGTCCCGTGTGTGTTGCGCGTCGCGACCCGCGGGCTTTCAAACCAGCGAATCATTCCCTCCGATGTCGCCAGGCAGTCGCTGCAGGTCGAGCCACGGCCGTGCCCTCCCTTCACGAGCACGGCCCCGCAGCCTGTGTCGAGCAGGCGGCAGGCGGCCTCTTCAACGTCGGCAGCGGAGCGTATCCGCATGCCCGTCAGCTCCTCGGCTTCGGGCCAATTGGGTGTAATGAGCGCCGCCCGTGGCATGAGCCTTTGCTTCAGCGCCCGAAGGCCGGCCCGCGCCAGAAACCGGGTTCCGCTCGTAGATGCGATCACCGGATCGATGATGAGCGGAAGCCGGGCATGGCTCTTCAGCGCCATCTCGACGGCCAAAACCGCCGCCGTTCCGGGGAGAAGGCCGGTTTTCACCGCCTTAACGGCAAAGTCGGCGAGAACCGCTTCGATTTGAAACCGGATGAGATCCGGGGGCATGGCCCTCCAGGCCGTGACGCCGCGCGTATTCTGGGCGGTGACGGCCGTCACCGCGGTCAGCGCATATCCGCCGAACGCCTGGATCGTCCGCGAGTCGGCCTGGATTCCAGCGCCGCCACCGCTGTCGGAGCCGGCGATGGTCAGCACACAAAGATTCTTGTCGTTATGCACGGTGTCGCTGGTCATCGCGCGGCCGCCGCCACGTTAATCGTTTATCCCGCGCTCCGCTCCCAGTCCTTGAATCCTCCGCGGAGGCTGACCGCGGAGCGAAATCCATTCTGTTCGCGCAATATCTTCGCTGCGCGAAGGCTGCGGGCGCCAGCGGCGCAATAGACGACGGTCGGCGCCTCCGGATCGAGTTTCTGCAAGGTTGCGCCCAACTCGCCCCGGTTCAGCTTGCTGAGAGGCAGGTGCACGGACGGCTCGATCGAGCCCAAGGCGCGCTCCCATCCTTCCCGGACGTCGACCAATTGCAGTTTCTCGGAGGCGGCGATCTTTGCTCGCAGCTCCGCGACGTCGATTTCCTCCCCCTTGCCGAGTCGAAAATTGAGTCCGAACAATGGAGAATCATCATGAGCCGGTCCGCCGGCCGGCGTCGAGTCCGCACTGTTCACTCCGCAGACTTCGCCGTAGCCCTCGGGCGGCAGCTCCCGAATTTCCCGGTTTTTCGGGTCGGCGGAAATCGCGAGGGTCTGGACGCCCATGTTCAGCGCGTTCCAAAGAAGCAGGCGGCCGCTGAGCGGCTCTCCAATCCCTGTCAAAAGCTTGATCGCCTCGCACGCCTGCGCGGTTCCTATAAGCCCGGGCATGACGCCGAGAACGCCAGCCTCGGCGCAATTGGGGACTGTCCCCGGCGGGGGCGGCTCTGGAAAAAGGCAGCGGTAGGTCGGGCCCCCGCGCCAGTTGAAAACGCTCAGCTGGCCGTCGAAGCCCTGGACAGCGCCAAAGACAAACGGCCGGCTGGCGATGACGCAGGCGTCGTTGACAAGGTAGCGAGTGCCAAAGTTGTCCGAACCGTCGACAACGACGTCGCTCGCCGAGACGAGCGCGATCGCGTTCGCGCGCGAAAAGCGCTCCTCAACGGGCTGGATCGAGATCCAGGGATTGAGCGCACGCAGGCGCCGCGCGGCTGCCCCCGCCTTGGGCTGGCCCGCATCGGACTCCACATACAGGACCTGACGCTGCAGATTCGACAGGTCGACACGGTCATCATCGACGATCGTGATCCGCCCCACCCCGGCGGCGGCGAGATAGAGCAGGGCGGGACAGCCGAGGCCGCCCGCACCGACGACGAGGACCGAACCGGCCTTGAGCTTCATCTGCGCCTCGGGACCAAAGCCGGTCAGTCCCAGATGGCGCTGATACCGAATCAGCTCCTCTCTGGTGAATTCGCTCATGGCTGCGGCATGGCCTCGCTCATGCATTGCTCATTCAGGGACTCGCGCGCCGGACTCTGGCCGTCGTAGGTGGGGTCCCAGTCCTTCCACACCGGCTCGTAGCCGGACCAGCGCAGGAACGCCGCCACCTCTTCCGGACTCCGGGCGTCGTCGATTGCGAACTGCTCGAGCGAGTCCGGCGCGCTTGCGTAGCCGCCGGGGTTTGTCCGGGAGCCGGCGCTCATCGATGTGAAACCCAGCCGAAAGGCGTGGTTGCGGAATGCGGCGCTTTCGCGCGTCGAGAGCGAAAGCTCGACCTGGCGGCTCAGCAGCCGGAAAGCGCACATGGCCTGAATGAGATCGCGCTCGCCGAAGCGCGTCACGGCAATATCGCGTCCCTCGTGCGGCCGGAGACGCGGAAACGAAACGCTGTAGCGCGAGCGCCAATGGCGGCGCTCCATGTAGCGCAGATGCAGCCCGACAAACCAGGATTCGGCGCGCCAGTCGGAAAGCCCGTACAGGGCGCCCAGGCCGATCTTCTTGACGCCGGCCCGCCCGATTCGGTCCGGCGTTTCGAGCCGGTGCCTCATGTCCGACTTGGGGCCTTTCAGGTGGTGGCGGGGATAGGCGCTCGGATCATACGTCTCCTGGTAAACGAGGACGGCGTTGAGCCCGCTGGATGCGAGCTCCGCGTAGTCGGACTCGCCCAGCGGCTGAACCTCCATCGACAGGCTGGAAAACCTCGGCCGCAGGATCCGCAGGGCGTTTCTGAGATACTCGGTTCCATACCGTGTCGATTCGCCGGTCACGAGGAGCACGTGCGCAAACCCGCGGCCTTCGAGCACCACCGCATCGGCCGCGATCTCGGAGTCGTCGAGCGCCTTGCGCGGGATGCGGTTTTGCGCGCTGAAGCCGCAGTAGCTGCAGATGTTCGAACACACGTTGGTCAGGTACATCGGCGCATACAACTGCATCGTGCGTCCGAAGCGCTCGATTGTGAGGCGGTGGCTGAGCTGCGCCATCTCCTCGAGAAATGGCCCGGCCGCCGGTGAAAGGAGCGCCGCGAGATCGTCCAGGTCGATCCCGGAATCCACCCGCACGAGCGCACGCCGGACATCCGCCGCGGTTCTTTTCCGGATCGCCTCCGTGACGGCGCCAAATTCGTGGTCCGCCCATTCCTCAAAAAAGGTCATGTGCGGGGCCTCACGCTGTCGATTCGGCCAGAAATGCCGTCAGCGGCGAAGTCGCGCGGGCTTCGGCGGCGATGCAGCGGGACAGCCCGGCTTCGAAGGCGATCCGGCCCGCCTCCACGCCGCGACGAAATGCGTCCGCCATTGCGACGGGATCGGCCGCGACCGCGATCGCCGTGTTCACCAGGACCGCATCCGCACCCATTTCAAGGGCGGCGGCGGCATGGGACGGAGCACCCAGGCCCGCATCCACGACCACGGGCACCCGGGCCTGTGCGATGATGATCTCGAGGAACGCGCGCGATTCCAGGCCCCGGTTGCTGCCGATGGGAGCGCCGAGCGGCATGACCGCCGCGGCGCCCGCCTCCTCGAGCTGCTTGCAAAGCACCGGGTCGGCATGGACGTAGGGCAGCACGACGAAACCGCGCTTCACGAGTTCGCGGGTTGCCGCGAGCGTCTCGATCGGATCCGGCATGAGATATTTGGGATCGGGGTGGATCTCGAGCTTCAGCCAGTTGGTCCCGAGGGCCTCGCGGGCGAGTTCGGCCGCAAGCACCGCTTCCCGGGCGTCCCGCACGCCGGAGGTGTTCGGCATGAGCCGGTAACGCTCCGGCTCGAGATGATCGAGAATTTCATCCGGCTCGCCGCCCGTGCGCACCCTGCGAAGGGCGACCGTCACCAACTGCGTCCCCGATGCGGCGAGGCTGGCCCTCATCGCACCGCCCGAACTGAATTTCCCGGTGCCCACAAAGATGCGGGACGTGAAGGCGACTCCGGCGATTGTCAGAGGCTGGCGAATCATGATTCTCCGGCGTTGGGTGCAATGGCGATGGGCTGGGCGGGTTGGTTGTCGGCGCCGCCAAAGGGCCAGGCGTTGAGGAACGCCCCCACATTTTCGTTGATGGTGCCGTTTCGCAAAAGCGCCGAGCAAACCGCCACTCCCGCCGCCCCCATGGCTCGGATCTCCGGGACGTCGCCCAACTCGATCCCGCCGATCGCCCAAGCTGGAATTCCGCCCAAAACGGAAAGAAAGGTCCGAATCCCGTCAAAGCCCTGGAGCGGCGCCAGATCCTTCTTCGTCCTCGTGAATCGGAGCGGACCCACACCCACATAGTCCAGGCAGCCGGCGCGCGCCGCCTTTTCAGCCTCATGCGTGCGATTCACCGTTCCGCCGAGGATTCGATCGGGGCCCAGCAGCCGCCGGGCCTCGATCCAGTCCATGTCCTTGTGGCCCAGATGGGCGCCATCCGCCCCCGTCTGCAGGGCGATCTCCACGCTGTCGTTGATGATGCATATGGCGCCGTAATTGCGGCAGATCGCCACAACCTTGTGCGCCGCAGCGAGCCATTCGTCCTGCGGCGCCCCCTTCATTCTGAGCTGAATCCAGCGGGCGCCCGCCGAGCAAAGCCGGGCCGCCTGCTCGACGGGAGGCATCGGCCCTAAGTCCTGCGTTATGCACATCAGGGGAAAACGCCGGGATGGATCGAGGGCCATGCCGGTCATCCTCCCTGGGTTGCGCGGATGATCAGCAGCCGGTCATCGGCGCCGAGCCGGCGCAAGTCCCACTCGGAACGCGGCACTACGGCACCGTTCAGGGCCACCGCAACGCCCTTTCGGTCCCGAAGCCCGAGCGTGCGAACGACTCCCGACACGGTCGCGTCCTCGGGCACGGGCTGCCGCCGGTCGTTCACGTACAGGCTCGCAGCGGTCGGGGCGGCGTTCATTTGGGATCGGCGACGTAGATTTCGCCACCGGACGCGCGAAATTCATCCGCCTTTGTGCGCAGGCCGGCGTCGATGGCCTCCGCCGCCGCCAACCCCTGCTCCTCGGCATAGCGCCGCACATCCTCCGTGATGCGCATCGAGCAGAATTGGGGACCGCACATCGAACAGAAATGCGCCGTCTTTGCGCTTTCCTGCGGAAGGGTTGCGTCGTGGTATTCGCGGGCTCGCTCAGGATCGAGCGACAGGTTGAACTGATCCTCCCAGCGGAATTCAAAGCGCGCCTTGGAGAGCGCGTTGTCCCGGTATTGGGCCGCGGGGTGCCCCTTTGCCAAGTCGGCCGCATGGGCCGCAATCTTGTAGGCGATCACGCCCGCGCGGACGTCGTCCTTGTCGGGCAGGCCGAGATGCTCCTTCGGCGTCACATAGCAGAGCATGGCGGTTCCGTGCCAGCCGATTTGGGCCGCGCCGATGGCGCTCGTGATATGGTCGTAGCCCGGGGCGATGTCCGTCGTGAGCGGCCCCAGCGTGTAGAAGGGAGCCTCGTGACACCAATCGAGCTGTTTCTCCATGTTTTCCGGGATGAGGTGCATGGGCACGTGGCCGGGACCCTCGCACATCACCTGCACGCCCAGATCCCAGGCGCGCAGGGTGAGTTCACCCTGCGTCTTCAGTTCGCCGAACTGCGCCTCATCATTGGCGTCCGCGAGCGATCCCGGGCGCAGCCCGTCGCCTATGGAAAACGCGACATCGTAGGAGGCCATGATCTCGCAAATGTCGTCCCAATGGGTGTATAAAAAATTCTCGCGGTGGTGCGACAGGCACCACTTTGCGAGGATCGACCCGCCGCGGCTGACGATGCCGGTCATGCGCCGGGCGGTGAGCGGGATGTAGCGCAGGAGGACGCCCGAATGGATCGTGAAGTAATCAACGCCCTGTTCCGCCTGCTCGACCAGCGTGTCCCGGAAGATTTCCCAGGTGAGCTCCTCGGGCCGGCCGCCCGCTTTTTCAAGCGCCTGGTAGATCGGCACCGTCCCCACCGGCACGGGGCAGTTGCGCAGGATCCACTCGCGGGTCTGGTGGATGTTCTTGCCGGTCGAAAGATCCATGAGCGTGTCGCCGCCCCATTTCACCGACCAGCGCATCTTTTCCACCTCCTCCTCGATCGACGAGGCCACGGCGGAATTGCCGATGTTCGTGTTGATCTTCACAAGGAAATTGCGGCCGATGATCATCGGCTCGAGTTCCGGGTGATTCACGTTGCAGGGAATGATCGCCCGGCCCCGGGCGACTTCGTCGCGCACGAACTCCGGGGTTATCTCCCGCGGAATCGAGGCGCCCCAGCTCTGGCCCGGATGCTGGCGCCAGAGGGAATTGCGGGGGCCCTCCGCGGTCATTTCGAGAAGGTCCCGGGAGCGCTGAAGCCTGGAATTCTCGCGAATCGCCGCGAACTCCATCTCGGGAGTGATGATCCCGCGCCGGGCATAGTGAATCTGGGTGACTCGACTGCCCGGTTTGGCCCGCAGAACGGCTCTCCGTCCGCGGTTGAAATATCTGATCGGGTTCCTTCGGCCCTCGCTTTCCGCCTGCAGCCGGTGAGCTTCCGAAAGGTAACCGTCATCCATCGGTTGCGCGGAGCGCCCCGCGGCCTCGACAACATCGCCTCGCTCCCCAATCCAAGCCGCCCGGATGGGGGGCAGGCCCCGCGCGCTGTCGCCATGGAAAGCCGGGTCGCCCCACGGCCCCGAGGTATCATATACGCGGACGGACTCATTGGGCACTTCCGTTCCGTTCGAGAGCCGTGTCGGGGAAAGCGTGATCTCACGCATCGGAACGCACAGGTCGGGCCGCGACCCGGGCACATAAACGCGGCGCGAAGCCCCGAAGAGGCGATGCTCCGGGGCGGTGGTGACTTGGTTTGATGATTCCATGAAGAGAAAATGAACTCGGGGAAGACTCCGCGCCCAACTCCGCCGGTTGGGCCTCAGGCTCTCTTCTGATTTGGAATCGAGTCCTGTTTTCCCTACGGCGTATTTAAACGCATCAGGTTCAAAGGATTCGGAGGCCGATCGCACCTCCGTCTCAACCCGGCGCCCCGGGCTCTCCTAAACTAGGTGACGGAACATATACCACAAAACCCCGGCGTTTCAACGGAAACTTGCAACTGGGGACAGCCTCCTTGCAGGAGGCTGTCCCCGCGAAGCGCAAATAGTTCTGGACAACCCCTGCAACCCCAGCATGTTTCCGCCCTGCATCAGGAACGAGCCTCGGCGAGAGCCGGGGTTCTGCCAACCGGGCCGGGAGCGGCCACGGTGGATCGGGCGAAAGCCCGGATGTGCGGGGCCTCGCGGTCCCGAACCAAAAGCTCCCGAAGACAACGCCGATCTGATGCCCAGGTCGGCTTTTTGTTTTCAGAACCTGATGCGCGATCAACCAAATCACGCATCATGAACGACACCATCCAACTCCCCAGCATCCGAATCAGGGCCGAGAACCCAAACCACCACCTGTGGAACAATCACGGGACGTGGTTCCTGCACTACACCGTGCACCCCACCCCGTTCACCAAGGAGCGCATCCGCCGGTCATTGGGAACCAAGGACCTAGCCGCGGCCCGTCGCCGCCGCGACCGGCTGTTTGCCGATTTGGGAAATGCCGGTGTCGCGGCCTAAGCAGCACGGACAACCGCCGACACCCTCACCCAACCACCCGGCAAGGCAGCAGGGCTGCGTCCTGCATTCCGTGTATGATCTTCTTGTCCGGCGGACAGAATGTCGCCAGCGCCCCGGACAGGCGCGCCTCGCCTTCCATCACGAAGTAATAGGGGCAGAGCCGCAGTCGTCCGTCCACATCCACGGACGTGACAGCGCCCCCGCTTCCTGTCTCCATTGGAGAGGGAGTCCGGTAGACCTTGTGGCGCACCCGGCGCGGTTTCCTGTATGCCTGCAATATATGCAGGTTTGCGGGGGCCAGTTCCACCGCCCTTTGCACTCCCTGCTGCCATTCCTCGCGCGAACAGTCGCTTCCCAGGACCACACTGCGGGCGCCCCACGCCGTCTCGTGGAAGCCGCTGATCTTTATGATGAGGTCCCGCTCTTTCTGGGAGGCCGCGGCGAGATCCATCCAATCGCCCAGCAAATGCCCCCCCACCATCGGCCCGTCGAGCAGGGCTCCGGGGGGAAGCGGGGCGGGATCGATCACCCACGAGGGCGGAATCAGGGTCGAGAGAAGGCGGAATGACCGCCCGTTCAGCGCTTCAGCCCAATAATCCCTGAGCCGGGGATGATGAAACAGCGCAAACCCAAGCTTCTCTTCCTGGAAGGCCCTCATCGGCGGGGCTATTGCGACTTCGCCCCCCGCCCATGCCTCGAAAATGAACTTCGCCGTCGGAATATTCGCCAGATCGAACAATTCGAAGAACCGGTAAATGATATCGATCTTCTCCGGATTTCCTCCGCTGTCGAAGAACAGCGCGCCGCCGAGCGGAAAAAGATCCTCAGGCCGCAGGCAGAAGACCCGCTTCCCCGACAACTGCAGCTCGTGCGCAAGCCATTCCATCTCCGGGCGGTACGTCGAAGCCTCCTCGCTTACGACCAATGCGATGGATGGGTTGGGGAAACCGGGGCACAGCGCGGCAAGGGCCGCGTGGAAGTTCTTCACCATGAGGTCCTCCGCGCCCAGGATTCCCCGCTTTCCCCCACCCTTGCCGGAGGGCCCCGCGGATCCGTCCCACGGCTGCAGTTCCTCCTCGTACAGGCGGTTCAGAAAGGCGGTTAGGCCTATTCCTCCAGGGACCGAGTCGAGTTCGGCCATGACGAATCCTTCGTCCGTCAGGAGGAGGTCCGGACGCAGCACAACCGGAAGGACTCCGCGGTTTCGCGGGTCGCGCGCATGCTCGACCAGTTCCCGCGGCTTTCCCCGGTCGAGGTAGTCGGCCGCCCACGGCGCCACGAGCGTCTTGTTCCGCAGGAGATTCCTGCCCGCAACAGAACGCAGGTACAGCGTCTCCAACGCCTGCTGATATTCGAGGCATGCCGCCCCGATCGCCACCAGCTCCTCGACCTGCTTCGCCGTGAGGGGCCACGCGGCCGGCGAAAGCTGCCAGGACTTCGCCTCAAACAGCGGCTGCAGGCGCAAGGCCGTTTGAATGCGCTCGTAGGCGAGTTCTTGCATGGGAAAAAGACTTGCGGGTGGCGGTTGGTCCAGGCGCGACTTGGGGTCCCTCCGGCTTCCAGCCTACTCATCCATCTGGATGTCCTTGTTGCGGTGCCGCGGCGACCCGGACCGCAGCCAGGCGTAAATGAAACGGTCGATGTCCCCGTCCAGGACGCCCTGCGTGTCGCTCGTGCTCATGCCCGTCCGAAGGTCCTTCACCATCTGGTACGGCTGCAGCACGTAGCTGCGGATCTGGCTGCCCCAGCCGATCTCCCCCTTTTCGCCGTAAAATCTCTCCATCTCACTTCGCTGCTCGTCGAGACGCTTCTCATAAAGCCGGGCTTTAAGGACGCTCATCGCGCTCGCCCGGTTCTTGATCTGCGAACGCTCGTTCTGGCAGACGACCACCATGCCCGTCGGAATGTGTGTAATGCGCACCGCGGAGTCGGTCGTATTGACCCCCTGGCCGCCCTTGCCCGAGGAGCGATAGACATCAACGCGGATGTCGCTTTCGGGGACATCGACGGCAATCTCCTGGTCGACTTCGGCGATCACATCGACGGCGCAGAATGAGGTGTGCCGGCGCTTGTTCGCATCGAAGGGGCTGATCCGCACGAGCCGGTGCACGCCGCGCTCCGCCTTTGCGTACCCGTAGGCAAACTCGCCCTTGATGAAGATCGTCGCCTTGGTGATCCCTGCCTGGTCTCCGGCCTGCACGTCCTGCACCTCGACTGAGAATCCGCGGCGCTCGGCCCATCGGCTGTACATGCGCAAGAGCATGTCGGCCCAGTCGCAGGACTCCGTGCCGCCCGCGCCGGCCTGAATCGAAAGGATCGCGTTGGTCCGGTCGAACTGGCCGCTCAGAAAGGCCGTGATCTCCAGCCGGTCCATCTCGGCGACCAGGGCCTCCACGGTTCCGTCCAATTCGCGCGCATACGAGTTCTGCTCCGCGGGCACGGCCGCCTGGACCAATTCAACCATGACGTCCGCGTCATCGATCTTCTTCCGGAATGCGATGACGGGAAGAACGGCGCGCTTGAGGCCGTTCAGCTTGGCGATGTGTTTCTGCGCGCGCTCGTTGTTGTCCCAGAAACCCTGCGCGCCCATCTGCGCCTCGAGAGCCTCGATCTCGCGGGTCTTTTGCTCGACGTCAAAGAAACCTCCACAGGTGGCCGGCGCGCTTCTTGATGTTGTCGATGTGATTGAAGGTCTCTGGTGCGATCATGGAAAACGTCCACCAAAGCGGAGAATGCGCGCCGGCGCAAGCGCGCTCCCCGGAAACGCAAGCCGATTTCCTAGCCCCACAGCCGCCGCTGCAGGTCGACGAATCGTCCGACGATGGGGCCCTGGAAAGGATGGCGCCCGTTTGCGATGCGCTGGCGCGCCCCGATCCATACGTCGCGAATCGCCCGGCGCTCGAGGGAAAAGACGGCATTCTCGAGAAGGGCATCGGGTTCCGCTCCGGCGATCGAGGGGTCGTACACGTTGATGGTGAAGAAATCGGCGGGTCGCCCAACCTCGAGCGCGCCGCCAGGGGCGCCCAGGCTGCGCGCGCCCGCCACGGTCGCCGCATTGAAAAGCGTCCCCGCGGGCTCGGGCGCCAGCACCGCCCGCGCGCCGCGTTCCATGCGCAGGTTGTACTCCAGCAGGCGCGCGTCCTCGAGCAGATCGATCTGGATCTGCGCGTCCGTTCCCAGCGATACGGCGGCGCCCGCCGCGAGGAGTTTCTCGACGGGAGCCGCGCCGGAGCCAAGGTTGCGCTCGGAGGTCGGGCAGGCGCAGACCGTGGCCCGCGCCGCGCCCAAAAGCTGCACCTCATCGTCCGTCAGATGGATCGCGTGAATCGCCGTGAATCGCTTGTCGAGCAGGCCGAGTTTCGCCAGCAGCGAGACCGGCGTGCGGCCGTTCTCGGCCATGCACGCCTCGTTGTCCGCCGGCTGTTCGGAGAGCGGGAGGTGGAGGCGCATCCGCTGGGCGTGCGCAAAAGCCGCCGCGGCCTTGAGATAGTCCAGCGGCACTGCCCCCAGGCTGTGAAGCGCGATCCCCACCCAGGCTTCGTCAATGTGGTAATTCTGGGCGGCAAAACGGGCCAGGGCCTCGGCTTCGGCGATGAATCGGTCGGAACTCGGAGTGAGGAATCGGGCCGGACAGGCGCGGGCGCAGGCGGTCTGGAGCAGGGCGATGCGGATTCCGGTGTCATGCGCGGCGCGGAGGATTTCCCGGCCGAGAAAATTCGGGTCGGGCCAGGACGCGCCATCGGGTGGGTTGTGCAGATAGTGAAACTCACCGACGCAGGTGATTCCTGAAAGGATCATCTCCAGAAAGGCCATGCGCGCCGTGTCGTAAGCATCCTCGCCGGAAAGCCGGCCGACAGCCTGGTCCCGCGCCTCGCGCCAGGCCGGGATTGCATCCGGAGCCGCGCGGGGGCGGCGCTCGGCGCGTCCGCGAACCACCCTCTCCAGGGCATGGGAATGCCCGTTCACCAACCCGGGCAGCGCCGCCTGCCCGGCCAGCCGTTTGGCCGCGGCAAGATCCGCCGCTTCGCGGGAGAAGCGGGTGATGCGGCCGAGGGCATCGGCGAAGAATGCGAGGCCGGGCTCGAACCTTCCGCCCGTGTACACGCAATCGGGCAGCCAGCCCGCTTCGGAAGCAGGGGGAGCAGCAGCGGCTTTTGCCGGCAACGCAGCCGCCCCGGGAGCATTTTCCCGTCCGGTCATTTGGAATCCCAGCCTCCCTGGGCGTTGAAGCGGTAAAAAACGGTTTTCATGGACTCAAAACAGATGGCGCACCCTGGGGCGTTACGGAACCGGTCGCGGGCTGGAAGGGTTCAGCTCGCGGCCAGCTTGCCGGCCCGGCGCTTCTTCCAATCCCAATACCACGCGATCAGGATGCAGATCTCATAGAGAAGGTACAGGGGCACCGCCATCGCGACCTGCGTTATGACCTCGGGCGTCGTGAGAATGGCGCCCAGGATCAGGGAGATGACGAGCACATGCCGGCGGTAGTGGGCGAGCTGGCGGTGAGTCAGGATGCCCATCTTGACGAGAATCAGGACGACCAGGGGAAACTGGAATCCGACCCCCATGCCGAGGAGAAACTTGCACACGAAACTGATGTACTCGTCCGCCCGCCAGTCGGAGGCGGAGAAGCCCAGAAGGTCCGAGTATTTCATCGAGGCCCGCAAGGCGACGGGCAAAAGCACGAAATAGGTCAGGAGGACGCCGGTCAGCGCCAGGAAGACGCCCCAGCCGAGCCAGGTGAACACGACCTTCCGTTCGTTGCGCTTGAATGCCGGCACTATGAAGCTGCCCAGGTAATAGATCCAAAACGGAGAGGAAACGACGATCGCGGCGTAAATCGCCACGTGAAAGGCCACCAGGAAAGCCTCGGTCGGGCTCAGATTGTGGAGCCGGACCTCGATCGGGTCCTCGGCCGCGCCTTTTGGATCGGGTTGCAGCGTGAGCACCTGTTGGCCGTCGACGGTCGCCGTTCCGACCCGGAATACCGCATGGGGCGCCGCGCCCTCGGGAAGGGCGGGAAACTCGTCCCGGGTAACATCGAATGGCCCCAACTTGGCGGCGCCCAGCTCCAGGGTCACGGTCGACTTCGGTTTCTCGAACAAGCGCATCCTCCGGATCGGATTCTCGAGGATCGCGACAATCTGAGGCGTGAGAAGGAGGCAGACCATGATCGCCAGGCCGATCGCGATCGCCGAGCGGATAAGAGCCGTGCGAAGATCCTGCACGTGCTCCCAGAACGACTTGCGCGAGCCGGTGTCTTCGTCTTCCTCGGTTGAGAATTCAGGATCTTTGGCGGACATGGATTGGCGGCGGCACGGGACCCATGCTAGGTCAGCGGAGGATTCCGCCGGGGTCAATAGGGGGCGGACCGTCCTCCTCGCTATTCGCGCAACACGCCGGCGGACTTCTCGGCCAGAAAACTCGCGTACGTCCTGGCGATCCCTTCTTCCAGGCCGATCCGCGCACGCCAGCCAAGGGCTCCCAGCCGGGAGACGTCCAGGAGCTTGCGCGGCGTTCCGTCCGGCTTTGTTGCGTCCCAAACAATCTTCCCGGAAAACCCGGCCGCAGCCGCGACCGCCGCCGTCAGCTCCCTTATCGTGACTTCAACCCCGGCACCGACGTTTATCCAGTCGGGAGGATCCTCCAGTCGAAGGAGAAAGGCGCAGGCATCCGCCAGATCGTCCACGTGCAGGAATTCGCGGCGCGGTGCGCCGGTCCCCCAGGCCGTGACCATCGCCCCGTTCCCCTGCTTTGCCTCATGAAACTTGCGGATCAGCGCCGGCAGGACGTGCGAATTCTGCAGGTTATAGTTGTCGCCGGGCCCGTACAGGTTGGTCGGCATCGCCGAGTGAAAAAGGACGCCGTACTGCCGCCTGTAGAATTGCGCGAGCTTTAGGCCGGCAATCTTCGCGATGGCATAGGCCTCGTTCGTCGGCTCGAGCGGGCCGGTCAGCAGGCAATCCTCGGTCATCGGCTGCGGCGCATGCTTCGGGTAGATGCACGAGCTGCCCAGGAAGAGCAGCCGCTTCACCCCGGAGCGGTAGGCGCCGTGGATCGCATTCGCAGCGATGGCGAGATTCTCGAAAAGGAATTCGGCCGGATGGGTCGCATTTGCGTGGATGCCGCCCACCCTGGCGGCGGCGATGATCGCGGCGTCGGGACGCTCGCCTGCGTAAAACGCCTCGACGGCCGCCCGGTCGCCGAGATCCAGTTCGCTGCGCCCGCGCAAAAGAAGTTCCATGCCCGGCTCTCCCTGGAGCCGTCGCACCAGAGCCGAGCCGACCATTCCCTGGTGGCCTGCGATGAACAGCTTCACGGCGGAGACCCGGCAGGCGCCGCGCCCTTGGACAGACCCGCGATCCGCGCCTCCTGGCGGGCGGCGTCGAGATCGTGTTCCACCATGATCTTCACGAGCTCCTTGAAACGGACCTTGGGCGCCCAGCCCAGCTGGCGCCGCGCCTTTTCGGGGTTGCCGATCAAAAGGTCCACCTCGGCGGGGCGTTCGTACCGCGTGTCGTGCTTCACGTATTTCTGCCAGTCCAGGCCGAGAAGCCCGAAAGCCTCCTGACAGAATTCCCTCACGCTGTGGGTCTCGTTCGTCGCCACGACATAGTCGTCCGGCCTGTCCTGTTGAAGCATGAGCCACATCATTTCCACGTATTCCTTCGCGTAGCCCCAGTCCCGGCGCGCCTCCAGGTTTCCGAGGAAGATGGAGTCCTGGAGCCCCATCTTGATACGGCCCGCTGCGCGCGTGATCTTGCGCGTGACGAACGTCTCGCCGCGGCGGGGCGACTCGTGATTGAAGAGGATTCCACTGCTCGCGTGAAGGTTGTAGCTCTCCCGATAATTCACGGTGAGCCAGTGCGCGTAGACCTTTGCGCACCCGTAGGGCGATCGCGGCCAGAACGGCGTCTTCTCAGTCTGCGGCACCTCCTGGACCTTGCCGAACATTTCGGACGACGAAGCCTGGTAGTACCGCACCTTCTTCACAAGCCCCGCTTCGCGGATCGCCTCCAGAATCCGCTGGGCTCCGAGCCCGTCCACGTCCCCGGTGTATTCGGGGATGTCGAAGGAGACGCGCACGTGAGACTGCGCGCCAAGATTGTAGACTTCGTCCGGCTGCAGCTCGTACAGGAGCTTCACCATCTGGACGGAGTCGGCGAGATCGCCATAGTGCAGGAAAAGCCGGGTGTCGTTGACGTGCGGATCGCGATACAGGTGATCGATCCGGGCCGTATTGAACGTCGAGGCCCTGCGGATCACGCCGTGAACCTCATAATCCTTGGCGAGCAGCAACTCGGCCAGGTAGGACCCATCCTGGCCGGTTATTCCGGTGACAAGAGCTTTTTTCATCGGAGGCGGGAATCATGGGCGGCAGGGACGCCGCCATGCAAGCCGCGATCCGGAGGCGGCGGGCCCTCCTGTCATTCCCGCTTCAGCGCAGAATCCGGAAAAGGCTCGTGTAGTCGTCGGTCCAGAGCGGCGGCGGAAGCTTTGACCTGCTGTCCGGCTTGTCGGCGGCATCGAGGAGCCCGGGGGTCTGCAGAAACCTCGCCTTGGAGGCCACGAGCACCCAGGTCGTGCCATAGACCCACCAATCCGGCTCGTCGTCATCGGCAATGGTGACGGCCTGCAGGTTGAAGTCCTTCGCCAGACTCTCGACAACCGGCTGCAGATCGAAGTACCGGTTGGAGATATGGACGGCGATGATCCCGTCCGGCTTCATGTGCCTAAGATAGATTGCGAATGCCTCGCGGGTCAGAAGGTGCACGGGGATTGCATCGCTGTTGAAGGCGTCCAGTGCGAGCAGGTCGAATCGCTGCGGATCGCCCCGCTCGAGTTCGCGTTCCATGGACAGCCGCGCGTCGCCCAGGACGATGTCCACCTTGGCCTTTGAGTTGCCGACATAGGTGAAGCGGCTCGTTGCGAGGCGCAGCACCCGGGGGTTGATCTCGTAGATCCGGATCGTGTCGCCCTTCTCGCCATAGGCCGCCAGCGTGCCGGTGCCGAGGCCCACCAGGCCCAACCGGCGGCCTGCGGTCCGGGGCAGGCCGCGAATGGCGAGCCCCACCCCGCTGGTTTCCGCGTAATACGTCGTGGGCCACTGAGCCCTCGCCGGATCGGTGAACTGAAGGCCGTGGATGATCCGGCCGTGCTGCAGCACATAGTTGTGCTCGGAGGGAACGTCCGCCGAGTAGTCGAAAACCGTGAGGACGCCGAAAAAATTCCTCGAAATGCTGATCGCCGACTCGCGGGCGCTTCCCGCCTGCTTCAGCAGGACGACGCCCAGGACCAGGGAGATGAAGACGAGAAAGCTTCCCATGCGCGGCCGCCATTCGCGCAGGACCCCTTTCCTCAGGTCGCCGAAACCCATGAGCGCGCCCGCCGCGCATACCGCCGTCACCTTCCAGTGATCCCGGAAGAAAATCCGGCATTCCGCCAGCATGACGTCCAGCCGGAAGGACACCGAGGTCGCCTGTGCACCGCGCATGGCGAGCGCAGCGAACAATCCGGCAACGGCTCCGGCAAGCGCCCCCAGGGCGAGTGAACGGTCCCGTTTTTGCACGGCCAGCAACGCGAGCAGCATGCTCAACAGCCAGAATCCGATGGGCAGTTCGAGATACGAGTTGAACAGAAGCGGCGCAACAACCGCCACTAGGAACCCGCCGAGCGCGCCGCCTGCTGCAATCGTCAGATAGAAGGATGTCAGGTGGCTCGGATGGGGTTTCCGGCGAACCAGCTCGCCGTGGCAGAACATGCAGCCCGCAAACAGGGCGACGGAGTAACCGATCACCTGCACGCGGATCGGCGCGTCCTCCTCTGCAAACAGCAGCTCCGTGACACCCGCCAGCCCGGCCATCAGAAGCAGGCTGAAGAGCGGGCGCACATACCATCGCGGATGGTCGAAACACAGGATGAAGCTGAGGAGATACAGGCTCAGCGGCAGAATCCACAGAAACGGGACAACAGCCAGGTCCTCGCAAAGCTTGTTTGTTGTGGCGAGGAGAAGAATCGAGGCAGTTGCCGGCAGCACCAGCCATAAGAGCCGGCCGGCCAGCGGCGTGGCGGCCAACCCGGCTCCCCCTTCCGCGACGGGGCCCGTTCCCGCTCCCGAGCCCATTGTGGGATCATCTCCCTCCGAATCGTTTGCCACGGCCGCCCGGCGCCGCACCCGAGCCGCGCAGATGCCACAAGCGATTGCGAAGACACCCAAGCCGGCCGCCCATATGCCCGCCTGCGTGCGCCGCGAATACGCCCATTCGAAAAAGAATGGGTAACTCAGCAGGGCCAGCAGCGAACCTGCGTTCGACAGCGCATAAAGCCGGTACGGCGAGACGCCCGGATGGGTGAGGCTGGACCACCGCTGGATGAGTGGCCCCGTCGCCGAAAGCACAATGTACGGCAATCCCAGGTTGATCGTCAGCAGGAGGAGTATCCGCAGTGTCGGATCGCCCGGAGCCTGGGGTTTCCATGCGTCCGACGGAACGATCGGCAGAAAAACCAGGGCCGCCACAAGGAAGGCCATGTGCAAAAGCGCCTGTGCCCTCGGTTTCAGCCATCGGCTCGTAAAATGCGCGTAGGCGTATCCGACTAAAAGGGCGACCTGGAAGAACAGCAGGCACGTCGTCCAAACTCCGGGACTGCCGCCAAACCACGGGAGGATGTACTTGCCGATGAGCGGCTGCACCTGGAAAAGCAGAAACGCCCCGATGAAGATCGTGATGGCATAGAGTGGCATGGGGGAACTTATCGTTACGTCCGGCATTCCGATTCGGAATTGCGCGGTAAGGGGCGTCAAGGAATACCCGCCTCTGCCCGTTGGGCTTCGGCGCGGCTTCCTTCCGATTGAACGCCGCCCCCGGGGCGGCGTCCTAACGGCCGATGACGTGGCCTCGCAGCAAGCTGCGAGGCGTGTTTTGGCTGAGTTCGGAAAGCAACAAAAACGGCGGCCGATCGTTGCCGACCGGCCGCCGTGATGGGAACACTATCGATCTTCTATCTTACAGAATCACTTCGCGGGAGAACGAGCCGCCGCGCGCGCGCCGGCCCGGTCGACCCAATGGACCTTGCTTACAGCGGCTTGTTCGCTGGCGCGGCAAGGACCGGGTTCTGGACGGGAATCGCCGGAGCGGCGCCCGTGGGTTTCTGCCCGAAGCGCAGCCTCTTGGGCAGCTTCGCCTTCGCTGTGGAGGAAACCGGCGCCGGGCCGGCTTGGAGATTTGACGGCGCAGGCGCCGTGTTGAGGTTGAGGTTAAGATCGTTGCTCATTTTTTGGTTTGGTTTTGCGTCCTGATGACGGGCGCACCTCCCCCTATGGCATCCTCCGTGCCGATGCGTCGTAAATATAAATAACATGTTTAATAATAATGTTTTATATATTTATCATGTTATTGCCAATGAATGGCCTTAACAGTCAATTAGCTGCGTGTGCAATTATTGCACAAATCCAGCCTCCCGATGTGCAATGTTACAAATCGAGCAATCCGTATCGCTTGAGCTTGTATTGGAGCGCCCGCCGGCTGATGCCGAGCAAACGCGCCGCCTCCTCGCGCCTGGATGTGACGTGGATGAGGGTTTGGCGGATGAGAAGCATCTCCGCCTCGGCCAATGTCATTCCCGGCCGGATTGTAAATGCAGGCGCCTCCAAATCGCTTGTCCGCATAAAACCAGGCAAATCAATAACTTCAATAATGGACTTTCGGCACGTCACAACGAGACGCTCTATTATGTTCCGGAGCTGCCGCACATTCCCCGGCCATGAGAACCGTTGGCACAGTCGCATCGCTTCCGCCGACATCGTCTGGCGGCGGCGTTTATGTTTTGCGCCAAAATGGTCGAGGAACGCATCCACCAGGAGGGGAATGTCCTCTGCCCGATCCCGAAGAGGGGGAACCAGAATCGGTATTACCTGGAGGCGGTACAGGAGGTCCTCGCGAAACTTCCCCGCGGAGACGGCCTGCGCCAGATCCTTGTTGGTTGCCGCAATAATGCGCACGTCTACCCGCATGAGTTCCGTTCCGCCAACCATCCGGAATGCGCCGTCCTCGATGACTCGAAGCAGGTCGCCCTGCCCCTTTTGGGGCAAGTCGCCGATTTCATCGAGGAAGAGGGTGCCGCCGTCGGCGAGCGTGAAGCGGCCCGCCTTGTCGGCGCGCGCATCGGTGAAGGCTCCCTTCACGTGGCCGAAAAGCGCAGCCTCGACCAGGTGCTCCGGCAGCGCTGCGCAATTGACGAAAATGAACGGTTTGTCGGCCCGGGCGCTGGTCGCATGGATATGGCGCGCAACCAGCTCCTTTCCGGTTCCGCTTTCGCCTTCGATCAGGACCGTCACCCCGGATTGTGCGACCTCCTCCGCCGTCCGGATCACGTTGCGCATCGCCTCGCCGCCGCCGATCAAAAGGCTTGGTTCGGCAGGCTTGCGGGGCCGTCCGCGCTGCCGCGCGGGCTCGGAGGGAGGAGGAAGATTGTTGTCCGTGGGCTCGGTCATGGTGTTCGGGCGGGCGGCCACCACCACACACGCTCCACAGTCTTTGTGCAAGAGGATGAGCGGCAACCCGGGCGTGCCGCCGCAGCAAAAGACAACTGCGTCCAAGCGTTGCCATCGACCGGCCAACGCCCCCGGCATCTCCCGCCCGCGGCAGGAATCATCTTCCGGCGGAAGCGGGCGTACCGGCGACCGCCCCGAGCCAGGCCCGCGCCTGGCTGTAATCGGGCTTCTGTTTGATCGCCGTCTCAAGTTGGGCAATTGCCTCTTCACGCCGGCCGAGCTGCGCGAGCACAAGACCGAGGTTTGCGTGCGCCTCCGGATCCACGGGCCGGATCTTGAGCGCCGCTTCATACTGCCCGGCCGCCTCGGCAAGACGTCCTTTCTGGCTGAGCGCAGTGCCGAGATTGTAGTGGGTCTCGGCTGCCTCGGGATTGATCACGAGGGACCGCTGGTAATCCCCGATGGCGTCGTCGACGCGGCCCATCATCGAATGGACATTGCCGATGTTGCTGTGCGCACTCGCGTCCCGGGGTTTCAGCCGAAGGGCGGCCGCGATGTGCTCCTCCGCCTCGGCAAGCCGCCCTTTCATCGCAAGCGCGACGCCGTAATCGTTGAGGGCATCCTCATTTTCCGGATCGCGCGCCAGGACCCACCGGTATTCGTCGATTGCATCGTCGATCCGTCCCAGGTCGGACAGCGTTTCGCCGAGGTCGACATGGGCAGGGACAAGTCCGGGGTTGGTCGCGATCGCCTGTCGAACATATGCCAAGGCATCCGCAGGATGGCCCCTCTTGTCGAGCAGGTGCCCGAGATTGGCATTGGCATCGTCGAAGTCCGCCTTGATGGCGAGCGCACGACGGAAGTCGGCCTCCGCCTCCTGGAACCGGCCATGGTCCTCGAGAAAAACGCCGCGATTATTGTAGGCCATGTAATTGCCGTCGGTGACGGCAAGCGCATGATCGAAAAGGGTGAAGGTGTCCTTCCACAGGCCGATTTGATCCCACGTGCGAACGGCCAATCCGGCGAGAATCGCGATCCCCGCGATGGCTCCCATTTCCCGGGCGCTCCTCGAAGTCATGAACTCAGCCACGGTCCAAACCACGGCGATCTGGACCCCGAGCATCGGCAGATAGGTGTAGCGGTCGCCCATCGATTGGAGCCCGACCTGCACAATTCCCGAGACCGGCAGCAGCATTCCGAGAAACCACAACCATCCCACAATGATCCAGGGCCGGCGGCGCCGCTGGCGCCATGCGACAAGCGTCACCGCGCCTGCAAAGAGCGCGGATCCCAGGACCGCCCAAAACGACCAGGACCCCGGATGCGGATACAGCACGGCCAGGTCGAATGGAAACAAGAGCTTTCCAAGGTATCGGGGCACGGCCACCAGCGCTGTTTCCAGCCTCACATCGAGCCCAAGGGCCTGCGATACGGTGCCGCCTCTTTTTTGGACGATGAAGGTGACCATGCTGGAAACCGCCGACAGGCTGAAGAAGGGGATCTTTTCCAGCCAGACGCACGCCGGCTTCCCGGATGTGCCGGGGCCGGGCGCGGCCGGAAACATCCTCGATAGCGGCCAATAATCGAGCAGGAGGAAGACTCCAGGCAGCGTGACGAGCATCGGTTTGGACATCAAACCAAGCGCGAAGGCGGCGAAGCACGACCAGTAGTACCGCCGCGCCACCACGCGGTCCTCCGGCAACGCCCTCGCGTAATTCAGGTAAGCCCAAAGGGCCGCAAGTCCAAAAAAGCCGCTGAGGACATCCTTGCGTTCGGCCACCCATGCGACCGACTCAACCCGCAACGGATGCCAGGCAAACAGCGCCGCGCAAAAGGCGGCCGGCCAAAGGCCTCCTGTCAGGCGCCGCAAAAGGAGAAAGACGAGGACTGCGTTCAGCGCATGCCAGACCAGGGAGTCGGCGTGATGCCCCCGCGGATCCGCCCCAAACAGCGACCAGTCGGTCATGTGCGACACCCATGTCAACGGATGCCAGTTCGACGCCGCCCCGGATGCAAGAGCCCACTGCACTCCGTCCCAGCCAAGGCCGCCCTGGACATGGGAATTCTGCGTCACGTAATCCGGATCGTCATAGCCGATGAAGTCGTTCCCGATCGCGCGGCAAAAAACGAGCAGGGTGCCCAAGAAAAGCAAAAGGCAGATGCCTGCCACCCGGAGACGGTCCGAAGTTTCTTTGCCGGAGAGGGTCACCGGGCTGATTGTTGAACGGCCGGCCATGAAAGCGCAAGACAGCCGGGGTGCCGCGCCCGGGGCAAACCGCAATGTTTGTGTGTTTTTTCCGGCCGCGGGTGTTATGAAGGTGGAAAGGGAATGAACGAAGACCTGGAACTTCTCCGAAGCTATGTCCGAGACGGATCCCAACCGGCCTTCACGGAATTGGTCCAGCGGCACTTCAATCTGGTCTATTCCGCCGCGCTGCGGCAGGTTGGCGGGGACGATCACCGGGCGCGCGACGCGGCGGGGCATCCGTACCGGCGCATCGGCCCTTGGGTTTCTCCAGCTTATGACCACGACCAAACTCGCGCTCGGAATCGCCGCCCTTTGCGGAGTCTTCGCTCTCGGGACCGGGATCTATTTTGCGGCCCGGATCCGTTCCGAAAATTCCGCAGCCGCGTCGCATGCTGCCGCGGATGCGGGCTTGCGCGCCCGATTGCTGGATGACCGCACGCAGCTGGCGGCGGAGAAGGATAAGGCGGCCCGGCTCGGCAATGCCCTTGGCGCCTTGCAGGCCCGGAAACCGGACACAGCCGTGTCCGGAGCAGAAGGCCAGTCCAAGCTCTCGGCGGAATCTCTCTATGAAGAGATCGCGGAAAACCCGCAATTGCGGCGTCTTCTCGCACAATCCTACCGGGTGCAGTTCAAGATCAGCTACGGCCCGCTTTTTCGCGAACTCGGACTCAAGCCTGAGGAGATAGACCGCTTCGGGAATCTGCAGCTCAAGATGTTTTCAGACATCTATGACCTGCAGCAGGCCGCCCGCCTGCAGAACCCGGGCACTCCCCCGGATGATCGGGTTCTTGCCGGCATGGAGGACAAGGTCGCGAACCAGCGGGACGCCGCCCTGCGCGACCTGCTGGGCGAGGCCGGTTTTCAGAAATACACGGAGTACGAGGGCACCCTTCCGGCCCAGCCCCTGGTCAATAGCGTGGCCGCGAATCTTTACTACTCGCCCACGCCTCTCATGGCGCAGGAAGCCGACCAGCTCGCGAAGATCATCGCAGCCCAAATTCCATCGCGCCCTAAAGACCCCATCGGCCTGCCAAAGATCGATGCCGGTGCCCTTAACTGGGACAATATCCTGTCGCAGGCGCAGGGGACCCTTCTGCCGGAACAGCTCGCCGCGCTTCAAGTTCTCCGGGCAAAAGTCGAGCTTGACGGGCTTGAAAAGCAGGGCGCCAAGGACACCTTGGTGAAGGCCGCAGCGCCATGAATCGCCCAACACTCAGTTTCGGCATCGTTGCGGCCGGGGCCGCCGTGATGATCGCCTTTCTCTACCGCGAATGGCGTGAGGCCCGGCGCTTTCCCTCCGATCCGGCGCAGTGGACCCTCGTCCAAACTGAATTGTGCCGGCAGCTTTCCGACGCCGAAGAACGGCTCCGTGAAGCCAGGCTGCAAACAGCCGATCTTGAAAGGGCTCTCAGTATCGCGAGAGTCCACCCGGCCCGCTCCGGACCTGTGCCGGATACCGATCCGCAGGCAGACTTGGTCCGTTCGGCTGCAATCGCCGAACTGCATGCGAGGTACATGAAAGCCTACCGCGCCGATCTGGGCGGCCAATGGGGCCTTCTCTTCCAGATCCTCGGACTTTCGCAGGACCAGATCGGGAAATTGACGGATCTGCTGGCCCAGCGTGAGGAGAATGACATCACAATCCAGCAAACGGCCGCCCGTCGCGGCCTGGACGAGTCATCGCCGGAGATTCAGGCCCTGGATGACGAACTCGATCGCCAGAACAAGGCTGCGATCGCCGCCTTGCTCGGGCCGCAGGGGTACGCGCAGTTTCGCAATTATTATCACAACCGTGCGATCCTGCCGATCGTGAGCGACCTGGCGGGGGATCTCTATGCGACGGAAAATCCCCTGACCGCGCAACAGGCGCAGCAGCTCATCGGAATACTCGCCGGCAACAGCGAAAAGAAGGACGGCTCAACCGTCATCAAGGGCACGCTCAATTGGGATCAGGCCATCGCGGGCGCCCAAGCCTTCCTTCCCCAGCCCCAGGTCGCCGCGCTCGCAGCGCTCAGGAGCCAGTACGAAGCAGACCAGCAGGTCTCCACTTTCTTCATCAACCTGGCCAACTCCGCTGGAACCACGGGTCCTTAGCCCAGGGGCCATTTCGGGGCTCGACCCCGCCCCGCCTCGCACCCAAAACTGCCCCTGAACCACATGGACTCCTTCTGGATGCATCCCCGCGAGGAACTCGTCGCCACGATGCGGCGGATCTACCGGTACCGGATGACCACGACCTCGGGCGGCAACCTGTCGATCCGCGATCCCGACGGCGGCATCTGGATCACGCCGGCGCGCGTCGACAAGGGGGCGCTCGCGCAGGCGGACATCATCCGCGTCCTTCCGGACGGCCGTGCCGAGGGCACGCACCCGCCTTCCTCCGAGTTTCCCTTCCACCGCGAAATTTACCGGCGGCGCCCCGATCTCAAAGCTATCGTGCACGCCCATCCCGGAGCGCTCGTGGCCTTCTCGATCTGTCGCAAGCTGCCCGACACCCGCATGCAATCGCATGTGCACGCCGTTTGCGGTCGCGTGGCCCTCGCCCCCTACGCCTGCCCGGGCTCGCAGGCGCTCGGCGACAACATCGCGGCCACCTTCGAGACCGGGGCGGATTGCGTGCTCCTTGAGAATCACGGCGTTGTGGTCGGCGGCGTCAGTCTCGCGGACGCATTTCAACGTTTCGAGACGCTGGAGTTTGCCGCGCAGACGCTCGTTCGCGCATCGATGCTCGGCGTCGCAAAGGTGCTTGGACCCGCGGATCTGGCCGTTCAAACCACGCCCGAGTTCGCAGAGCTTCCTCCCGAGGCGCCGACCAACGACGAAAAGGCCCTCCGCGGCGAAATCTGCGCCTTCCTGCATCGGGCCTATGAACAGCGGCTTCTGATCAGCACGGCCGGCGCCTTTTCCTCGCGGCTGGGGCACGGGGAATTCCTGATCACTCCCAGGCGCAGCGACCGGCTCGAAGTTTCGGCAGGGGGGATCGTTCGCGTGCGCGGCCTGTGCTGCCCTGCAGGCCAGCGCCCCAGCCGCGCCGCGCGCCTGCACGCGGAAATCTACGCCCGCCACCCCGAAATCGGCGCCATCATCAACGCCCAGCCGGCGCACGCGTCGGCATTCTGCGTCACGGACGCTCCGCTCGTCACCCACACGATTCCCGAGAGTTACGTCGTCCTGCGCAATGTGCCGAAGATTCCATTCCTGCGCATCGTCGAGGACGCGGCGCGAATCACGGACCAGATCTCGCCCTCCCTGCATCCCGTCCTGCTCATCGAGAACGAGGGCGTCGTCGCGGTCGGCCGCACCCTCCTCGAGGCATTTGACAGGCTCGAGGTGCTGGAGGCCACGTCCGAGGCCCTGCTGCTCGCCCGGCCGCTCGGGCCCCTCGTCTCCATGCCCTCATCGGCGCTCGACGAGCTCCGCAAGGTCTTCGGCATCCCCTGAACGGCAGCGGCGTTTCCGCAGAAACCGAGCGTCACTGTTTGGGCAGCGCGAGTTTCAAATAGTCCCGGCGAAGCACGTCGCACAATGCCTCGACGACCATTTCGTGATCCTCCCGCTGCGGCAGTCCGGAGACGGTGATTGAGCCGACGATCCCTGCGCCTGCAACAGACAAGGGGAAGGATCCTCCGTGCACGGCATAGTCCGCGTCGGTCAATTCATACTTGCTGGCAAGCGTTGCGCCGGCTTCCTTGAGGCTCAGCCCGATCGCGTAGGAGCTCCGCAGGAAGCGCTGGACCACGTTCGACTTTCTGCGGATCCATTCGGCGTTGTCCGGCGTCGCTCCCGGCAGGGAACAGTAAAACAGGACCTGCCCGAAACGTCTTATGTCGATGGCCACAGAAGCGCGCCGCTTGAGAGCGAGCTCGCGCAGGCGGCGGCCCAGTTTCCAGACCAGGTCGGCGTTCAGTCTTGCTGCGACGAGGGTCTTTTCCTGTGCGCCTATGATTTTCAGATCCTTCGAATGGTTCATGATCAGGTTCCCTTGCTGTTGATCCGAGGAATGAACTGCGGAACGGCTTGCCGGCAACATCGGATATTCAGGCTGATGCATTCACGAGGCCCGTGTTGCCTCAGTTTCACCTTGAACTGGCGGTGCGCGAAAGGTTTAACCGGGCTCCGTGTTTGCATGGTCGCGCCCTTTTCCATCCCGTCTTCTGTTGTTGGTGTTGTTTGTCGGAAGCGGTTGCGCTGCATTGATCTATGAGATTGTCTGGCTCCAGCTCCTGGAGTTCGTAATCGGATCCACAGCCGTTTCCCTCGGCGTCTTGCTGGCGACCTACATGGGCGGGATGTGCCTGGGCGGCCTTGTGTTGCCGCGCTATCTTAGCCTGCGCCGGCATCCGCTGCTCCTCTATGCCGGGCTGGAATTGGGAATCGGCCTGTGCGGACTCTTGGCATTGTGGGCGATTCCGCAGGCGGGACATGTCTACGTGGCCACCTTCGGGAGGGGGTCCACCGGAGTGCTGGTGCGGGAAGTGATGTGCGCGGTCTGCCTGCTTCCGCCCACCGTGCTCATGGGGGCGACGCTGCCACTCATCGCGCGCTGGCTTGATACGGGCCCGCAGGGCATTTCGTGGACGGGATTCCTCTATGCGGGGAACACCGTCGGAGCGGTGATCGGCTGCCTTTTGGCCGGATTCTGCCTCCTGCGGTTTTACGACATGGAGACTGCGACCCATGTGGCCGTTGCGATCAACGCAGGGGTTGCGCTGGTCGCCGGCCTGCTGGCGGCAAAGACGCCGCCCATGCCCATGGTCGGCCGGAACAAGCCCGCACGCCCGGCTGCGAAGCCTGAGGTGAGGGTCGTGTATGTGTGCATCGCGCTGTCGGGGCTGTGCGCACTGGGAGGCGAGGTCGTCTGGACCCGTCTGATGGCGCTGATTCTCGGGGGATCGGTGTACACTTTTTCGTTGATCCTGGCGGTCTTCCTGACGGGCCTTGGGCTGGGAAGCGGAACCGGAGCGGCTCTGGCGCGGGGTGGAATCGAACCGAGGGAGGGACTGGGTTGGTGTCAGATCTTGCTCACCGCAGCAATCGCCTGGGCCGCATTTGTGATGACCCGGTGGCTTCCGTTCTGGCCGATCGATCTCGTTTTGGGCGCGACGCCATGGCGGAACATGTCGGTCGATCTCGGACGGTGCCTCCTTGCTATTCTGCCCGCGGCCCTCCTTTGGGGGGCAAGTTTCCCGCTGGCGCTCGCGGCGGCGGCGGGAACGGGGAACGGGGATCCCGCGAAACTGGTGGGAAGAGTCTATGCGGCCAACACCTTTGGCGCGATAGCGGGGTCGCTCGGATTCAGCCTGCTCATCGTCCCGGGCATCGGCACCCGTGGCGCCCAGCAATGGATGATCGCGATCGCGGCCCTGTCGGGTCTCATCGCGCTGGCGCCATTGGTTTGGTTGCGGAAGGATGGCGCAACCGCCCGTCGACGGGCCCAAATCCTTCCTCTGGCCGCAGCCGGGGTTCTTGTCGCGGCCGGGCTGGGGTGGTGTCTGCCCGATGTCCCGCAGGCCTTGTTCGCAGCCGGCCGCCTGTCGTCGATAAACCAAAGCCTCAAGGTCGTTTTTTCGGCGGAAGGAATGAATGCGTCCGTGGCGGTGTCGGAAAAGCCGGATGGTGCGCGAGCCTTCCACATCAACGGCAAGGTGGAAGCGTCGACCACAAAGAACGACATGCAGCTGCAACGGATGCTCGGGCATGTTTCGATGATGGTTGCGACGCGACCCCGCTCCGTGCTGGTCGTGGGATTTGGGGCGGGGGTCACCGCGGGCTCGATCGCGACCTACCCGGAGGTGGAAAGGCTCGTCATCTGCGAGATCGAGCCTCTGGTTCCCCGTGTCGTCTCAAGGTATTTCAAGGAGGCCAACTACGACGTCATGCATGATCCGCGGGTTCAGATCATCTACGACGACGGCCGCCATTTCATCCAGACGACGAACGAAAAGTTCGACGTCATAACCTCGGATCCGATCCATCCCTGGGTCAAGGGATCCGCCATGCTTTATACGACGGAATACCTGGAAATGGCGAAACGTCACCTGAGGCCGGGCGGGGTGGTGAGCCAGTGGCTGCCGCTTTACGAGACCACGACGGATGCGGTGAAGAGTGAAATCGCCACATTCCTGGAAGTCTTTCCGCAAGGAACCATCTGGAGCACCGGAATGAAGGAGTCCGGGCATGATCTGGCCCTGGTGGGACAGGTGGAGCCCTTCACCCCGATCGACCTCGATACGATTCAGGCCCGGTGGCAGCGCCCGGAGTACGCGCGTGTGGTCGAATCCCTTCACGAAGTCGGCTTCGCCACCCTGTCCGATTTCCTTGCCACCTATTCCGGCCGCGCTTCCGACCTGCGGCCTTGGCTCCAGGATGCCCAGATCAACCGCGATGTTAACCTGCGCCTGCAATACCTGGCGGGCCTGTCGCTGAACCAGCAGATCGGATTGTTGATTCAAAACCAAATCATGGGTTACTGGAAGTTTCCGGATGATCTCTTCTCCGGTTCGGAATCGGCCATCAGGGACTTGCGCGAGGCCATGGCGCGGCCGGCGGATGCGGATCGCAGTCCGGCCGCCCGACTCAGCAGGTTTCGATACTATTTGGTGGAAGGAGCCAACTTTTACAACGACCGCGGGCTCGCCCAGGCGAATGCGGGGCACTGGGCCGAAGCCGTGGCCTGTTTTCGGGAGGCATTGCGAATGGATCATTCAAACGCGGCAGCGCACGGCAATCTGGGGAACGTCTATATGCTGGAAGGGCAATATCGGGATGCCATCGGGGAGTACGAAACCGCGCTCCGGCTCAAGCCCAATGACCAGCAGGTGAAGGCCAATCTCGATGCCGCCAGGGGCGTCCGCTAGGGGCGCGCATGGGGCCGGCTGGGCTCGGGATCTTCATAGCGCCAGATTGTAATCTGGCGGACCTGGCCCGCCGGGCGCCATTCGCCCGGCAGATTTGCACCCATGGCTCTCTGCCGTTCAAAATCGAACAGGGGGGCATATAGTGCGCGGCGCTGGCTTGCGGCGGCTTCGGCGAGACGCCGGAATGAACCGGCGTCCAACTGGTCCCACCGGATCAGGGGGAATGCGGTGTAAAAGAACGCCGCCCCGCTGGTTTGCATGGTCACCAGGATCGAATCCTCCGGAATGTGCGAGTTGAGCCACGCCATCGCCTGGGCATAGGTGCCCTCCCCTCGGCCGGCATAAAGGACCTTCAGCTTCCCGTCCCATTCCAGCTGCCCGGCCAGCGAGGCCGTCAAGGCCAGGACAGCCACCGCGCGCGGCCAATGCCGCCACCGAAAAGGGGGCGATTCGAGAGCGCGCCGGGCAACCGCAAGGCTGCCCAGCACGAGCGCCGGGGCGGCAGGCAGGATGTATCGGAGCAACATCCACGATTCGTGGATATAGCGATCAAAAGTGAAGAAGGCCAGATAGGCGCCGGCCCAGACGGCCAGAAATGCGGCGGCGCGGGATCGGCCGGCGGCCCAGGGCAGCCCCAGGCAAAGCAAGACAAGAGGAGTGAATACGACCGGCAGCCAATGGGCGTAGAACTTCAGCGTCGTTGGCACGAGTTGCGCCAGAAAGGAGCCCGTGACGTCCCCATAACCGGTGGTCAGCGCGCCTCCATAGGCCCAGCGATTGAAGAGCAACCAGAAGATCCCGCCCGGGAGGCCGCCGGCGACGAACAGGAGCACGCGCCGAACAAATCCGACCGATGGCCTGGCAGGTCCGAATGGCCACCAGGCAACAAGCAACGGCGCGAGCATCAGAGCGTCGTTTGGCCTGATCAGGACGGACAAGGAAAAGGCCATCCCGGCCACCGCCGACCAACCCGCGGATTTTCGAGCGCGCCATGCCGCCAGCGCCGTGGCGCTGCTCCATGCCAAAGCCGGCAGGTCGCTCATACCTTGCAGGGAGAATTGCAAATAAAGGGGCCCCGTCGCGAGCAGCACAACCCCGGCCAGGCACCAAAAGGGTCCGAAACCCAAGGCGCGACCCAATGCAACAAGGAGCACGAGCCCCAGGATCGCGTGGACAAGGATGACCAGGTCAAAGGCCCGCCCCCAACCGAGGAACAGGTGGGCTGCGGCGATCAACAAGGGCAGGCCTGCCGGATAGGTCGGAACCAATTCTCCCTTGTGCACCGGGCTCGGCTTGGCTCCGAGCGGAATGCAATAATACGCGGACAGCCCCGTCGTGTCCAAACCGGGAACGACGCGTGGAGGGAACGAAATCCGGCCAGCCGACAATTGTCTCGCCTCGATGAGATAGCCGGACGAGTCCGCCCCCCCCGCGCAGGCGTCGACAAAGTGGACGAGCAGCACCAGGTACACGGCCAGTCCCAAGACCACCGCGACCGCAGCCAGTACGCGCCAACCACGAGAATACGGCGCAACTGCGGCCAGGATTCGCCCTACGCTCCGGATCCAGCGGCCCATGGTTGAGGATGAGTTGATAACCCGGAATGAGACGAACGCGACTTGGCCGGGTCAATTCCGGAGGCGTATCGGGCGAGCAGCCTTTTCGCCGCCAGCCGGGACTCCCTAAGCATTCTGAATCTTACTCGGCGTATTGCGCCGGAATCGCAGTGATCGGCTGGATCTCGATGTCGCGGTAATAGACTTCGCCCCCCTCGGTTTGCAGGCAGATATTCCCCGAGTCGAGGGTCGCGAGCGCCGGACCTTCGGGAATTTTCGCGTGGTACAGCCGGTTGACGACCTTGCCGTTGACGATGTGGATGCTGCTGTCGCCGAGGCAGAAGAGATCGAGGGTATTCCATTCGCCATGCGGCAGCTCCATGTCCTCAATCCTCCTGAGGCGATTGCCGATGGGCGCTCTGGCGACAAATACGGTCGGCGCGCCCTTGGGGTCGTAGAAGTAGGATTTGACCTTACGGCCATTGACGACATCCGGCACGATGCGCGCGTTTCCGGTGACCTCCGTCAGCCCGAGTACAAAGAGATCCCCGAAGTCCTTTTCCTGGATCTGAAACTCGAGGCAGCGCGGCCAGGTGAGGTGGTCGATCCCGGCCGGGCCCCGCGCGAAGTAGAGCAATCCAGCGTCGAGCGCGGCATGGGTGGTCCGCTTGTAACCCCATTTCCTCTCTCCCCATTTCACCTGCATCCGCAGGTGAAAGTTGGCGAAGGTCTCGTTCGTGGTCAGCACACCGAAACCGGCTCCGGAGACGTGTATTGCGGGGCGCCCGTCCACTGTTTCGATCGCGAAGACGTGCAGTGGATCGCGGTTGAAGCCGATCGGTTCGAGGTATGCGCCCTTTTCGTCCCGTTTCAGCCCGGGCACATCTGTTTCCGGGGGAGGGGCCGCCATGAACGTGCTCCAGCCTTCGAAATCCCTGCCATTGAAGAGCGGTCGCCAGCCCTCGTCCGCGCGAAGGACGAGGGTGGCCAGGAACATGCCGGAAATCAGAAATCGCGAATGAGGCATGCCGGTCCGTTTCTGGCGCCTCCTGGTCCGCCAATGCAAACCTGATTTTGCGCCCCCCCCAGTTTCTGCCGCCCGCCTCCGCCATTGGGCCCCGGCGCGCATGCTTCGCATCGCGAAGCATGGTGGACGCTCCCGGAGTCTAACATTTCAGAGGGAGACGGGGGCTTGGTTGCTGTTTGGTTGCCGTCCTAATTTCTCTACGTTCTGCTTGAGAGTAAAAGCGCCTTGCTTCGTTGTTGTGCAAGGAGCGTGGCGTCGGGGCCAAGGCGAGCCTCCATTTTGTCCCGATCCTTAATCGACGTTTCATCACCTGACGCGGCAGAGATACTGAACCACGCGAGGCCCTCAATCTCGTCCTTGGGCACGCCAATGCCATGAGCATACATTATAACCGGCCGCATGCCTCTTTGGCCAGAGCCTATCAATGTCTTTTGGCTCCTCGAAGTTCACGATGCCTATTCGCAGTTCACATGTGTTGGACATGCCATCCAGCCTAGCCCCAGAGCCGCCTGACATTGGCCGCTCGAAAGACTCCCTCGCGGTCGTCTTTCCGTCTTTAAGGACGAAGGTACATTGTCCCGGCAGCTTCCTACCATCCCGGCACCAGGATCGCCGGTGCCAGTAGGCTACTGCGGACGGAACCGCAGGTTCGTCTGATCATTATCTCATATTGAACAACCTTTCATTAGCTTCAGGTCGCACGTTATGGCACTGCGTAGACTTCGACCAGAGCGATTCCCGAGCCACCATCACCCGAATTCAAATTGGCCGTGTAGACACCGGGCGGGAGGGTGAGGAGGAGCGCGCAGTCGGCGCTGCCCGCGCTTTGAGGAAACGCCCACACGCGCGCGGCGACCTCCGCGAGCACGGGATCACCGCCCCAACCGGAGTTGGAGGCTAGGACGGTGTCGACGCCTCCCCCGACTTGGTGAACGACGAGCATGGGAACTTTCAGAACCCCGGGAATGCGGAAAGGGTCGGCTCCGAGTCCGGGCCCGGTGCCGCGGACGAGCACCGTCTCATCCGTGCTGCCGCCGATCACGAAGCCAGCGATCAGGTTTCCCGCACCGGGAACTACGTTGGCCCTGCCGGATACGTTGACGAGGCGCGGCGTCGTTGGAGCGAATGCCGCATCGGCGTCGTACACTTCGGCGATGGCAATTCCACTGTCGCCGGAAACTCCGGTAACATTCGCTGTGTAGACGTTGGGTGGCAGGCTTGCAACCAGCGCCGAACTCAGGCTGCCGGGCGTCAACGGGAAGGCGCCCGTTTGGGCGCCGGTTGCTATTACGGCATTTTCGTTGCCCGGCGTGGAGCTCCAGCCGGTATTCCCGGCGACGACCATTGGCGGATTCGCCGTGAGATTGAAAACCTGCAAACCGGGATCCGGCAGCGCGCCAGGAACTCCGAAACTGGTCAGTTCGGGACCAACGCCGCGGATCAGCAAGGATTTGGCGGAGGCGGCGGCGTCCTGCTTTCCGATGACAAACCCGGCGATCAGATTGGCCGCACCCGTCCCGCACAGGGATCGCACCGAGACGTTCATCAATCGTCCCGTATCGGTCGCCGGGCTCATAGTGAGCGTGGCATCCGCCGACGTCGACGAGTAGCCATCGGCGTCCGTGACCGTACACGTGTACGAGCCGGCGCTCGACTGGGAGACTCCGTACACCACCAAATACTGATCCACGGCGCCCGCAATCGGGGCGCCATTCAGATTCCATTGATAACTGAACGGACCGTCCCAGCTCGCATTGGCTAGAAACGATGCGGTTTGGCCGGTGCCGACCGTGACCGACTGCGGTTGGACGGGAATCTCCGGTCGAGCGACGGCAAAGCCGCCGACGTTGGCCAAACCGGAGATCAGCGCCGCGTTCACCGTCTCCCCCGCGGCCGTGTACTTGCCGATCGTGCCGTCACCATTTAGAACATACAAGGCTGATCCCGAAACGGCGATGCCGATGGGCCCCGGCAGCCCTGAAATGAGCGAGGCGTTGACGGTCGCACCGGAGGTCGTGTATTCGCCGACGGTCCCTGTTACGCTGTTTGTCACGAACAGGCTGCCGCCTGATACCGCTATGCCGCATTGAGCTTTCGCCAACGGCGAAAGCAGCGCGGCGTTCACTGTTTGTCCCGATGTCGTATAGGCGCCGATGGATCCATTGACTCGCAAGACGTCATTGGGCGCGAAGTATTGGCCCACGAAAAGATTGGAGCCGGAAACAGCAATTCCAGAAACCCAATCAGGAAATGAAAACAAGCGAGGGCTTTCCGTGACACCCGAGTCGGTGTACTCACCTATGATTCCAACATCAGTTATCCCAAATTGATTGGAGGCAATTAACAGATTTCCACCGGACACCGCGATTGCCTCTGGGCCGAAAAGCCCAGTTATCAGCGATGGATCTATGGCTACTCCCGATGTGGTGTACTCGCCAACGTGGCCCGCCGGGTTCGGCGGCCCTATGGCCCCGGTAATGTCTACGACGAATAGGTGGCTTCCGGACACCGCGAGGGCAGTCGGGCGAGTCAATCCCGTTACCAGCGTTCCTGTGGTCAGCATTCCCGATGTCGCGTATTTGCTGATCGTTCCGGCTTGAGAGTCGGTGACATAAATCTGCGCGCAGACGCGACTTGGCACGACGTCGGTTGCTGCGGCAACGATTCCAATGAGAAGCGACAAGCGCCAGAAGCGGACCTGCTGATTGAGAGCAATTGGTTTCACCATTACCTTATGACATTTCGGGAACGCAGATCCTCCATCGTTCATTAGCACAAAAACCCTATGGGACTTGGGTAATGCCAACAGCTTCGGGAACGGCTGCCAACCGTTCGCACCGCAATTGGACGCTCGGGTGACGGAAAACAATCAGCGCAATCAGGTTTAAGATAGGTAAGAGGAAGCCGACGGCACGACCATGAGCTGCCGCGCCTTTGTAAGCAGGTAGGCGGTCGTTTCAGCGTCAATCTCCTGTTGAATAGTTCTGTCTTCGAACCTACTGCTCGCATTGAGTGCTTCGATTTCATCGCCAGTGGGATGCCGACGTTGTAGCGCCTCGCGGTCTCTGTCGTAGGCACGTCGGACCTTATTTCTCGACGACTCAAGCCGCCGTAAACGCCATGAAAATTGAAGGGATGTTAACATGGGTGCTTGTTGTTCTTTAAGCTCACTATTAGCGTACTTAGGATGACGCCATAATCTGACGCTTATGAGGCAGGGACTTCCCTGGTTGCCGTTTGGTTGCTTGATGTTTTTTTCTCCAGAATCGGAATTTGCGAGAACGTGAACGGTTTGTTTGCGCTCATTTGTTTCGCTAGCGCCTGCAATTGGTCGAGCATTTGAGCGCGAGGCGTCGAGACTTTGGGCCAGGCGTTAAACGAGAGGCCATTTTTCTCGGGTGTGTCGCCACCCTTGAAGTAATCGAACAACAGCCAGTGCGTGGGGTGGTTGTCGAACGCGACGGAGAGACGTATCTTATCGTGTTCCACCGCTTGGGCGAAAAGGTTCGGGAGCCCGAGTTGCGAGAGTAGCTTTTCGACGATGTTGTCGTCGGTGATGGCGTAGACGCTCGTTTCGTCGAGGACCCAAACATTGAGGTCATCCGGCACTGGCTTTATGCGCTGTTTTATAGCCGCGGCCAGCAACGCGGCCTCGTCGTGAGTCACTGGCGGGCAGCCCTGGCCATACCACCAACGGAGGATGTGTCCGGCATACTCGGTCGGGGTGGCCCCAAGCGGTTTGGAGCGGGCTGCTACGGCGTCGGCCACGTGATCGGGCAGCGAAACGGTGTAACGTTGTTTTTCAGCCATCGGACAGCAGCAATAAGCAGCAAAGCGCAGTTGACAAGCAAAACATCATATGCTGCTTATTGCTGCTACAGATGGTCGTCACACTGGAAAGTCTAGCCGAACGCCTAGAGCGCATTGAGCAAGCGATTGCTCATAAGCCGCTTGCGCGTGCTAGCTATACCCCAAAGGAGTTCGCGGCGTTGATCGGTCGATCCTACCGCTGGACGGTGGATCAATGTGCGGCGCGTACAATTCGAACGATCCGTCATGGAGGCGGTTACCTCATCCCAGCCTCAGAGGTTCACCGCTTTAGCACAGGAAACCGGGCGGTAACGGAGCGATGAGCAAAGGCAGATATGTGGGCTCAAACCAACCAATGATTACCGTGAGACCATACTGTCCGGTGTCCTTTTGGACGAAGGCGGGTGCCGCCCGTCTGTACCGCCGTTTTGTATCTTGGGGCCTACCTGATTTCAGGAATTGGCGGATGATAACGTTGACGATCGACCGGAACGAATACCCGGACGCGGAGGCAGCTTATGAACTCGGAAAGCTCTATGTGTCGGACTTTCGCACGGTGTTTAAGTCCATGTATCCGCACGAAAAGCAGTTCACAAAGCTGGAGCTGCACGAGCCCGACAAGAACGACGGGCAGGTTTACCCGCATTGGCATCTGCTCTTGGATTGGAAGCGCCAGGTTGATTTTGTCGCGGTCGCGTCCATGTGGCGAATGGGACGGGTCAAGGTGCAACGCGTCGAGAATGACGGGTACGATTACCTTTTCAAATACGTCTCAAAGTCGGTCGAGGATCTGCCCGATTGGCTTAAAAAGCGCCGGGTGGTGCGGGCGTGGTCCGCATCGAAGGGCTTCTTCCTTCATCGTCCACGACCCGCGAAGGAGGTAAACGACGGAAGCAGGGATTCGAGTGCAAGCCGTAGCGGAGACCT
>OCTA010000291.1_pt1 | contig 46226 bp, 36 predicted proteins | sample 1538991 | NCBI WGS metagenome assembly OCTA01 (sample SAMEA3539302, study PRJEB22396) | soil metagenome | biome: tundra; feature: field; material: soil | place: USA | collected 2010-05 | depth 0.15 m
GCCCGACGCCGACGGCTCGCGCAAGAACCACTCGAAGGCGGGCGCCGATCTCTGCCAGCGCATCTTGCCGCGCCTCGGCTTCAGCGCCGAAGAGGTCGACGAGGCCTGCCAGCTCATTCAGCAGCACCTCCTCATGTACCACGTGGCCACGCGCCGCGATCTCGACGACGTCGGCACCATCGAAGAGTTTTGCCGCAGCGTGCGCGGGCGCGAGGGCCTTCGCAACCTCTACCTCTTGACGGTGTCCGACCTCTCGACCACGTCGCCCACGGCGATGACGTCGTGGAAGGCGCGGATGCTCGACGAGCTCTACTTCGCGGCCGAGGCGCACCTCTCGGGGCACGAGCCGCGAGCCGACGCGGAGCGCGTCGCCCGGGTTCGCGAAGCCGTGCGCGCCGCGTGGTCTGGGCCGACGGCCCCCCTCGAGGCGCTGCTCGCGTCGATGCCCGAGCGCTATCTGCTCGCGAACGGGGCCGAGTCGATCGTGCAGCACGCGCGCGTCGTGGCCGACCGCGGCACGCGGGTTGCGCACGTGGCCCGCGTCACCTCGCGGCACCCCGAGGCCGCCGAGCTCTGCGTCGTGGCCGACGACCGGCCCGGCGTCCTCGCGAGCATCGCCGCGGCCATCACGGCGAGCCGGCTCGAGGTGCTCGCAGCGCAGGTCTACTCGAGGCAAGTGGGCGACCATGGCGAGGCCGTCGACGTCTTCTGGGTGCGCGACCGCGACGGCGGGACCGAGGGCGTAGAGCTCGCGCTGCCGCGGCTGGCGCGGGATCTCGAAGACGTTTGCTCCGGGCGGATGGACGCCGAAGAGCTCCTCCGCGTGCGCACGGGGTCGTCGTCGCCCTGGAGGGAGCGCCCGAGCCCCGCGGTGCCGACCGAGATCTTGCTCGACGATCGGGCGTCTCCCCGGCACACGGTCGTCGAGGTCTTCGCGAAGGACCGCCCCGGCCTCCTCTTCACGCTCTCGCACGCGCTCCACGAGCTCGGGCTGTCGATCTCGCTCTCGAAGATCAACACCGAAGGGGCTCGCGTCGCCGACGTGTTCTACGTGAGCGAGCTCGATGGGTCCAAGGTCGCGCGGGGTCCCCGCTACCAGGAGATCCACGGCGCGCTGATCCAGGCCGTGGGCGGATAAACGGTTCTCTTTACCCGTGCGCCGCCATGGTGGGAGGATGCGGCCTCATGAAATCGTCGCCGAACGAGCCGCTCGACCTCCGCCGCTGCCTCGCCGTCGCCATCGCCGCCGCTCTCGTGAGCAGCGGAGCCAGCGCCTCCGGCGGGTGCGGCGGCTCGAGCCCGCCTGCCCAGACGGGAGGCGCCGACCCGGGCGCGTCGTCGCTGTCCGACTCCACGCCCGCCGCTTCGCCCGCGTCCGAGCCGCCTCCGTCGGCGGAGCTCGCGGCGGGGATCAAGGCCTTCGACGCCGGCAACTTCGGCGACGCGCGCAAGTCGTTCGACGCCGCCGCGAAGAAGAACCCGAAGGACTACCAGGCGCTCATGAACCTCGGCCTCGCCTGCGAAAAGCTGAGCGATCCGGCGGCGGCCGAGAGCGCGTACAAGGCCGCCCTCGCCGTGAAGCCCGACCTCGAAGCCGCGTCCGAAGAGCTCAGCGCGCTCGACCTCGACGCCGGCCGCGTCGACGAGGCGACCGCCGTGGCCCGCGCGGGCCTCGCGAAGCACCCCTCGAGCGGCGCGCTCCACGAGAACCTCGGCCTCGCGCTCGCGGCCAAAGGCGACCAGGACGGCGCGACCAAGGAGCTCTCGCAGGCCGCTCAGATCACGCCCGCCGATCCGATGCTCCAGCTGACGCTCGCTCACTGGCTGAACGTCTGGCATGTGCGCGGGGCGGCGCCTCACCTCGACCAGGCGCGCGACCTCGCCAAAGACGACTACGCCCTCATCGCGTCGGTCGGATACGAGTACCGCATGGCCGGCGAGTTCGACTCCTGCGTGAAGACGTTCGACCGTGCGGTCGCGCTGAAAGACGGCGGCGAAGTGCGCACGGAGCGGGCGCTCTGTCGCCTGGGGCTGAAAGACGACAAGGGGACGCTGGCCGATCTCCAGGCGGCGGTGCAAAAGGAGCCGACGTACGCTCCCGCTCACTATTACCTCGGCGGCCGGCTGGCGATGACAAAGCGCTACAAAGACGCCGCCGCCGAGTATTCGAAGTACCTTGAGCTGGCGCCGAGCGGCTCGCTCGCTCAGCGGGCTTCCGAGCGCTTGAAGGGGGCGGAAGACGCGATGGGGAAGAAGAAGTAGGAGTAGGCTCGTGGTTGCATGGGGGAAGATCATCGCAGCGCCGCCGAGGGGGTCCGCGACTCCGACGGGAACGCGGCGGAGCGAAGACGCTACGAGCAGGCTCTTCAATCCAGCGAGGAGCGGTTCCGGCGCCTTGCCGAGGCCAGCTACGAGGGGGTGACGATCATCGAGGGCGACCGCATCGTCGACGCGAACCCGCAGGCCGCGTCGATGGTCGGCTACGAGCTCTCGGAATACATCGGAATGCCGGTGTTGAACCTGGTCGCGCCCGAGGGCCGCGCGGCCGTGGCCGACCTCATGCTCGTCGACGACACTCGGCCCTGGGAGGGCTTCGCGCTCCACAAGAATGGCTCGAAGGTCCTCGTCGAGGCGCGCTCGCGGCTCGTCCGCTCGGGCGAGAGCGTGGTCCGCGTCACCGTCTTCCGTGACATCGGCGAGCGGCGAGCGATGGAAGAGCGTCTCCGCGAGACCGAGAAGATGCAGGTCATCGGGCGGCTCGCCAGCAGCGTCGCGCACGACTTCAACAACCTGCTCAGCGTCATCCTGGGCTGCGCTCACCTGCTCGACGCCGAGCTCGCCGGCCAGGATTCGGCGCGCGGCCTCGTGAGCGAGATCGCCGCTGCCGGCGAGCGCGCCTCGGCCCTCACGCGCCAGCTCCTCACGTTCTCGAGGCGCCACGTGCCGGACCCGCGGGTGCTCGACGTGAACGCCGTCATCCGCGGAATGACCCAGATGCTCTCGCGTCTCCTCGGCCTCGAGGTGCGGGTCTCGATGCAGCTCGAGGGCCACCCCTCGCTCGTGCAGATCGACCCCGGGCAACTCGAACAGGTCGTGATGAACCTCTGCACGAACGCCCGCGACGCCTTGCCCGAGGGCGGCGAGATCGTGATCCGGACCGAGGCGGTCGCCAGCGAGGCCGCCGCGCGCGCCGACGGCGCCGGTCCCGACGACCCGCCTTCGGGACGCTGGGTGCACGTGGTCGTGAGCGACGGCGGGATCGGGATGGACCCGGTCACGCTCTCGCGCGCCTTCGAGCCGCTCTTCACGACGAAGGCGCTCGGGCGCGGCACGGGCCTGGGCCTCGCGACGGTGCAGGCGATCGTCTCCCAGAACGGCGGCAAGGTCACGATCGAGTCGCGCGTGACGCGAGGCACGACCGCGCACGTGTGGCTCCCCGCCTTCGACGTTCGCTGACCGGGATCAGGCGTTCGCGGGCACGAAGCTCATCGCGCGCTCGGCCATGGCCGTGATCGTGAGCGACGGGTTGACCCCGGGGTTCGCCGAGACGCTCGAGCACGAGGACGCGGTAACCCTTCTCGGCGAGGCGGAGCGCGGAGACGCTCCCACCGAAGCCGGAGCCGATGATGATCCAGTCGTAGTGCTCGTCTTTCGCGTGCGGCGCGAGCGTCGTGGGCTTCATGGCTCGCCGTAGGCTACCCGCCGAGCGACGATTCTCCATCGAATCCGCGCAAGACGCGGCCGCGACCGTCGTCTTCGAGCTGACCGATCGCCACGAGCACGCCCGCGGGATCGACCCAGGCGCAAGGGGTGTGCGGGACCTGTGCGCGCGCGTCGGCGAGGTCCATCTCCGCGGCGGAGACGTGCCGTCCGTGGCGCGCGTCTCGCGCGCCGAGCTCGCTCAGTCGGGCCACGGGCAGAGCCCGTGCGGCCGCGCTTGCGAGCGGCTCGACGCGGGCGCGTAGCTCCTCGGGCTGCGCGTCGAGTGCGACGGCCTCGGCGAGGGTGAAGCAGCCGGAGCGCGTTCGCCGCAGGGCCGTCAGGTGGCCGACGGTCCCGAGGCCCTCGGCCAGGTCACGGGCGAGCGAGCGCACGTAGTAGCCCTTGCCCGTCTCGATCGCGATGTCGAGCGCGGGCGGGTCGACGCGGCCGGCCACGAGCTCGAGCCTGCGCACGATCACCGCGCGCGCCGCGAGCTCGGGGGTCTCGCCCCGCCGCGCCCGCGCGAACGAGCGCTCACCGTCCGTGCGGATCGCGGAGTACACGGGCGGCACCTGCAGCGTGCGCGCTCGCTCGCGCGCGAACGCCTCCGCGAAGGCGGCCCCCTCGGAAGCGGCGGCGCCGCGGCCCACGCTCGAGGCGTTCAACGCGTTCGACGCGTTCATCGTGGCCAGCGCGCCCAGCGCCTCGACGAGAGCGTTCGCCGGCGCCACGCGGCGCACCTCGCGCCCGGCCGCGTCGAGGGTATCGGTCTCGATCCCGAGCGCGATCGTGGCCTCGTAGGCCTTGTCGTGCGCCGTGAGCCAGGGCACGAGCTTCGTCGCCTCGCCGAGCGCGACCACGAGCACCCCGGTCCCCATCGGATCGAGCGTGCCCGCGTGGCCAACGGCGCGCGTGCGGAGCGCGCGCCGCAACCGAGCGACGACGTCGTGGCTGGTCGGCCCGCGCGGTTTGTCGACGACGAGGACCCCGTCGATCGAAGCCGCGGTCATGCGGGGAAAGCCCTCGCCAGCCGGATCAGCCGAACCATATCGAGCGGCGCGCGGCGACCGCGTGATCGAGCATCGCCTGGATCTCGGCGCGCACGCGCTCGGTCAGGCGACCGACCAGGATCTCGTCGTCGGCCGACGCGGGGGGGTAGTCGTCGAGCGCGATGGGATCGCCGAAGAAGATCTTCCACTTCGTGGGCGCGGGCAGGAGCCCGGCCGGGCCGAGCAACGGGAACGTCGGCGTGATGGGTACGTAGGGGATCCCGAGCGCCTTCGTGAGGTACTCGATGCGCGCCAGCAGCGGGTTCGTCTCTTCGCCGCCGACGATCGCGACGGGCACGATGGGCGTGCCGGTTCGCAGACACAGCTTCACGAAGCCGCCGCGCCCGAAGCGCTGCAGCCGATAGCGATCGCGAAAGAGCTTGCCGATGCCCTTCTTGCCCTCGGGGAAGACGACCACGAGCGACTCGTGCTCGAGCAGGCGCTCGGCGTTCTCCTGGCAGGCGCGCACGGCGCCGATCCGGTTGGTGATGTTCCCGATGAACGGAAAGTGAAACAGGCCGTCTTCGGCGAGCCAGCGCACGTCGCGACGCCGGGAGTGCTCGCGGCGCACCGCCAGCCGGAGCATCAGGCCGTCGATCGGCAACGTGCCCGAGTGGTTGGCCACGAGGAGGCAACGTCCCTCGGGAGGAACGCGATCGATTCCGTGCACCTCGACGCGAAAATACTTCTCGTAGAGGAGCTCGAGCAGTGGCAAGACCTTGTGCTCGTAGGCCGGGTCGTATCCGAACTCGTCGACCTCTTCGAACGCCAGCGGCTGCGACGACGGCGGCGGATCTTCGCCGGGGCGAAAGTCGGCCGAGAAGTGCTCGCGCGGGACCCCACGTGCTTCGTGCATCTCGTCTGCCTCGTTCGCGACCGCGCCGGTATCTTCGACGGCGCCCGCCTCCACCGGCAAGCGCGGCGTCGAGCTGGCCCCGAGGCGCCGCCTGCGCGGCGTCGGCCGCGCGCCGCCGGAGAGGAAGGGCTTCGACGGGGGCGCGTCGCTTCGCCGTCGCTTCTTGGGCGGATTCATGCGGTCCTCTCCGAGAGCAGGTTGACCTCTCGCAGCCGCTGCGCACGCGCGAAATCGACCACGGCCTCGCGGGTCGAGTACGCAGCGCGGAAGCCCATTTCGCTCCGGGCCTTGCGCCCGTCGGCCACGCAGAGGAAGCGCAGATACTTCAGGAAAGACGGCGGAGCCTCGACGAGCTGCGAGATCCACCCCAGGCCGGTGAGCGTCTCGGCGATCGGGTGGGGGACCGGCGCGGCGACGCGACCGGCCAGCCGGATGGCCATCGACAGCGGCACGACCCCGTCGCCGACGATATTGAAGGTTCCAGGCGCGTCGCGCATGACGGCCAGGTGCATCGCCGCGATCGCGTCCGCTTCGTGGAGGAACTGCACGAGCGGGTCGAAGCCCATCATCGTGGGCACGATCTTGCGCGCGAAGTAGCTCGTGATCGCGTTGTGCACCGTGGGTCCCAGGAGGGGCGCGGTTCGCAGCACGGTGACGACCATCTCGGGGGCGCGCTGGGAGAGCTTTCGGGCCTGGTCTTCGGCGTCGATCTTGTCAGCGAAGAACGGCTCCCCCGAAGGGGCGCGCAGCGCTTGCTTCTCGGTGATGAAGTTGGGGTTCGACGGGCGGGCTCCGTAGAGCCACGTCAGCGACCAGAGCACGAACTTTCGAAGGCGGGCGTGCCCGGCCGCCACGGCGACGTGCATCGTGCCGATGCTCTCGAGCTCGTGCGCCCACGCGGTCGCGTGGGTCGGTGACGACAGAAACGCCAGGTGTGCGAGCGTGTCGACCTGCTCCTCGGCCAAGATCTCAGCGACGCGCCCCTCGGCCGCGGGCTGCGTGAGGTCGACGTCGTACGATCGCGTCTTTTCGCCTCCGGTGGCCGCTGGTTTCAGGTCGATGGCCACGATGCGACGGACGCGCTCGTCTTGCTCGAGCATCCCGATGAGATTGCTGCCCAAGAACCCGGACGCGCCAGTCACGGCGATGGACCGGGCTTTCGTGGTGGCGCTCACCGACGGTGAAGACGGCGGTCCCTCGTTTCGGGGCCGGACGACGGAGCTCATGTCAGCACCGGCCACGGTAGTAGGCCGAAGCGGCCAGGGCCACATAGTCGGCCACATAGTCGGCTACATTTGTCTCGCTCGCTCTCGTTCGCTCTTGCTCTCGCTCGCTCATGCGCTCGGGTCTCGTTTGTCCTCGCCGCTCCTGTTTGCTCTTGCATGCGTTCGCAGGGGAGCCGCTGACGGCTCACTCGCCCCCGGCGCCCCCCGAGCTCGCCGGGCGCGGATCGGGCGTTGCGTCAGACGCGCGTCATCGGCTGGGTCCGCGCAGAGACGTCCATGTTAAGCTTGCCATAGCGATGACAATCTCCACCATCCCGGCGCCGTTGCGCCTGGGGCCCTACGAGCTGCTCCGGCGGATCGCGACGGGCGGGATGGCCGAGGTGTATCTAGCGCGTCGCGGTGGGCCGCACGGGTTCAAGAAGATCGTCGCGGTGAAGCGCATCTTGCCGCAGTACGCCGGGGACCCGGACTTCGTCGCGATGTTCGTCGACGAAGCGCGGGTCTGCGCCCGCCTCGGCCACCCGAACATCGTGCAAGTGTTCGACTTCGGCGAGCAAGACGGCGAGCTCTATATGGCGATGGAGTACGTCGACGGAACGACCGGCGCGCGCCTGGTCCGCGCCGCGGCGGGGCGAGGCGAAGACATCTCGCTCGATGTGAGCCTGCACGTGACGCTCTCCATCCTCCGGGCGCTCGAGTACGCGCACAGCGCGCGCGACGAAGACGGGCGCCCGCTCGCGCTCGTGCACCGCGACGTCTCGCCCGGCAACGTGCTCATCGATCGCTCCGGCGCCGTGAAGCTGACCGACTTCGGCATCGCGCGCGCGGCCGAGATCGAGCGCCGGACCGACGCCGGGCAGCTCAAAGGCAAGCTCGGATACATGTCGCCCGAGCAGGTCGTCGGCCGCGAGCTCGACGCCCGGAGCGATCTCTTCACCGCCGGCATCGTGCTCGCCGAGATGCTAATTTTGAGGCCGCTCTTCAGCGGAGGCAAAGAGCTCGACGTCCTGATGCGAATTCGCGACGCCGACGTGTCGCCGATCGACCGCACGGCGTCGCGGGTGCCCGATGACATTCGTTCGGTCCTCTTCCGGGCCCTCGCCCGCGACCCGAATCTCCGCTGGCCGACCGCCGGAGCCTTCGCCGAGGCCATCGAAGACATCGTCCGCCGGCGGAGGCTCCAGATCGGCCCGTCGCGCCTCGCGACCCTCGTCGAGAAGCTCGGTCTCGTCGCGGGTCCCGACGTCGAAGAAGAGACGCGGGAGACCTTCACCGCCACGACCCAGGTCGAGAGCGAGACGAGCACGCGGGTCGTCCAGCCGGCGGTCGGCACGGCTCGCAGCGGAGCGCCGGAGCCACCTTCGCCGTCGAGCCTCGCGGCGGCCGCGCCGCGCGCGGTGGCCCCCAGCATTTACCGGTTGCAGCGCGAAGACGGGAGCATCGTCGGTCCGCTGGCGCTCCCGCGCCTCATCGAGATGTTCGCAACGGGCGAGGCCGGCAGCCGCTGCGTCATCGCCCGCGAACAGGGCCGCTTCAAGCCCGCCAGCACGTATCCCGAGCTCTCGCGCTTCATGAGCAGCCCCGCGCTTCGCTGGGACGCCGATCTGCCCTCCGATGCGATCGATCGGGGCGTGCTCGATCCGGCGCGGCTGCCCACCCGCATCTTCCACATCGCCGTTCGGCGCGAGACGGGCGCGCTCGTCTTGCGCGACGGCACCCGAAAGAAGCGAATCTTCTTCGTCGAGGGGTCGCCCGAGTGCGTGACGTCGACCGAGAAGCGCGAGCTCCTCGGCGAGTTCCTGATCCAGCGAGGGCAGGTGCTTCGCATGGAGCTCGAGATGGCCCTCGCCATGCTGCCGCGCTTCGGCGGCCGTCTCGGCGACGCCCTCGTGGGGATCGGCGTCTTGCGGCCCATCGAGCTCTTTCGCGCCGTTCACGAGCAGACGCAAGAGCGCCTCCTCGAGACGTTCCGCATGAAGAAGGGCGAGATCGCCTTCGCCCGCAGCGTACGCTCGCAAGAAGAGACGTTCCCCCTCGGGGTCGATACGTGCGAGCTCATAGGCCGTGGTATCCGTCACGGCTACAGCTATGAAGAGCTGCAGTCGATGCTCGCCCAATGCCACGAAGAAGTGCTCGAGCCCGTCGCTTCGCCGCCCGTCAGGCTCGAGATGTTCCGCCTTCCCGAGTCCGAGGCGCTCGTGATCGACGCGGTTCGCGGCAAGACGACGCTCGGCAAGCTGGTCGCGCAGCTCACCACCGACGGCCGGGCCGACCCCGAAGAGATCTTTCGCGCGGTCTTCCTGGGGCTCGCGTGCGAGCTGCTCAAGTGCCCCAAGTGGGTCGTACCGCCGAGCTTCATCAAGAGTCGATGACGTGAGACTCGGCGTCCGGGCGAAGCTCTTTCTGGTATCGGTAGCGTTGATCGCCGCGTCGGTGGCGGCGGCCGACGCTTACCTGACGCCTGCGATCGCGAGCTGGCTGACGGCTTCGGCGCGAGCCAGCCTGGTGGCGCGCGCGCGGCTCGTGGCTCGCGAGGCGTCGAGCTCCGGGCTTTCCGTCGACGGCGACATAGGTCCCTGGGACGCGCTGGCCGACGCGCTCGGGGCCGCGGCCGACGCCCGGGTCACGCTCATCCGGACCGACGGGGTCGTTCTCGGCGACTCCGACGTCCCCACGGCCGACGTGCCTCGGATGGAGAACCACGCGACCCGCCCCGAGGTCGAAGAGGCGCTCGCCTCGGGACACGGCGCCGGGGAGCGCATGAGCACGACCAGGCAGCTCCCCATGCTCTACGTCGCCATCCCCTTCGATCGCGAGGGCGCCGTGGCCGGCGTGGCCCGGGTGTCAGAGCCGCTCAGCCAGGTCGACGCTGCCAAGAGCGACATGCGCCGCATGATCGGGCTCGGGTCGCTCATTGGTCTGGGACTCGCGCTCGTTCTCTCGAACATCGTCGCCAAGAGAATGTCCGCTGCCGTGAGCGAGCTGACCGACGCCGCGCGCCGGATGACCGCGGGGGATCTCGAGGTGCGGACTCGACTCTCCGGTCACGACGAGCTGTCCGAGCTCGGTCACGCGCTCGACCGCATGGCCGGGAGCCTGGCCACGACCCTCGGCGAGCTACGCGCCGAGCGCGATCTGCAGCGGCGCATCCTCGAGGCCATGCACGAGGGCGTCGTCGTCATCGATCGCGACGGCCGCATCGTGCTCGTCAACCCCGCCCTCCGCTCCACCCTCCTGCTCGGGGCCGACGCGGTCGGCAAGCTGCTCATCGAGACGGTTCGACACGCCGACCTCCACGACCTGGTGGATCGCGCCCGAAGGCATCCCGACGATCCGCCTCTCGAGCTCGAGCTCCCCGGGCTCAAGCCGCGCCGCGTGCTCGTTCAGGCCGCTCCGCTCGCGGGCGAGGAGCAAGGGCTCCTGCTCGTCTTCGTCGACGTGACCGAGCTCCGCCGGCTCGAATCGCTGCGGCGCGACTTCGTCGCCAACGCGTCCCACGAGCTCCGCACGCCGATCGCCGCGGTTCGCTCGGCGACCGAGACCCTCCAGACGGGAGCGCTCTCCGATCCGCTGGCCGCCATCCGGTTCCTCGACATCATCGAGCGCAATTCGCAGCGCCTGCAGAGCCTGGTCGAGGACATGCTCGAGCTGTCGAAGCTCGAGTCGAACGTCTTCAAGCTGAAGCGCGAACGCGTCGAGCTCCAGCGCATCGTGCCGATCGTGCTCGCCCTCTTTCGCGAGCGCGCCGAGAAGAAAGGCGTCCGGCTGACGTCGGAGCTCGAGCCCGCGCTCGCCGCGGTCGAGGGCGATCCCCGCGCCGTCGAGCACATCCTGTCGAACCTCGTCGACAACGCGGTCAAGTACTGCCCCTCGGGCACCCGCATCGTCGTCCGCGCCATCGAAGACGAAGCGCGCGTGCGGCTCGTCGTCTCCGACAACGGCCCGGGCATCCCGGCGGAGCACTTGCCTCGCGTGTTCGAGCGCTTTTACCGCGTCGACGCGGGGCGGTCGCGCGAACTCGGCGGAACCGGCCTGGGCCTGTCGATCGTGAAGCACATGGTGGACACGATGCGCGGGAAGGTGTCCGTCGAGAGCGCGGTCGGCGCCGGCTCGACCTTCACGGTCTCGCTGCAGCGGGCCAACGTGACGCCCTTCGAGAGCGGCAAGCATCCTCTCGCGTGAGCCTCGCGCAAGCCTCGCGCAAGCCTCGATCGTGCGTCGGGTGACGCGTGGCATACCGCTCGCGAGAGTCACGCTCCGACACGAGACGTCACCGACAGTTCACCGCCTTCGATCCGGATCGTCACGTCCGGCCGCGATCGTCCCGAGGGTGAGCCTCGTGAACCTCCTGGTCGCGGCCACGACCGCCTCCCTCGCGCTGTACGTCACCATGCTGGCGCTCTTCGCCCGCGCCCTGACGAAGCGCCGCGGCGCCCGCGCTCCGCAGATCGACCGGGCCCCGCGCGTGACGCTCTTCAAGCCGCTCGCGGGCTCCGACGACGACCTCGACGGCAACCTCGAGTCGTTCGCCCGCATCGATTACCCGTCGTTCGAGATCCTCTTCGGCGTCGCGTCGCCCTCGGATCCCGCGTTCGCCGCCGTGCGGCGGTTCATCGTGAAGCACCCCAGGCTCGACGCCCGCCTCGTCGTGACCGACCCGCACGCGGCGATGAATCCGAAGGTGGCGCAGCTGATCGGCCTCGAGGGGCTGGCGACGGGCGAAGTGTGCGTCATCTCCGATTCGAACGTGCGCGTCGCGCCGACCTACCTGTGGTCGCTGGTCGCCGAGCTCGCCGACGAGAGGGTCGGCATCGTCACGAGCTTGTTCGCGGGAACGGGCGAGCGCACCCTCGGGGCGGCGCTCGAGAACTTGCAGCTCTGCGCCGCGACGGCGCCCGGTCTCGCGGCCCTCGCCGCCGTGAGCCGCGCGCCCTTCACCGTGGGCAAGTCGATGGCCGTGAGACGCCGCGACCTCGCCGTCCTCGGCGGGTTCCGGCCGGTCGGTCACGTCCTCGCCGAAGACTTCGTGCTCGGACGCCGCTTCCTCGACGCCGGCCTCCTCGCGAAGACCTCGTTCGAGGTCGTCGAGAATCGCAACGTGGTCTGCTCCATCGCGCGCACGATCGAGCGCCATACCCGCTGGGCAAAGATGCGCCGCTCCCTGAAGCCCGCGATGTTCGTGGCCGAGCCGGTGCTGACGCCCATCGTCGTGGCGACGGTGGCGCTGGCGCTGGCGCCCTCCAAGTCGACCGCGGCGCTGCTCGCGGGCGTCGCGCTGGTGCAGACCGCTTGTGCGTTGCTCGCGGTTCGGCTACTTCGCGGGCAGAGCCTGGCCTGGTGGTACGCGCCGCTCGAAGTCGTCCGCTCGTACGTAACGCTCCTTTCATGGATCAGCGCCTGGGCCAGCAACCGCATCGCCTGGCGGGGCCATCCCTTCATCCTCCGGAGCGGCAGCGTGATCGTCCCCGCGCCTCGAGGCGCACGCGAACGCGCGAGAGCGCACGGCGGCGGCCACGGTGGCCTGCCGGCGTGAGGTGATCGGTTCCCTGCAGGCCGGCCACGTCACGCGAACGTCACACACTCGACACGGGACCCTTGCCCGACGACATCAAACTCCCCGCCGTGTCCGCCGCGACCGTTTCTTTAGGGCAAAACGCCCCGCTCAAGATGCGCGCGCGCGGGCTGACCGTTCGCTACAGCGAGAAGGTCGCGATCAAAGACGTCTCGATCGACGTTCACGCCGGAGGCGTGCTCGCGCTCATCGGACCGAGCGGCTGCGGCAAGAGCACGTTCTTGCGCTCGCTCAATCGAATGAACGACACCGTGCCCGGCGTCTCGGTCGACGGGCACGTCGAGCTCGACGGCGAGCCGATCTACGGGCCCCACGTCGACCCGGTGCTCGTCCGGCGGCGCGTCGGGATGGTCTTCCAGCGCTCCAATCCGTTCCCCAAGTCGATCTTCGAGAACGTGGCGTACGGGCTGCGCATCGCCGGCATCGACGAAAAGCGCATTCTGGTCGAGCGCGTCGAGAGGGCCCTTCGCCAAGCGGCGCTCTGGGACGAGGCGAAAGATCGCCTCCACGAGTCGGGCCTCGGACTCTCGGGCGGCCAGCAGCAACGCATGTGCATCGCGCGCGCGCTCGCGGTCGAGCCCGAGGTGCTGTTGATGGACGAGCCCGCGAGCGCGCTCGACCCCATCGCCACGGCGAAGATCGAGGATCTCGTGTCGGAGCTGCGTGACGATCTCACGATCGTCATCGTGACGCACAACATGCAGCAAGCAGCGCGCGTCTCGCAGCGGACGGGCTTCTTCTACATGGGCCGCCTCGTCGAGGTGGGCGAGACGACGACGATCTTCACTCGGCCGAAAGAACGCGAGACCGAGGACTACATCACAGGGAGATTTGGTTGACATGACCCGACATCGATTCGAGCTCTCGGGCGCCGCGCTGATCGCGATCGCCTTCATGGCAGCAGCGTGCGACAAGAGCGCACCGCCCGCGCCCGAGGCCCCGCCGGCCTCGGCGTCGGCTCCCGCCGAGCCCACGAGCTCGACGGTGAGCGCGAGCGGATCGAGCGCGCTTCAGCCGCTCGTCAACGCGGCTAAGGAGAAATTCGAGGCCAACAGGAAGGGCATCAGCGTCGAGGTGTCGGCCGGCGGCTCGAAGAAGGGGCTCTCGGACGTCGCGTCCGGCGCCGTTCAGATTGGCGACAGCGATATCTTCGCACCCGATGACCTCAAGGCCCAGCTCGTAGACCACAAGGTCGCGGTGGTCGGCTTCGCGGCGATGGCGAACAAGGGCCCGTTCAACGACAAGGTCGCGGCCGTCAGCCTCGCCGATCTCGCGAAGGTCTTCGCGGGCACGATCACGAACTGGAAAGACCTCGGCGGGCAGAGCCAGCCGATCGTCGTCATCAACCGCGCGCCCGGCTCCGGCACCCGCTCGGTCTTCGGTTCGATCGTGCTCGGCGGCGACAAGTTCGTCGAGTCGCAGACCGAGGACAACTCGGGCGCGCTCGTGGCGAAGCTCAAGCAAACCAAAGGCGCGATCAGCTACCTCGCGCTCTCGTTCGCGGATCCCGACCTTCACACGTTCGCGCTGAAGTCCGACGCCGGGGTGATCGAGCCCGGCCCGGAGACCATCACGGGCGGCACGTACCCCATCTGGTCTTACGAGCACATGTACACGAAGGGCGAACCGAGCGGCGCTGCCAAGGAGTTCCTCGACTACCTCGCTTCGGCCGACTTCCAGGAGCACGTGCTCCCGACGGTGAAGGGCTTCATTCCCGTCACGCAGATGAAGCTGGCACGGGAGTAGCGAGTCGATCGGAGCATGAGCAACGTCTTGATCGCGCCATCCGTCGCCGAGCCTCGTCGTGTGCCATTGACCGGGCGACCTCGCCCGGGCGAGGCCGTGATCCGGGGCGCCCTCGTCGCGTGCGGCTGGTTCGTCCTCGCGACGACGCTCGCGATGCTCGGCTTCCTGGCGCGGACGGGGATCCGTGGGCTGGGCGAGGTCGGTGTCGGCGCGCTCCTGAGTGGAGACACGTGGAAGCCGGAGGCCGGCTCTTTCGGGGGCCTGGCGCTCATCGTCGGCACCTTCGCCACAGCCCTTGGGGCCATCGCGCTCGGCGCGGGCCCGGCCGTTCTCGCGGCGGTGTGGTTGACCGAGTTCGCGGGCGAGTCGGTCGCGCGCGGATACCGCCGGGTCATGGAGATTGCCTCGGCCGTTCCGAGCGTCGTCTACGGCTGGCTCGCGCTTGTTTACCTGGTGCCGATCTTCGAGAAGCTGGCGCATGCCATCCGCGGCGACGACGCGCCGGTGACCGGCGAAGGGATCGCCGCGAGCGCGTTCCTGCTCGCGGTCATGATCGCACCCACGGTGCTCCTCCTGTCGCTCGATGCGCTCTCTCGCGTTCCTCGTCCGCTGAGAGACGCGAGCGCCGCGCTCGGCGCGTCCCCGTGGCAAACTGCGTTCAGCGTCTCGGTGCCCTACGGCTGGCGCGGCCTGCTCGTCGCCACCTTCTTCGGCTTCGCGCGCGCCGCCGGCGAGACCATGGCCGTGCAGATGGTGATCGGGGGCGCCAGGCGGCTGCCGCGCGACTTTTTCTTCTCCCCCACGACCACGATCTCGGCGCAGATCGTCATGGACATGCAAGAGGCCCGGCCCGGCACCCCCGAGAACGACGTCCTCTACTCGATGGCCCTCGTGTTGCTCTCGGTATCGGTCGTGGTCGTTCTCGTCACCCGGGCCATGGCGCGGGGGCAGGCGCGATGAGTACGACGCGCTCGCTGCACCGCTCGCAGAGGCAGGGAAGCTCGAGGGAGGTCGCGCTCAAGCGCGTGCTCGGGATCGGTGCGAGCGCGCTCGCCGTCGTGTACGCGCTGGGTCTCCTGTACCTGCTGGTGCGCGGCGGAGCGCGGCTCTGGTCGTTCACGCTCTATCCCACGCCGCTCGCGGGCGTCGACAACGAGGAGGCGATGCGGTTCGTCGTGGCCGCCGGCGTCTTCGGCCTCGTCGGGTGGCTCGCGCTCGCGCTCGTTCGCGCGGTGCTCGCGCGCCTCGAGCGGCCGCGCTTCGCGGCGAAGTACGAGCGCGGCGCGGTGGCCCTCGTCGCGCTCGCAGGAGCCCTCGTCGCTCGCGATCATCTCCCCCGATTCCTCGTCTTGTTGCCGAGCGAGACGAAGGCCGGCGGCGGCATCGGGCCCGAGATCTTCAACACGATCTACTTCGCGGTGCTCAGCACGGCCATCACGCTCCCCATCGGCGTCGGCGCGGCCGTGTACCTCGCGCGCTTCGCGCGCTCCCAGCGCTTCGTCGGCGCGGTTCGTATGGCGCTCGACACGCTCGCGTCGCTCCCGAGCATCGTCTACGGCCTCTTCGGGTTCCTGGTCTTCGTGGTCGAGATGAAGGCCGGCTACTCGCTCTTCGCCGGAGCGTTCGTGCTCGCACTGCTCAACCTGCCGCTCGTCGTGGGCATCGCCGAAGAGAGCATGCACGCCGTGCCGCGCGAGCTCGACGAGGCGAGCTTCGCGCTGGGCGCGACGCCGGTGCAGACGGCCCTCCGCGTCACGATCCCCTACGCTTGGCCCGGCATCCTGAGCGCGCTCGTCCTCTCGGTCGGGCGCGTGTTCTCCGAGAGCGCCCCCCTCATCATGACGGCCGGGACCACGATCTCCCGGAGCAACGCCTACTCGCTCAACCCCTTCCGGGGCGGCGAGACGCTGGCGGTCCACCTCTGGTACGTGAACTCGGCTGGCCTCGCTCCCGACCGCGCCGACGTGAGCGCGGGCACCGCTGCGGTTCTGGTCATCCTCGTGGCCCTGACCAATCTCCTGGCGTCGCGCTTCGCGCGCTACGGTGGTGCAGAAGGCACTCGCACCAAGAAGGCAACCCGATGACGCACGGCGCTCACACCAGCCGCGACTTCGAATCCGAGCTGCGTGAGCTGCGGGCCCACTCGCTTGCGATGGGCGCCCGTTGCGAGCGCGGGCTCCAGCTCTCGCTCAAGGCCTTCTGGGAGGGGTCGACGCAGCTCGCCGCCGAGGTCGAGGAGCTCGATCGACACATCGACCGCGACGAGATGGACATCGACGCGCTGGTCCTCCGGATCCTCGCCCTGCGGCAACCCGTGGCCTACGACCTGCGGTTCCTCGCCGGGGCCCTCCGTCTCGTGACGGACCTCGAGCGAATCGGCGACGAGGCGGTCAACATCGCCGAGCGCGCCAAAGAAGAGCACGGGACGGCGAAGGAGCGGGTCCGCGGCGAGCTCAAGACGATGGGCGAGCAGGCGCAAGAGATGCTCCGCGACGCGCTCGACGCGTTCGTGCAGGGAGAGCCGATGCGCGCCGAGCAGGTCCTCGCGCGCGACGACGGGGTCGATGAGCTCTACGGCCGCATCATCCGCGCGATGACCGAGTTCATGACGGAGCACCCGGCGCAGGTCGCCGAGGCGATCCGCGTGATCCACGTCGCCAAGTACCTCGAACGGGTCGCGGACCACGCGACGAACATCGCCGAAGAGGTGATCTTCATGGTCCGCGGCGAAGACGTTCGCCATATTCGAACACATCCGCCGCCGGGTGTTATCAGGTAGGCTGGCGCCCTTCATGACCGCGGCAATTTGTCGCGGACTCGGCACCAAGCCGCCATCAAGACCGGGCAGGGTGCGGCCCAGAAAGAGGCCGCCACAGTGATCCAAAAGCTCCCTGTTTCCCTTGCAGTAGCCGCAGTTATTGCCCTTCCTGGCGCCGCGTGGGCGCAGGCCACGCCGGCTCCTGCCCCGACCCTGGCGCCGGCGCCGCCGCCCGCTACGGCCCCTCCGCCGACCCTCGCTCCGATGCCGGCTCCCGAGCCGTCGCCCGTCGCGCCGATCCCGGCTCCTCCTTCTCAACAGGGGGCTCAACAGTGGGCCTCGCAGCCGCCGGCGCTTGTCACGCCGCAGCCCGTGGTCTCGACGTCGCCGTCGGCGGACCCGGGCGCGAGTCACCTCGAGCTGATGTCGCTTCGCCTGATGCGCGACAAGGGCGTGATCACGGAAGCCGAGTACCTGAGCGCCATTCACGACCTCCAGGAGTCGGTCGGCACGAACGCGCCGAACGAAGGCAGCGCGGTTCTCGGCAAGTGGTCGACGACACTCTACGGCTTCGTCGAGTCCGACTACATCTGGGACTCGACCCGCTCGTTCAACGACCTCGCGGGCGCCGCGCAGGTCCCCCGCGGCAACACGCAGGCCGGGCAGAACGCGCGCGTTCAGTTCGGCATCCGCAACTCGCGCCTCGGCTTCCGCCTGCGTGCGCCGGAGACCCACGGCATCCGCGCGAGCGCGCAGATCGAGACGGACTTCCAGGGCACGACGCTCCCGATCGCGAACCCCGATCCCGCTCCCTCTCCGGTCAACCCTTCGGGCACCGAGGCGTCGTTCTTCACGAGCCCGGTGCTCCGCGTGCGGCACCTGAACCTGAAGGTGGAGACGCCCGTCGTCGACTTCCTCGCGGGTCAGTACTGGGCGCTCTTCGGCTGGGGCTCGGCGTACCAGCCCAACACCGTGGAGATCCAGGGCGTCCCCGGCGAGATTTACGTGCGGACGGAGCAGCTCCGGATCAGCAAGACGCTGAAGGCGTACCCCGTCACCGTGGAGCTCGCGCTCGCTGCGACGCGCCCGGTGCAGCGCGACTCGACCACCCCCGACGGGCAGGGCGGCATTCGCTTCGCGATCGACTCGTGGACCGGCGTGCAGACCACGGGCTCCACGGGCACGCAGATCGCGCCGTTCTCGATCGCGGCGAGCGGCCTCGTTCGACGCGTCTCGGTCGACCAGTACTCGGCGTCACCCAAGACCACGAACGACCTCACGCTGAGCGCCTTCGCGGTCGACGGCTACTTGCCGATCATCCCGGGTTCGAAGGCGAACAAAGACAACGCGTTCTCGTTCCAGGGTGAGTTCGCCACGGGGTATGGCTACGCCGACATGTACACGGGGCTCACCGGCGGCATCGGCTTCGCGCCGCTGCCCACTCCGGCCGGCGCAACCGCCGCGCCGGTGTACAAGGCCGACATCGACAACGGCATCGTGACCTACGACGCCAAGGGCGGCATCCACGGCATCCAGTGGACGACCTACATGCTCGGCGCGCAGTACTACCTGCCGGGCGTCGACGGGAAGCTCTGGGTCTCGGGCAACTACTCGCATATCAGCTCGGCGAATACGCACTACTACGGCACCCCCGCGGCGCTGACCGCGTCGGAAGACTGGTTCGACGTGAACCTCTTCGTCGATCCGGTCCCTTCGATCCGCATCGGCGCCGAGTACGCGAACTTCCTCACGAACTACGTCGATGGCCAGCACGCCATCAACCACCGGATGCAGCTCTCCGGGTTCTTCATCTTCTGAGCGCCGAGGGCGACTTCTGAGCGACGGGGGCGACGGGGGCGACGGGGGCGACGGGGGCGACGGGGCAAGCCGGCGCCGCGGGCTCGACTGTCCACAGGACAAAGCCGCGAAAAGACACCGAAACGTTTCGACGGCGCTCTCTCGCTGTCTTGTCCGGGGCGGACACTCTTCGATAAAGGGAGCGCCCAGGCGGCGCTCCCGCACGAAGGAGTCGAAGCCATGGATGTCATGCCGGTCACGAGGCCCGCGTATACGGGCGTCACGCGCATCGCCCATCTGTCCGACGCGCACGTGCTCGATCCCAGGCCGAGCCGGACTCGGGCGGGGTGGTCGATGCGCACGCGGTTCTTGAGCATCGGCCGGCCGCTCGACGCGGCCGGCCGCCGACGCAAGCTGCAGCGGTCGCTCGAGACCGCCCAGCGGGTCGGGGCGCAGCACTTCGTTCTCTCGGGCGACCTCACGGAGATCGGCTCGCCGGGCGAGTACGAGACGCTCGCCGAGGTCTTGCACGAGTCGGGCATCGCCCCGGAGCGCATGACGCTCGTGCCCGGTAACCATGACCTCTACTCGTCTGCCGATGCGTGGCGATGGGCCCTCGAGGGGCCGCTCGCGGCTTTCGCCCGTACGAGCGCGCGCGAGCCCGGCAAGATCGTCGACATCCCGGGCGCGAGCCTGCTCCCGCTCGACGCGACGTTTCATCAACCGGTCACGCGCTCGGCCGGATGGCTACCGGACGAGGCCATCGCCTCCATCGAGCGGCGCGCGTCGGATCCGACACTCGCCCGCAAGCCCCTCGTCGCCATCCAGCATCACCCGCCGTTCCTCCGCAAGACGAGCGCGCTCCACTGGCTCGACGGCCTCGTCGGCGCCCACCGTATGATGTCGATGCTCGAGAGGTTCCGGCACCTCTGGGTGCTCCACGGTCACCTGCACACGATCGTCGACCGGGCGCTCGGCTGCGGCGTCTCGCGCATCCGCGGCGCCACGGCTGTCGTCGACGACAGGGACGCCGCGCGGGTGCGCATCTACGACGTGCGCGAGGGTCGCCTCGAGGCCGCGGGCCTCGTCGTCGGGTAGCTACCTCGGATCGATCTTCAGGGCGATGAGGGCCAGCTCGGCCAGCGCGCTGAAGGCCGCCGCGCCCGGCACCGTGAGCACCCAGGCCCAGACGATCCGGCCGGCGACCCCCCAGCGCACGGCGGTGAGCTTGCGCACGCTGCCCACGCCGACGATCGCGCCGGTGATCGTGTGCGTCGTGGAGACGGGGATGCCGAGGCCCGTCGCCAGAAAGAGGGTGACGGCTCCGCTGGTCTCGGCGCAGAAGCCGCCGACGGGCTGCAGCTTCGTGATCTTCATTCCCATCGTCTGCACGATGCGCCACCCGCCCGAGAGCGTCCCGAGACCCATGGCCATGTGACAGGCGAGGACGACCCAGATCGGAATCGCGACGGCGTGACCCGCCGCGGTGCTCCCGAGGACGCCCTGGCTCACGAGCGCCATCACGATGATTCCCATCGTCTTCTGCGCGTCGTTGCCGCCATGGCCGAGGGAGTAGAGCGCCGCCGACACGAGCTGCAACCGCCGGAAGTGCTTGTCGACGCCGCGCGGCGAACGGTTTCCGAACACGAACATCGTCAGCGACATCGACAGAAAGCCGAGAACGCCGCCCAGGAGCGGAGCGATGACGATGAAGAGCGCGGTCTTCCCGAAGAACGCGAGGTCGAGCGCCTGGAACGCCGAGACCAGGCTCCTGGTCTGCGTGCCGCGGGCCACGAGCGCCGCGCCGGCGAGCCCGCCGAGGAGCGCGTGCGACGACGAGGTCGGCAAGGCCCACCACCACGTGAGGAGATCCCACACGATCGCGCCGATGAGCCCCGCCGCGACGAGCGAAACGGTGACCACATGGGCGTCGATGCCTTTGGCGATGTTGCCCGCGACGTGCGTGCTGAAGACGAGGAAGGCGACGAAGTTGAAGAACGCCGCCCAGAGCACGGCCGTTCGTGGGCTCAGCACGCGGGTCGACACGACCGTGGCGATGGAGTTCGCCGCGTCGTGGAAGCCGTTGATGAAGTCGAAGCAGAGCGCGAGCGCCACGACGAAGACGAGCGTGATCATGCGGTGCGCGTCGCGAGAGGGGACGGACGTCAGGCGTATTCGAGGACGACGCCTTCGACGATGTTGGCGACGTCTTCGCAGCGGTCCGTAGCGGACTCGATGTTGTCGAAGATGTCTCGCCACTTCATGACGTCGATGGGATCGTTGCCGGGCTTGAAGAGTTCGGCGATGGCTCGGCGGTAAATCGCGTCGGCCTCGTTCTCGAGCCGGTTGATCTCGACGCAGATCTCGAGGAGCTCCTTGCCTTTGGAGGCGAGCTTGGGGAAGAGCAGCATGGCGCGGTGGACGTCTTCGCAGGTCTTGAGCAAGACGCGCCCGAGCTCGATGGCCGGCGGGCGGACGGCGTGGATCTCGAACAAGACGAGCCGCTCGGACACGGCTTCGATGAAATCGAGCACGTCGTCGAGCTTCGAGATGAGACCGTGGATGTCGAAGCGGTCGAGCGGCGTGATCCAGGTCTCGTGCAGCCGCTTGACGGTCTGGTGCGTGATCCGATCGCCCGCGCTCTCCTTTTCTCCGATGTCGAGGGCGATGCGGCCGATCCGGTCGGGGCGCTCGAACATCTCGATGAGGAGCTCGGCCGCCTCGACGCTTCGCGCGGCGTGGTCGGAGAACGCCTGGAAGAAAACGTCGTCCTTCGTCTTGCGACCAAACATCGGAGAGGGAGCGCACCCTAGTGCGGATGCCCCACTGGCGACAAGCGTGACAGACGTGTTACGGCTGTCGTTCTGGGGGTGCGGGCCCCGTCGGGGGTTCCCAGGACGCGGACGGCTGCGCCGCCGCTAGGCCAGGACGCGGACGGCTGCGCCGCCGCTAGAGGGCCTTCCGCATCACGGGGTAGGCGGGCTCCCCGGCGACCCGCACGTATCCGCAGCGTTCGAAGAGGCGCTGCGTACCGACCCACACCTCTTCGTCGTGCAGGCGGGGCAGGCCGATCGAGCGGGCGCTCGGGTCCGCCAGCTCTCCGCGCGGATAGGCTTCGACCGCCCGGGCCGCCCCCAGCGACGCGAAGCGGGCCCGAGTCCAGGCGTGAAGGTGATCCGGAGCGGCCTCGATGAGGGCGCGCGCCAGGCCCCGGCTCCGCTGATCCGGGCGCACGAGAAGACACCCGATGCTCCACACGCCGGCGTCGGGGCCGAGATCCAGCGGGCGATAGGCGCCCTGGCGCGTGAGCTTCGGGAGCGAGGCGCGTGGCGCGAGCTTCATCCAGCCGAGCGCGGCGCCGTCTTCCACGGCCAGCAACCCGCTGGCCTCGGGCGCGCCCGCGCGAACGAGCGCCAGCTGTTCGCCGCGGTTGTCGGCCGGCCGGAAGGCGCAGCGCTCGAGCCAGTCGTTCTTCTTTCCCTCGAAGTGCCAGTACCTGCAGAAGCACGCCGAGCCGCACGCCTCGAACAGACGCTGCCACGCCGGCGCGGTCGTCGCGTCGAGCGCGACGATCTCGAAGCTCACGCGCGGCCTGCGAGCGGCGGCAAGAGATCGCGCGCCGGAGAGCGCGCCTCCCAGGCGGAAGCGACGGCGAGCATCGTCGACTCTTCCAGGGCTCGCGCCATGATCTGGAGACCGACCGGCAGACCGCTGTGCACCGGCTCGCAGGGCACGCTGATCGCCGGGAGGCCGGCGAGGCTCGCCGGGAGCGTGTAGACGTCGCTCAGATACATCGCGAGCGGATCGTCGGTCTTCTCGCCGAGCCGGAAGGCCGGGGTGGGCGAGGCCGGGGAACAGATGACGTCGACCTCTTCGAAGGCGCGCTCGAAGTCGCGGCGAATGAGCGTCCGGACCTGCTGCGCCTTCAGGTAGTACGCGTCGTAGTGGCCCGCGGAGAGGACGAACGTCCCGAGCAGGATGCGCCGCTTCACCTCGGCCCCGAAGCCCGCGTCGCGTGTCGCGCCGTACATCGCCCGCAGATCGCGGCCCGCGTTGCCTTCGCGCGCCCGCAGCCCATAACGGACGCCGTCGAACCGAGCGAGGTTGCTCGAGGCCTCGGCGTTCGCCAGCACATAGTACGTCGCGACCGCGAAGCGCGTGTGCGGCAGCTGCACCGCCTTCACCACGCAACCCTCGTCTCTCAGGGCGTCGATGGCGTGACGGACGCTGCTGGCGACCTCGGGATCGAGCCCGCCCGAGAAGTACTCGTCGGGCACGCCGATGCGGAGACCACGGACGCTCCGTCCGCAGGCGGCCTCGTAGTCGTCGACCGGAGCGTCGAGGCTCGTCGCGTCGTTCGGATCGTGCCCCGCGATGACGCCGAGCACGCGCGCCGCGCCGCGCACGTCGGTCGCGAAGGGACCCACCTGGTCGAGGCTCGACGCGAAGGCGATGAGGCCGTAGCGGGAGACGCGCCCGTAGGTGGGCTTGAGGCCGACGGTTCCGGTCAGCGCCGCGGGCTGGCGGATGGAGCCCCCCGTGTCGCTTCCGAGCGAGCACGACACCATGCGCGCGGACACGGCCGCCGCGCTACCGGCCGAGGACCCGCCGGGGGTTCGCGTCAGGTCCCAGGGGTTGTGCGTCGGCCCGAAGGCGCTGTTCTCGCTCGACGAGCCCATCGCGAACTCGTCCATGTTCGTCTTGCCGACGATGACGGCATCGGCCGCGCGAAGCCGCGCGACGACCGTAGCGTCGTAAGGCGGCTCGTATCCCGCGAGGATCTTCGACGCCGCGGTCGACGGGAGCCCTCGCGTGCAGAGCGCGTCTTTGATGGCGATCGCGACGCCGGAGAGCTTGCCGAGCGGCTCGCCGCGGGCGCGCTTCTGGTCGATCGCGCGCGCCTGGGCGAGCGCCTGGTCGCGTGCGACATGCAAGAACGCGTTCACCTCGCCGTCGAGCGCGGCGATGCGCGCGAGCGATCGCTGCGTGACGCTCTCGGCGGTCACCTCGCCCGCCTGCACCTGCGTCACGGTCTGCGGGACGGTCTGCGTCAGCGTCTGCGTCAGCGTCTCGACGACGTTCTCGGCAGGCGGGGTCCCGGTCGCGTCGCGCATCACGTCTCGCTCGCTCGGCATCGGCGCCCTCACTCGAGGAATGCGGGCACGGCGAACCCGTTCGCTTCGACCTCGGGCGCCTGCGAAAGCGCGTCTTCGCGCGACAGGCAGGGCTTCACCTCGTCTTTGCGCAAGGGGAGCCGCTCGACCAGGACGTGCGCGGTCGGCGGCACGTCTCGGGTGTCGACGGCGTCGAGCTCGGCGACGTAGGCCACGACGCGAGCGAGCTCGCCAGCGAAGCGGTCGGCTTCGGCCTCGGAGAGGGACAAGGACGCGAGCTTCGCCACGTGGAGGACGACCGCGCGATCGATCTTGGGAGCGGGCATGGCACCGCGCGCGAACGTAGCACGGTGTGCGCTGACCGCACCGGCCGGGAAAGCGTTGCGCCGGGAGGCGCCGGCGGTCGACCATGGCGCCATGCGCGCTTCTCCATCCGGTCTCGCGGGCTCTCGCCCGGGCCGCGCTCGCGCGGCGGCGCACGGGGGCGTGTGCTTGCGGGGCGCGCTGCTCTGCGCGCTGCTGCTCCTCCTGCCGCGGTTCGCGACGGCCGCGAACCCGGTCGATCCGAAGCAGGTGCCCGAGCCGCTCAAGCCCTGGGTCGCATGGGCGCTCGACGGGAACGACGACGCGGCCTGTCCGCCGCTCGTCGAACGCGGCGACGCGACCCACTGCGCCTGGCCGTCGCGCCTCGAGCTCGCGCTCGACGCGCACGGCGGCGCGTTTTCGCAGGCCTGGCACCTCGACGCGACCCGGTGGGTCCCGCTGCCCGGCGACGCGAAGCGCTGGCCCGGCAACGTGAAGGTCGACGGCGTGTCCGCCGTGGTCCTGGCGCGAGGCGGCGCGCCGAGCGTGGCCCTCGAGGCCGGCAACCACGTCGTCACCGGAGCGTTCGCGTGGGACTCGCTCCCCCAGTCGCTGCATGTTCCTCCCGAAACGGGGCTCGTGGCGTTGACCCTTCGGGGCGCCGCGGTGCCCTGGCCGAACCGCGACGCCCAGGGCGCGCTGTGGCTCCAGAAGAGCGCGACCGATACGGAGGCGAAGGGGGACGGAGACGCCCTCGAGGTCGTCGTTCACCGGAAAGTGGCCGACGGCGTGCCCGTGCTCCTGACGACACGCGTCGAGCTCCACGTCGCCGGCAAGAACCGCGAGGAGCTCCTCGGGCGAGCGCTCCCCGCCGCCTTCGTGCCGATGGCGCTGGGGTCGCCGCTGCCCGCGCGGGTCGAGCCCGACGGTCGCCTTCGCGTGCAAGTGCGCCCGGGCATCTACACCCTGGAGCTCCAGGCGCGGAGCGAGGGGCCGGTGCGCGCGCTCGCGCGGCCGACTCCAGACGGCCCCTGGCGCGAGGGCGAAGAGGTGTGGGTCTTCGAAGCGAAGAACGACTTCCGCGTCGTCACGGTCGAGGGCGTGCCCTCGATCGACCCCCAGCAGACGACGCTCCCGGACGCGTGGAAAGCGCTCCCGGCGTACCCGATGAAGGTCGGCGACACGCTCTTGCTCACCGAGTCGCGACGGGGAGACGCCGATCCGCCGCCGAACCAGCTTTCGCTCGTCAGGACGCTCTGGCTCGACTTCGACGGCACGGGGTTCTCGGTGAGCGATGAATTGACGGGCACCCTCAATCGCGACTCCCGGCTGACGATGGTGCCGCCGACCGTGCTCGGGCGCGTGGCCGTGGGCGGTCGCGACCAGTTCATCACGCACCTCGACGACGCGTCGCAAACGGGGGTCGAGGTCCGGCAGGGGGAGCTGGCGGTCACGGCCGACAGCCGCATTCCGGGCGACCCGTCCGACATCCCGGCGGTGGGCTGGGCGCACGACTTTCACCAGGTCACGGGCTCGCTCCACCTGCCGCCGGGCTGGAGGCTGCTGCACGCGTCGGGCGTCGACGAGATCCCCGGGACCTGGATCAAGCACTGGTCGTTGCTCGAGCTCTTCCTCGCGCTCATCGTCGCCATCGGCATCGCCCGCCTCTACGGGCCGCGCTGGGGAGCCGTGGCCCTGGCGATGCTCTTTCTGACGGTGCCGGAAGACGACGCGCCGAAGTGGTCGTGGCTGTTCGTGCTCGCGATCGAAGGTCTGCTCCGCGTGCTCCCGGCGGGCCGGATCAAGAAGCTCTTCGAAGGCGCGCGGCTCGCGGCGCTCGTGGTGGTCGCGATCATCACCGTGCCCTTTCTCGTGCAGCACGTGCGCGAGGGCATCTATCCGGCGCTCGCGAACGAGTGGTCCGTCGTGGGGGGCGACTCCGACGCGCTGGGGAATCTGAGCGGCGGCGGAGGCGGTGGAGAAGGCGGCGGCGGGGTCGCTGCTCAGGCGGTGGAGCGCGAAGCCCCCGCGGGGGCCGTCGCGCCAGCCGCACCTCCCGCGCAGGCGATGGCCGCCCCCAAGAAGGAGGAGAGCGCGCCCGCCGTGAAGAGGGGCGCCCCGGCCCCCGCCGCGTCGAACGCCAACGCCCCCTCGAGCTTCGACTACCGGCAGTCGAACTCGCAGGTCTACGACCCCACGGCCGTCGTCCAGACCGGCCCTGGCCTGCCGCGCTGGCAATGGACGACGCTCGACCTCCGCTGGAGCGGGCCCGTGGCCTCGGCGCAGCGGCTTCATCTCTATCTTCTCTCGCCGCGCATCAACCTCGTTCTCGCGCTCCTCCGCGCGGGGCTGCTCATCGTCGTGCTCCTCCGGCTCGCGCCCTGGACGCAGCGCTTCTTCCCGCGCGCCTGGGGGCCGGTCGCCGTGGCGCTGGCCTTGATCGCGGGGTCCGCGCTTCCGGGCCGCAGCGCGCGCGCCGACGTGCCCGACAAGGCCACGCTCGACGAGCTCGCGACGCGGCTGACCCGGCGACCGGACTGCTCGCCCGACTGCGCCACGACGCACCGGCTGGCGATCGACGTCCGCGCCGCCGCGCTCCAGATGCGCGCCGAGGTCGACGCGAGCGCTATCGTGGCGGTCCCGCTGCCCGGCACCATCGGCGACTGGTCGCCCGCTCACGTCCTCGTCGACAGACACGCGGCCACTGCCCTCTTGCGAACCGACGACGGCGTGCTCTGGGTCGAGCTCGCCCCCGGCCGCCACGAGCTCGCGATCGACGGACCGATGCCGGACCGGGAGGCGGTGCCGCTGGCGTTGCACCTCAAGCCGCATCGGGTCGAGGTCACGGCCGCGGGGTGGACCGTCGCCGGCGTCCACGAAGACGGTCTCGCCGACGACGACCTCCAGCTCACGCGCGCGCGCGCCGCCGAGACCCCCTTCGTGACCGGCGGCGCGGGAGCTTCGAGATCGCTCCAGCTCGGAGTGCTCCCGCCTTTCCTCCAGGTGGAGCGCACGGTCCGCGCGGGGCTCGACTGGCAGGTCGACACGCGCGTGCTGCGCGTCACGCCGGTCGGCGCCGCGATCGCCGCGGACGTCCCGCTCCTTCCGGGAGAGAGCGTGACCACCGCCGACATCCGCGTCGAGAGCGGGAAGGTCGCGATCCACATGGCGCCCCAAGACACGCAGGTCGTCTGGCACTCGGTCCTCGACCAGAAGTCGCCCCTCGTGCTCGCGGCCCCGAGGTCGCTCGCATGGATCGAGGTGTGGCGCGTTGACGTCGGGCCCATCTGGCATGCGTCGTTCTCGGGCATCCCGTTCGTGCACACGCAGTCCGCGGCGGGTGTGCGCATCCCCGAGTGGCACCCGTGGCCTGGCGAAGAAGTGGGCGTCGATCTGGTCCGTCCCGAGGGCGTCGCCGGGCAGACGCTGACGATCGACGAGAGCACGACGGACATCCAGCCCGGGCTCCGGGCCACGGACGTGACGCTAACGCTCCACGTTCGGTCGAGCCGCGGCGGCCAGCACACGATGACGCTGCCCCCGGCCGCGCAGCTCGAGTCGCTCTCGATCAACGGCGCCACGCAGCCCATTCGCCAGCAGGGGAGCGCCGTCACCGTGCCGGTCGTTCCCGGCGCCCAGACGATCGCGCTCACCTGGCGCGAGACCCCGGGGCTGGCGGCGTTCTTTCACGCACCGGCCATCGATCTCGGCGCCCCCAGCGTCAACGTGACGACCACAATCGCCGTACCCGGCGCCGAGTGGCTGCTCCTCGCGGGCGGTCCGCGCGTGGGACCGGCGGTCCTCTTCTGGAGCCTGCTGCTGGTGCTCTTCGTGCTCTCGCTCGTCCTCGGCGCCAACCAGTGGACGCCGCTTCGATGGTGGCACTGGCTGCTGCTCTCGATCGGTCTCTCGCAAGTCAGCGTCGAAGTCGGCGCGGTCTTCGTCGGCTGGCTGCTCGTGCTCGGCTGGCGCGCGCGTGACCCCGGGCGATCGCTCGGGCGGCGCATGTTCAACCTGGTCCAGGTCGGCCTCGCGCTCTGGACGCTCGTGGCCCTCGGCGTGCTCGCCGTCTCGCTCTACCAGGGCCTCCTCGGGGCCCCGGCGATGCAGGTGAAGGGCAACGGCTCGAGCGCGGAGACGCTCCGATGGTTCACCGACCGCTCCGCGGGTGTGCTGCCCTCGCCGTGGATCGTCGCCGTTCCGATTCTCGCTTACCGGGCCGCGATGCTCGCGTGGGCGCTCTGGATCGCGCTCGCTCTCCTTCGATGGCTGCGCTGGGGCTGGGAGGCGTTCACGGCCGGCGAGGGCTGGCGCAAGAAGCCGCCGAAGCCGGTTGTCTCCATGCCGCTCCCTCCGCCTCCCTTCGAAGGCCCTCCGGGCGTGGCGCCGCCTCCGGGGCCGCCCCTCGGTCCGCCGGCCGGTCCGTAGTCGGAGCCGCGTCGCCGTACCAAAGCCGTACCAAAAAAAATTGGCCGCAGAGGCGCATCTCCTTCTCCGACGAGTGAGCGGCATTGGTACTAGAGATGGGCTCATGCTGGCCTACGTCTTCTGGCACTGGCCGAGACCGGTTGCTCTTCGACGAGCCTCGTTGAGCCGGTGCGCGTCGCGTGTCGCCCATCGCCGCGGCGGCGACCCGCCGTGGCTTGCGTCACGCCTGCAGGTGCCGGTCGAAGAACGCGAAGATCTTCGACCACGCGTCTTCGCGCGCGGCCGGGTAGTTCCCCGTTCCAAACCGCATCAACTTCGTGATGAGGCGCACCTTCCCGTCGGTCAAGAACGAATGCCCCGCGTCGAAGACGTGGACCTCGGACTCCGCGTGCCCCATCGTGCTCAGCCGCTCGCGTAGCTCGGCGGGGGCGTTGGAGAGGGTCCTGTCGCGCGAGCCGTAGCAGGCGATGAGGGGGCCGAGGTCGCGCATCGCTTCGGGGCGGGGGAGGTGCGCGTAGTTCGCCGAGACGGCGGCCCATCCAGCGCCTGCCGTCAGCGCGAACCCACCGCCGAAGCAGAAGCCGATGAGCCCGACCTGCTCGGGGACGAGCCCGGCGTTCTCGCAGAGCCACGCTCGGGCATTGCGGCCTTGCTGCGCGGCCACGCCGTCGCCGGTCTTCATGGCGCGAAAGACGTCGCGGAGGCACGCGATCTTTCCCCGGTGAAACAGATCCGGCGCGATCGCGGCGTAGCCGGCGGCGGCGAGTCGCCCGACGGCGCGGTCGATCTCCGGTTGCCGCCCGAACATCTCGTGAATGACGACGACTCCCTTGCGGGCGCCCCGGGGCAAGATCACGAACGCCGGCGTCGCGGGGGCGCCGTGGGCAGCGGGGATCGTGAGCTCGAGTCCGGGGGGGGACATCGTTCGATCTTATACCGGCGCGCGCCTCTCTCGCGCACCCGGCCCCGGTCGGAGAAAAAAACGTGGAACGGATGCTCGCCCTGGTCCGTCCGCGGGCCGCGGGCTACTGAGAACGGCGTGCTCGAACCGACCTTCGACGTCGACGCCTACTTCGCGAGAATCGGATATGCCGGACCGCGCTCGCCCACGAGCGAGGTCCTCGCCCGGATCACCGAGCGGCACACGCTGTCGATCCCGTTCGAGAACCTCGACATCTTGCTCGGACGGCCCATCCGCATCGACATCGCCTCGATCGAGCGCAAGCTCGTTCACGACCGGCGCGGCGGGTATTGCTTCGAGCACAACGGACTCCTCGGCGGAGCGCTCCGGCAACTCGGCTTCGACGTGGTCTCCCTCGGCGCTCGCGCGAGGTGGATGGTGCCGCCCGAGGTCGCGACGGCACGCATGCACATGCTCCTGTCGGTCGGGGTCGACCGCGCCGCGGGCTTCGGCTTCGAAGGGGAGAGCCTGATCGACGACCCCGACGAGCTGCTCGAAGTGCTCGCGTCCCGCTTTCGCCTCCCGTTTCCCGCGGGCACGCGCTTCGGCGCTCCCTGGGCGCGATGAGAAATCGGGTCTTCGTGAGCTGCCCGCTCCCCGGGAGCGCTGTCGCGCGTCTCGAGCGCGAGCACGACGTCGTGATTGGCGAGGGCCCGAGGGGCGTTCGCGGCGACGCGTTCGCCCGCGGGGCCGCCACCTTCGACGCGATCGTGAGCCTGGTCACGGACCCGATCGACGCCTCGCTGCTCGAGCGCGCGGGCCGCGTGCGCGTCGTCGCGAACTTCGCCGTCGGCTACGACAACATCGACCTCGCGGCGTGCGCCGCGCGCGGGGTGACGGTCACGAATACGCCGGGCGTCTTGACGGAAGCGACGGCAGACCTCGCGTTCGGCCTCTTGCTCGCCAGCGCCCGCCGCATCGCCGAAGGCGACAGGCTCGTTCGACGAGGCGCGTTCGACGGGTGGCGCCCCTCGTTCCTCGTGGGCACGCCGGTCCACGGCGCGACCCTGGGCGTGGTCGGTCTCGGTCGCATCGGGCAAGCGATGGCGCGGCGGGCCCGCGGCTTCGGGATGCGCGTCGTGTACGCCGGCCGCACGCGCGCCGCCCCCGAGATCGAGAAGGCGCTGGGCGCGGTGCACGTGCCCCTCGACGAGCTGTTCGAGCGGGCCGACTTCGTCTCGCTGCACTGCCCGCTCACGCCCGAGACGCGCGGCCTCGTCAGCCGGGCGCGGCTCGGGCGAATGAAGGCAGGCGCCGTGCTGGTGAACACGGCGCGGGGCGCTTGCGTCGACGAAGCGGCGCTCGCCGAAGCGCTGGTCGCCGGTCCGCTCGGAGCCGCCGGTCTCGACGTGTTCGAAGACGAGCCGCGCGTGAACCAGAGCCTGCTCGCGCTCGAGAACGTCGTCATGACACCTCACGTCGGAAGCGCCGATCGCTCGGCGCGCGAAGCGATGGCGGCCACGGCGATCGACAGCGTGCTGGCCGTGCTCGCGGGCCAGCGGCCCGCCCATCCCGTGGGCGGGTGAGCCCGTGCCGGCGCCCCGGCCCGACGGCGCCGAGCTCACGCACAATCGCCACACCCCGGTGCGGTCGCGCAAGCCTGCCACGCACGGCCAACGGAATGGCACTGCTCGAGCTGGGCACGGCCGTTGCGTCGCCCGGACCCATGAACGTCCCGGGCGTCGACGATGCGTGCTTCGACCTCACCCGGGTCGCGGCGCCTCGGGCGCAGCCTCTCGAGCCGGGGACGGTCGTCGTCCGCGTCACGGCCGAGCCGTCGCAGGCCCAGGCCCCCGCAATCCCCGCGGGCGCGGTTCGGTGAAGGGAACGGAGCGCCAGGCCGAGCGACCTTCGATGCGCAGCACCCGCGCCCGGAACGTGCTCGTGGCGAGCGTCATCGGGGGCGCGTGCGGAGTCGCCGGCGCCGGCGCGCTCTACCACGCGCGCCTGGGGAACGCGGAGGCGGCGCCCCTCGAGGTCGAGCACGCCGAGGCCGAGGCGCCGCCCGAGCCGCTCGCGGACTGGTGCGCCCCGGGCTTCGACGCCATCGAAGGCGGCTGCCTCGCGACGCCTCGCGCGGGCCACGCCGCGTCGCTCATCGTGTACCTCCACGGCCGCTACGCCCGCGACGTCGCCGGCGACGAGGTCGATCGACAGCGGCGCCTCGCGATTCATGCCACCGCCAAGGGGCTCGCCGTGCTGGCCCTCCGGGGCCGCCTCGGGGCCTGCTCTGCCGCCGAGCTGGCCACCTGGTACTGCTGGCCGAGCAACGAGACCAACGCGGACGCAGGGCACGAAGTCGTCGGCGGGTGGACGCGGGCTCTCGCCGCCGCGCAGACGCGGACGGCGGCCCGTCGACGGTACGTGCTCGGGTTCTCCAACGGCGGTTACTTCGCGGCGCTCATCGCGGCGCGCGGTCTCCTCGACGCCGATGCCTTCGTCGTGGCTCATGGGGGCCCGGTCGAGCCGGTGCTCCCGCTTCGCGGCACGCCCCCTCTCTTGCTGCTGTCGGCCGACGACGACGTCGCGCAAGACGAGATGATCCGCTTCGACGTGGAGCTCGGGCGGGCACACTGGGCGCACGACAGCTATGCTCGCGGCGGAGCGCACGGGCTGGGTGACGAAGACATCGAGGCGGCGTTGACGTTCTTCGCTCGCGCGGGCGAGCCGCTGCCGCTGCAGCCTCCGCTGTCGCTCCACCGCGCCGTTCACCACGATCGCGACGCGGGACCCGAGGCGGGGCTCCAGACCGACCCCTCTCCGGCGGGCGAAGCTCCGGCCAACGAGGCTCCCGCCAACGAGGCTCCGACCGACGAGGCCGGGCCGCCCGTCGAGGCGGCGGCCGCGCCGCCCGCCGACCTGCCCGCCGAAAGCGAATGACCATGCCGTTCACGCTGGCCACCTTCAACGTGAAGAACCTGCTCGAGCCGGCGGGGGAGAGCGATCGCGCCCTCGTGTCGCGCAAGGTCGACGGCATCGCCGAGACACTTCGCGATTGCGACGCCGACGTCGTCGGCCTCCAGGAGGTGGGGCCGCCCGAGCTCCTGCGCGCCGTGCTCGATCGCTTGCCTGCTCTGGGGTACCGCGAGCCGATCGTCGGCACGCCCGACGCGCGCGGCATCCGATGCGCCCTGGTGTCGCGTCTTCCGGTCCTCGAAGCGACCATCGAGACGGCCGCGGCGCTGTCGTTCCCGGTCTTCCGGGTCGGCGATCCGGAGCCCTTCGGCGCTCGCATTCCGCTTCGGCGCGGCCTCGTACGCGCGCGGATCGAGTCGGCCTTCGGGCCGGTGCAGATCCTCGTGATTCACTTCAAGTCACCCCTCCCGGTGAGCCTTCGCGACGCCGCGGGGGCGGCCGTCGAGCCGGCCACTGCGCACGCTCGCGCCGAGGGGGTCTTGCGCTCGCTGGTGTGGCGCGCGGCAGAGGCCCTTCACGTTCGCAAGCTCGTCGACGGCGCGCTCACCGCCGATCCCCGCGCGCGGGTCGCCGTCGTCGGAGACTTCAACGACGGGCCCGACTCGCCGGTCGTTCGGGTCCTCCGGGGCGAGGGCGAACGCGGCGAACGCGGCGAACGCGGCGAACGCGAAGATGGCGGGCAGCTCTTCGATTGCGCGTCCGAGATCGCGAGCGCGGCGCGGTTCAGCGTCCTTCATCAGGGTGCGCCGTCGCGCATCGATCACGTGCTGGCCACGCGGAACCTGCACGCCCGGGTGGCGCGAGCACGGTTCCTGAACGCTGCGCTGCGCGACCACGGGGCGCTCGACCCCGACCGCGAAGAAGCCCCGACCCCCGATTCGGACCACGCGGCGCTCGTCGTTCGTTTCGAGTAAGCTCGCCGGCCCCGTCGCCCTCGCATCGCCCTCGCATCGCCCTCGCATCGCCCCGGTCCACTCTCGTCGGCGCCCGTCGCTTGCTCCTTCCACCGTGCCCGAATCGCGTCCCGACCCGCAACACGTCCTGCAGTCGCTCGCCCGGCGCTCCATCGCGGTCGACCTGCCCACGCTCGACCTTTGCTTCCTGGCCGCGCTTCATCTGCGCGCAGAGAGAACCGCGCTCGCCTCGTTTCCCGAGGATCAGCTCGTCGACGTGTTCGAGCAGGTCGTCGAGAGCGTCCGCGACGACGCGGCGCCCGACGCCGGCCCCCTTCGCCGCGCGACCCACGCGATCCGGCGCCTCCGCGAGCAGCGGATGCTCGCGCGGGTCGACGGCGCCGGTGTGCTGCGTGCGGGCGAGTTCGCGCTGACGCGCCTGGCGACGGGCATCGTCGCGTTCTTCCTCGAAGACGAGACCCTCACCCACGAGACGCTCACCGTCCTGACGCGCTCGCTCCTCGAGAGTCTGTCCACGGTCACGGCCGCCGCCCGCGAGGCCAGCACCGCCGAGGGCTGGCGGACGGGCGTCGTCGGGCCGCTGCGCGTCACGATCGCCGACCTGATCGCCGGGATTCAGAGGCGACAGCGTGGCTTCGACCTCCAGCAGGAGCAGCTGCAGCGCGAGATCGCCGCGCTGCTCCAGGCCGACTGGTTCGGCGCCATCGAGCGTTGCCAGTCGCTGCTCGACGCGACCAGCGCCACGCTCGGCGATCTGAACCAGGTCCTGCTCCGCGACGCGCACGAGCTGCAGTCGGCCCTGCAAGAGATCCAGGAGATCGCGGCAGACGCGACAGACGACGCGGCGATCGACGCCGACGAGGCGAGCCGCGCCATCGTCGAGCAGGTCGACCGGATCGCCGCATGGGGCTCCGCGCGGCAACGCGCGTGGTCCGAGTACTACCAGTACGTCCATCGCTTCCTCCGCGACGTCGTTCGCCTCGACCCGTCGAGGGTCATCACGCACCGGGTCCGCGAGTGCCTTGCCGCCAGGAGCGGCGGTCGCTTCGCGCTGACGGTCGCCGACGCGCCCGCGATACGCCTCCTGCGCGACGTCGTGGCGCCACACGGCGAGCGGCCCCCCGTGAAGCGACGCCGCCCCGAAGCGGAGCCCGCCCTCGCCGAAGAGCCGGCCGTCGATACCCAGGCCTTGCTCGAGGCGGCGGTGCGCGCGGCCTTGAGCGGCGGCGCCCGGGGCCTCGCCGACGTGACGGCGCGCGTCGCCGGGGGCCTTCCCGCGGGAGAGCGCTTCGTCGCGACGGGGCGGATCGCCCAGACGATCGCGCGCGTATCGCGCCCGGACGCGCGCGCCGAACGACCCTGGGTGCCGATCGAGGACGGCCTCGTCATCGAAGAGTGGGTCCTGCCTTCGTGGGGCCCGCAGGTCGACCTCCCGGGCGGCGAGGCGGGCGAGGCCGCCGAGCGCGCCGAGGCGACATGAGCGGCGCTTTCGCCAGCCTGCAGGACGCGATCGACGCCGAGGCGTTCCCGGCCGTCGACCTGGCGCTCCGCCGCGGACGCCACGTCGATCGCGACGACAGCGACTGGTACCCGTTCCTCGTCGACGCGCAGCCCTGGCTCGAGGCCTTCTACCGGCGGTTCGGCTGCGAGCTGGTTCACCGCACGGACGGCTACTTCTACCTCTTGCCCACCGGCGATCGCCTCGGGAGACGGCACCTCTCGTCGGGCGAGATGCTCGTCGGGCAAGCGCTCACGCTCCTCTACCTCGATCCGGCCACGGTGGAGCACGGCGGGGTGCTCACCCGGGACCAGGTGCTCGCGCAGCTCGCGGGCGTCATGGGCGCCGAAGCGCTGGTGCGGGCCCTGAACCCGAAGCGACGGCGCTACGACGAGCGCGTCGCCGAGGAGGCCGTCCGCAGCAAGGTCACCGAGGCGCTCCGGAGGCTCGCGACCCTCGGCTTCGTCGAGGTCGTCGACGACGCTCGGGTGCGACTCCGGCCCGCGCTCATGCGCTTCGCCGAACCGGCGCGCGAGACGGGCGCCCCCGAGAAGACCCTCAAGCGCCTGGTCGCCGCAGGGGAGCTCGTCTTGACGGAGTCCGACGCCGACGCCGACGAGACCGACGAGACCGACGAGACCGACGAGACCGACGAGACCGACGAGACCGACGGCGCCGACGAGGCCGGAGAGTGGAGCCCGTTCGCCGGGCCGGAGGCTCCCTCCGAGCGCCAGCCGCTGGAGCCCGGGGATCCGGAGGCCGTCGAATGAGCCGGGCGCGGGCGACCGCGCTCGCCCTGGTGAACTGGAAGGGCGTCTTCTACGAGCGCTACCAGCTCGATCGCCATGTCACGGCGCTCGAAGGCGCGAACGGGTCCGGCAAGACCACCGTCATGATCGCGGCCTACGTGGTCCTCTTGCCGGACATGTCGCGCCTCCGGTTCACCAACCTCGGGGAGAGCGGCGCGACCGGCGGCGACAAGGGCGTGTGGGGTCGCCTCGGAGCCCTCGGACGCCCGTCGTATGCGGCCCTCGAGATCGCCCTGGCCGGCGGCGAGCGCCTCGTCGCGGGCGTCCACTTGCAGCGCAAGTCCGAGCCCACCCTCGAGCTCACCCCGTTCATCGTCTCCGGCGCTCCGCCCGATGGCCGGCTGCGTGACCTCTTGCTCGTCGGCGACGGCGCCGACGAGATGGTGCCGGATCTCGACGAGCTTCGCGCCCACGTCGCGCGCGCGGGCGCTCGGATCGAAGTGTTCGCCAGCGCGAAGGACTACTTCGCGGCGCTCTTCGATCGGGGCGTGACGCCCTTGCGGATGGGGACCGACGAAGAGCGCAACAAGCTCAACGAGATGCTCCGGACGAGCATGACGGGGGGCATCTCGCGGGCGCTCACGTCGGATCTGCGCGCGTTCTTGCTGAAAGAAGAGAGCGGCCTCGGCGACGCGCTGTCGCGCATGCGCGCCAACCTCGACGCTTGCCATCGAACGCGCGTCGAGGTCGGCGAGTCGCGGCGTCTCGAGCGCGAGCTCATGGGCGTCTACGACGCCGGGCAAGCCATGGTGGCCGCCGCGCTCCTGGCCGCGCGGACCCAGGCGGAAGAGCGCTCGTCACGAGTCGACGCGGCGAGCGCGCTGCGAGACGACGCGATCCGTTCGGCGCGAGCGCTCGGCGCCGCCGCTGGGGAGGCGAAGGCCCATCATGCAGCCCTCGCGGCTCGGCTCGAGTCCGCGACGGCAAGTTACGACGAGGCGACCTTGCGCGCGGCGCGCGTGCTCCGGGCGCAGGCGCTCGCCGAGAGGGTGCGCGCTCTCGAACCGGACCGCTCCCGCTGCCGGGAGAGCGCTCGCGCCACGCGCGCCGTGCAGGAACAGGCGGCCGGCCTGCGCGAAGCTCGGCGGCGCGAGCGCGACGGCGCGGGAGAGGCTCGAGACCGCGCCGCGCGCGGGCTCGCCGATCTGCAGGTCGGGCTCGAGGAGCTGCACCGGAGCGTGCAGGCGCACCGCCACGCGGTCCGGCGCTTGAACGAGGCGCGTGACGCCCTCGCGGAGCCGACGCTCGACGAGTCCACGGTCGCGGGCGCGCTCGAACGTTCGCGGCTCGCCCTCCGCGACGTCGACGACCGGCGCATGCGCCTCGATCGAGACCTCGAGTCCGCGAGCGCCCGCCGCGCGGAGCACCGGCAGGCGCTCGAGGCATTGAAGGCCATGGCCGGAGACGTCGACGTCGCGCGCGCCCACGAGCAAGCGCGCGACGCCCTGGCTCGAGCGACGGAGCTCGAGACCCGCCAGTCCCGGCTGCGAGACCTCGCGACTGAGCGCGATCGCGCGTCGAGCCTCGCGGCCCGGCAGGCCGGCGCGCGCGCCCGCGCCGAAGCCCTGGGCATCGCGCCGTCGCTCCCCGACGCCGGTCGCCACGTCGAGCAGCGCCTGGCCGACGTCGAGGCTGCCTTGCGGGCCGCCGAAGACGAGGGACGCGCCGGGGAGCTGCGCGCGGACACGGCGCGACGCGAGCGCGACGACGTCCGCCGGCGGGCGAGCGAGCTTGATCACGCGGCCGCGCGGTGGCGGGAGATCGACGCGGTCGCGCAGCGACTCGAGGCGTCCACGGGCGCCGCCGTCCAGTCGCGAGAGGCGGTCGCGATCCTGCGGAGCCGCCTCGCGCGCGACCACGACGCCGCGCGCGAGCGGGTCCACGATGCGCGGCGACGGCGAGAGGCTCGCCTCGAACAGGTGGCCTCGCTCCAGTCGCCGGCCGTGGCCGTGCACCCCGACCTCTTGCGCTTGCGCGACGAGCTCGACGCCGAGCTCCTGTCCGCGCGATTCGAAGACCTCGACCTCGCCGAGGCTGCACGAATGCAGGCGGAGCTCGGTCCCCTGGTCGACGCGCTGGTGGTCGAGGATCCTGCGGCAGCCCTTCGAAGGCTGGCAGGCCTCGACCGCGAGCTCACGAGCGTCTGGATCGTGGGCGCCGACGCCTCGGGCGAGATCTCGACCGAGCATCTTGGCGGCGTTCCGCTCGAAGGGCGAGACCTCATCGTGAAGGAAGCGAGGGCCATGCGCGTGACGCGGCTCCCGGGCTCGCCAACGCTTGGCCGGCGCGCGCGCGAGCGGCGCTCGGAGGATCTGCGCGCCCAGGCCGACGCCCTCGCCGTCGAGATCGACGAGGCGATCGAGGCGCAGCGCCGCATCGAGTCGCTGACGCGCGACGCCGACCGGCTCCTCGAAGAGGGCAGGGGCCTCGACGCGGGCGACCCTTCGCCGGGCGTCGCCGCCAGCGCGGCGAGCCTCGCGGTCGCGGAAGCCGCGGAGCGCGACAGCCTCGACGCGTCGCTTGCAGCGCGCGGGCGGTCCGCGGGGCTGCGGGCGCGCGTCGAGGGTCTCCGCGGCCTCCTGGGCGATGCGTTCTTGCTCGAACCCGAAGACCACGCCGCCCGCGCGCGCGAGCTCTCGGACGCCCTGAGCCGCGCCTCGTCCGAGCGCGACGAGCTGGAACGGACGACGGCGGCGAGGCAAACGCTCGCGAGGCTCCTCGAGGCTCTTCGCGCGCCGCCGCCTGGCGACGAAGAGGTTCGGTCGACGGCGGCCGCGCGCGCGACCCTCGATCAGGACCGTGAGCGCCTCTTCCGCGCGTGCGAGGCGCTCGAAGAGCTCGCACGCAACCGGCAGGCGCTCGTCGCGGGCGATCTCGAGGCCACCCTCGCGGAGCGAGGCCACGTCGCCCCAGCGCTCGAGGCGCAGCTGGCGAGGGCGCGGGAAGCGTCGAATGCGTGCGAAGACGCTCTGCGAGCCGCCGAAGCGACCTGGGAAGCCGCGACCGCCGCCGCGCAGAAGGCTTCGGCCGGATGCGAGGCGATCGACGCCCAGATCGCGCGACTCGAGGGGGAGCTCGCCATCGAGCGAGCTTCTGCCGGGAGCGAGTCGTCGGTCGCGGAGGCCCAGGACGCCGTCGCGCGCCTCGGCGCCGAGCGGAGCGCCCTCGAAGGCCAGGAGCGTACGACGGCCACGGAGGCCGCGCTCCTCGGCGAGCGCTTCGCCCAGGCCGAGCGGACCGCGAGCGCCGCAGGGCACCGATGGGCCGTCGAGCGCCAGGCTTCCGAACCCGCGGCCCGCCACTGGGCCGCGGTCCGCGCGCAGGCCGACGAGACCGGCATTCTCCGCGACGCGCTGGTCGCGCGCGTGGCCGACACGTACGAAGGTCGCACGAGCGACGCGCTCCACGCCGAGGCGCGAAGTCGCGAAGAGGTGCTGCTGGACCGGCTCGCGGCCTCTCCCGGAGGAGGCGAGTGCGCGGGACTCTTGCGCGCCGCTCGCTCGGCGGGCGGCACGGAGGCCTCCGCGACCGGTCGCTTCTTCGACGCCTGGCTCACGGTCCGCCAGTGGATCCAGCGGCGGTTGCCCGCGCCGCTCGGCGAGATGCCCGAGCCGCTGCAGGCCCTCGAACGCCTGCGTGGGGAGCTGGAGAGCCTCGAAGAGCGGCTCGCCCGGCAAGACGCCGACCTTCGAGGCACTTCCGAAGACGTCGCGCGCGGGATCGACGTGCAGCTCCGGCGAGCTGCGCACCAGGTGCGGCGCCTGAACCAGCACCTCGACGGCATCCGATTCGGGAGCATCACCGGCATTCGCGTGCAGATGCGCCGCATCGAGCGCATGGAGCAGGTGCTGCGGGCGCTTCGCGAGGGCGCGGCTCAGGAGCTGCTCTTTCGACCCACGATGCCCATCGAGGACGCGCTCGACGAGATTTTTCGCCGCTACGGCGGCGGCCGGACGGGCGGCTCGGCGCGTGTCCTCGATTACCGGGAGTACGCCGAGCTCGCGGTCGAAGTCCGCCGGCATGACCGCGGCGAATGGGAGCCCGCGTCCCCCGCGCGGCTGTCTACGGGCGAGGCCATCGGCGTAGGAGCCGCGCTGATGATGGTGATCCTCACGGAGTGGGAGCGCGATGCGAACCTGCTCCGCGCCAAGCGCGCGAACGGGTCGCTGCGGTTCCTCTTTCTCGACGAGGCGAACCGGCTGTCGCAAGACAACCTCGCGGTTCTGTTCGACCTCTGCCGATCGCTCGACCTGCAGCTCCTCATCGCCGCGCCGGAGGTGGCTCACGCCGACTGGAACACGACCTATCGCCTCGTCCGGCGCGTCGCCGCCGACGGGCGAGAAGAGGTGCTCGTGAGCGGCCGGCGAACCGTGGCCCCGACGCCCTTGCCCTAGTTCGTGCCCTAGTTCGTGCCCTAGTTCGTGCCCTAGTTCGTGCCCTCGTCCGTGCCCTAGTTCGTGCCCTCGTCCGCGGCACGAGCGGCGGCCGGGCGAGGGCTCAGCCCGACTGCGCGCGCGCTCGCTTGACGAGCGTGATGATCTCGCGCCGCACGTCGTCGCTGGTGGACGCGGGCGTGTCGAAGGCGAGCCGAGCGGCGCAGGGAGCCGCCGAGGTCTCGACGCGCATCTCGAAGCCGTAGCGATCGACGGCGGTCATCGTCGCCGACACGGCCCCCGGCACCGACGCGAGCGCGCGCGCGCACGCCACCATCGCTTCCGCGTGGTCGTCGTTCATGTGCTCTCGAATGGACGCCGCCGCGTCGACGAGCGGGTCGGGCTCGGCCGCTCGATAGGCGTCGACCCCGACCCACGACATGCGGCCGAAGCCGCCGATGTAACGAATGGCCTCCACCTCGAGCCGATAGAAGGCAAAGTCGTCGAAGTCGACGTAGCCGGCCGCGCGGGGGTGAAGAGCGAGGAACGTCCCTCGCACGCCCGGAGCGGCGGCCGCCTCGACGCGCGTGCAGCGGCCGAGGAGGGTCAGCCGCCCGAGAGCGAGCGGATCTTCAGACGGTCCGTGTGGCTCTGCGACGAGGACCGACGCCTCGCTTCGGGCGTCGAGGTTCTGGCGATGCTCGGCCATCGTCGAGAGCAGGAGAAGAGGCGACCCTTGCCTGTCGGACGCGAAGGCCACGAGCGACCCGTACGGGAAGCCCGCCGGGTCTCGAGCGATCGTGGAGAGCGTGCCCGAGCGCGCGCACGCGACGAGAGTGCGACAGCGCTCTGCGTGCGACGGAGCGCGAACCTCACGAGCGCTGGCAGGCTGGGGACCTCCGCCGTGATTGCCGTTCATGAGAGGCTCGTAGCACCCCGACGCGATCGGAGCGCCATCGGCCGCTGGCCGCGTGCAGATTGTGCGTTCACGCGCAAAGCACGCTGCCCCGGGGGGGGCGAAGACTCGAAGGCGGCAGTCGAAAGGGCGGCGGTGCCGTCCGGCATCTATGTTGCGAAGAAGCTTCTCAAACGAATGCACATGACCGGCACTCTCTCGATGGCTGTTCGAGACCGATTCGGCGCCGATCACCACGAGCTCGAAAGTCTGTTTGGGAGCGTGCTCGATGCCTTCGAGGCGAACGACCGCGAGGGGATCGTGCAGCTCTGGAACGAGTTCGACGATCGTCTGGGCAAGCACCTGGACGCCGAGGAGCGGTTCCTCATCCCGCAGGTCTTCGCGGCGCGGCCGCGCGAGGCGCGGACGATTCTCGAAGAGCACTGGCACATTCGCTCGCGGCTGGTCGAGCTCGGATGCCGCGTCGATCTCCACACGGCTCGGTTGGAGACCGCGCGCGGTTTCATCGACGATCTTCGCGCGCACGCCCGCCACGAGGACGAGATCCTTTACCAGTGGGCCGACGGGCACCTGCCCGCGAGCGAACAGCGCACCCTCGTGGCCGCACTGACGGCGCCCCTGCAAGATCGGCTGCACAGCGCGTAGTCTGCAGCCGCTCCCCCACACGCTCCCCTATGACGCTCCCCTATCACCCTCGCGCGCCTCGCGCGCGAGGAGGCCTTCGAGCGTCGTGATGAGCTCGTCGACCTTCACGGGCTTCGTGAGGTACCGGTAGAAGCCCGCCTGGATGCCGCGCTGCCGGTCGCGTTCCGACGCGGCTGCCGTGAGCGCGATGACCGGCACGTCGCGGGTCTCGGGATCGCTTCGGAGGACGCGCAGCGCGTCGAAGCCGCTCATTCCCGGGAGATTGATATCCATGAGCACGACATCGGGGCGGCGAGACCGGACCAGCTGGATCCCCATCTCGGCGGTCGGCGCGGCGGCGAACTCGATGCCGTCGAAGTCACCGAGAAGGTCGCGCATGAAGGCGATGTTGGTGGGGTTGTCCTCCACGTACAGAACGAGGCGCCCGGCGCGCCCCTCGAGTCGTGGCGTCGCCGCGACGCGGGGCTCGACTTGCACCGCGGCGACGATCTCCCGCCTTCCTGACGGAAGCTCGACCCAGAACTCCGAACCAACGCCGGGTTCGCTCCGGAACCCCACGCTGCCGCCCATGAGCTCCGCGAGGCGCTTCGTGATGACCAGGCCGATCCCGGTGCCCTCGATCGGACCCGTCTCCTGCCCCGCGCGCTGGAAGGGTTGGAACAGCTTGCTCTGCTTGTCGAGAGGGACGCCGATCCCGGTGTCCGTCACGGTCACGCGCACGGCCGTCGGGCCTGCGACGGACCCGCGGAGCGTGACCGACCCTCCGGGGCGGTTGTACTTGATCGCGTTGGAGCCGAGATTCATCACGATCTGAGCGAATCGCGTGCGATCGGCGCTCGCCATCGGGAGCTGCTCGGCGCCGGCGAGCACGGCCAACCGGATTCCGGTTCGCGCCGCCAGGGGCCCGAGGGTGAGGCGCGCCTGCTCGAGGATATCGGGAACGCTGACCGGCTCCCGCGAGACCGACACGCGACCCGCCTCGACGCGCGACAGATCGAGGATGTCATCGATGAGCCGAAGGAGATGCTCGCCACCGCGCACGATCTGGCTCGCCCGCTCCCTGTGACGATCCGACAGGGGCTCCTTCCGATCGCGCCCGAGGAGCTGAGCGAACCCGAGGATGGCGTTCAGCGGCGTCCGGAGCTCGTGGCTCATCGACGCGAGAAACTCGCTCTTCGCGTCGCTCGCCGCCTCGGCCGCCGCGCGCGCCTCGCGCAGCTCTTGTGCCATGCGCACGTCCCGTGTCAGGTCCCAGACCGTCTTGACGATGCCGCCCTCCACGGTCCGTCGGTCCATCACCCGGAGGTTTCGGCCGTCCAGAGTGCGAACGTCGAACGCGCCCTTGGGGTCACGGCGATCCGCGAGGCGGGCGGCCCGGAAGCCATTCCTCTCGTCGTCGCCCGCGAAGACGAGATCGCGCATCCACACGTCGAGCAGCTCTCCGTAGCCCTTGCCGACGAGCGGGCCGTCGAGGCCGGCAAAAAGTCCCCTGTAGACGCTGTTGCAGAGAACCAGGCGATCGCTCGAGTCGAAGAGCGCGAAGGCATCTTCGATCGTCTCGACGGCGCTCGAGAGGCGGTCGCCGCTGAGCCTGGCGCTCGCTTCCATGCGCCTCCGCTCGGTGATGTCGCGGATGGCCGCACAGATCGACATCTCTTCGCCCCACTTCACGGGGCTGAGGCTCACCTCGACCGGGATGTCGACGCCATCGCGGCGTCGGCCGGAGAGCTCGAGGCCCGACCCCATCGAGCGAGAGCTGGGGTGAGCCGCGTACCGTCGGACGTGGTCGCCATGCGAGCGCCGGAATCGCTCGGGAATGAGAAAGTCGAGCGATCGTCCGAGCAGCTCGTCGCGGGTGTAGCCGAAGAGCTTCTCCGCCTGCGCGTTCGCGAGCCGGATCGTGCCTGCCGTACTGACGACGATCATCGCGTCGGGCGCGGCGTCGAGGAGCAGCGCGTACTGGTCTTCGGCCCGGCGATCGGGGCGAGGCTCGTCATCCGCCATGGGAGCTCCTCCCGCGTGATAGGTCGGTCGTCTCGGTCATCGGCGGGACACGCGCAAGAGGCACACAACGACCTCCGGGGGGTAGTAGCCTTCGTCCCACGAAAAGAAAAGCATCGGACCGGCGCGCGACTGTCTCGAGAGGAGCGGCGCTGCGGCTACAGCCGAGCCACTGCAGGTCTTGCCGCCAGACGAAACGGTTGCGCGTCGTGGCCGCGGGGCATGTGAGCCTGGGCGTGAGAGTGGGGTACGGGGCGGGTGGCACGGCATCTGCTCTTGCTCGGCGCGTGGTCGGCGCGTGGTCGGCGCGCATGGGCGCGTGGTCCGTGCGCACCGCGCGTGGAGTGCCATCGAATAGCGCGCCCCTCACCCCGATCGAAGTCGCGCAACGCAACGCGACGCGACGCGAAAGGAATGTGTCTCCATGAAGCCCAGCGAGATTCGCCTCGAGCTCCTTCAGCAGCACGATCAGATTCGAGTCATCATGGAGGTGACGAAGACCATCGCCGAGAGCATCTCTGCCGGAAGGCCACGGCGCGGGGACCTGAGCGGATGCGTCTTGCGTCTAGCCGACGCGGTTCGCGCACACAACTGCAGGGAGGAAGCCCTCCTGCTGGACTTCATCCCCTCGGTCGACGCTTGGGGAGGCGCCCGCGAGGCGATCATGAGAAAGGAGCACATTCAGGAGCACGCCCGGCTCGACGTGGCTCTCCGCGGAATCCCGCTGGCCTCTCCGGATCTCGCGGCCGTCGGCGTCGTCGCGCTGATGCGGTTGATGCGCGAGCACATGGACCGCGAAGAGGCCGCCTTCCTCGGCGAGGATGTTCTCCGCGATGACGTCGTCGTCGCCAATCAGACCGACGGATGACCCCGAAGCGAGGCCCTCGCCGCCGGCCAGGGCCTTGCAACACGAACGTGCCGCCTGCCGGCGTGTGGAGCCCACCATGATCCGTTTCAAGCACATTCTCGTTCCGGTCGACTTCGAGCAGTCGTCTCGCGACGCGCTCGACGTCGCCGTGGACCTGGCGCTCACGTTCGATTCGAAGCTCACGCTCCTGCACTCGTGGGAGAGCGTCGCCTACGCATATGCCACGCTGCCCTACGTCTCCGCCGACCTCTCCATCGCGATCGAGCAGGCCGCGAAAGATCAGCTCGAGACTCTGCGAGCCCGCGTCGCCGAGCGGTTGCCGCGGGTCGAGGTGACCCTCACGCGCGGTCCTCCGGCCTTCGACATCGTCGCAGTCGCCGAGCGCCTGAAGGCGGATCTGATCGTGATGGGTACGCATGGCCGGCGCGGCATGAGCCATGTCCTTCTCGGGAGCGTCGCCGAAAAGGTCGTGCGCTGCTCGCCGATCCCGGTACTGACGATTCGTGGCGGAGCGCCTGTCGCGTCGAAGGTCAGTCTGCGACCCGCTCACGCACCGGCGTGACCCGACCCGGGAGGACGCGCCTCTGAGCGATGTTCGTTCGACAGCGGCCGTCATAGAAGGGTCGGGCACGGGTGACCGCACCGACCTGCTACCGATCGCTCAGGATGCGCGACGCCAGCTTCCCCCACGCCGGCGCCGCCGCGGTCGCTCCTGTCGCTTTCCCCTGCGGGAGCTCGAGCCCCACGAGGGCGACGAAGCGCGGCTCGCGATCGAGGACACTCCCGACGAAGCTCGCGTAGCAGACGTCCGCGCCCGTCTCGTCGGTTGCGTCGGCCGTCCCGGTCTTTCCGGCCACGCGAGCCCCGGCAATGCGGGCCCCCTTGCCCGTCCCGTCCCCGCTCACTGCCCCCTCGAGCATCTGAACGAGGGTGCGCGCCGTGTCTTCTTTGAGCACGCGCGTCCCCACCGAAGGGTGGTGACCGAACGACGGCGCCAGGTAGACGCCTTCGTTGAAGATGGCCGCGTACGCCGCCGCCATCTGGAGTGGCGTCGCCTTCGCGACCTCGCCGCTGGCGAACTCCGCGGCGCGAACGGTCTTGTCGTCTTCGATCTTCGGCAGCTCGCCCGGCGCGTCGCCGACGTGCAGCTTCACGAGCCAGAGCGTGAGGCGCGCCGAGCCGAGCGTGTCGAACACGTACGACGTGCCGACGTTCGACGACTTCGCGAGCACACCCGCGGCGTCGAGCGTGTCGCACGGCGCCTCCGAGCCGTCGTGGAAGGTCTCGCCGCCGATGACGCGCCTTCCGCAGCCGAAGCGCTGTTCGAGGGTGATCGTGTGCTCCTCGAGTGTTGCCGCGACGGTCAGCGTCTTGAGCGTCGAGCCGGTCACCCAGGCTTGGTTCGAGGCGAGCGCGCTCGCCCTCTGCCGGCCCGCGCGCCCGTCCATTGCGAGCACCTCCCCGGACCTCGGATCGAGGACCACGGCGACCGCGCGCGACGGGCTCCACTCGGCGACGATCCGATCGAGCTCCTCGCCAGCGATGCGCTGAATGCGCGCGTCGAGAGCCGTCGCCGCGGGTGCGGCGGCCGGGTGCGCACCCGCGGCGCAACAGGCGCCTGCGGCGAGGCAGAAGATGAGAATGCATATTGGCGTCGTTCTCACGAGGGTGTTCCTCTCTCCAGGGTGGCCGGCATCGCCGTACGATGTTGAGTGTGATTGGCCTTCCCCCGCTTTCGTGGACACCCCAACTGGCGCGAGTATGCGCTTGGAGA
>OCTA010000294.1_pt1 | contig 46021 bp, 38 predicted proteins | sample 1538991 | NCBI WGS metagenome assembly OCTA01 (sample SAMEA3539302, study PRJEB22396) | soil metagenome | biome: tundra; feature: field; material: soil | place: USA | collected 2010-05 | depth 0.15 m
TCCGTCTGCCCCGGGCATGATGCGCGACTCCGGATCGGTGAAGTTATATTGCATCTTGGCTTTGGGCTTGGCCTTCTCCTCCGGCTTGTCCTTACTCTTGGCTTCCTCTCTCGCGCGCTCTTCCAGGGCCCGCTTGGCTTCCTGGATCCGCTGCAGTCGCGTCTCCCGTCGCGCCAACTCCGCCGGCAGTTCATCTCCGGTCCGATCCCGTCCGTGGCGCGTATCCTCTTCTGCATCCGTGGCCTCGGCCTGCTCCAATAACCGCTTCACCTCTTCTTTTAATCGCTTCTCTTCTTCCTGCATCCGCCCGTAACTCATCGCCCTGTGCTTGCTCGCGTTGGCTTTCACTTTGCTCCCATCCAACACCACCCGCCCCAGCTTCATCGTCCCCGCCTGCAACGCGATCTGCAACACTTGATCGAATAACCCTTGCAGCGCCCCCAGATGTTGCTTCCGAAAGTCCGAAATCGTTCTGAAATCCGGTTGGTTCTCCGCTGCCAACACCCGAAACCCCACATCCTCGGTCAACTTCTTCTGGATTCGCCGCGAGGAAAACACTCCCACACAGTACCCATAAATCAAAATCTTGCTCATCATCCGCGGATGGTACGGTGGCTGACCCCGCCCTTCCTCCTCGTAGACCGACTCGATGGCGCTCAGATCCAATTGCTCCACCACGTCGGAGACGAAATACGCCAGGTGATCTTCCGGCAACCAGTCGCGCAGGCTCGGCGGTAACAGAAAATCTTGTTCAGGCAGGTAGGCGCGGTAGGTTTTTCCCATGCTCTGAAACTTGGCATATCGAACCTGTGCGTTTCAATCTAAATCAGCGGTCCACGGTTGAATACTCGGACACACTCCTAGTCGTTTCATTCGGATCGACTTAGGGCAAGTGCCACCGGCAGAGAGAGATCATGAGCGACCAAACCCGCGTCAGCCACCCGATCTACAACCTTCTACCCACCGAAATTGCAGGATTCGATTCCCTGGCGGAACTCGCCTTGGATACCCGTCTCAGCATTGCATCGGTATGCCTGCGGTTTGAGATGGCGCTTTTCAACATGACTTCCCGTTTACGCCCGACCTGCTACGCGAACTAGCCCCCAACCCTCCCGTGGTGCGAACAGGCACTTTGGGGATCATTCTCTCAGCAAGAAATTCCGCCTGCGAGAGTCCTTCAGAATTTTATCGATTGCAAAAAGAAGCGGAAGGGGGCCGTCACCCTTATACAGCAACGCATCCGCGAACCACTTAAAGGATTCGGGTATTTCTTCAGGGCCCGCGCTCCAAATGACAACTGGCAAAGTGGGTCGCTCCGTCTTCAGAACATCAGCGACTTGATCGCCGTCCATGCCCGGCATGTTGATGTCGAGTACCACCACGTCAATGTGGCGTTGGCGAGTGATGGCAATTCCGCTGAGACCATCGGGAGCGGTGAAAACCTCATACCCCTTGCTCCGCAGTAGTGTCCCGTGAAGTTCCAGAATGGCGGGATCGTCATCAATCCAGAGAACGGTCGCCATAGGATGGGCCTGTTCTTAGAACCTTGGTTGGTCGGCATGTATACCGGACGGGTCTTCTACGAGTGGACGGAAGCCCCGCAGCAACTACGAGACCGTCTGATCCAACATCTGCGTGCTACCACAGCCCCCGAAATGAAGCTCGGCCGGGAGCATTCTTGCCCATCGCTCCCGGCCGCCGATTGACTCCGCCTACTTCGCGGCCGCCACTTTCTCCCTGTCAGCGCGTCCAATCTCTTCCACGATGATCTGGTCCAGCATGGTCTTGGGCAGCGCGTTCTTCAAGACCAGGGCGGCATCTTTGATACGGCCGACGATTCGGTCGATGGTGTCCTGATCGGCGTCCAGCCCGCGCTCCTCCAGGAAGAGTTCCACCGAACGCTTGCCTGTACCCCGCCCCGGAATCACCACGTATTCCTCGCGGCCGACAATGCCCGGCCGGAAGGGGAAGAACCCATACTGGCCGATTTCGGAACTCCTTAGGTTATCGATCACGTGGACAATGATGCCCGATTCCACCTCGAACAGCCCCGATCCCACGATAGGCTTATTGCGGGAGCACTGCACCTTGGAGGTCTCGGCCACGATTTCGGACACGTTGGCAATCTGCGACAAGTCGATGCCCGCATCGATGTTGTACAGGTGTTGCAGCGCGAAGGCCACTTCCTCGGTGGCCACGTTGCCCGCCCGCTCGCCGATGCCGTTGATCGCGCTGTGGATCTCATCCGCACCGGCCGAGATCGCCATCACCGAAAGGGCCGTCGCCATCCCGAAATCGTTGTGGATGTGCAGTCCAATCGGCAGTCCCGTCCAGGCGCACATTTTGCGAATGTACTTGAACATGGCAAACGGATGGCTCATGCCGAAGGTATCGGCCACCGTGATGCGGTCCAGGTCCGCTTTTTGCGCTAGGGTGCTGAAGAAGCGCTCCAGGTAGCCAAAGTCTGGGATGCGAAATGCGTCCCAGCCCATGAATTCCACGTACATACCTTGCTTGCGGAATGCCGCGGCGTACTCCACCACCTCGTCGATCAACTTCTCCGGCGGCTTGTTGTACACGTCGCGCAGCAGAAACGGATTGATGGAGATCTCCAGCACAACGCCGTCTGGACGGAGTTCCAAGCAGGCCTTCACATCCTCTGGCTTCACGCGGCACAAGGGCACTATCTTCGACTTCAGTCCCATTCCCGTCAGGGTCCTGATCACCTGGCGATCTTCTTCCGTGGCCGTAAGCCCCGGCTCGATGGAATGAACCCCCAGCCGGTCCAGCGCCTGCGCGATGAACAGCTTTTCGTCGGGCGGGAAGGCGATTCGCGGCGCCTGCTCGCCGTCACGAAGAGTAACGTCGTGGATCCGCACCTTGGCGGGCGGCGAAATCTCTCCCTGGACCTCAGGCGTAAAGAAATACGGAGCGACCCATTTGTCGTTCGTGAAGTAAGGAGCTTCGAGTTGAACGCCGAACGCTGGCTTCGTCATGTTGACCTCCATAGCCGGGTTTTTCGCCGGCCTGCCGTCCCGGTAGATCACCCACTGTGCGGTACGGTAGAACTGCTGCGTCAGTATCTTGACAAGCAGAACGGTCCAATCCCAGACAATATCTGTTTGCGCTCATCGCGTCAACGATTTAGGAACGATCGGATTGATGAAGTGGAGCACGCCAAGAACCGCACGAAGGCGAAGGTGCGATCCAAGGTGGAGCATTTGTTGGCGGTGGTAAAGCCGAAGTTTGGGTTTATGAGAGTGCGCTACCGGGGATCGCGAAGAACGCAAACCGTCTGTTTGCGTCCCGCGTCAGCGGAAATGGGACAGTTTGAGACCGAAGAGATGGGTATTACAGGAGGAGACGGAGGTGCTCCAGTCTCGGATCAGTGGAGTCAGCTCACGCCGGGGCTGAAGGCAAGTCCACCGAATTCGGTATACGCTCCTAACCCATCTTGGTGTAAAGTGTTTGGCGCGTGCTGATCCAATAGGAACAGAACAGGTGCGGAATTGCAGTTCACGATCAATAATCTTAACCTGAACCTGCTTGTCAACCTACATGCATTGCTGGAGGAGCAGAGCGTCTCCAGAGCGGCTGATCGGATGTTTCTGAGCCAATCCGCGATGAGCGATGCGCTTGCGCGCCTGCGCGACTTTTTTAATGATGACCTTTTCATTCATATTGGCAAGACCATGGTGCCTACTCCTCTGGCACAGTCACTCGTGCAGCCGGTTCGAGATGTTCTCATTCAGGTGCAAGCGATTTCCTCAGCGACGATACACTTTGATCCTTTGAAGACTACGAGACGGGTCAGGTTTATGTCTTCCGACTACATTGCAAGGGTGCTGCTCACGAGGGTATTGCCTCGGCTTTCACAGGAGGCACCAAGCATGACAATCGAACTGCTTCAGTTTAACGAACACTATATGGAGGAATTTAACAAGGGCCATCTGGACTTGCTCACATGTCCTGAGGAATTCGCTTCTGACGAACACCCAACTGCATTGCTGTACGAGGAATCATTCAAGTGTGTTGCGTGGTCCAAGAATCGCCTGATCGGCAAGAAGCTAACCGTCGACCAATACTTCAGCCTGGGCCATGTATGCGTAAACTTTGGCGAGTGGCGCGTGCCAACGTATGTTGCTCATTTTCTTACGCGCTACGGTAAAGCGCCTCGCAGGGTTGAAGTTACAGTTCCGAACTTTGGAACGGAGATCGGAGTAATAACCGGGACGAACCGCATAGCAACTGTACACCGGCGCCATGCAGAGATGTTCGCCCGACAATACTCTCTGAAGCTTCTCGATCCTCCCTTCGATATCCCACCAATGAAAATGGTGCTTCAATGGCATAAGTTCATGGACAAGGAGCCTTCGCTTGTGTGGTTACGGAACCTGATCCTCTCTGTTGCCAAAGAAATCTGATCGAGCCCGGACTTCTCTACACCCCAAGGCGGTGGAAAACAGAAGACTGATTCAGAGACTCCTTGACGCTCATCACATCTCGGAAGGCGGCGACCACTGCCTGAGCACAATTGGAGCTCTCGATGTTGTCATCCACCTCTCTCATTTCAATTTCTGGCTTGAGCTTCTCTTTCAACCCACGAGCAAACTCTTCGATGCCCTGTTTGTTGTAAAACTCGCTATTCTCATTCTCAAGGGAGAGCCAACCCTTCATCGGCATGATGACCTTCGTCGGCCCCATTGCCTTGTTGAGCTTCGCTGCATAAACTGGAATCAGACTCTTCAGTTCTTCCGTATTGAGCCAGAGCAGCACGCGCAGCGAATCCATATAGTAATATTTCCGCTGCGCAATCTCAGAGGCCAGTTCTGGGGACGAGTCCCTTGTACGAGAAATGACGTCCACTAAGGATGGCGCTATTACCTGTGGAATGCCCTTCTCTCCGGCCACCTCCAAGCGTCTAGGCCAGGAGATACGGGAACCGCCGAACCTCTCGTTGGTTATGCTGGACGGCACGAGATCGATGATACCGCTGAAGTAATTCTCTTCGATCAACTTCTCCATTACGACTTCCGGCATTCCTGTAGCGTGAAAGCGAATGATCTCGTACATATCTTCCAGCGCCTTACAAATCTGTTGTGCACACGCTTCCACCCACCCGTTGGTGGTCATGGCCACCAATGGCTTGTGCGCAGTCGTCGTCTCTGGAGAAATTACGCCAGCAGACATTCCACAAATTGCTCCGGCGGCTCGGTTCAACTCACCCCGGAGCAACCGATTCAACCCCCCGACCTCGACTAGAGAGTGCATCACGGTGACACCAGTCGGCCCAAAAAGACGGTAGGAGCCCGGCAGCGAAGCTGCGCTCGTGAGTAGAAGCTTTGGGATTCCCGAAGGTATCTCTTTCATAATCGTCGAAGCCATCACCGCACTGCTCATTCCTCCAATGGAAATGACACCTTCCATCTGCCCCGTCTCGTAAAGAGCACGCAACTTGACCACTGCCCCTCGAATCATGGTCTCGGTTGCACTCTCTCTTTCTTGCGGGCCTCGGCTTCTTAGTTCAGTGATGTCCGCACCCCCCGCCAGCGCCACTTCGGCAGCTGTCACATCTGCCTGCAGTTTGGGTGTTGTGCCACATCCAACATCGACGATGAGTGCCTGATGGCCTCGCTGGCTAATCAACTCCTTCAGGTAGCCGGCTGCTTCGCCCTTGGTATCCAGAGTCACGAGAACGACGATATTCTTCACTGTTGAACCCCCTAGGATCGAGGCGGGTAACTATCCTGCAGAAGTTATGCACTTACAGTAGCAAATGCGAATCGTCCGAAATATCGTGCGGATTGAGCTGAACGCTCACCGCCCGATACAGACGATTCCCAAGTCGCCGTCGACCTTGACCCTATCGCCGGTCTTGATCGTTGAGGTTGCCGTTTGGCATCCAGTGACGGCAGGAATCCCGTATTCGCGCGCGACTATGACAGCATGAGAGAGAGCGCCGCCACCGTCCGTCACTAGACCCTTGATAATTTCGAAAACCGGCGTCCATTGTGCGCTCGTAGCCGGCGCGACCAGAATTTCTCCCGGTTGAAGATCACCGAGTTGACTTTCATTCATGATTACGCGGGCAACCCCCTCAGCAACCCCGGGCGCCGATGCACCACCGTAGAGGTCGGCCTTGAGTTCCGGCCTGATATTTGGAACACAAGATGCGGCGAGAATAACTGGATCCTTTCTCACCATTTCCTTCATGAACTCAGGATTCCCGTAAAACATCTGAGGCGTGATCTTGAGGTATCCCTGCCACTCAGCTTTGCGGCTTTTCGCATAGTGACGGAGGCTGACGTGGCCCATGGGGATCAGACCTTTCTTTATTTCACTGACAATAAGAAAATAGATATCCTCGGGATCATCAAGAACACTAGCATTTGCAAAACGCCGACCGATCTCCCTGGTTATCCACCGACCCATAGCGCAGGAATAGAGTTCACAATAGTAGGTGTGATCCTCGCTCCAATACCCAGCCATCTGCGCGGATTTCATTAGAGCTTCAAACCAGTCTCTCTGCTCCACCGGAACCTTGGCCAAGATATCCTTCTCTGCCTGTTCCCTATCCTTTGAAGCTTGGGTGTACTTTGCTTCTATGGTTGAATCCCCTCCTGCTGCTACCGCCACCTTGATCAGCGGCATGCCTAAGCTTGGTTTTTCGAGCCAGCTAGGCGTTGCCCAGTCAGTCATCCGCTCGCAACGCCACCCATACACTTTGAGGAACTCTGAATATTCGGCAAGCCACGTCTTCCCGGTAGCGCTACGCTCCAGTGCCGCCAGTAGTTCGCCACCATCTACCGTAGTTGAGAACGTCTCTGACAGTCCCAAATTAGCCGCGCGCTTCCCAAGGGCCCAAATCTCTCGATTGAATTTGAAAGCCATACTGTCGAAGCCAGCCATTGCCTTTGAGAACAGCACACTGCTATGGCCGATCCCAAGGAGTTCCCGGCACATCTGCTCAAACAGACCGAAAAGGTAGTAGACCGATACGAAGAATTCCATATGCACATCCCAGACCTTCGTATCGACGGCTAGGAATGCCTCGAAGATCTGAAGGAGGTCGATGTTGCTGAGCTTCGTTATTGACTCATATGTCTCCAGCCCGTATGTCTTCCTAAGATCTTCATAAGATTTCTGCAGGTCCGCCTTGCTTTTGTTCCACATGCAGGCGAAATTCTCGATGTACGGTCTTATCTTCACCCTAAATATGACCGCGCGTTCCTTCGCTTCTTCGTCCGTTGTGAGAAGTACGCTTGGATACGGATAACCGTCCTTGCATCGGATGTCCCAGCCTCGGCTCGTTGGTACCGAGAGCTGCTCGTATGCCCGTTGTATGCCACGATAACCGGGCCATAACCAGGAATGCAGAATGTAGAGTGGCTTCCACGGCGGGGTGCCGTGTGTAATATCGCAGAACCACACACCATAATTCTTGATGTCGTTCTCTTCATCGAACTCGAACTGAGTGACTCCGTACACAGCGGTCATGCAATCCTCCGCAGCTCTCTCCTGATGAGCTGGCCCCCGGCACATTGACAAACAAGTCTGAGGTCACCGCAGGATATGGACAATCCCGAGATCGCCATCGACTTTCACACGGTCACCGGTTTTAATTGTCGCGGTTGCCTTTTGGCATCCTGTTACAGCCGGAATCCCGTACTCTCGGGCCACAATCACAGCGTGCGACAAAGCCCCGCCGCCGTCCGCTACGATGCCCTTGATGATTTCGAATACCGGAGTCCATTGGGCACTCGTCCCCGGCGCAACCAGAATCTCTCCGGGCAGCAGGTTGCCGAGCTCGTTTTCGGTCATGACCACGCGCGCGATTCCCTCCGCCACGCCAGGAGCCGAGGCACCGCCATAAAGGTCCGCCTTGAGTTGTTCCCTGACGTTCGGCATACAGGCAACGGCAGAAATAACAGGGTCCGTTTTGACCATTTTCCGCATCAATTCAGCATTCCCATAAAACAATTGAGGAGTGACTTTAAGATAGCCTTTCCATTCCTTCTTGCGGGCTTTGACGTAACGCTGCAGCTTGACCCGGCCCATAGGAATCAGGGCTTTCTGTATCTCACCGACGATCAAGAAGTAAACATCCTCCGGATCATCAATAACGCCTGCATCGGCAAAGCGCCGCCCAATTTCCCTCGTAATCCACCGCCCCAGGGCGCCGTTGTAAAGGTCGAGATAGTAAGTATGATCTTCGCTCCAATACCCAGCCATCTGCGCGGCTTTCATCAAAGCCTCGAACCACTCCCGCTGATCCGCCGACACTTTGCCGAGGATGTCCTTTTCGGCCTGGCTCCTCTCTTTGACGGCTTGCTCCCGCTTCGCGTCAATGGTCGATGCTCCTCCGGTAGATATCGCAATTCTGATAGTCGGCATACCTAAGCTTGGTTTTTCCAGCCAGCTCGGCGTCGCCCAATCGTCCATTCGCTCGCAGCGCCATCCGTACACCTTGAGGAATGCCTCGTATTCCGGGAGCCACTTTTTCCCCGCTCCGCTTGTCCCCAACTTTGAAATTAGTTCTTGATTGTCCGCAGTTTCCGTGAAAACCTCGCCGATACCTAACTCGATGGCGCGTTTTCCAAGCTTCCAGATTTCCCGGTTGAACTTGAAGGCCATACTGTCGAAGCCTGCCATCAACTTGGAAAACAGGGGATTGCCATGGTCGATGTGCAGTAACTCGCCGCACATCTGCTCGAACAGCCCGAAAAGGTAGTATATCGGCACCATGAACTCCATATGCACATCCCACTGCTTCACGCTCAGCACCAAGAAGTTTTGGAACATTTGGTATAGATCGACATTGCGCAGTGTGGTGATGGCCCCGTAAGTATCCAACCTAAATTGTGCCTTCAGATCTTCATACGCCTTCTCCAACTCGGACTTGCTTTTATTCCACAGATTTTCGCCGTCTACAATGTACGGCCGGATCATTTCCCGGAACACCACTGCGCGGTCTTTCGCTTCTTCATCTGTTGTCAGGATCAGGCACGCCAAGGGATAGCCGTCCTTACACCGGATATCCCAGCCTTTGCTTGATGGAACAGACAGCCGTTCGTAGGCCTTCTGAAAACCTTGGTAGCCGTCCAACCATGAAGTCATGAGATAAAGCGGTCTGAAAGGCGGTGTACCGTGGGTGACATCGGTGAACAACACACCATAGCTTTTAACATCGTTCTCTTCATCGAATTCAAATCGAGTAACTCCGTACTCGGCTGTCATGCAACCCCCATATCGATGTCTCCACTACCTTCTTCGCACCGCGGTACGTTCAAGTCATCGCCGGGCGGTGATGCCACGCACCATCAGGTCAATGATTCGATCCGCCGGATCCTTCTTTTCTTTCGGGTTCTTCACCGCACGGGCCTGCAGGAGCAGAACATTATCCGGGAACTTGATGTCGGAATCGACACCCCATTCAATGTCCTGTGGCACGCCGAAGTGCTGCTCGATCCCCAAACCAAGCTTAATCAATTCCTGCAAGTGCTCGTCCTTCAGGCTGGAAGCCATACGTTTGTCTTCCGGAACAGGTTGCGGAACAACCCGACCGGCCATGTGGTCGAATACGTACCATACTGTCTTTGGCGAAATGGTGCGCTTTATGACCTCACCCGACGTCTTGCTCACGTAGAACTTGTCCGGTGTCACATCGCCAGCGACGATTGATTCGCCCAGGCCCCAGTTGCTCTCAACATAAACTACGCTTCGATCCCCGTCGGCTGGATTCATCGTAAACATGACCCCGGCGGACCTAGCGTTCACCATTTTGAGCACCGCCGCTCCAATTGGGTCATAGGACAACGGCAACCTCTGGCGCGCGCGCGCAATGATGGAGCGTGTATTGAATGTACTGGACCAAACCTTGCGTACGTATCGAACAACATCCGAAGCGCCGCTGATGTACAGGTAGCTCTCGTACTGACCAGGATGGCTCGATGGTCCAGCCGAGCGAGTCGCAACCGGCACCGACTCGACGCCCGTCGCCTGGCATAAGGTCTGGTAGTGCTCGCGAATCGCGGAATCTAGATCGGAAGGCAACTCTGTCCCCTCGACCATCCGGCGAATGGCCTGAGATGCTAGTTCGTATTTCCCTATGTCCGCCGTGTTATTCGGATCCAAGCCGATTGACTCTATATATTCATCGATCTTGGTGACCAGGCCGGTTTCCTTCATGAACCGAGCATACGCGTCTACACCAAGCGCGAATCCGGGAGGCACGCGGAACCCAGCGTTGGTAAGTTCGCCCAGGTTGGCGCACTTCTTCCCGACCAGTTCATTGTCCTCTTTCCGAAGTTCATCGATGCCATAGATGAATCGTGCCATAACTTACTCCCCGCCGTCGCAGAACTGCAGAATTACCGGTACTCGAGCGGCAGGCTCAACCCGGAAAACTAGATCTCCCGCGGCCGAGCCTGCATTCACTCGTGTTAAGACTTCGTATCACCATCTCTCCGAAGTCACATTACCTCGTGGACGAAGCCAGCGCCGGCTCCTTCGACTCCTTTAGTCTGCCATCCAGTTCAAAGCTATACCTGGCTGGCTGACCAAGGTGCGCCCGCCATTCATTCGGCGTCAGAACTCGCCGTCCGCACAGCTTCGCCGCCTGAATCCCCCAGACCACCTCCTCCGCGTTGCTCTTGCAGGGATCGTCCTTGAACGGATACTGGAAGACTGTATCTTCCATGCCAACGCGAACATTCAATCCGAGGATCAGCCCGAGAAGAACGATGTAACGCGCGGCGCGTCCGGCGGCGTTGATGGTGATCTCCGCCTCAGGATCGACCTCGCGGATTCTCTCGACGTTGGTCATTACGACCTCACACATCGCACGCTCATTCGGAATGTAACTGAAAGGATGTCTCGGACCCTTGCCCGGCAGCCCCACCAGCATGCACCAAATGTTCGGGTTCGGCATAAGGCCAGTTTTGATCAGAAGGCGGTTGGCCAATTCGATCTCGGAATCAACGTGGATAGCGATCTCGGGTCTGACGCCATTTTCCCGGTGAAGTTCAATCGTCGTTTTCTGCCAGAGTGGCGAGGCTCTGGGATGCGTATAGGTCATTTCGCAGAAGCCACCCACCACCGGCAGCATCTGTTGCGAAAGATCGCCGCGTAGACAGTTGACGTGCGTAAATAGCTTCTCCCATCCGTACTTCTTGATAAGCGGCTCAATCACATACGCGTAGGAGTCGCCATAATCCATCTTCTTGCCGTCTCTTGTTTGGCAAGAGGGGGTATCGTGATCAAAGTGGACTACAGTGGGCCCTTCCTCGAGCGCCAGCACTTCATCTGCAGAGTCTCGAATGTTGTCGAGGTCGGCGCCGGGATGGTATGGGTTCTGCTTCGGCGTGATCCGCGCTCCGCCGCCCGAGATAGCAACCTGCAGGCAAACTGTATCGGAAATCTTCCACTTTGGCAGAACCGCTTGCATCGGCCAAAATGCCTGCTCCTCTGGCGTGAAATCGTACATGCCGACCTTGGGGTATTTCGACCAATCGTATACTTTCTTTGCCATTCTATCCTCCATAGTTAGTTAACTTAGTCTTGAGAATTGAAGCATTGCTTACAAAACCGCAGCAGGAGAACCTCCAAAGTCATCGCGACTACATGAGGTCCCAGTGCTGATAAAGTCCAGTGCCGTACGACTTCACGGCTCTGCTGAAACTGCTGAAGCGCCCCTGCACGCGGCGGACACACTTATCGTCCTCAAGAATCTTCAGCATCGCAGCCCCGGGATTATCCAGGTCAAATTCATAGACGTTGCAGACATTAGGCTCCGACTCGCTCGGTGCGGGATTCAAGCTCATATAGCGCTGGCATTGCACCATGCCCGGAGTCTCGAGGAGATCGTGGGCGTGCGTGTACAACCACCAATCATCGTGCTCCACTTTCCTCGCGGGATCATGGCCGCCAAAGAGCAGCAGCATCGCCTCGGGCATGCCGTCTGGCAATCGGGTATGCCGGAGCGGCGGCAAAAGGCTATGGCGGCAGGCGACAAAATCCCACACGGAAACCTCAAAACTCTTCATGCAGTCAATCGCCCGCCCTGCCGCAGCCTGTTTCGTATCGTTCTCTTTCACCTTCTGCATCACTGCCCAGGGATCGGGCGCATTGATCCGATAGACAGTCAGATACCTGACTGGCGCACCCGCAGGAGCGCTCAACCTCGCCCCCAGGTCTTTCAAATCTGGCTGCATATCCCGATAGCGGTACACATCCACAATTCCCGAAATCGTTCGCACCTCAGGAACGTGAACCTTGTCATACCAGAGATTGAACTCGCCTTCACGAGATGGATCAGTACAGCTCAATACCTCGAATGCGATACTCTTAGCAGGAAAGATCTCGCTCATCCTACCCTCTCCCTTTTACTCTCCGAAAGGCAGGCGCTCGGCTACACAAAACGTCTGATGATCCTTGGAGTCTGTTCGCTATGGCTACCGCCGCAATCCGCAGATGCCGCGCTCACCGCACAGAACCGCGCGCGCGCGCTTCGTTCCGGCATCCACTAGTTCGATTCGTCCTGAAAAGACAGCATCAATGTAGCGTTGTCGTAAAGAGATGAGAAGTCGTTTGTTCTGATGTTCGGTATCGACATGACCGATGCATTCGGGCGCTAGTCATTGCGTGGCACCTGGGAAGCTGCTAGCCCATTCCGCTGGAAATGCGTCAGATCTTCAACGACGAATCCGTACTACTAAATCACTAGATTCGTTCCACATCAACTGGTCTGGCGTGTTACATGAAGTTGTGATACTGGATCAATTTCTCCCTCTTTCAGTAGTCCATTCGCGACAGCTATGCGCTCCGGATTCTTCGGCAACAGGAAACACGCTAGTGCGGGGAGTAGAATTAACGCGCCGAGCATGTTCCAAACGAACATAAATGCCAGAAGAATGCCGACGTCGGCCTGGAATTTGATGGGAGAGAACGCCCAAGTAATCACTCCGACGGCTAATGTGATTCCGGTGAACAGCACGACGCGCCCGGTGAAGCAAAGGGTGGCGTAGTAGGCTTCAGAAAGGTTCTTGCCAGCGCGCAAATGGCTTAACGTCACGCTGAGCATGTATAAGGCATAATCGACGCCAATTCCAACGCCCAGAGCGGTTACTGGCAACGTGGCAACTTTCACGCCCATGCCCAGCTTCGCCATCAAAGCTTCGCACAGGATGGAAGTCAACATAAGTGGGAGCACAGCGATGATAACCGCCCGCCACGAACGGAAGGTGATGAAACACAGCACGATCACTGCTCCGTAAACCAGAAACAGCATCTCTTGACTTGCTTTTTTCACCACTATGTTGGTGGCTGCATCGATGCCCGCGGTTCCGGCTGCGAGGAGAAACTTCACATCCTCCGTATTGTTCTTTGCGGCAAACGACTCGACGGAGTCGGTCACACGTGTCAGCGTGTCAGCTTTGTGATCCTTGAGGAATGCCGAAACCGCAATCAAACTGCAATTATCGTTGTACAGTCCTCGAGGCGAGTTAGAGGTCAACGTATTGAGCATGTCCTGATTCCGCGGCAGGTCGTACCATTTCAGGTTGCCCTCGTTGTAGCCCACATTTAGCTGACGATTCATGATCGCCAGCGAGGTCGTGGTCTCGACTCCGTCCATGTCGCGCAGAATCGAATCAAGTGAGTCCACGCGTGTCAATGTATGGTAACGACTACACTCGTTGGTCGGTGTCTCAACCATGACGGCCAGTACGTCGCTCGTTGCTCCGTAGTTTGCGGTGAGGTACGCGTTATCCCGGTTGTACTGGGAATTTTCGCGCAGCTCGGGCGCACCGGGACTCAGGTCGCCGATCTTAAGATCGCGCTTACCTATAAGGCCCACAATTGCGAGCGCGACCCCAACGCAAATCGCGACCGCAGCCCATTTCCGCTGCGTGAAAGCATCCAGAAAACGCCAAATCGGATTCTTCGCGCCGCCCGTTTGCTCGGCAAGTTCGGTGCGCAGACTGCGTTCCGCGGCTTTCGGATCCACTCCGGTATAGCTGAGCAGAATTGGCACCAACATGAGGTTTGTGACGATCAATATCGCCACACCGATGCTGGCGGTGAGTGCCAATTCCTGAATGACCTGGATGTGAATGACGGACAACACCGCAAACCCCACTGCATCGGCCAACAATGCAGTCAATCCGGCAAGAAACAGGCGCCGGAAGGTATAGCGGGCAGCCACCAGTTGGTGCGTGCCTCGCCCGACATCTTGCAGAATGCCATTCATCTTCTGCGAGCCGTGGCTGGTTCCGATGGAGAAGATCAGGAAGGGCACAAGGATGGAGTATGGATCCAACTCATATCCCAGAAAATTCAGTATTCCCAAAAGCCAAAACACTGCAATCAACGAACAGCACACTACGACCGCAGTGCTCCGCCAGCAGCGAATGTAGTACAGCAGGAAGATGGTGTCGATGATGAGCGCGGAAGCGAAGAACAACAGGAACCACCGCAACCCTCCAATCAGATCGCCCAAAACCTTTGCGAATCCTGTGATGTGAATCGCGATGACTGCGCTTTGGTAGCGGTTCCGTATCGCTTCCAATCGATCAGAAAGCGCGCCGTAATCCAATGGCTTACCCGTCTCCGTGTCACGTGGCAGCAACGGCGCATACACAATGCTGGACTTGTAATTCGCGGCAACGATCTGGCCGATCTCTCCGGAGCGCTCGACATTTCGCTGCACCAGTGCCACACTGGCAGCCGAACCATCATAATCGTTGGGCACAACGGGACCTGCTTCAAAGCCCTCTTCCGTGACTCCCCGCCACTGCGCAGATGGCGTCCACAGCGATTTCATGTAGGCCCGATCGATTCCTGGCGTCAAGAAAATTTCTTCACTGATCTTCCGCAGTGTATCGAGGTACTCCGGGGTGTAGATGGTACCGTTCTTTGCCTCAACGGTGATTCGTATCGCGTTGCCCAGACCGCCAAGATCCGACTTATGCTTTAGATAATTAGCAATGTAAGGATGCCGCGTGGGTATGGTCTTTTCGAAACTGGCATTCAACCGCACCTTGCTAACGCCATAACCCAGCACAATTGTGATTAACATACAGACCGCAATCACTACTGCCCGGTGATTGAACAACACCCGCTCAATCCACCAACCGGTGTTCTGGTCAAATTCCTCCCGGGTACGTACGACGGGTTGCTCATTCGGGGTGGATTCTTGTTTCATTGGGGCCCCCCCGCCTTCATAGCGGGCGCGCTGCTTTGCCCGACCTGGATCGGGATTGCGCCGGCCACCCCCACTGTTACAAACATATCGTCTTCCGCTTGCGTGATAGCCGCAACTGGAGGCATGGGCGGCGTAGCCACGACATGCATTGTGCGGCCATCGTCTCGGCTTTCGAGTAAGTTTCCAGCCTGGTTCACAAACAGCAGATTTCCGTTCTTTAGCAGGAGGGCATCACTAAAGGACACCGCAATGGGAACATCCACCTTGGTAAACGACTTTCCCTGATCCGTGGATCTGTATGCATTACCGCGCATCCCTGCGAGCAGGATCGCACCCGATGGAGTCAGCGCTGCCGTGAAGTAACTTCCCCGGTAGGGGGTTTCTATTCTTTTGAAGGAATTCCCCGCATCGGTGGAGCGGAGGAACAGCCCTTGCTCTCCTGCTAGGTAGATGGTGCGTCCGTTACTCTTAATGCTGTAGAGATGAAAGCCGTGCGGATCGTCCACACGATCAGTCCAGTCCTGCCAACTCTTGCCGCCATCGTCGGTGCGGAAGATAAGTCCAAAAGCGCCGACGACGAAGCCAACAAGCTCGTTCTCAAAATGAACATCGAGGAATGGCTTGTCTGCACCCTCCTCGACGAAACGCTGTGCCTGTGCCAACTGCTTCTGCTCTACGGCATTTGTAGCTGCGCCGCGATTGGCTCTCGCTTGTGCCGCAGCAAGCATGAGTTGGGCAGCGGCTTTTCCATCCAGTTGCCGCGTCCAGGTCTCGCCGCTGTCGCTTGTGTGGAGAACGACACCCGAGTGGCCAACCACCCATCCTTGGTTGGGAACCGGAAAGTCTACTGCTGTTAGCGTCACACTTGTCGGCACTGCGGCCTGACGCCACGTTTTGCCGTGATCGTCAGAGAGTACGATGATGCCGCGCTCGCCGACGGCAACGAGCCGATCTCCAGCTTTCGCAACACCCATCAGGACTTTGCTAGCGGCGGTCTGGGTTTGCGAAGCCGGCTGATCCAGTGGATCCGAAACACTGGAGCCATAAGCCAATAGAGGGAGGGAACACACTGCAAGCAACCCTAAACAAACTGCAATTTGTCGCATCAGTAAACTCTTCCATTCTCAGGGAAAAGGAAAAGGCGGGCCTTTCGGCCCGCCGCGAGTGAAAGTCTAGCGGATGCCTTCCCCCGCCAGAGATTCCGGCTGAAAGAATGTATCGCGCCAAAGTGGGGTGATCTTGAGCTGTTCGGCTTTCTCGTTCATCAGACCGTTATAGAACCACGCGCCTGAGACCAGATCATAGAACCCGAACGACTGCTCGATAAGTCCCGGCCAGTCCGGCGCAACAATCGGAAGCATCCACATGGTCTTCCAGAGCCGCCCGCCGGAATCCCAACGGTCACTCAGCACGCCCATCCAAGTGTCTTCATCGATGTAGTAGCGGCCACGCGGAGCCTGATGTCGCTGCCCCTTGGCCAACGTCGCCTCAACCACCCACACCCGATGCAGTTCCCAACGCACGTAATCCGGGTTGATGAAATGGTCACCTATAACGTCGCTGTCCTTAGTCGGCACCCAAGTTCTGTTGGAGTTGTAGGGGACGTACATCTCCTGCTTGCCTATCAACTTCCAGTCGAAGCGGGCAGTTCTTCCCCAGAAGACTTCCAAGTCATCAAATCCCATAATACCCGCAGTCGCCGGTGTCGGTGTGTCACAGCACGCGTTGGGGAGCTTGCGAACACGGCGTTGGCCAGTCAAATACACCCAAGTCTGACTTTTGTCGTCGTTGATGTTTTCTCTCGACAGAATCGCCTCGCCAGATCGGATCGGCGGTCCGCTGTCGACCATTCGGAAGAGCCAGTATTCCCCATTAAATTTTTCCGGAGATCCACCCTTGTAGTAGTACGGCATCAACTGCTGTGCCGTGGCGTCGGTAGTTAGGACGCGAGCGCCGCTGGCAGTGACCAGCATGGTGTGCATCGAGAACTGCCAAGATTCCGGTCTAGGCCTTAGCAGGTGATTCCATATCACTTCCAGACCGTTGCTCGGAATCGGAAATGGCACTCCGCCAAATGCCCCTTCGGGCTGCGGTCCCGCACTGCCTTGGACGAGCTTTGCTCGGGTCGCGTTCTTGAACGTGTTGTCGTACATGTACTGAGGCGCACACGCCGTACGATGGGTCGGGTAAATGTCAAGGCGATAGTTGGGGTACTTCTTCAACATGGCCTTGACGCCGTCAGTCAGCTTGTCGGTGTATTGATCCATGTTCTTGGCTGTAATCGAGAAGAGTGGCTTCTCATTCGCGAACGGGTCTGGACGCCGGCCACCCTCCTTGAATCCAGGAATAGGAGTGGTGTAGCCGCCCGTCCATGCAGGAATGGTGCCGTCTTTATTCCCTGCCTTTTCCCCTCCGAACGGGGTAAGCGTAGTCTTTAGCGTCTCTGCTTGTTGAGGCGTGACTGGTTCAGACAGGACTTGCGCCATTAAGGCACCTGCAAAGAAGAACCCGAATAATGTGCTGGCAACCAGCGCTTTGTTCCAACTCATGATTTTCCTCCACTCCGCTTATTTCTGGCCGCCCGCCTTGACTCCAAATGTGTGGTAGATTGCCAGCGAAATATTGTTCCGATCCGACAGAGCTTGTTCGAAGGTGAAATTTGTATCGCCATTCTTCAGCAATGGCGCGGCCGCCCCATAGAACCGAGTGTAGGCGATCTGCATGCGCCATGCGTCACGGTAGGCAGCAGCAACCCCGAAGCTCATATCGCCGCCGTGGTTTGGACCGAAGTTGCTCACCACCGCCGACTTGCCCTCTGGGAAGTAAGACAATCCGATGGGTATGCTCAAATCGAGTCCCGGGCGCACTTGGCGATACGTGGGCTCGTATGTCCCGCGCATGCCCACTGCATTTTTCGTTACGCCCGGATCCAATAGGTGGACACCTCCATTAAACGGATCCAGGGTAATGGCAAGCATACGGTTAAATGCCACCTCGGCCAACAGCACAGACTCCCTCGAAATGAAGGATGGACCAAAGGCGGCAAGTGCAGATAGGTTTGCGTGGAGGGAGTCTCCGACTGCATACAGCGGATGCTGGTGATTATCGCCGACGATGCCGCCGACTGCGGCGCCCACCAACGCCGGATCACTCACCAGAGGCGTGTTCGTGCGCCCTGACACTTCCGCGGCCCAATTGACAATGCCGATCGTCTTAGTCGCACTCATTCCGTACATCTTTATATTCTGTGCATACGCCCAGTTGTAGGTGCCGATCTGCCCGGTCTCGGGATTGAAACCGTTGCCGGGGTTCAGGTAAGTGCCATCCGGCCCCTTATCGTGGTACTGCAATCCGTAAAACCCCAGGTCCAAGCCTGCCCCGGGTCGGATCTTTAGCTCTATGCCGAACTGGCCATCGTTCTTTGGAAGGAAGTCAGCGACCCGCTTGAGCCACGGGTAAGGCGTACCCGGAGGGACGGGCGCAGGATATAGGATCCGGTCGCCTCCCTCAAGGACGTCAGTGGCTGAAAAGTAACTGCCAGCTGCGGGCAGACGAAGCTTCTCCCAGCCAAGCTGGTAATAAGCTCCAATCGCGAAACGCGGGTTGACCTGGAGCAGGAACGACACTTGGGGAACAGGCCGAATCAGCTCTTTGAACTGTGTGCTCGGTACAGAGAGGAGCTTGATCACGTCGATCGGCGACTGCGCACCAGCGATGCCATTGTTGCCGAAGAACAAGCTTTCACCCCACAGCAGCGAATACTGCCCACCGCGTACAGATAGCGTGCTGCTTCCTATGTTGAACTTGCCGAAGCCAAATAAGTCCAGCAGTTCAGCAGCTCTGAACTGGAGGTACTGGGCGTCTTGACCGAAGTGCTGATAGTTGTTTAGAAGTCCGTTGAACGTAGAAGGCGAGTTGTTCGCTGTCCTTTCATTGTACTTGGGGTCGAGCCAGCCCGCCATGCTGGCGCGAACGCCGAATTCGCCATACTTAACATCCATTTCCGAAAGGACATCCCCACGGTCCGAGACCAGCCCGCCGTGAAAGTTGCGATCCCCGTCGTCCAAATTGATGGCGCTAAGATCCTTCGCAGTGGGGTTGATGAGCTTGCTGTTCCGCGACGCTGTCCGGAACATGGCGGTGAACTTGAGCGTGGTGTCCCAATTCATCGAGAGTCGCCTCTCGCTCTTAGCCGCCTGCTGATCAGTATTGGGTGGGGCGGGCTCTGCTGCTTGACCTTCATTCTGGATCTGGGCCGCCGCCGGTTTCTGGTTGGCGTCGTCGGACTGTTGCGCTACAGCGTATTGCGCAACCGAGACAAACAATACAATTCCGATACTAAGGAGCAAAGAAACGAACTCGGCTCGCAAGCGCTTGGAATCTTGTAATTCGTTCACATTAAATCTCCTCCGTTTACACGGGCCTTCTGCTGGATTCCGTGGGCGAGTGCGACAGTAGCGCACTACAATTCAAAACTACTAATCGTTTTTTCGAGAGGATTAGTATCGATTGCACCGATACATTCGCAATGCACACGCTGGCGCCCTGCCCCTAACGGTTCCAGGAGCGAAGAAATGCCACGCAAAATAATTGCGGTGAGCCGTCGCTACGCGAGCTCACATCGCTTGCGGCTCGCCAAAAACGGCTGAGGCGGGGTTCCATGCTAGGGAGTTGTTCCCGCGGGTGGGAGTTACTCGTGACCAACCCAGAGGAGCCGAGCTCGGCTGTGGAGCGTTTCTCAGACAAGCGGACTGAACAAGGGATCGACAAAGTTGAGCAGGACGTGAAAATGACGCGGGTGAGTTGTAATCGTTTACGCTGAAACCAGGTATGACTGGGGGTGATTGTGTTGGCCTAGAACCTGAGTGATTTGTGGCGGCTGGCGTTGTTCAAGGGACTCGAGAATTGGTCGCTGACAAACTTGCACCAACGACTGCTCGCGCGCAACAAAGCAATCAAGATTGGACGCGATGCTCGGACGTTGGACCTGCGTTCGAAAAACGTTCGCGTTATACTGGTCAAGCGGTGATTCGCACCTACCGTAAAATTCCGGTCGAGCGGCTGCGGCTGCTTGTTTTTGATCTCGACGGCACCCTGGTCAACAGCCAAATCGATGTCGTGTATGCGATCAACGCCACGCTGCGCCACTTCGGAAGGTCCGAGCTTTCGACGGAGGTGATCGCCGGCTATATGGCTGACGGGCGATCCCGTGTCCTACGCCGCGCCCTCGGTGATCCGGATGACGAGGCTTTCGTTCGTGGAGCGCACGACTTTTTTACGGCCTATTACAAGCAGCACACCCTCGACCACACCTACGCCCACGAAGGCATTATGGAGCTGTTGGAGCGGGTATATGCAAAGGGGCTGAAGCTGGCCGTGCTCAGCAACAAGCCGGAGGACCAGTCCCGCCGCATCTTGAACGGTCTCGCCATGGCGCGCTTCTTCGGACAGGTGTATGGGGGCAACAGCTTTGAAACCAAGAAGCCTGACCCGCTGGGTGCTCGGCTGTTGCTGGATGAGGTCGGCGTCCGGCCCGACGAGGCCCTCATGATCGGCGACTCTCAAGACGACGTGCTCACCGCCCGGAATTGCGGCATGTGGTCGCTCGGTGTCACCTATGGCTTTTCGCGCCAGTCACCCGATATACACCCCCCGGACGTGTTGGTCGGTACCACTGGTGAGATCGCCGCCGCCCTCGGGTTTGCTTAGGAAGATGGCAGCCGGGTCCGTGTTTGTCAATCTCATCGCGATGTGGGGTTCTCGATGACAGCGGCAGTTGCGCGAGCCACAATCTTCTCCTCGTCAGCCGGAAGGATCAATACGGCTACTCGAGAACATGCCAAGGAAACGTTTGCTTCCCCGACAGCGGAGCGGTTACATTGCAGGTCTAATTCGATTCCGAATCCCGCCAGTTCCTTGCATACCTGTTCCCGAATGAGGGCGCTATTTTCGCCGATACCGCCGGAAAACGTGAGGACGTCTGCACCACCTAGGGTAATAAGAAAGGCGCCGATATAGTTGCGAACGGCCCGGACAAATACGTCCAGCGCGAGCCTGGCTCGCGCGTCTCCAGACTCGGCCGCTATGCTCAGATCGCGGATGTCGCCACTACCACCCGCAATTCCTGCCAATCCGGATTCATTTGCCAAAATCGAGGCCATCTGATCGATCGTCAACGAACGTTTTTTCATTACGTAAAGCAAGGCGAAGACGTCCAGATCACCTACGCGGTTGTTGTGAGGGAGTCCGGATTGCGGCGACATGCCGAAGCTCGTGTCCACCGCAACGCCGTTCCTTATCGCTGCAATGCTGGAACTGCCACCGAGATGACACGAAATGTGTCTCAAGTCCTTTCGTTTGAGCAGCAACTGCGCGCGTTCGCTGGCGGCAAGATGACTCGCACCGTGAAAACCGTAACGGCGCACACCGTTTTCCTGCTTCCAGGAATACGGAACTGCATACGTGGTCGCCGCCTCATCCAGTGACTCGAAGAACGCTGTCTCGAACAGCGCAACCAGAGGAACTCGCGGCAGTGTTTTTCGAAAGGCTCGCATCGCGGCCAAGTACGGGGGATTGTGAGCGGGCGCGAGGAATTGGAATTCTTCCATGGCTGCCAATACCTTGTCGTTGATGAACTGCGCACCGCTGAGCGAACCCCCGTGTACGGCTTTGAAGCCGATCGCGTCCAGTTCGTGCAGGTCCCTCAATGCCTTATCAACCCCGACAATATTCGTCAGGCAGGACTGGATTGCCGATTCATAATCCGCGGAGCGTCCGCCGGGTCTCCCGATGCGTTCTACGCTACCCTGGGTGAGCACCGCGAATGGTTCCGTGCCGAACAGCTTGTACTTGAATGACGTGCTCCCGATATTTGCGACTAAGATTTTCATCGACTCTTCTTGCGCAATCCTCTCGTTTGAACGGGAGCGCGCTTATTTAGCGTTGTCCCACGATCGATTCAAATGGGTCCCGAGTTGCATCTCTGTCTAAGCCCGGGCTGTCAGCAAGCCAATCGCAATTGAGTAAATTTTGGTCTCCACAGATTCCGCCCTGGAAAGCAGAATCAGTGGAACCTTCGCCCCAAAGACAATACCGCCGGACCTTGCCTTCGCAAGGTATACAATCGCCCGGTACAGGATGTTCGCCGCCTCGATGTTGGGGGCAATGAATATATCCGTGTTCTCAACAAGCGGGCTGTCGATCGCTTTCCGATTCGCGGCAAACTTGCTTAGCGGTACGTCCAGCGCGATAGGACCCTCCACATACGCGCCGTTCAGTTGTCCCCGGCGATTCATGAGGGTCAAGGCCGCCGCATCGACAGTCGCCGGCATGTCTGGATTGACAAACTCCAGCGCACAGAGCAGCGCCAGATTCGGAATCTCAATGCCCAGGACATTTGCCACTTGAATGGCGTTTCGACAAATGTCCGCCTTTTGCTCAAAATTTGGCGCGATATTGATTGCGGCATCGCTCATCAACATCAGGCGGTTGAATTCCGGCAATTGGAACACGACCACCTGGCTGAGAAGGCGGCCACCTCTCAAGCCGTGGTCCTTATCGAGCACCGCGCGGATCAGTGCCGCCGTCTTTATCTTTCCCTTCATCAGAAGGTCAGCCCGGCCATCGCGGACCAACGCAATTGCTTTGCGGGCGGCCATCGCTTCGTCAGACTCGGCGATCAAGCGTGTATCGGGGATACTCAGACCAGTTTCCTCCGCAAGAGCGCCAATCTTCTGCGGATCGCCGACAAAAATACCACGGGCGAGTCCCATTTCCTCCGCCTTTTTGATAGCTTCGATTACATCCCCATCCTGAGCTGCTGCGATCGCAACCTCGACCGGACCTGCGCTCCGCGCCGCATCCAGGAGTTCTTCCAGATTGTGAAACATAAATTTTCCCCAATGTTTAGAATGCTCGCGAGGGCAGTATCAGTCCCTGTTTTAGTTACCAAATAAGATATTCACGGCGCCTCCTTGTCCACACGGTCGCTTCAGGCGAGCAATGGCACCAGTTAGAACGCGACGTTATTGTTTCCTTTGAGTGACAGTATCTTCCGCACCTCATCGGAAGAGTAAATATCCAGGCCAACTCTCTCGACTATTTCCTTCATTTGAACCACCTGCTCGGCATTCGTCTTTGCGGGAACACCAGGCCTCAAGGAAAGGTTGTCCTCGAGTCCGACCCGCACGTTGCCGCCCATGGCCAGTGCCGCGGCGCATATCGGGAACTGATACCTGCCGGCGACGGCGACCGACCAGTGGAATTCCCCGATCAAGTCCTTGGTCGTTCTGACTAGATGGACCAGATTATCCACCGTCGCATTGATACCGCCCAGAATTCCAAGTACAAACTGAACATAAGGAGGCGTCTTAACAAAGCCTTGCTTGATCAGATGGGAAATGTTATTGATCATTCCAACGTCGTATACCTCAAGCTCTGGACGTGTTCCGGCGCCGTTCATCGCAAGGTTGAACTCTTCCAATGACTTAAAAGTATTCGAAAAAATCAGATCCCTCGTCATGTCAAGATAGGGAATTTCCCAGTCGAATTTAGCCCCTGTCTTCTTCACGGCGTTGACCGCCGGTGTCAAGCAAAAATCAAACGAACCTGCGTTTAAAGAGGCCATCTCGGGCTTGAACCTCGGAATCGGCGCGAGTCTTTGCTCCAGAGTCATTTGCATCCCGCCACCCGTGGTGATGCAGATGACCACGTCCGACCGCTTCTTAATTCCGGAGACGATTTCCCCCATCAGTTCGAGGTCTGAGCACGGTTCGCCGTTCTCCGGATCACGGGCATGGATGTGGACGACACCCGATCCGGCTTCCGCTGCGTCGACGGCGCTGTTGATGATTTGCTGTGGAGTTATGGGAAGATAAGGCGACATTCCGGGGGTATGAATGGATCCGGTGATAGCGGTGGTAATCCAAACTTTCTTAGCCATGACAAGTTCCTCACGTTGACTCTACTTTGCCCTGTGATTCGTCCCTGCCTCGTTGGCGTCGGACAGCACTATGCGGGCCTCTTCGGGGTGCTGAAGAATGCAGAGAGAACAAACCCAATCACGATTACGGACGCAATCGCATTGATCGGCATGATGTAGTTGCCCGTGCGCTGCAGCCCCGCCGAGTTAACGAACAAACCCACCGCGCCGCCGAATGCGCCCAGTCCCAGCCAACTTCCGTTCATGAGCCCAACGATCTGCGGTTCATAAACATTGCCGATGTGATTCTGGACCGCCGGATAGAGCATTCCGATGCCCGCGCCGGAAACCGCAAGGCAGACGACCAGCAGAAGGCGATTGTCGCAGACCGAGCCGAATTGCACGGCCGCAAACAGGGCGGAGAGGAAAAAGCCCAGCAGCAACACGCCACGCGACCGACCTCCAAGGAGTTTGTCGTACAGAATGCCGCCGATGATCGGCCCGATGATAGCGCCGATCTGAATAGCGCCCATCAACTCGCCCGCGACCAGCACTCCCAAGCCGGCGCCAATCGGCTTCTCCATTGCAAAGTAAGACGGCGCCATGCCGAAGACACTCTGCATTGTCCAGGCTATGAAGAACGTGGTAACGATTCCGAGCCAGGTGACCGGCCGTCGGATGGCGCTCCGACAGGCGCTGGCCACCGCTCTCTTGTCCGGGTTGTACGTCAACTTCGGCGCGCGGGACTTCGCCATGCTGAAAATGATGATTGCGAAAACCAGCGCCACCCAGCCGAACACGGAGAACGCTGCCACTGCCTGCTGCCAGTCTTTCACTTTCTCGAAATAGATGGGCGCTCCAACTGCCCCAATGATCGCTCCAATCGAGTTAAACGACACGGGTATGCCCATCGCGATGCCTCTCTGGCGCTCAGGAAACCAGCGCATGACGAGGGGCATAAAACCTGACAGTCCAAAGCCCGCGGCAGCTCCCTCCAGCACCCGCAGCAGAACCACGGAATCGTAGGAGTGCCCCAGCCAAGGCGTGAGGCTCGCCGGCACGGTTGAAAGGACCGCACTGATGATCACGTTGGTTGCAGGCCCGTACCGGTCGCACAAAGGACCGCCGATAAGCAGCGAGATCGCGGCGGCAAGCATCGCAATCGACATCAGGTTCACGGATTGCGCCAGGCCGACTCCCAGGTTCTTGCCGATCACTTCCACCAGCGGAGCGTAGGACATAATCGCAATCTGGTAAGAATTGATCACGAGACAAGCGGCGGCAAGTATCAGCCAGCGATATGCAGGATACTTAGCGGGGGATTCGCCGGGCGCATCCTGCAGCACGGACTGCTCAGAGGCAGTCAATTTAGCTGTCATAACAGGTCTCTCCTTAACCTGGCAAATACCGAATTGCTCTTCTACTCTTTGCTCTTCCTCTAATCCCGCTTTTTCGACCATGCTAATGCACGCTGATCGCAGCATTTGCAATGCGGCATGCATTGACGAAGTATTTCAAGGAAAACAGTGATGCTTCGTCAAAATAAGCCAGCAGATTCTAGCTTCGGCAAACTGTCTTCTTCTCTAGCTTGACTCCTCTATTGGGCCGTCCACCCGCCGTCAACCGCCAAACTGGCGCCAGTGATGAGAGACGCTGCTGATGATGCAAGGAAAATGATTGCTCCTATAACTTCCTCCGTCTTTCCGATTCGGCCAAGTGGAATTCTGCTCGTGACCCAATGCCGAAATTCTGGATTTGCGAAAAACGACGCCGTCATCGGAGTCTCGATGAAAGTAGGGGCAATTGCATTAACCCGGATGTTTTTTGGCGCAAGTTCGATGGCCATGGCTTTCGTCATCCCTTCGATCGCATGCTTCGTCAAACAATAAACCGTGCGCATGGGGGCGCCTACTCGTCCCATTTGCGAAGACACATTAATTACGACACCGCCTCGCTTGACACGGTCGGGTGTCTCCATCATTTTACGTACGGCTGCCTGTGCCACAAAAAATGCCGCCCGCACGTTGAGCGCAAGTATTCGGTCGAAGTGGTCCTCGGAAACATTGACAAATGGTTCTTGTATGTTCGTCCCCGCATTGTTTATAAGAATGTCGAGTTGCTCGATGCGAGCAATTTCAGAACGCACCTTGCTTCCATCTGTAACGTCGCAAGCAAGTACTCGTGCCCGCCCGTTTTTCGCCGCGATACGCTTTGCAACTTCTTCCAGTTCCTCGCACGTGCGGCTCAATAAGACAAGCTCTGCTCCCGCTTCACTAAGAGCAACAGCTGTCTCCGCGCCTAACCCCCGCCCGGCACCGGTGACGAGCGCAACTTGCCCATCCAGGCGAAACATCACGTTTGTAATTTCTTCTCGAACGCCTTGGGTTATAGTGTGCTCCCTGAGCTTGTCCGAAGGCCGACCTTGCGCCCACCATATCGGCGTAGGCGAATGTCCGCTTGTTCTTTATGTCCCCAAAATCTCTCAATGGCACAAAGACGTGAGCAGTAATCTCCCACAAAAACGCTCGCCTCCGGAGTACACTCCTGATATGTTACCGTTTTCAGAAACTTTCCCACCCACAGTCCGCCTGTATAACGTGCCGCGCCTTTCGTCGGCAGGGTGTGATTTGTACCGATGACCTTATCGCCATAGGCTACGTTTGTCTCGGGTCCCAGGAACAACGCTCCGTAATTGCTCATACGTTCCAGAAAGTAACGGGGCTCACGGGTTAGGATTTCCACATGCTCATACGCCAGCCGGTCTGCCTCTTGTACCCCTTCCGCTAAATCACTGACCACGATGATTTGACCGTAATCACGCCACGCAACTCTTGCGACATCCGCTGTGGGCAGATTCGCGAGCTGCCGTTCGATCTCTTCCGGAAGAGACTCGGCTAATTTCATCGATGTGGTAATAAGAACCGCAGGGGAAGTAGGTCCATGTTCAGACTGCCCCAGAAGATCAGTTGCAACTATCTCGGCGTCCGCTGAGTCGTCAGCGATGATAAGCACCTCAGTGGGGCCGGCGAAAAGATCAATGCCGACATGTCCGAAGAGCTGGCGTTTTGCCTCGGCGACATAAGCATTTCCCGGCCCAACAATCATATCCACGGGAGCGATTGTCGCGGTGCCGATTGCCATCGCGGCAACTGCTTGAACGCCACCGAGAACATAAATTTCGTCCGCACCGGCAAGCGCCATTGCCGCTATCGTTTCGGGATGCGGTTTGCCACTCATGGGTGGCGTACAAGCGATAACGCGATCCACTCCAGCAACTTTCGCAGTCAGAATACTCATGTGGGCGGAGGCCACCATCGGATACCGGCCTCCCGGGACGTAGCACCCGGCGCTACTCACTGGAATGTGACGATGCCCGAGTCGCACCCCCGGCAACGTCTCGACCTCGATATCCTTCAGCGTCGCCCTCTGGTATTGTGCGAATTGCCGTATCTGTGTTTGCGCAAATTTGATGTCGCTGATTGTGTCCGGGGAGACTGAAGCCATCAGAGCTTCGATTTCGCCCTTCGACATCCGAAAACTGACAGGAGACCACTCATCGAATCTCTTGGACAACTCCTGCACGGCAATGTCACCACGGCTTTTTACATCCGCGATGATCTCCGCAACCGTCGTTCGCACATTGGCGTCCGCAGTATCGGTATTTGTTGCTCCAATGGCCTTTTTGAGATATGTCGGCATAATTTGTACGCGCACTTACGAGTGCAACTGTTTAATCCGGAATCTCCTTGTTGGTTCAAGAACGGCAGAGATCATACACGCATCTATTCTCGCTACATCAGGTCCCAGTACTGAAAAAAACGCTGCCGCAGCGCGGTTCGCTGCACATTCCATCTGCTTCCCATCAACCAGACCGCCGCTGTGATTTGCAAAATCCCAAGTTTCCTAGGACTTAGCCGAGGACGGCTGACCCTTCCGGCATCTATCCCCTCGACAGATCGATGTCCAGCATGAATGTAGCGATGGAACCGGGAGAGGAGAACTCGTTTCTTTTGATGTTCCATATCGATGTGGCCGATACATTCAGTTCCTGTGATTCATATTCGTGGCGGCCGTGAATACGGCTATAGTACGGACGGATCAGGTAGGTAGATTTGCCGGGTACGATGCCGCTTCGTGGCATTTGCTATCTCAGAAAAAAAGAGCCAACCTTTACGGCTGGCCCCTCTATCAGGAAGTTACGCATACATCAGCAAGACTTGTTTCCGCCCAGCTTGAACAGCTTGAGTGCATTGGTCCGTGCAATCTTCAGCCTGTCAGTCTCATTGATGCTGGCGTTGTCGAACCATTCTGCCGCTTCATCCATCGGCTCGTAGGGATAATCCGCCGCAAACATGATCCGGTCGGTACCAACCTCCAGGATGAGGTCCTGCAGGCTGAGCGTGTGGAAATTGCCACTAGTGCTGAAATAAAAATTGGAGCGCAAATACTCGGAAGGTTTTTTCTCGATCGTGATTCCGCGCGGATCCCTGGTTGTAGCGTGATCCACACGCCAGATCCCGAACGAGAGTCCCTCTCCCAGGTGGCCGAGAATTACCGTTAGTTTGGGATACCTGTCGAATAGGCCACTGCAGATCAGGCGGAGGGCGTGAGTGGAAGTTTCCACGCCAAATGCCCATGCCGCGGTGAGAAGCCATGGCTGCCCGCTGTAGAGTTTTTGCTGACTTGGCACCGGATCCCGCGGATGCAGATAGAACGGAACATCGAGCTTTTCCACGACTTCCCAGAAGGGCCAATACTCTGGAAGGTCATAGTGCACCACAGATTCCGCGTTCCCTTCCCGGTGGGTAAAGCCGTTGATTACCGTGCCCTTGACCCCCAGTTCCTTCACGCAGCGGGTCAACTCCATCGCTGAAGCCTCGGGATCCTGCATGGGGAGAGCAGCAAAGGCAGCGAAGCGGTCAGGACGCTTGCCTACCTGCTCGGCGACGTAATCATTGGCGCGACGTGCCAATTCGACAGCCTCTCTGCTATTTGTCATGGCCTGAAGGGCCGGCGCGTTTAACGAGAGAATTGACATTTCAATTCCCAGTTTGTCCATTTGGGCAATGCGTTCGTCATGGAGGTCGAGCAATCGCCGACGCAATGCGGGCCAGACCGCGGACTTGCCGTGCAGAACCTCCGCACCGTCGATCGTCCCTCCGAAAGCAAAATGCTCTTCAACTGCAATCTTTCCTTGCATCGCTTCTGTCTCCCTGCCAACTAGAGCGTGGTAGACACATATATCCGTCCAGACAGCATGGAGGGAAATCGTTTGTGGCGATGATATGTATCACCCGCGTAGTTAGATTGAAAAGAGGCAAAACACAATTGATCAAGCAAACAGGCAATCTCGGCCGTCGTAAAGTGACCGTTCGAGGTTTTGTGCAGCCGTCAGAACGAGACCATACTGCTTGAACCCCTCCAGCTTCCGGGGAAGGCATTACGAGGATCAAGCAATCTTGTCCGATCCGGCTTCCGCCATTTCTGCCTTTACGCTCTCGAATCCCGCGGGCTGATATTTGTATCTGTTTAAGGGAACATCTTCGTACGCGACCGCCATCTCCTCGGCCCGCTTCTGCAGGATGACCCACTTGGGCAAGTTCTTGTCGTCGCGGTTCGGATAATCCTCGCGGATGAACCAGCCGCGGCTTTCCTTCCGGGCCAGGCAGGCGCGGAAGAACATCTCCGCCGTCAGCACCATGCTGTGGCACTCGTTGACGCTGCAGAGATAGTGGAAGTCCTTTGCGACCAGTGTGGGAATCTTCGCTTTCAGACCCAGCACAATCTGAAGTGCTTCCTTTAGCCGGTCCTCGTGCTTCCACGCCGAATACTTGATCGGATTCATCACGTTTTGCACGCGCCACACCATCTCGTCGGGTGTCATGCCGGACTCGCGCTCCAGTGGCGCGAACATCTCCTTCTTCAGGTGTGCCGCCTGATCGCCATTGGCTTTTGGTTCGTCCGTCGAGCCCGCGAATGCCGCAGCGGATCCGCCCGCCAGCCTCGCCGTGAACCAGGCATGCATCAGGCCGGCTCCGCGGTTTCTTCCCGGAGGCACAGGCACTGCACCCATGGCGGAATTTCCGCCGCCGCAGATATCGCCCGCCGCGAACAGCCCCTTCAGACTTGTCGCCATCGCATGATCCGTATACACCGGGCCAAACTCGCCGATTAATCCGGGCAGGGCTTCCTTCATCGGGTTGTTGTCCATGTAGGAAGCTTGCTTCTTCTCGTAGAGCCGGTGCCAGAACTTCTTGGCCAGAGGACGGTTCCAAATCTCGTCGGCTTCGCCAGCCTCGGGCAACAGGTTCTTTCCTACCCAAGACAACGAGAAATCATTTTCCACGTGATTTTCGTAGATGGGGCCGTCGCCTTTCTGCACTTCCCAGTACATGTACAGCGAATGATTGCCCCCAAGATCGACTCCTCCCAGAATGCCCAGATTCGAATTCTCCTTCATGAACGGCCGAGCAAACTGAGTGATATTCACGCCTTTCTTGTTGTACAGGTGGTCTTCCGCGCCGTACGACACCATGTGGTGATCCGCGCCCACAATGTTGATAAACGTGCCGAACTCTGCATTGCGCATCTTCGCGCCCGCGCGATAAGCAGCCGCAATCCCGTCTCCACGGCCGCTGGACCACAAGCGCATGATCCGCCAGTTCTGGTTCCCGTTGACGAGCACAATCGCCTTCGCTTTGTAGATGTAGGTTGTGCCGTCCAGCAAGCTGAAGCCGATGGCGCCCACGACCCGCTCGCCATCGGTCAGCAGGTCAACGACGGCGATCTTGTCCATGAACTCGATGCCGAGCTTCTTCGCCGTGTGGGCCAGTCGCACTAGGAAATCCAGGTCCACCGTTACCATCTTCCACGGAATCATCGGGTGCGCATTGAATGGCGCTTCTTTCCCGAACAGTTTTACCCCCCATCTCTCGAGGTCCGCGAGGACCTCGCGCGTCGAGCGCGCGTATGCGAGCAGCAGGTCCTGGTCGTTGAGGTAATCCCCAAGGTTCCGCGTGTGGTACTCGACATACTTTTCATCTCCGCCCTCAGGGATGAAGGAGCAGTGTCCTCCCCCTTTGTTCCCCTTGCCGCCGAATCCCAGGGAAGCCTTATCCACTGCCAGCACCTTCAGCTTTGGGTTGGCTTCCTTGGCCGTGATCGCCGTCACTAATCCCCCCGCGCCGTGGCCGATCACCAGCACATCCGCCGTGATTACCTGACCGAGACTTTCGAGCGTCGTCATTGAATGGCTCCTTTATTGCAGTATCTCTTCGTGGAAATCAGTTCCGTCAGCGGGGCGCCCGATTTGCGTCAGTTGTACACATTGGGCCACGGCTTGGCATAGTCGGGGCTCACCTTGATGCTCTCGTTGGGGCAGCTGATCTCGCAGTAGTTGCACTCCACACAGTCTTCTGGATACGCGATGATGGGACGCTCCGTCTTATTGTCCCAGCGGATCACATCCAACCAGCAGGCCTTGTAGCAATCGCCACATCCGCCGCAGGTCGTATCATCAACCTTGATTACGTTCATTCGTCACCTCGGATGGTGTTGCGGTTCGGCACCGACCATCGGCATTCGGTTGCTGTTGGGCCGTATGTCCGGCGCATAATTCCTTTCGAGCATTCGCCTCAGGATATGCTTGGCGCTTGCAAGAAATACCTTGAGCGCTCAAGTGACTGACCGGCGTAGCGACGAGTCTCTCGCAGCGACAGAATAGGCCACCAGCGCGCTGAATGGAAATACTTGTTTCAAGTTGGTACCTCCTGACTCTATCGGATTCATCTTTGCCAATTGGTTCGAAACCAACGACTACGGTCTCTGCGCGCCGGTCAAGCGTATTTTCCCCAACCCGAATTTCGCCATCTCAGATCTTCAGGTCTGTGCCGCAGGTCCTGGTAGCCTATACAGTGACGCGAAGAATGTGCAGACCGTCCTGATCGTTAGTCATATAGATGTAACCCCGTTTGTCGACAATAATGTCCTCAGTGCACATCGTCAGTTTCCCTGGAAAACCACCGTATCTCTGCCAATTCCATTTCTTTGGGTCCGGCGGGCAGTAGGCGGCAATCTCCTTCGGCGCATACTCATTGGCAATGTCATATACCCGCAAGCCCGCCTGAAAATAGGTGGCGTAGATTCTGTCATTCCGATCTTCCAAGTCGGGATGGTCCTCCGGTTGGTGCAAGTTATGGACACCAAACGGATAAACTACGCCGTCCTTCACGGAATAGTCATCGCCCCAAACAGAGTCCGGAGGCGGTACTGGTTTGGGAAAAATTGAGAGGAGCTTGGGATCGGTCGGATCAGCAACGTCTATAATCCCGATGATTTGCAATGGCTGAGCCTTGCCCTTTCCTATCAGGGGACCATTGGGATCCAGGATAAATGGCCTCTCGCCTTCAGTCGTCAGCACAGCCAAGGATCTTTGGCTCAGAGGCAGGCACGTGTGGACGCTAGCGCCTCCCGCTCCCCCGCCAACCAGCGGATAAGTCTGAATCGTTCCAAGATGTTTCGGACTGGTAACATCCGAAATGTCAAGAATCACCAGGCCGATTCCCGCGTAGCTTATATACGCCTTGTTGCCCTGGACGTATGGCGGACCATGTAGGAACACACGGGGGGAGTGAGGCGCTTCAGGCTTTGCGGAAGGTTCGAATTGCCCGGGCAACGCCCATCTGCCCACCTCGACAGGCTTGGCGGGATCAGCTATATCCAGAATGCGGTAGATGTTTCCTGAGTAACCCCGACAGCTCGCCGACAGGTGCACATACCTGCCACCGTTATAGAAATTGCGGTGGGTGCCGTCCGCCCCGGTATGCCAGCGCGAAACTACCTTTGGATTCTCCGGGTCCTTAAAATCCCAAACCAGAATCCCTTCGTCGTACTCGGTGTCAGCGGGCATCGTGCCGAAGAACAGGTCCAAGGTGCGGGGCTGCATGTGGGTGATGCCGATGCCATCGGCCACCTGGAGCTTCACCATGAAGAGCCCTTTTTTCCCGCTTGGCTCCGGCACAAATCGGATCAGCTTCGGAGCGGAAGGTTCTGTGACATCCATGACCGTAATGCCATTGATGTACCAATGGACCATGTACAGATACCAGCGTCCATTCACATAGTGCATGGCCATCTGATATCCGGCGTGGCCCTCTCCACCTAAGTCATGGTAGGCAAGCAGCTCGACGTTGCGGGTCATGGCGCCGATTCGGTCCTTCTGCCAACTGTTGCTGGGACTAGCAATTTGTGCCGTAATCATTTTTCCTCTCCGGCATCTATCCCGTCGACAGATCGATGTCCAGCATGAATGTAGCGATGGAACCGGGAGAGGAGAACTCGTTTCTTTTGATGTTCCATATCGATGTGGCCGATACATTCAGTTCCTGTGATTCATATTCGTGGCGGCCGTGAATACGGCTATAGTACGGACGGATCAGGTAGGTAGATTTGCCGGGTACGATGCCGCTTCGCGGCATTTGCTATCTCAGAAAAAAAAGAGCCAACCTTACGGCTGGCCCCTCTATCACGAAGTACGCATACATCAGCAAGGTCATAGTGCACCACAGATTCCGCATCGCAGCGTTCCATTATGATTGTGCGCCAAGAGCTTGGCATGAGCCAAGCTGCCTCCTTGGAACTCTAACCTACAAAGGTAAGCGTTAATGTATAGGAAAAACAAAAATCCGTTTCGGAGAGAAAACCTAATATGCCTACGCCGAGACACACAACCCGCGCAACCTGCATATCGCTGAGCCGACGTGGTGTCGAACGTTTTGATCAAGCGCAATGCGAAGCACTTTGGTGTGTCTGATCAAACAGCACGCAGCCACAGCGTGGACCGCAGCAAGGCTCCCTGTGGAAATCAAACTGACCCACTACCCTTTGGACACTCTCATTGCACCGGGATCTCTTCGCCGGTAACATAGTTGCTGTCGCGTTTCGCGAGGAATCCCCAGGTACCGAATCGCGCTCATTATCGGTATCGTTAGAATGATGGAGTAAATGGCTGCTTGCAGCTGGAATAAGGACGCCGCTTCCAAGCGAATAGATTCATAAACGCGTGAAGCGGGATTTGTGAGGCAATGGATGACCTTCGCGAGTATGCAGTTCTCGTTGACGCTTTTGATTTTGGAAAAGATGCTGCGTATGACAGCAAAGCGCCATGCGCGATTTGGGGAGCGCCTGAAGGAGAGGAATTTCTCGGCGCAGATCAAGCTCCGCGACAATTCGCAAGGCCGCTGCTTCTATTTCAAGAACGGCAAAGTGTCGTCGAAAACCGGCGTGCATGATGCGGACGTCGTAATGGCCTTTCAGAGCGCCGAACTTGCCGCCCGCATCATGAAGCCCGATCGGAGACAGCTCGATTTCCTGCATGCCGTAAAGAACTTCCAGATCGAAATTCAAGGGCCCGACGCACTGACGATCTGGTTTTCCGAAACTCTGAACATGTTGCTGACCGCTGGGGCCGAGTACGGCACAGACATGGGCAACGGCGTGAAGCGCTTTGCCAGCAATACGAATGGCGGGCCGGTATTCGTCTATGTGAAAGACGACAAGATCCTCCGGATTACCTCCATCGATTTCGATGACGAAGACGCGCAGCCGTGGACGATTAAGGCCAGGGGCAAGAGCTTCACGCCACCGCGAAAGACCACGATCAGCAGCCACACGCTCGCTTGGAAATCCATGGTGTACTCGCCGAATCGGCTGCTTTATCCCATGAAGCGCGTGGACTTCGACCCGAAAGGCAAACGCAATCCGCAGAACCGCGGTATCTCTGGATATGAACGTATCACCTGGGATGAGGCGCTGGACATGGTTGCCGGCGAGATTCAGCGCGTGAAGCGCGAGCACGGGCCGGGAGCGATCATGAACGGCAGCGGATCGCACCACACCTGGGGGGCGTTGGGTTATTGGCTCAGCGCGCGCATTCGATTCTTCAACACGATCGGCTCCACGGTGGTGGTGCATAACCCGGACAGTTGGGAAGGCTGGTATTGGGGTGCGACGCACCACTGGGGATATAGCGCTCACAATGGCGGCGGCGAGACCTACGGCACCGTGGAAGACTGTCTGAAAAACGCTGAGATGATCGTCTTCTGGTCGAGCGATCCGGAAGCGACCAGCGGGGTCTACGGCGCTCACGAGGGGACGATTCGCCGGCAGTGGTTAAAGGAACTCGGCATCAAATTCGTTCACATCGATCCATATTACAACCACACGGCCGCATGGCTTGGAGGAAAGTGGCTTGCGCCGCGGCCGGGCACCGACAGCGCGATGGTGCTGGCGATCGCCTACGTGTGGATCACGGAGGAACTCTACGACAAGGAGTACGTCGCCAAGCGAACTGTGGGATTTGAGAAGTGGCGCGACTACATCCTTGGCAAAGAAGACGGAATCGCCAAGACGCCGGAATGGCAGGAGGCTGAGACGGGCGTCCCGGCGAAAGACGTCCGGGCGTTGGCGCGCCAATGGGGAACGAAGAGGACCTATCTGGCCGCCGGCGGGATTAACGGTTTCGGAGCGGCCTGCAGAACAGCGACGGGTACGGATTGGGCGCGCGGAATGGTTTGCCTGATGGCGATGCAAGGACTGGGCAAACCCGGCGTGAACATCGGTTGCCTGCAGCAGGGCGCCCCGGTAGACACGCGGTTCTTCTTCCCGGGATATTCCGAAGGCGGCTTCTCCGGCGAGTTGGCAGGGACGGCGCTGGCGATGAACCTGTTCCAGAAAATGCCGCAGCTGCCGACCATGAATACAGTGCAGCAGGCGGTCCCGCGGCTTAAGATTCCCGAGGCCATCATGGAAGGGAAGTGCGAGGGCTATCCGACCGACCCGCGCACCATCGAAGGACAGTTCTTCAAGTTCCAGTACCCGGCACCCGGACACTCACCGGTAAAGCTCTACTACAAGTACGGCGGGTCGCACTTCGGCACAATGACCAACACGAACCGGTACGTGAACATGTACCGCACTGACAAACTGGAGTTTGTCGTCAACCAGTCGATCTGGTTTGAGGGCGAAGCGAAATTCGCGGACGTCATCCTCCCGGCCTGCACCAACTTCGAACGCTGGGACATCAGCGAATTCGCCAATTGTGGTGGTTACATCCACCACGCGTTCACGCAATGCAACCACCGCGTAGCCGTGCTTCAGCATAAGTGCATTGAGCCACTCGGCGAGTCGAAATCGGACTTCCAGATATTTCTCGACTTGGCGAAGCGCCTGGGTGTGGCCACGAACTTCTCGGAAGGATCCACCGAACTGGATTGGTGCAAGCGCTACTTTGAAGCGACCGATCTTCCCGCCCAAGTCTCGTGGAAGAAATTCTTGAAGAAAGGGTATTTCGTGGTGCCGTCGCCACCCGAAGAACTGCGCGATCCGGTCTCATACCGGTGGTTTGCTGAAGGACGGCCGAAGGACACGCCGGAACTTACGCCCCTGCCGGGTGACTACAGTGGCGGCTTTCGCAGAGGCTTGCAGACACAATCGGGTAAGTTGGAGTTCGAATCGTCGAGCCTGAAGCGGTTCGATGCGGACGATCCGGAAAGGCTACCGATCCTGAAGTATGTTCCTGCCTGGGAGGGGCCCCACGCCAAGGAGTTATATGCCAAGTATCCCTTGCACCTGGTTTCTCCGCATCCACGGTTCACGTTCCATACGCAGAGCGACGGCAAGGACAGCACGATCAACGACGTGAAGGACCATCGAGTGCTCGTTGACGATCACTACTACTGGATCGTGCGAATTAATAGTCGCGATGCGAGCGCGCGCGAAGTCAGGGAAAACGACCTCGTAAAAGTATTCAACGACCGGGGAGGGGTGGTCTGTGCCGCGCAACTCACCGAGCGTGTTCCTCCGGGTATGGTGCACTCGTACGAGTCATCGGCGGTCTACGATCCCGTGGGAGAGCCGGGAAAGTCGGCCGATCGCGGAGGATGCATCAACATTCTGACCCCAAGCCGGATGATGATCAACAAATCACACAGCATGGCCGCCTGCTCGTGCTTGGTCGAGGTGGAGAAGTGGAACGCCCAGGAGGCGCGGCCATGAAAAAGTGGCACATGATCATCGATGTGGCGAAGTGCGAAGACTGCAACAACTGCTTCCTGGCATGTAAGGATGAGCACGTCGACAACGAATGGCCGGGATATTCCGTCGCGCAACCCCGCCACGGCCAGCGTTGGATGGACGTGATGCGAAAGGAGCGCGGGCAGTTTCCGCTTTTGGATGTTGCCTATCGTCCGACGACTTGCATGCACTGTGTGGAGGCGCCGTGCGCGGAGGGATTGGGCGGCGCCGTGCGCAAGCGGGATGACGGTATTGTTCTCATCGATTTGGAGAAAGCGAAAGGACGGCGCGATCTCGTGGATGCGTGTCCGTACCGGATGATCTGGTGGAACGAGGAACGGCAGGTGCCACAGAAATGCACGTTGTGTGCGCACCTGCTGGATCAGGGCTGGAAGCAGCCACGTTGTGTTCAGTCTTGCCCGACCGGCGCGCTGCAGATGAAATTCGTGGATGATGCCGAGATGGCAGAGATTGCGGAATCTGACAAGTTGGAGTGTCTGCATCCGGAGTACGAGACACGCCCAAGCGTCTTCTATGCGAACCTGCAGCGATTCGACAAGTGCTTCATCGCCGGATGTATTGCCATCGAAAAAGACAATGCGGTTGATTGCGCTTGGGGCGCAACCGTCGCTCTGTACCAGGCCGATCAGAGGATTGCGGAGACGCCGACCGATGCGTTCGGCGACTTCAGGTTCGACGGCCTGGAACACAACAGCTCCTGGTACAGCGTGCAATGTGTGCTGAAAGGCTACGGCAAACACACGGTCTCGATTCCGCACCTGAAGAACAGTTTGAGCCTGGACACTATCTGCCTGCCCAGATCTGCTGAAAAAGAAGATTCAGTGTCGGCCAAGTCAGAGAAGTCGGGCAGATGATTGTGGATGTTGCGTCGCGTCAGATGCACGAAGTTGCACGACCGACGTTTCGACCTGTCCTGTTAGGTGCCTATTAGGGCGTGCAGATTTCCGCGCTCGAAGCCAGACTACTTGGGCGGCGTATGTTCATAAGGGAGCTTGGTGTATCGCGCCTTCTCGATCTCGATTACGAGCGCCACTCTCCCCTCGGGGCTGCGAAACGGGAACGGCTTGCCCGTGTACTTGAGCGAGATGGGGTCCATGTACTTGAAATCGCCATCAGGACGGCGCTCGACCACACGGCCACGAAGCTGGGCCTCCTCATACGGGTCGTGGAAATCGATGATGGAGAGCGAAACCCGCGGATCGCGTCGTGTGTTCTTCGCCTTGAGTGTGCGTTCCCCAGTACAGATGAGGATGCGGTCACCTTCACGGCCCACCCAAACGGGTACGCTCTGCGGCGAGCCGCCAGGCATGAGAGTTGCGAAATGGGCGAAGTTAGGGCCATCAAGCAAAGCTCTGATTTCGTTGGAAAGCGGAATCGCCATAGAGACCGTCCTTGACCGGAAGTGATGAACAAATCTATCACTTCATTTAGTGCTGGCGTTGGATCGCGCTGATCTCGACCTGGCGATAGCAGGCGATGCGAGCGTCATTCGAATTAATCACGGTCATTCTTTTTCTTCGTATTCATCCGATTGTTCAGGAAATAGCTCACCGCAGACCTGCTTTCCCGGCTCCAAGCACTCAGCCCCGATTTGCTTCTCCGACGAGTTCTCGCGAGCGGTGATCCAAGCGACTCGGAATTGTGCTTGCGTACGGCGATGTTCCACGCTCCCTCCGAGTAGCCTTCGTCGACTACGTCGTCATCATCTTCTTCTTTGTAGTCGTCGTCTTCCTCCGCGAAAGTCGGTAGCGTCCGGACATGGAGAAATTATGGCAGGCGAACGGCCGCCCAGTGCTTGATGTATAGGAAAAACAAAAATCCGTTTCAGAAAGAAAAACGGACAGACTGGCACACCTTGGGACTGTGCGAATAAGGCCGCGGAGGTCTGGCCTTTGGAACCGGGGGCCAGCAATCCGAAATAGCGAATCGCGTGTCGGTAGTGGTTCGTTGTGCTCGGCGAGAGTGGCAACGAACTCCTCGATCCAATATCGAGTTAGCACTCGCCTCTTCTGTTGGAGGTCCTTCCTCCAGAACTGGACTTCTCGATTTGTGATCTCCTCGAAACGGGCTGAGCGATGGGCGGCCGGCGAATATAGCGGCCCGCATATCGTAAGAACTGCCACTTCGACTTGAAGTGGTCGATGTCAATGTTCCACCAACGTTCGTACTGCGTCACTGCGTCGTCAGAACCGCTGTAAGCTCTTAAGAACTCCACTCGGACGTGAGCACCTTCGCCTTTAGCGACTCCCCTTATGCTCTTACCCGGTGGCCAAACCCCCGCTTCCAAGGCCTTAGTCGCGCTGCGCTCTCAATGCCTGGTTCTTGACCTGCTCCATAACGTAGCTATTCAGGCGCCGGGCGACTTCTTCCCGAGCGCCGGGCGCCCAGGAGAGCATTCCTTCGCCAGTCTTCGCGCCGAGTTTACCCTCCGCCACCGCTTGCCTGAGCTTGGGAAACGGCTGGTCCGCCCGGCTAAGAGCAGGAAAGACATGCTGATGGATAGCTAGAGTGAGATCGAGACCGACATAGTCTGCGTTTTCAATCGGACCCAGAGTGCCCAGCTTCAGACCCAAAGTGTTGCGCGCGACGAAGTCCACAGTCTGCGCATCGCAGATCCCCTCTTCGAGGAGCGCGAAGGCTTCTCGCCACAAGGCATGTTGCAGGCGGTTGCCGATGAAGCCTGGTTTGTCTTTCCTAACGTGCACCGGCGATTTATTGAGCGACCTCAGAAGAGCCATGGTCCATTGAACGTATTCGAGGCGGGTCTGCGGACCTTGAACGACTTCGACAAGAGGGATCAAATAGGGCGGGTTCCACCAGTGGGTTCCCAGCATCCGTTCGGGGGACTTCATCAGTTTTGCGACTTCCCCAATGGAGAGAACCGAAGTGTTCGTGGCCAACAAAGCTTGCGGCAAGCGCTTCTCCAGATCGCGGAAGAGCTCTTGCTTAAGGAGTAAGTTTTCTGAGATTGCTTCAGTGACAAACACGCATTCAGGATCGAGAGCATCGAGGCTGTTGACAAGCCGGATCGCGTCGGCTGCGTTGGGGTCGAGTTCCGCAGCTTGCAGCGTGGTGCGCAGGCGCTGCTTCGCGGAAGCCAGCGCCGTACTGTCCGTTTCGCATAACGTCACACCGCTCCCCGCTGCCGCGAAGATCGCAGCCAGTGCGTGCCCCATCATGCCAGCCCCAACGATCGTGACCGCGAGGCCGCGCGCCCCGGAGTGAGGCAGATGTAGAGACTTCTCTTGGGTTAGCATGCTGCGCACCCCTCTTCGACATGGAAGTCAAACGACCCTGCTATTCTACTCACTGGAAACCTCCCATTCTCAAGATTCGATTTGCTGCCTAATCCCTCCAACCCCGGATCTGCAACATAGGAAAGTCCTTGCCGATCTCCGCGCATTCCTTGCGAAGAACAGCCGCCAGCCGTTCTTCTCGCCCCCGGAATCTTCCCGCGGGAAGGGGAATCGAAATCGCGATCATCTCGCCGCTTGACAATTGCAGGCTCGCTCCCACGGCACAAATGCCTACCGTATATTCCTCACGATCGACCGCTATGCCGGTGCGCCTTATTTGCCGCAGTTCCTTCTCCAATAAAGTTAAGCTGCCGACTGTCGATGGAGTGAATCTTTCCAGATACTTCGGCAGCAGGGAACGCACTCGCTCGGCCGGCAGCCTCGCCAGCACCGCTTTCCCGTTTGCCGTGCAATGTAGAGGAAAGGACGCTCCAATGTGAGAAACCGCTTGCAAGCGATGAGTCCCAACCACTTGGTCTGTGAAGATCATCGAACGGCCGGCAAGGATCGACAGGTCAACCGTCTCGTTGACCTCTTTCGATACCCTGACGAGATGGGGATGAAGGTCTGGGATCGCCGTGACTTTACAGGCCTCGGCGAGGCTCGCGACACTCGGTCCCAGCCGGTACCCACCCGGACCGTTGCTGACGACCAGACCCTCTTTTTCAAGCGCAAGGACTATGCGATGCACAGTAGAGCGAGCCAGACCCACGGCGCTCGCGATATGCGACAAGCTCAAACCTTTGGCGTCTGCCAATACGCGCATCACTTCTGCCGCCCGGGCAATCACCTGAACGCCCGGGTTTCTTGGACTGCTTTGGGCTCGCGATGTTCGAGAAGCCCCCCGGCGGGATGAGGTTGACAAGCGTTGGCTTTGGTTGTACCTTGTCATGGTGTACCGTGTCGTAGTACACACTGTACGCCAATGCGGGACAGAATTCTAGTCTGGAATCTGGCAAAAGAGAACGGGAGATTAACTGGATGGTTTCCGCATGGGGAGGAGCGATGGATCTGGTGACCGGCGCCAAGCGCGTGATCGTTGCCATGACGCACACCGCCAAGGGAAAGCCAACGATCATCAAGAAGTGCACCCTGCCTTTGACCTCCATCCGATCGCGTTAATCTCACGGTGACGGAGATGGCAGTCATCGAACCGACCGAGGAAGGGCTTGTTCTGCGGGAAGTGGCGCCCAATGTGGCGGAGGCGCAGGTAATCGCAGCGACCGTTTGCTGAGTCGAAAGGAGCACATATGACCGACGTCGTAATTGTTTCCGCAACGCGCACCGCCATCGGCAAGTTCGGTGGTGCTCTTGCCAAAATCTCCGGGCCGGAACTCGGCGCCGTCGCGATTCGTTGCGCACTTGAACGCGCCAAGGTGGCGCCCGCTCAGGTCAGCGAAGTGATCATGGGGGAAGTGCTCACCGCCGGCCTAGGACAGAACCCCGCGCGACAGGCGGCCATCAAAGCCGGGCTCTCCGTCGATGTCCCCGCCATGACCATCAACAAAGTTTGCGGCTCTGGGCTCAAGGCAGTGATGCTGGCGGCCAGTGCCATCATAGCCGGCGATTCGGAAATCGTGGTCGCAGGTGGGCAGGAAAACATGAGCGCAACGCCGCACCTGTTGCAAGGTTCGCGTGATGGATTCCGCCCGGGCGACGCGAAGTTGACCGACAGCATGATCGTCGACGGGCTATGGGACGTTTACAACCAGTACCACATGGGCATCACCGCCGAGAATGTCGCAAAGGAATATGGAATCTCGCGCGAAGAGCAGGACAAGTTCGCCGTGGCATCGCAGAACAAGGCGGAAGCCGCTCAGAAAGCGGGCAAGTTCAAGGACGAGATCGTTGCCGTACCGATCCCGCAGCGTAAGGGCGATCCCGTGATGTTCGCCGATGACGAGTACATCCGCCCTGGCGCAACGCTCGAGCAGGTCGCCGGTCTGAAACCTGCATTCACGAAAGATGGAACCGTCACCGCAGCCAACGCCTCGGGTATCAACGACGGAGCGGCGGCCGTTATCGTTATGTCCGCCGGGAAGGCCAAAGAACTTGGGCTGAAGCCGCTGGCGCGGATCGCCGCATATGCCAAGGCGGCCCTCGATCCCAAGGTCATGGGCATGGGCCCGGTTCCAGCCTCACGGAAGTGCCTTGAGCGTGCAGGTTGGACCGTCGGTGACCTTGAGTTGATGGAAATCAACGAGGCTTTCGCCGCGCAGTCCTGCGCCGTGCACAAAGTCATGGGGTGGGACCTGGCAAAAGTAAATGTGAACGGCGGTGCAATCGCTCTAGGGCACCCGATCGGCGCTTCCGGTTGCCGCATTCTGGTCACGCTGCTTTACGAAATGCAGCGTCGGACGGTTAACAAAGGATTGGCGTCACTGTGCATCGGTGGTGGCATGGGCGTCGCCATGGCAGTCGAACGGATCTAGTCAGCGAAATTCCTCGGAAGGAGCGGAGAGATGAAGAAGGTTGAACTGAAGGATGTAAAGCCCTATGTGGCCCCTAAGCACTTCAACATGACGGCATTAAAACTGCATGGGAAGGACGAAACCGGATCGACAAAATTCTGGATGGGGCTGTCGCACTTCCTGCCCCAGGGTGGCGCCGAGTTCGACGCCTCGCCCACAGAAAAAGTCTATTTCGTGCTCGACGGCGAAGTGACGGTGATTGACGAGAAGAAGCACAAGATCGTGCTGAAGGCCTGGGATTCCATCCACATCGGCGCGAACGAAGGCCGTTCCATCATCAATGAAAGCAACAAACCCGCGAGCATGCTCGTGGTCATCAACTATCCGGAAGCGTAGGTGAAAACACTATGGCAACAGTGACAGTGGACCAAACGGTACACCTCGATTCCGTAAAAAAAATGTTCGACCTCACCGGCAAGGTCGCTATCGTTACCGGAGGAGCAGGGGCGCTGGGTGAGGCGATCGCCCTGGGACTCGCGGCCTATGGCGCCGACGTTGTCGTCACCGGCCGTACCCTTAAGACGCTAGAAAACGCCGTCGAAGCCGTCAAGGAACTCGGCCGCAAAGCGCTGGCCATCACCTGCGATGTGAGCAAGGAAGAAGACGTCATCAAGATGGTCGACCAAACGCAGAAGACTTTCGGCCGCGTCGATATCCTGGTCACCGTCGCTGGCCTGGCAAAACGGCATCCGGCGGAGGAGTTCCCGGTCGAAGATTTCGACCAGGTTATGGACATCAACGTTCGCGGGACTTTTCTCCCCTGCAAACATGTTGGCAAGATCTTCAAACAGCAGGGATACGGCAAGATCGTCACCATCTCTTCGGTGCGCGCGTTTGCCGGCCATCCTGGCGGCTACGCCGCGTACGGCACGAGCAAGGGCGCAGTCAACCTGCTCACCAAGCAATTGGCGACCGAGTGGGCGAAGTATCACATCAACGTGAACTCGATTGCGCCTTGTATCTGCTGGACGCCGCTCACCAAGGAAGTCCTCGAGAACAAGCCGCTGTACGACGTCTTTATGTCGCGCATTCCGATGGGACGAGCAGCCGTCACGCAGGACTTCATCGGCGCCGCCGTTTACTTGGCGTCGGCGGCCTCTGACTTTGTCACCGGGCAGATTCTTTATGTGGACGGTGGCACAACCGCGGGATAAGAACGGCGCCAGTCGCCGCGATTCGGGGAAAGGAATTCAAAGCTACGGAAGGAATAACATTATGGGAAAAATGAAGTTAGTCGACCTAAGTCACCCGTTCGGTTCGGGGACTCCGCTCTGGCCCTATTTCGAAGACGTGCATATCGAGCGAAAGCACTACCACGCGAAGTCCGGCGTGCTCTCCCAGAAGATCACGACCGTAATGCACTGCTCGACGCACGCCGACTCTCCGGCTCACGTCATCGAAGGCGAACCATTCACTCACGAGATCCCCCTCGATAAGTACTACGGCACTGCGGTAGTCGTCGACATTCCGAAGAAAAAGTGGGAACTCATTACCGCGCAAGACCTCGAGAATGCGACGCCCAAGATTCAGAAGGGCGACATTGTCATTATCCATACGGGCTGGCACCGCAACTGGGGAGATAGCCTGAAATACTTCGCCTACTCACCGGGCCTGGGCCGGGAAGCAGGTAAATGGTTTGTCGACAAAGGTGTCAAGGCGGTCGGAGTTGACCAACAGGCACTCGACCATCCGCTGCACACCGCTATCGGCCCGCACGGTCCTGGTCCCATCCTTCCGAATGTCTGCGCTGAATACAAGAAAGAGATGGGCCACGACGTGCTGCAAGACTTTCCGGAGTGGGAGCCCTGCCACCACCTGATTCTCGGCAACGGAATCATGGGCTGGGAAAACGTGGGCGGCGACATCGAAAAGGTCGTCGGCAAGCGCGTTACGATCATGGGATTCCCGATCCGCTGGTACCTGGGCGACGGTTCCATCGTTCGCCTGGTGGCGCAGATCGACGAAGACGATATGAACAAGGTCCCTGACCGCGTGTACAAGCACGGCGTGGTCTGATTGCATACTGCGGATGCAGTTCGTTCAGTCCGGACGAACTGCATTCACCTCGAGTTCTAACGTGAACAACACATTGAGAAAGTGAGGCAGCAATGAACCCCATCGTAATTACCGCTGCCCTGACGGGACCGATCGCAATGAAGGCCGATAACGCTGGGCTGCCGATTACGCCCGAGCAGATCGCCGATGCAGCGACTTCGGCTCACAAGGCCGGGGCCGCGGTCGTGCACCTTCACATCCGCGATGAGCACGGATTGCCGACCGCCGATCTGAAAATCGCGCGGCGGGTCCTCGATTTGATCGAGGAGCGTTCGCCAGTCCTCACGCAGCTGTCTACAGGAGTAGGACTCGATGTTCCCTACTCCGATCGCGCGAAGTTGGTTGAGCTCCGCCCCCGCATGGCAAGCCTGAATCCATGCACGATGTCATTCGGGACCGGAGAGTTCCGCAACCCTCCCAATGAAGTGCGCAAGCTCGCCGCCCGCATGATGGAGTTGGGCGTGAAGGCGGAGTTGGAAGTCTATGACACCGGGCATTTGGATGTCTGCCTGACGATGCTTAAGGAAGGCCTGCTGACTGAGCCGCTGCAATTCTCCATCGTCATGGGCGTGCGTGGTGGAATGGCGGCAACTCCGGAAAATCTGCTGCACACCGTCTCTCGACTCCCCAAAGGCGCCGTCTGGCAGGCGATTGCCATCGGGCGCGCCAATCTGGAAATAACCACCATCGCTGTAGCCATGGGTGGCAACGCACGCACCGGTTTGGAAGATACCCTGTACCTGCGCAAGGGCGAACTCGCTGATAATGCGTCTCTCGTCGCCAGGCTCGTACAGGTTGCGAAAGCATTGGACCGGCCAGTAGCGACCGTGGAGGAAACGGTAAAACTCCTTCAGTTGTCGGCTGTGAAAGAGGTTACCGCACAATAGCGATCAAGAGCCGACAGGAGCATGAACTCGGAGGGTTCTCCTACTATGCATAAAATCGTCGCGAGTGCTGCAGAGGCGATCCAGGACGTGTTTGACGG